>ERZ808262.32-NODE-32-length-120358-cov-3.939378_pt1 | contig 120358 bp, 92 predicted proteins | sample MGYA00520895_ERZ808262 | MGnify/ENA primary metagenome ERZ808262 (study PRJEB31516, sample SAMN03275588) | gut metagenome | biome: mammalia-associated habitat; material: feces | host: Papio cynocephalus | place: Kenya | collected 2012-08-02 ...
GCATATCTGGAAATAGTCAGACTGGCTCGGCTGGATAGTACCAAGTCCCGGACCGCCCCTCATAACGTCCACGATAAGAGCCGGCAACTCTGCTCCAGCCATATAGGAGATACCTTCTTGCATAAGGCTGATTCCCGGACTGGATGACGATGTCATCACTCTTTTGCCAGTACCGGCTCCTCCATAAAGCATATTAATCGAAGCGACCTCACTCTCTGCCTGCAGAACCACCATACCGGTAGTCTCCCAAGGTTTCTGAACAGCAAGGGTCTCAAGAACTTCTGACTGCGGAGTGATGGGATAGCCGAAATAGCCGTCACAGCCACAGCGGATCGCAGCATGAGCTATCGCCTCATTGCCTTTCATCAATGTAACTTCCTGATCTGCCATAGTAGTTATTCTGTTTTAAGACGGTAAACTGTAATGCACCCGTCAGGGCACACGGTTGCACATGATGCACAGCCTGTACAAGTGTCTGCCAGAACCTCATGGGCATAATTGTACCCTCTGTGGTTCACTTCCTTGGTCGTAAGAGCAAGGACATTCAGAGGACAAGCCACAACACAGAGATTGCATCCCTTGCATCTCTCTATGTTCACAACCGTCGCTCCTTTCATTTTAGCCATATGCCTTTTGATTTATTGATTGTACATGTCTTTATTGTAAAATGAGAGTATATCGTTGGCAATCTCCAAGGCATTCTTGGCAGGGCTTTCAGGGTTGATCTCCAAAGCTGAGAGATAATTGTTGATGGCTTTCTGCCAATCTCCCCTCTTGCGGTGAGCATTGCCGAGAATATAATATGCCCTCTCATTGGCATTATCCGAGGCAAGCAGTTCTTCAAGAGCCGCTATCGCTTCATCTATATGCCCTTCTTCGAGCAATCTTTCTGCCGTTGACAAATCTTTCATTTCACAAAAAAGAACTGCTCCATTATCTGCCTTTGAAAACCGGATATTGCCTGCAAAAGTACCGAACATTACCTCAATGAAAAATGAGGACTTAAATTCTGGGATTTATGATCAGATTTACCAGGAGAGTTCTTATACAAAAATAGAATTTTTCCACATTAATTGTACCACAGACTGGCAAAATCTGACATTACTCAACAAAGAGACACCATCCGTAAGTATCCTCGTCAAGGCCTTTCTGAATCCCTATAATCCTATCATACAGCTTCTTGCTAATAGCTCCACAATGCTCTCCGTCTCCAAAAAGATATCTGGTCGTGATCTTGTCTCCCTCTAAGGTCGGCTTATCATCAATCTCGCATATAGGCGTTATAACCACTGCCGTACCGCAGGAGTTGACTTCTTCGAAACCCGCAAGTTCCTCAACACGGATATGACGCCTCTCTACTTTCAGACCGAGCTCCTCGGCTGCAATGTGTCGGAGGCACATATTGGTGATAGACGGAAGAACGCTTGCTGAGTCAGGCGTGATATAGGTATTATCCTTGATAGCAAAGAAATTGGACGAGCCGAACTCCTCTATCATAGTCTTTGTAGCCGAATCAAGGAACAGAAGCTCCCTATACCCTTCCCTGTGTGCAATGTTGTATGCATGGAGAGACTGGGCATAGTTGGCACCTATCTTATAGCCACCGGAGCCATGTGAGGCTGCCCTGTCGTAGTTCCTTGACAGCACGGCCGTACCAGGGGTGAGACTCTTTGCTCCCGAGTATGTACCTACAGGAGAGCACATTACAACAAACATAACATCCTTTGCGGAGTGTATGCCAAGCTGAGGGTTGATACCGAAAAGTACAGGACGCATATACAGAGAAGCTCCGGACACCTCGTACGGAGGGACATAATCTATATTCTCCTTGGCGCACATAAGACACATCTCTATGAACATATCCTCAGACGGAGCGGGCATATCAAGGTACCCTGCGCTGTCATGCATTCTCTTCGCGTTCATGTCCGGACGGAACATCCTAAGTCTGCCGTCCACTCCTCGGAAGACCTTGAGACCCTCGAAACAAGTGGATGAATAATGGAGTACTCCGGCAAAACTGCTAAGGGGAAGGCTAAAGTCATCTGTAACTACAGGGCTTTCCCATTTGCCATCAATACAGCGGCTGTACACCAGCGCCTTAGTCGGAGTATAACTGAATGACAGACTGTTCCAATCGATATTTTTCATTGTATCACTATAATTGTTTTAATTTCATTACATATAATTATTTTGAAGCCTAAAATACCCAAAGGATCTGTTTTCTGAGTCCAGCTGGAATTCTATAACACTACGAGGCCTTGATCCAATCAAGCATGCAATGGGCCAGATAGACACATGCAAAGAACCGGCCTTTCTAGTCGTGATCAAGGCGCATCTTCGACAAGATGATCCTTGTTGTAATTATGTATCTTAGTCTGGCCAGAAAGTATCATATACCCGTTCTCAGCAAGGCTGTTAATCTCGTCCTCCCCAGGATAGACTTCAACAGGAGCAACAAATCCAACCTTGGCTCTGATGGCAGATGTTATCCTATCACTGTAGGCAATACCGCCTGTCAACAGGATCGCATCGACCTTACCATCGGCTGTTGCCGCCATCGCTGCTATATATTTACTGATATTGAGTACATAAGCTTTGAGAAATGTCTTAGCAAGCTCATTGCCGCTATCCGCAAGTCTCTGGACGTCAACCATGCTGTTGGTCCCGAAATATGCCACGGCACCGCCTCTTCCGACAAGTTTCTTCTTAATTTCCTCCTTGGTATATTTGCCGCTAAAGCACATGTCGATAAGCTCGAAAGGCGGACAAGCACCGGCTCTCTCAGGGGTAATCGGACCATCACCTCCGAGTCCGTGGTTGGTGTCTATGACTCTGCCGTTACGATGCAGCGAAATAGTCGCACCTCCGCCCATATGCGCTACTATAAGCGTTACCTCGTCTATACTGAGACTATGCGTCCTAAGATATTTGCGCACTATCGCTCTGGAATTGAGAGCATGGAAGAGAGTCTTGCGGCTGAATTCGGGGATTCCAGACAAACGACACTCGGGAAGCATCTCATCTGCCATCGGGGGATCTGCGATATATGCACGGCATGGTCCGAATGAAGGAGACTTTCCTTCTGCCTCACGGGCAAGATTCACCTCCCGAGCTATATCATCGGCAAGAATAGCGCTCAGATTGCAGGCATGCCGTCCGTCCCTGCATGTAGCGAGAACTTCTATCATATCAGGATTGACCACATAGACACCTGTAATCACAGGGGTGAACAGTCCTCCACGAGCCATGACAAGATCTATATCTACAAGACGTATATCATTATCTTTCAGAGCTTTGAGTATAGCTCCATGACGCATATCCCTCTGATCCATGACGTCATGATACCTGGAGACTTCATCAGCTGGGTGCTCGAGTTTCATGTCGAACTTCCTGACACCGTCTGTGAAGTAGCCAACCTTCGTAGTAGTAGAACCGGTATTGATCACCAGCACATTACCTTTCTGTAGCAGAATCGTGCTATCCTGCTGAAGCGTACCTCCTGTCTCGTGAGGAGTACCAGAAGCAATGTTACCGGACCTTGGATCTTTCATACTCAATTGATTGAAGTACTTAATACTCGCGTACGACTCAAAAGGGTACGCCCATAAATGCGGATAAAGATATGAATTGTATTTCAGATTATCAACTTTAATTGGAATATCGGTTATAAATCGTATAAATACAACGCACTTAAAGAGACAACTGTAAGTAGAACCACTATCATCAGGTATAATTATCTTAATCGAAGTATATAAGAATACTATTTCAAGGCCTTCGACAAGGCTGGAGTACTCGAATCGATAATATACGGCAAGGCTATATTGGTAGAGTAGTCAGTTGAACGGTCTCAAGGCGGACAACAACCTCAATACTGGCTCAGAAGATGTCTTCAAGCCGTGTTGGGACACCACAATATCGCACCGCTCGGTGCGCCTTCAATACAGCAACATTTCATCCACTACTTGCCTACGCCACTTCTCCCGTGTGCATGTCCATGCACATGATTACGGCACAGTACAGTCTTGAGAAAAGTCTAAACAGGCTCTTCGTTGTCACCGTACTTGTCGAAATGCTTTCTGCACTGTTCAACGGTGAACTTCAGATGCTTGCGGACGGCTCTCGTGGAAATGCCGAGGGCAGCGGCAATGTCTTCCTGCTTCATGCCATCAATCCTTGACATGTAGAATATCTGCTTGGTACGCGGTGGAAATGAATCGGCAAAACGAATGACGTCTTCCATCAATATATCATACCCCCTATTGAGTTCTGGCTCATACTCAGGACAGGCAAGGATTTCCCACGATCTGGAAGAAATGTTTTCGATGCTGACAACATCACCCAAACGCAACTTTTTGGAGATGGCATTCATGCAATCATTCCGCACTGCACTGAAGAAGTAGGAGTCAATCTTATCCTCGAGCACGTTCGGTTTCTGCACAAGAAGCTTCGAAATCACGTTATATATGACGTCCTCAGCGACGGTGACATCTGAATTAAGGACATGACGAACATATTGGAGCATTCGTGGATAGCATCTCCACACAAGTTCCTTCATTTCCTTCTCGGAATATCCGAACGCCTTATTTTTCGTCAAAGTCATTCTATTACATACGTTTTCTTTTCCGGTCCTATACCTTTGATTGTCAACTTTTTCCAATGAGACGGGAGAGCATGATTCTGCAGTTGCGTCACTCCTCCTCCAGGAGCGAAGTCCAGACCCGCGAAGCCGAAAATTACGGCTTGCAATGTTCCTCCAGCCCCAGTAGCGAAATAAGGATTGGCCCCAACCTTGAATTCGGCCAACACTCCGAATGGAGGAAGAGCATTTGGGCGGTAGGAATCAACAAACCACTTCCACGCCTGATCCGCATCACCGCAGCGAGAACAGATTACCGAGAACATGGACTGGGTCATTGCCGGGGTCTTCTTCTGCGGCACTTTCTTGCTGTAATAGTCCAGATCCAGTATCATCTGCCGTCGGTCCGTAATCACCTGCAGTGGAAAGGCGAGAAGATTGACGTCCGCCTGCTTGATTTCAGCTCCGTCATAGCCCTTATGCTCAAGCGTCACGCCATTGTCCATCCTGTCAAAGAACAGACCCTCCGAAATATCCCTCCAAGCCGCTGGAGTCTCATGACCGAGAACTCTCCCCGCCTCCACGGCATACCTAAGATTGAGCGCTGCAGCGGCATTTGTGTAGGCATTGTCGTCCTTGTTCAGAGCCCATTCGTCAGCGCACATAACATTGTCTATGTGCCAGAACCCGTCATCTTTCTTCTCTGCCCTGCTTGCCCAGAACTCAGCCGTAGCCTTAAGAACGGGCCAGCCGCGATTTTTGAGCCATTCCTTGTCGCCCGTAGCAAGATAGTATCGCCAGAATCCGATTGCCACATCCGCTGTGACATGATGCTGGAACGTACCACACAGGGAAGTGACAGGCGTGTCCTCCGCGCCCGTCGAAGCGCTTTCCCAAGGGTACATCGCTCCCATGAAACCGTAGGCTGCCGCATTGCGCTGGGCCTCATCAAGACGCTGGAATCTGTACTCAAGCATCGAGCATGCCAACTCCGGATGGAGCATCAGAAGAGGAGGCATGATAAACATCTCGCTATCCCAGAAGACATGTCCGTTGTAGCCCAGTCCACTTAGTCCCATCGGTGACGGGGAATATGCGATACCCTCGCGCGTGAAGCTATAGAGATGATAGAGCATACTCCTCACCTCCTTCTGTGCCTGATGGTCACCTTCTATGACGATATCACTCTTCCACAGGTTCTCCCACGCTAACCGATGCCTGCGAAGGAGCTCGCCTTCATGCTGAAAACGCGCGTAAGTCACGATACGCTCTGCCTGGTTAAGCGGATCCGCTGTGTGAGCCGAGGATATGAGCGAGCCGACGACAGAAAACTTATATGTCTCGCCCTGCCGGACGGTCTTGGAGAATGAGATGCTATGGGAATCGGAAGACGGCTGCTTGTGAATCACTGGAATATCTCTATCCTGCTCGGGAAACAGAAACGCGGACGAGACGGCCGTAGTGACCGTCTCATTCGGAGAAAGCGCGGTAGTCGTAATCACCGTGTACGGAGGATCGGCCTTGTGATGGAATTCAAAGGAATTTGTCATCATCGACGCTCCGTGCAGGGAGGATGGTACAAGATGCTCTATCCGAGCCTCAATCTCGACATCCGCCTCCGCGGACAGGCTGACTTCCATCAGAGCCGCATGGGCAATGTGCCGCAGGGCACAATAGCGGTACGAGACGTGTACTCCCCGGAAATCGAGTTCTCCGACAAACTCTCCGTTTCTCATGTCGAGAGATTGGACGAAGTTACTGATATTCGTTCGTTTTATCCTTGTTCCGTCAATACTCAACGACAGCCGCAGCGGATTGATGTTCGGCAGGAAATTGTTCACTCGTCCGCGTCCATAGAAGTCATACACACCGGCAAGGACGGTCTCAGCTATACCTAACGGCTCGGGCGACGAGACAAGTCCAATGACTCCGTTGGCCGCCGTAACTCCGTAATACTCCAGAGGATCAGGATTTGTAGCTCTAAGCACCCATCCGTCTTCCGCCACATCTTGCGCTAGCGCTAACGGCAATGAGATGCAAGCTAGTACCATTGCCACAATGATTATTCGCAGTCTTCCGGCAAGCGTTTCCATCATTCTTCACAATAATACACTTACTACTTATCATACTACCTGCTATAAGCCTTTTTACTGCCACGTGACTGTCTGCGTCCATAAATTTCCGAAATTATCCCTGACTCGTACCTCTCCGCTGCGAGCATTCTCCGTTGGAATGACTCTGAACATGTATGGAGACAGAGTCGGCTTTGCATAATCTGCCGCCCGCCCTTTCAATTTTCCAAGAGAGTCCGCAATCTTCTTATAATCAAGGTCATATTCCGGATAGTGTTCCATATCGCAGACCTTCCGGCCATTTTCCCACCACTCAGGAGTACCCCAGAAGCCCTCAGTCCAATTCCAGATATTGGCTTTCACATATCCGTCGCCAGTCCGTGCCGGGCTGTATGTTCGAATCTGATATGAGGCATCCCTGCCTACTGTCTTGTAGTACCATTTGATGTCATCACCCCTTACCGAGCACACCATATATCCGTTCGGGACTCCCTCGGCCGTAAGTTCCTTGTTGGTACGCAGTTGTCCGTTGCAGCGGGCCACAGTCACACTCGTAACGTTGGAGATGCTGTCGGCATGGCTGAGCGCGTAGTCATATCCGAAATTGTCGTGATAGTGGCCAGACCATGAATAGACATGACGATAGGATGTGAGGAGGTCGCGGTAGCGTTTGTAGTTGACGTTATATTTACTGAAAGAGCCATTCGAGGTCGTGCCTCTTTTCTTGAACAGCTGTGCATGGGCACACACAACAAGAGTTCGGTCATTAGGAATGTACGAAAGATCCTCCTCAAGCCATTTCATCTGGTCGTCATCGATGCCGTAGTCATATCTTGCCGTCGGATCCGTGCGATTGTACATTATGTCGCTGAGCACGACATAATGGATTCTTCCGATATTGAAGGAATAATATGTCGGGGATATGTACGTTTCGTAATACTGTGTCCCCAATGGAGTCTTCCACATAGTATTCTGGTCATAATCGTGGTTGCCGATGACATTGAACATAGCCACTCGGCTGCCGGAGATAATATCCACATAATCATCATAACCTGACATCCAGTTATATACGAGGTCACCGAGATTTATGGAATATACAGGAGCCTTCACTGTGTCGGCAAGGGCGACGATGTCTGGCAAAACCACATCTCGGAACCTCTCCCCCGAACCGTCATGACCGAGTCCTCTCATCTGCGGGTCTCCCACCATGACCATGGTGTAGTCTTCCTCTACCTCCGTCCTAGGAATCAAAGTGAAATTTGCCTGTACAGCCGTCTCATACCGAGCCACTTTGCGCCAAAACAACGGCATGCCATTATGGACAGGAGCCTCATATTCAGCAGGAATGGAAATAAATATGAATCTTGCCTTGGAAAGATCGCTCTTCATCTGATATTTCCCCCATCCGTCGGTCCGTACGCACTGGATGCCATCACTCACGACAACTCCCGGAACGGGTCTGCCTGGCCTCGGAATAGCTATCGTTCTTAATCTCGGACTTTGAGTTTGCGAGAGAATATACGCCCGGAAGATAGAGATTGTCTGCAGTCTGCTGCGTCCTCGAATATTCTCTGTAGAGAATGCTTCCTCCGAGGTTCGCGTTGAGGGCGAAATCATGTTCGAACTTTTGGTTATATGTCATCAAAAATTCTCCTGTATATTGCAGCGATGCAATGCGCTGCTCTTGATACCATCCCTCAGGCTTCGCCTGCGTGGATACGGCCTGTTGCTGGGTGCGGAACTCGCTCACATGATCCAGACCGCCACGAAGCATGAGCTTCAGCCCCTTCCAGATATCGAAGTCCAGCTTCACGTTGCCGTAAATTCGGTCTCTGTCCTGCGTGTTCACGCATTCATTGGCGATAAAATAAGCATTGTTCTTTCCACCGGTAAGGGAAGTGTCCTGCTTCTTGCCCTCCATGCCTTCGACCCAATAATTCTTCGCCCAATCCATGTCTATGTTCGGGGCGTAGCACCATAGGCTGTACATGATGGATGTAGAGCCGTAACCTGAGCCTGTCGGAATGTTGTCCATCTGCTTGCGGCGGTAGTTGAGGGTTATCTCCGAAGTGAACCACTTGGTAAACTCGTTCTTCGTCCGGAGAAAGAGGTGCTGGTTGTTGCCCGGAGAATTGGGGATTATTCCCTGCTGCCTCATGTCGCTGAAGGAAAGGCGCACCGAGTTGCGACTATTCAACTTTCCGGACACGGTAAGACTGTTCTTGAGCGTGTTTCCTGTCTCGAAAAAGTCCTTGAACCAATCTCCGTTGCTGACAAACGGTGTCTGCTCGCGGATAAAGTCACCGACCTCATTCCTTCGGCCGCCTATGCCCTTGGAGATGTTGTAATACTGGTAGGCCGGAGTTCCGTCCATTTTGGCGCCCCACGAGAGCATCCCAGCCTGGCTTGACTTCCCGAGAGGGTTGAGATCCGGATTGGAAGTATCGGTCACATAGTAATAATAGGAGGAATCGTCTCCCTGACCATATTCGTACTGAAGATCCGGAGTGGAATTGACAATTTCGAAAGACAGCGCCGAAGAAAACTCGACGCTCACTTTCGACTCAAGCTTTTCCGCTGATTTCGTCGTTATGATGATGGCACCGTTGGATGCGCTGGATCCGTAAAGTGCAGTGGCGGCCGGCCCCTTAAGCACGGTCACGGACTCTATGTCGTCTGAGTTGATGTCTGAAGAACCGTCACCATAGTCAATAGCGTATGCCGAGCCTTCCCCTCCGGCCTCGGACGCTGTTGAATTGTTGTACATCGGCACTCCGTCCACAACGAACAGAGCCCCGTTGTTAGCAAAGTCAACGGAAGACTCCCCACGAAGTGTAACGCGGGTTGTGCCGCCTCCTGAACTCGACTGCTCTATCCTCAAGCCAGCGACCTGTCCGTTAAGACCAGAAAGCCAGTTGTTGGCTGTCTTGGTGTTGGAAATTGCATCGGAATTGATCTTCGACATTGCATAGCCGAGCGACTTCTCATCACGCTTTATGCCGAGAGCAGTCACGACAACGGAGTTCAGTTGCTCAGCATCAGGAAGCATCTTTATGTCAATGCCGGTTTCTGTCCCGACAGTGACGTCTTGCGTCCTATAGCCTAGAAATGAGAACTGCACAACATCGCCTTTCTTGACTTTCAGCGAATAGCCGCCTTCGGCATCGGTGAGAACACCGTTTGTGGTGTTCAGCACGAACACGCCAACTCCTGACAGCGGCTTTAAACTCTCATCGACGACCTTGCCACTGATGACAAATTCTTTAGGAAGTGTGTCCGCAGACTGACTGGATGAGGTCTCAGCCTTCTTGATGGCTATACTGTCCGCAATAAGCTCGTAGGTGCATCCCGTACCACGAAGTACAATGTCGAGTACTGCACTGATTTTCATATTCTTCACGTCGACCGTCACTGGGGGTATCCCCTCGATCACGGCATTTCCGTAGAAGAACTGGCAATTCCCTTTTCTCTCCATTTCGGCAAGGAATGCATCAACGGGCATATCCTTCGCATTGATTGTAACTTCTCTGTCAAGCACAGACGGGTTCTGTGCCCGCGCGACGACCCCCGACAGCACGGAAAAGACCGCGATGAAAATCAGGATGGTCAGCTTCAGCTTGTTGTTCATTGTCTGACTATTTGTTTCTGGATATATAAAACTCGCCCTCATACTCCGTTACTGAAATCGGAACGGGAGACGTTACTTCCAGCAGACGGAAGACATCCCCTATATTATTTCCGGAATTTTTACCTGTGTATTTAATGTTGCAGATTTCGTCCTGAACGTGGATTCTGACACCATAACGCCGGGAAAGGCAGTTCACTACCTGACGAAGAGGAGTATCCTCGAATATCATGATGTCCGAATTTATCCAGTTGGTGGAATTCTGCACCAGAACTTTCTGTTTCGAGATACTCGACTGCACCTCATCAACCCGAAGTTCCTCCCCGGGTTCAAGTTTTATGATGTCGGAGTTTATCCTCGCCTCAAGAGAGCCCTCGTGGAGTGTAGTCACTGAGTACGCGTCACCGGAATATGCGTTGATATTGAAAGAAGTTCCGCGAACAATGTACGATTCTCGCCCACAACGTATGATGAAAAGCCGTGTGGAATCCTTCGCTACATCGAAAAATGCCTCTCCGTTCAGAGTTACCTCACGCGCACATTGGTTGAACGAGTCGGAAAGTGTCAGGGAAGAACACTCGTTCAGGACAATTTTCGTCCCGTCCGGAAGGGTGACGCGCTTTTTCTCGTTTCTGCCCGTTGCATAGCATATCCGACTACTTTCGGCATGTACAGGAGCTACATCCGCTACTCTAATCTGGTCCAGCATATCATCCTCCTCGGCCGACATAGCGACCGTGGCAGGAGACGGCTCAGCACCACTCTCGAAGATTTTCCATGTGGCTATGCTGACAACCAGCACTACACAGGATGCAGCTGCGAGGGCAAAGATGTAGAACTTTTTTGCAGGCATTTTATTAGAGAACTTGTCTCGGTTGCCGTCCTTAACACGATTCCAGAACATGTCAATGTCTTTCGAGACGTCTGTCTGGGTGCTCAATAGCTCCACCTCCCAGCGATAAGCCTCCTCGTTTGACTTAGAGTCCGAAACCCAAGCTGCCAGTTCGGCCGCCTCTCTTTCGGACATTTCTCCGGTCATATACTTGAGTATGAGCAGTCTGAAGTGTGCGTCAGTTATCATCATATTGATTCGGGCATTGTTACTTTTTCTGGAGTATAAAGGTTATCGTCAGTATGCTGAACGCCCTTCGGACCATGCCCTAAGATTACGTCAGCCCACCATGTCTTCGTATTGAATGTTGTTTCAGTGTAAGAAATGGCCATAGACCCTTTTTCGTTATTGCAGGATGAGATTGTTATCGATTTGTCGGTGTATCCGGAAAGCAAGCCGTCATTTATGGAATGACGTATAATAAATCTTTCTATTATTTAGAGACAACTATATCCAAAAAGAGGAACCCAATATATCCAAAAATCCCGCAAAACCGAGTTGATCTTGCGGGAGAATATGTTAAGAAATTGCCTTATTTATTCAACAACGTCTGAAAGTACCGGACGCTATTTCTTGAGCGGCCTTATGACGAAGTTGAATTCGTATTCGGCAGCAGGTACTCTATATTGCTCGAGCGGCCAAGCTCCCCAACTATCGATACCGCCGACGCCCATCTCTTTCAGATCGAAATTGACATATGTAGTGCCGAGTGACCTTGCACCGAGATGCGCAAGAGGTAGAAGCTCAAGCGAATGGGTTGCATTACCGTTCTGAGTGTTGGTAGGGTTGGGACGTGGACGAGGATCGGTCAGAGCAGAATCCATCTCCTTCTGGCTGAAAGGAAGAGCCGAGCCGCTGAACCTCGTATCGGAGGTAATCTCAAGACCCGTACCTGTCTCGTCAAGAACCCTAAGCCAACGCAGATATGTCTTCGTGCCGCTTGACTGGGTACGGACATAACCGTAATGATACTGATCTTCGACCCTTTGAACATAACGGCCGACAAGAGCCGAGGAATTACGGTCGCAGTAATTATCCCACGGTCCGTTGCCATAGAAATCAAGCGTAGAGAAAGAGCCGGGCATCGCGAATTGCATTCCGAAACGGAACATCGCAGGGGCATCCTTAAGACCGCCCTTATCCGTCATTTTCTCAGCAGCTGCTATAGAACCGTCTGCAAACACATTGTATGTCATGGAGACAGCGCACACATCACCGAACGGCTCAAATACCGATGTCACCATATAAGAACTGTCAGTCTTGACAACATCGAAAGACACCGGTTTGAACTCAGGATAACGCCACATCTTCATCTTGGAATCCAACCCCGCCCCAAGATCATTCTCGACGGGGGCACGTCCGAATGACGGCTTAAGAGGTTCACGAAGAGTCTCTTTGCCATCGATCACAAAGCTGACGAGAGCACCCTGCTGGCGGTCAAAGACGGCGATCCAATCTGCTTTGCGTCCACCCATCGCAGAAGGGTCATAGTCAAACATACCGCTAAACGTCACCTTGTCCCCTTCAGAAGACATCTCAGGAAGAGCCTCTCCGGGAAGCGCCGCAACGCCTGCCCTGAAAGGCTGGGTCTTGGCCACATATACAGGAAGCTGATCATATGCTACCTCATAGCCTGCGGGAAGCAGACCATCGGCATACTTAAGCTGCCAGCTGGCCTTAAGATATATATCAGTATCAAGGCCGCCAGTAGATGTACATTCGCTCGCACAGGAAGGATCGTCACCTAAAACCGCAAGAACGGAGCCGAGAATATCACGGACAGTTACATCCAAAGTAACTATCTGCTCTGATCCAGGAGCTATTGCAATGTTATCTTTGACGCCTGAAAGTGCAGATACACCGCCAACTTCTACTGTCCATACAAGACGATAACGCGACAAGTCGATGAAGAAATTCTCATTATGCACATTCAGCTTCAACTCGGTATCTTTATCGGCACCATTGAAACTTTCAACAAGAGAAGTAAGAATAGAGCGATGCTGGTACTTGATCTCATATGCCTGAGGATGCCATGAGCGGTCGGAAGCTATGATTCCGTTATTGTTGAAAGAGCCGTCGGAAGCATCATAGTCATTGGAGTCACCTCCATAGATAAATATATGGTCAGTACCGTATTTGGCCGGATCTACAGCCTTATACAGAGACTGGTCAACAAAATCCCAGATAAATCCCCCCTGATATGCAGGGTACTTGCGGACAAGATCCCAGTATTCCTTGAAATTACCATTGGAATTGCCCATTGCATGTGAATACTCGCACTGGATAAGCGGCTTCTTCGGATTGTTTTTCAAGTATTTCTCACAGTCAGAAGGATACATATACATAGGACAGAAGATGTCTGTATTGTCTTCATGCTCAGCACGCTCATACTGCACAGGCCTTGTAGGGTCATAAGCTTTGATCCATGAATATACCTTGCGGAAGTTGTCACCGTTACCGGCCTCGTTACCCATACTCCAGATAATCACGCTCGGATGATTAATATCACGATAAATCATTCTCTGGTTTCTGATAAGGTGAGCGGCATAATAGTCAGCTCTATGAGCAAGAGACTTCTCGCCGTAGCCCATGCCGTGAGACTCTATATTTGCCTCATCTACCACATAAAGGCCGTATTTGTCGCATAGTTGGTACCAACGAGGATCATTGGGATAATGACATGTGCGTACCGCATTTATATTAAGCTCCTTCATGATACGGATATCATTGATCATATCAGCCTCCGAGACAATATATCCTGAATAAGGATTCATCTCGTGCCTGTTTGCTCCTTTGATGAGGACAGGCTGGCCGTTGACAATAAGCTGGCTGTCACGTATCTCAACAGTCCTGAAACCGAAATTGAGAGAAGTACTCTCAACTACTCCCTTTCCGGACAGAGCTTTTACCTTAAGCGTATAGAGATTAGGGGTCTCAGCAGACCAGAGTGAGGGAGAATTGACAGTGCCATCAATTTCGACCGTCTTGAATCCGTCCTTAGCTTTCACCTTCTTGGCATCAGCACTAAATGAAGCAACGGATACTCCGCTCGGATCAAGTACTTCAGCATCAACGCCCGTTATCCCAGGGGTAAGGAGAAACTTGAGAGCTAACTCACCATCCATGTCGGCTGCCACATTCACATCTTCAAGCCTCTCGCTCTCACGTGTATAGACATAAACACCTCGTGCGATACCTGCAAATCTCCAAAAATCCTGGTCCTCAAGATAAGTACCATCGCACCATCTGAAGATCTCAAGGGCAATCTCGTTTTCTCCTTCATGTACAAACTTGGTGATATCGAAACGAGCTTCCAGCTTGCTGTCCTCACTGTAGCCGACCTCCTTACCATTGATCCAGACTCTGACGTTGGAAGTGGCTGACCCAATGCATAAGCAGATCTGATCCCCTTTCCAATTCTTGTCAACTGTAAATGTATGACGATACTGGCCCACATAATTGTGCTCCTCTGGAACGAAAGGGGGATTGTTGTCAAAATGACCCCTCCAGGCAAAGCCGATATTTACATAAAGAGGATCGCAATAGCCACTGAATTCCCAAAGACCAGGTACGGGGATTGTGCCCCACGAACTGTCATCAAATCCTGCAGCGAAGAAATCTTTGCTTCTTTCGCCCATTGTCTTGCAGAAATTGAATTTCCACACTCCGTTGAGCGATACACTCTTCTGTTGGTCAGTTACGAAAGTAGCACGCATAGGAAGACGGTTCTCCTCAAAAATCCCTGGATCCTGCCAATCGGGCATTTTCTCTTTGGACGGAGAAGCGCACCAAACCAATGACGGAGTCATAATGCAACTTACCGCCATGACAAGCATGTTTTTAAAGTTGTTCATACAATATGGTTAATAGTTATTGTTCTTAGATGTAGCTTAAAATTTATTCAAAGATCCTTTACGAGCATTTTCTGCCTGTTTAGTAAGACTCATGCCCAGTCAGATATCTAAATCTCCTCTATCTCCCGAGAGTCTATCCAACCTTCCCTGCCATCGGAAAGGGTTATATTGCGCCATTCTCCCACAGCATCTGTCACACGTACTTTGGTACCCTCATGAAGGATGAACAGGTCTTTTGCCGACTGAGTAGAAGGAGAACTCTTGACAGATGTCACTGGAGACATGACTATCGCATAGTCGCGCTTCATATAATCTCCTCTCTGCCAAAGAGACATCGACACACTGACAACAAAAAGCACAACACATACAAACCCACCATAGAATCCTGTCCTCCTCAAGGCGATACTTCCGCCTGTAAGGAAAAGCACGGCAAGAGACAAGGCACAAAGCATGAAGACGAAGGCCCACACTGCCCATGCATCAGACGATGCGATATAACTCAATTTCCTTGCCCACACTTTCAGCAAGAACTCCGGGACAGGCTCTATCTTATCTTGTATCAGAGAATTGGCAAATTCAAGATTGAACCGAGCATCGCTATAGGATGGATCGGCCTTAAGGGTTCTCTCATAATACAGGATAGCTCTCGCATAGTCACCTGACTTGAAATTGGCATTGCCGAGATTGTAATACAGCTCAGGAGATACTACACCGCACTCTCCAAGCTCGCTCCAGGCAGACACACTTCTTTGCCAATCTCCTGACTCATAAGCATGTACACCCTCATTCCAGAGAGAATCAAGAGCAGATGTATCCACAGCCTTAGCTCCGTATGGCAAGACAAGCAAAACGGCAAGCATCGGCAATACAGAGGCTGAGTTCTTCTTGCTTTTATTCATTTTCATCATAGGATCAATTCTGGAAATAAGGTCCAATGCCTCCTCATAATGCGTGTTCATGGCCTCATGTCCGCTATCTGGAGAATATCTCGCATATTCGCAAGCATCGATGAGGTTTACATACTTGTCCGCAAGAGAGGCATCCGCACCATGCTCCTGCAATGCTGATAGTATATTTTCCTTATTGAGAGCCTCGGCCCCCATATTGAGTTTATCCGAAATATAGCCGAGAAGGGCTGTATGCAGCTCCTGATAGAAAGCGGAATAGAGATCCTGCCTTAGGAACTCTCCGGCTTTCTTAAGGCGTCCCATCGCCATCCTGGTAGCTCTGCGATTCTTGGAGCCAGCAACATCTGCACTACGCCTGTGCATTAGCGATAGAAGATACCACACCGACACTGTACAGATTCCAAGCAATACATACGCGGCCCAATAATACCACTTGCCGCTCAGAAACTCTGTCCTGAACTGATATGAAGGCTTGCGGGTCTGTATATAGCGTATGTCCTCCCCTATATTGCGCACACCATGCCTGTCTGGTGTAGACAGAGAATGGGATGACTGACTTGAGGCTGTCTCGACACCTTTCTCCACATGATAGGATATAGGTTCTGTTGACAATGTATGATACTGCCTTGTGGATGTATCGAAATATGAGAATTTTATAGGAGGTATAGTAAAATCCCCATAACTTCTTGGTATGAAAGGATACTCAAACACTTTGCTGCCTGAAGTCCCCCCTGTAGACTTGTCTGTCTTGTCCGTAGTCTTGACATCATATACTTCCATGTCAGGGGGAAAATTCACTTTCGGAGCTTCGACAAGTGATACATTACCGTGTCCTGTGACAGTGACTGTAAGTGATACTGCCTCATGTGTCTTAAGTTTGTCTGTAGACAGAGCCGCCGATAAGCTAAAATTGCCCACCGCCCCAGTGAATCCTTCCGGTGCACCTGATGGCAACTGGGTCACCTCGATCTTTGTCGCTGGAGAAGAGACCCTCTTGCGCACTGTCCTGATGCCGTCATCGAAGAAACTGTCAAAGATACTGTTGGCCGTATGAGAGGCTGTCCTTACATTTACAAGACACACAAGCTCAGCAGGGGCAATCGTGAGTATACCAGTCTGCTGGGGTATCAGTGTGTAGCGACGTAGAAGGGCTGCATTGTAGATCTGCCCGTCTACCTCCTCTCTATGGAAATCTATGTTTGTCGCCGAGACTGTCTCCTGACTCCAAAAGCCTTCAAAAGAAGGGAACTTTGCGCCCTCGAACCCTGCAATGTCAGCCCTTTGATACAGTTTCAACTCTGCGGTAAGGGGCTCTCCGATGACGGCTTTAGTCTTGCTAAGGGTAAGACGGAGGAAAATGTCCGATGATGATACCGATGACGACGATGCATCTCCGACAGAGCCGCTATGGGCAGCCGACTTCCCTGTTGATGATGCCTGAAGCACTTCTACAGTCTTTGCAGGTGAGGCAATTGTCTTGCCACCGATCTTTGCCGATGCTTGGGGAATCTCGAACTTGCCGATCCTTCGCGGCATCAATATATAAGTATAGGTATACTGTACAGACTTAGTTCTCTTACCGTTCTCAATACGAATACTTGTCGAAGACCCTCTCTGCGGTCCCCAAACGAGTGAGAAATCATCGCCCTGACTCCATGAGAAATCAGAAGGCTCGTTCTCACCTTCGATTATGAATGTTATATTGAACTGCTCGTCCTCGCCTACCATATTGGGGACATCAACCTTGATGTCCGACTGCGCTCTTAACACTAATCCAGACGCAAGGGCAAGCAATGCCGTTATATATTTCCTTACCATCATACTTTACCAATTTTTCTCCTTCTGCCTTGACTTCTCTGCTTCAGCCTTCTCCTTGTTGACCTTATCCTGAGTCTCTTTCTCTTTGGCCTGTATGGCTTTCAGCATTTGCTGTGCCTGTTGGGGAGAGATTTTCACAGGAGTCCGGCCGACATTGCCCTGTTGAGGAGGATTATTTTGGTCGCCATTTCCCTGATTGTCATTGCCTTGGTTCTGATTATCTTTTTGATTGTCATTATTCTGACCGTCATTTTCATTATTCTGCTGGTCTTGACCGTTGCCGTTGTTATTGTCCTGGTTTTGGTCTTTGTCCTGATCCTGATTCTGGTTCTGACCGCCTGAGCCTCCGTTCTTCTGCTGGTCTTCGAGCTTCTTCTTCGCGTAGATATAGTTCTCCTTGGCATCCATGTCACTGGGATTGGCAATTAAGGCTTTCTTATATGCATCGACAGCTTCGGCCCATTTCTTCTGGCTCACGAAGATATTGCCGCTATTGTAATAATAATCAGCTTCATGCTCTGAACCTGGAGCAACGATAGCCTTCCCCATCACGGTAGCCGCCTCGTCATAATTTTTCTGCCTGTAGAGAGTATTGGCAAGATTGTAACCGGCTGCAAGAGAGGTCGAATCCTTTACCAAAGCCTTCCTATACGAGATCTCAGCCTCGGCAAAAGCTCCTTTGCGGAATTTCGCATTGCCGACTCTTACATCATGCCTGTCTGCCTGAGCCAAGGCACTTACGCAAGAAAGACACAGGACAGATATTCCTGCAAATATATATGAGACTCTCCAATTCATCTTTTTTCAAATAAATGTACAAAAACCTTCCTCTCACCCACAAGCATCTGTAAGACAAAGAGCACAAGTGCGATAGCAAAGAAATACATGAACTGCTCGTCATATTCCTCGAAGACAACCGAGTTAAACTGTTCATCCTCCAATTTGCGTATATTGTCGATGATAGGATTAAGTCCGAATTCATCATTACCGGCATGTACATAAGCACCGCCTCCTACATTTGCAACTTCTCGAAGGACATTCTCGTCTAGCTTCGTGACGACGATATTGCCCTTAAGATCACGCATAAGACCTCCGCCCGGCAAGGGGATGGGTTGGCCCTCAGTAGAGCCGACTCCTACAGTATATACGGAGATACCCATGCTTGCCGCCTGCTTTGCCGCTTCCACAGGGTCATCCTCGTGATTCTCACCGTCACTGATAACTATGATGACCCGGCTTTTCTCGCTCTGCGTACTGAAACTCCTGATACAGGTATTGATGGCATCACCCATAGCTGTGCCCTGCACTGGTATGGAAGAGGTGGATATATTTCCGAGAAACATCTTAGCGGAAATGTAATCAGAGGTTATGGGAAGTTGGACAAATGATGTCCCAGCAAAAATTACAAGACCAATCCTGTCTCCGTCAAGTTTGTCTACGAGACGCGAAATTGCGAGTTTCGCCCTTTCCAGTCGGTCTGGAGAATAATCCCTAGCCAACATGGAATTGGATACGTCAAGGGCAATCATGACTTCCGCACCTTTACTACGGTGTTCTTTAAGCTTGGATCCTATCTGCGGTCTTGAAAGTCCTATCACAAAGAACATGAAGGCCAACGAAAACAATATAATCTGAATCCACCCCTTTGCTCCGGATTTTGACGGCATGAGTGCCTCTGCAAGCTTTGCATCAGCAAATTTGCGTACCCTTTTGTTCCTCTGTGCTCTGTAGAAGGCATAGAATATAGGGAAAAGAGGGACAAGTATAAGCAGAAAAAGATATTGTGCCTGTGCAAAAAAAATCATAATACTTCCCTCCTATGGCAGTTTTCTGAATACGGCGAGAACAAAGAATGCCTCAAGAAGCAGACATGCCAATGCTACCAAGGCAAAAGGCGTAAACAGCTCCTTATATACCGGGAAACTGTCGACCGTCGTCTTTACTTTCTCCATGTGGTTGATCTCATTGTAGATCTCGGCAAGCTTTGCATTGTCCGTCGCACGGAAATAACGGCCTCCTGTCGTGGCGGCTATACTCTTGAGCAAATCCTCATCTATCTCGACGGGTACATTTTGAAGTTGTACTCCCCAAGGCGTCATGACAGGATAAGGAGCCATCCCGTTGGCACCTACACCTATTGTATATACACGTACCCCGTATGTCTTGGCTATCTCTGCTGCCATCTGAGGCGTCACCTCACCGCTGTTGTTTACTCCGTCTGTCAGCAATATGACAACACGGCTCTTTGCATCCGATCCTTGCATCCTCGCCACAGCAGTAGCCAGACCATTACCGATAGCTGTACCGTCATCTATCAAGCCGGTCTCTATATCCTTCATCATATTGATAAGGGTAGCCCTGTCTGTCGTAAGCGGACACTGAGTATAGCTCTCGCCTGCAAATACCACTATCCCCATGCGGTCAGAAGGCCTCTGGGAAATGAATTCTATTGCTATGTCTTTCGCGGCACTAATCCTATCGGGTGTAAAATCCCTTGCCAACATACTCGTTGACACGTCCATTGCCAGAACAATATCAATTCCCTCAGTATCAATCTTGTCCATACTTGTGGACGATCTCGGCCTTGCCATGGCAACCACTATCATAGACAGTGCAACTGTCCTAAGTACTATCGGAAGATGGCGAAGATATACTTTAGGCGTCCGGCCTCCAGCCTTCCACAGACCGATGTCCGATACTCTAAGATGTGGACGTCTCGCAGCGAGTTCCAGATAGATATAATGGAGCAGCATCAAGAGAGGGACTGTAAGCAGCCACAGAAGAGAACTGTACTCAAAGAACATGGTCACCCTCCTTCTTCTCTATAGTAGTCTCTGACTCTGCGGCAACGATACCAGTATCAGCCGCTTCCGTCTTAGTTCCGCCGCCAACGTTATCTACTGCATCGATACTGCCATTTTTTGTAGCATCAGAACTGCTTTTTTTTGCTAAATCCGAAGCATCATCGTCATTTCGCCAGGTGGAGGTAACGAAACGTACCGCTACAGGAACAGCCTTAATATTCTCTTCATCCGAAACAGTCGATTTGGCAAATTTTACAAGATCTGACGTGAGGAAAAGCTCCTTGGTCTCACTGTACAATGATTTGTCAATCTCTTCAGTAGATAACTTTCTGAAGATCTCGTCAGTTGTCATCTCCATAGCACCAAATCCGTAACGCCTTGCAATGTATTCTCTTAAGACATCAGTAACTCCACTGTAGAACAGTTTCTGAGACTCTGGAGCCCAAAGCTTGTTGCCACGATATCTGTCCAATTTGCGAAGTGCTACGATATAAGGCGGCTCCGAAGATATCTCCTCGGGCTTCTTCCTGCTTCGGGCTATCTTGACAAGACATACTGACAGAATAGTCAAGATAGCGATTATGTAGAATGCGACTATATAAGGAAGCAGCTCGGCAAACGTGAGCGGATACCTTATCTGCCCCTTTATGTCATGCACCTTAAATGTGGCGGTATCCAGGGGCATAGTCCTGACGTCCAACTCTTTACCCCTAAAAAGAAGCGTATCCGGCCTGCCACCCGAGATTTCTACGACACGAATGTCCGGAAGCAGATATCGACCCTCATCGAAAGAAGTAAGGACAATATGGCCGCGAATGTCCATAGTCCCATCCTTTCGGTCGCGCCTTAGAGTATCTAATGTCCAAGGGGAAATAACCTCTATACTGTCGGCACTCTTGAACTCAGGGAGCATGATATCTGTACCTTCTTCAATCCCTTTAAGATAGAATCCATATGCCATCTGGTCTGCTATGAGTACAGAATCTCTCTTCTGAAGCGGCTGTAGGAACGCATCCCCGGCAAACTTAATGCTTCCTTCAACCGGACGCACTGCAGACAGTGAATCAGCAAAAGCAGCGACTGTCACGGCAGCAAGCAAAATAACCGGTATTATTCTCTTCATTGCCCTCATTAATGTTTTGCAAAAAACGCCATCAGTCCTCTCACATAATCCGAATCCGTAGAAATATCCACGCTGTCAATCCGGTAGCGCAGCATCAAGGCTGTTGCCTTATCTGCTATCGCACGCGACCTAGCTGAAAAGGCCTCCCTCACTTTCCTGCTAGATGTATCAATCCATGCTGTCTCCCCAGTCTCTGAATCCTTCACATTTACCAGACCAACATTGGGAATAGTCTTCTCTCTCGGGTCCGAAATTTTTATGACCGAGAGGTCGTGACGCCCAGCTGCCACTTTCATTGCATCCTCATAACGAGGGTTGCAGTCCTTGTCTGTATCTAAGAGGTCAGATAGAAGAAATGCCGTACATTTCTGTCTGATAGCATTTGTCAGAAACCTGAGAGCCTCTCCAATATCAGTACTGGTAGAAGTAGGCTGAAGCTCGATTATCTGCCTGATTATATGTAGGAGATGGCTTCTGCCCTTACGCGGAGGAATGAACTGCTCTACCTTGTCGCTGAAGAACAGGGCACCGACCTTGTCATTGTTGATAATGGCAGAGAACGACAGCACTGCAGCTATCTCCGCGATCATATCACGCTTAGTCTCCCCTACTGTACCGAACAGACCTGAGCGGCTTATATCCACGAGAAGGACCACAGTTAGCTCTCTCTCTTCCTCGAAGACCTTGACGTACGGAGACTGAAGACGGGCCGTCACATTCCAGTCCATATTCCTCACGTCATCACCATACTGATATTCACGGACTTCGCTGAAAGCCATTCCCCTGCCCTTGAAGGCAGAATGATACTCTCCTGCAAAGATCTGATGAGACAGAGCCTTTGTTCGGATTTCTATTTTTCTGATCTTCTTTAGTAGGGACGTTGCGCTGATACCGGAATCCATAGGCATTGACTAAGGAACTATTACTGCGTTCAATACCTGGGAAATAATGCTCTCCGGGGTGACATTCTCGGCCTCTGCTTCGTATGAGAGTCCGATCCTATGGCGGAGAACTTCGTTGCAGACTGCGCGCACGTCTTCAGGGATTACATAACCTCTTCTCTTGATGAAAGCGTACGCCTTGGAAGCCATTGCCAGTGAAATACTGGCTCGCGGTGAAGCACCGTAAGAGATAAGCCCAGAGAGGGATTTGAGATTGTAATCTTCAGGTGTCCTCGTCGCATATACTATATCGACAATGTATTTCTCGATCTTCTCATCCATATAGACCTCTCTCACTACTTTGCGGGCATTGATGATGTCCTCAGGACTGACAACCGGATTGGCCTTGGGGAATTCCCCCGTATTGTTCATCCTTATGATGAGTTTCTCCTCTTCTTTCTTCGGATAAGTCACCACGACTTTGAGCATAAACCTGTCGACCTGTGCCTCAGGAAGCGGATATGTACCTTCCTGCTCAATCGGATTCTGGGTTGCCATCACAAGAAAAGGTTCCGGGAGCTTGTATGTCTCTTCTCCGATAGTGACCTGTCTCTCCTGCATGGCCTCAAGCAAAGCTGACTGGACCTTGGCCGGAGACCTGTTGATCTCATCGGCCAGCACGAAGTTGGCGAATATAGGTCCTTTGTGCACCTCAAACCGTTCGTTTTTCTGGGAATAAATAAGAGTTCCTATCACATCGGCAGGAAGGAGATCAGGTGTAAATTGAATCCTGCTGAACTTAGCACTTATAGCTTGAGCTAAAGTATTGATAGCTAAAGTCTTTGCTAGTCCGGGTACACCTTCAAGCAGTATATGCCCGTTTGCAAGAAGCCCTATCAGCAGATTCTCCACAAGAGCTTTCTGCCCAACTATCACCTTGCCCATCTCCATGGACAAGATGTCCACAAATGAACTCTCTTTCTGAATCCGGTCATTCAATTCCTTTATATTCACAGTATCCATAGTCTAAGAAGCTGTTTATTATGCTATATGTTATATTTCATATTCCTCAAATCCTGCATAGGTAATGATACAACCACGCAATATCTCATCACACTTCTCCGCGCCACCTCACAATTCTCATTCCAATTTATCGGCATGAAGCTAAAGCTGTTTTGAAATGATTCGTCTCATCTCTTGTGGTTCTTTCCGGTCATTTTCACCTTTGTCATCAGACCGGTACCTCCAGTACACTCTTTCTTCCAAAGTCGAGGCTGCCTCGAATAATCCTCATAATAAAATTCGGGAAGCATTTCAAAACAGCTTCTAAAAAGGCGGAAAATCTTGGCAATTTAATCATTTTACAGCAAAATAGCAATACTCTCAAGCATAATACAAGACTCCTATCAACAGGAGTGAACCTTCATAACGATGCTTCTCCAATATCAGCTATCTAAATCTCGAGTATCAATTCCCTACCACTCAGTTCCATACTTCACCACACTATGCTGCAGCATCAACAAAGCGACAAGCAGCACGCAGCTTCTTTTCATAACATAGAGAGAATTAGCTAATATCCTAGATGAGAATTAGCGTCACTTTCTCCTGAAGCCGAGATAGAATCACTATCTTTGCACACCCAACAATTGAAACCATGAGATACCTCATACGCCTCTCCTACAGAGGCCTGCCCTACTCGGGATGGCAAATCCAAAACAATGCAGTCTCTATCCAAGGTCTGCTGCAACAGGCGTTGTCAGCCCTCTTCCGTACAGAAATCGCTGTTACCGGTGCCGGCAGGACAGATTCGGGAGTCAATGCAGTCAACTACATCGCGCATTTCGATGCCGAACCTTCTCCTCTCGTAGAAAGCGGCAACATATGCTACAAATTGAATGCCATCTTACCTTATGAAATTGTCGTCCACGAGGTCAGACCGACCTCCGATGAATTTCATTCAAGGTTCGATGCCGTATACCGCGAATACAAGTATTTCCTACACCGAAAGAAAGATCCGTTCATTGCTTCGCGGTCTTATCTGTATACACATGATCTTGACGTAGACAGGATGAATGAGGCTGCGCTTGGCCTCATCGGGACAAAGGACTTCAGCTGCTTCGAGAAGAAGGGCGGGGACAACAAGACTTCCATATGCTTTGTAAGCAAGGCCCAATGGCAGACATATGAGCCTGACCATGTGAGGATTATGGGATATCCTTGCGAAAGAGGAGATTATCTTGTATTCAGTATAGGTGCTGACAGGTTCTTGCGCAATATGGTGCGCGCGGTTGTGGGGACGTTGCTGGAGGTGGGGAGGGGACGGAGAGCCACAACGTGGCTTCCGGAGCTTATCAGCTCCGGTGTCCGGTCTGACGCCGGACAGTCCGTCCCCGGCCACGCCCTCTTCCTCACCCACATCGACTACTAATATCCGCGATGCCAATCTATACCATAGAATATCATTGTAGAGAACCCATAAAACGCTAAACGATTCGGGATTCCGAGTATGACAACTCATAAGCTCAGACGACAGTACCGACATGAGACAAAGACCGCTTGCAGTGGTAATGCCAACCAAATGTCTTGACATGGCCGAAATTTCCGAATTAACAAGATTAGGCAAGGGGTAAGTCAAAGACTTAAAAAGCTTAGCAGAATTGAAACTACATTTCCTTTGAAGTTTGCTAAATTTACACTCTCGAAGACAGACGGCCTATCACCGATCTAGGCAAAAGTCTTAAACACGCATAAATACAAGTTCCGAAGAACCGGAACAAACTTCAAATACAAGGACATACATCGAAGCACAGACTTCAAAGTTCACAGACAGATGAAAAACCGTAACATATTGTTTGCCGCCCTGACTGCGGCCTTCGTATTTCTGATGTCATTGCCGTTTCTGATCCCTCACATGGGCTGGACTGCACTAATCGGCCTCATCCCCCTGCTCTGCATGGAGAGGATAGCTCATATAACCGGGATGAAGAGATTCTGGGTATGGCACTATTCCGCCTTTGCACTGTGGAATGCAGTAACCACATTTTGGGTATGCAACGCTACCATTGGCGGAGGAATATTCGCAATTCTTGCCAACTCGTTACAGATGTCCCTTGTCTTCGGCTTGTTCAGATGGAGTAGAAAAGTGCTTAAAGGAGTGCTCCCGTACATTTTCCTTGCGGCTCTTTGGATCGCCTGGGAGAAGTATTATCTTGTCTCGGCTCAGATTTCCTGGCCGTGGCTCGTGCTCGGTAACGCTTTTGCCGGGACAACCCATCTTGCCCAGTGGTACGAATATCTCGGGACTCTCGGAGGATCGCTATGGATATGGGCATGCAACTTGTCGGTCTTCGGTATCATGGTCTCCCTGTCTGACGCGAGCTGGCAAAGCTTCAATGCCAAGGCAAAGACCGCATACGGACTCGGCACAGTGCTCCTTATAGTCGGACCGGCCATATTCTCCTTATACTTATACAAGTCTTATACGGAGACGGACGAGCCTCTCGAGGTAGCCATCTTCCAACCTAACATAGACCCCTACAACAAATTCGAGCGTCTGAGTCAGGAGCAGCAAAATGCAATACTGCTTGATCAGATGTCCTCGGCCATGGCAAGTCGTAGAGATTCCTCCGAGACTATTCTCGCGATTGCACCGGAGACATTTACGGGGGATATCATTACAGGGGATTACAGACAGAGCCGCACCTGGAGAAGATTCAGGGATTTTCTCTCGGACAAGCCAGGAGTAAATCTCCTCTTCGGCGCATCTTCCTATGACAGGATAATCTCCGAGACCGCTCCCTCCCCTACAGCCAGACATGCAGGCAGCGACCGCTGGATAGAGTCTCACAATTCGGCACTAATGATGGACAGCAACGGCGATACCCAGATTTATCATAAATCTAAGCTCGTCGTGGGTGTGGAAATGACCCCGTATCCGAAGATTTTCTGCAAAATCGATGACCTTCTCGGCGGGGTGATGGGAAGATGCGTCGGGCAGAAGCAGACAGTACCTCTATATTGCACTGCAACTGATTCCGATACAGAAGCAAACAGTCCGATACCGGTAGGTTGTGCCATCTGCTATGAGTCTGTATACCCTGAGCACTGCGCCCGATACATACAAGCCGGGGCTTCAGTACTTGCGGTCATCACCAACGATGCCTGGTGGGGAGACACTCCCGGCTACAGACAGCATCTGAACTATGCGAGACTTAGAGCCATAGAGAACAGACGGGACATTGCAAGATGCGCCAACACCGGCATTTCCGCTATCATTGACCAGCGTGGGGATATTCTCGCCGAGACCCATTGGTGGCAGAAAGAGACGCTCCGCTCCCATGTCAACCTTAACAACGAGAAGACATTTTTCAGCGAGAACGGTGACTTTGCCGGACGCTTGTGCACCTTCATTGCCACCATGCTTCTGCTATGCTGCATAACCCGCCTTGCAATCCGCAGAGACTCAGCGGACGGACAGAGTTAAAAGAATAGCTGAGATATCTAAATGAGCAGGAGTCTGACGAAACAGACAGAAAATGCCCGTAAAAGAATTTTTGAATAAATTTTAAACGGCTTCTGACTTTTTTCATATAAATTTGCGCAGTTTTAGCTAAAAATTGAGATGGGAACAGTTATCCGAACGAAAATAAAGGATCTTCTGGCAGGACAGCCAGGGACGGAAGTCCTCGCAAAAGGCTGGGTCAGGACAAAGAGAGGCAATAAGCAGGTTAAATTCATAGCCCTCAACGATGGATCTACCATACATAGTATCCAGGTCGTTGCCGAGACGGACAAATTTGACGAAGAGATTATCAAGAAGATAACTACCGGTGCAAGTATCGGTGTGCGCGGCAAGCTCGTAGAGTCTCCTGGTGAGGGACAGAACCTTGAGATTAGCGCTGAGGAGATAGAACTTTACGGTGAATGCGACCCCGTAAGATATCCACTCCAGAAGAAGGACACTTCTCTCGAATACCTTCGTACTGTAGCGCATATGAGGCTACGTACCAACACGTTCGGTGCTATCCTTAGGATTCGCAACGCTATGGCTTTTGCCATTCATTCTTTCTTTCAAGCCAAAGGTTTCGTATATCTGCATACACCTCTCATCACAGAGTCCGATGCGGAAGGAGCAGGAGATATGTTCCAGGTGACCACCTTGAATCTTGCAAATGTGCCCATGCACAATGGCAAGGTCGATTTCTCTAAGGATTTCTTCGGCAAGAAGACGAGCCTTACCGTCAGCGGACAACTCGAAGGAGAGCTCGGAGCTACGGCAGTCGGTGAGATCTACACGTTCGGACCTACATTCCGTGCCGAAAATTCCAACACACCGAGACATCTTGCTGAGTTCTGGATGATCGAGCCTGAGATGGCATTCTACGATGTCAATGACACCATGGCATTTGAGGAGGAATTTGTCAAATTCCTTGTACAATATGCCCTTGACCACTGTATGGACGATCTCAAATTCCTCAATGACAAGTATGATAGCGGACTTATCGAAAGGCTTCAGAGTGTCATAGGCATTGAGTTCCAGAGACTTACATACACCGAAGGCATCCGCATTCTCGAAGAGTCGGGCGAGCATTTTGAATTTCCTGTAAAATGGGGCGTTGACCTACAGAGCGAGCATGAGAGATACCTCGTCGAGAAGCATTTCAAGAAGCCTGTTATCCTTGTGGATTTTCCAAAGGACATCAAGGCATTCTACATGAAGCTCAATGATGACGGCAAGACTGTAAGAGGTACAGATGTGCTTTTCCCTAAAATCGGAGAGATTATAGGCGGTTCCGAAAGGGAATCTTCGCTTGAGAAACTCGAAAGTAGGATCACGGAGCTCGGCATGAGCCGCAAGAATCTTGAGTGGTATATAGACACACGCCGTTTCGGTACTGTTCCTCACAGCGGATTCGGACTCGGATTCGAGAGGCTACTGCTCTTTGTCACGGGCATGAGTAATATAAGGGATGTGATTCCATTCCCGCGTACACCGAAGAATGCTGATTTTTAATCACTGGGGAGAATGTTGGTCATAGGCATAGCAGGCGGCTCGGGCTCAGGCAAGACAACGGTAGTCAAGGCCATCACAGAGAAGTTGAAGGAAAGGGTTGTGGTAATCCCTCAAGATTCCTATTACAAGGATTCTAGCTATTTGCCGCTTGAAGAGAGGCAGCAGATCAATTTCGACCATCCTGACGCCATTGACTTCAAGCTCTTGTGCAAGCAGCTCCGCGAGTTGAAGGCCGGACACAGCATTGAGCAGCCTGTATATTCTTATCTGACTTGCTCAAGATCCAAGACCGAGACAATCACTGTAGCACCGGCTGATGTAATCATCATAGAAGGCATACTTGTATTTACATGCAAGGAGCTTCGTGACCAGATGAACATTAAGATTTTCGTAGATGCCGATGACGATGACAGGCTCATGCGAATCATGGCGAGGGATATAATAGAGAGGGGAAAGACTGTAGAGAAAGTCATCGAGAGATATACCAAGACAGTGAAGCCTATGTATCTCCAGTTCATTGAACCAAGCAAGCGTTACGCTGATATCATCATACCCCAGGGTGGACACAACAAGGTGGCAATAGACATCATTGCCGCTACTATTGAGAAATCATTGCATAGCAAGAAAGATGCTGACTCCGGACGATAAAGCAGGACTATATTTCACCGCCATCATACATTTGGCTGTGCTTATTGTGCTGCTCATAGCCCAAATAGGATTTTCCTTTCATGGGGAAAGCACTTTCATAATGGATTTCAGCAAGACAGAAGAGGCTCAGAAGCAACAAGCAAAGGCAGAGTTTGACAAGAAGATCAACGAGCGAATAGCCCGCATGATTGCTGGGGAGGACTACGGGATGCCTATCCGCAATACCACTTCTTCCCGCAACAGTGAAATGCTCAAGGATGACCGCAACACGGACGCTGAGAAGCTCTATGAGGACGCAGACAGACTTGCAGCTGAACTGAAAAGAGGCAATCGTGCCGCCTCCGATGAGGAGGAAAACTATGTAGCTGTACATGATGCGATCAATGACAACAAACCGGAGACCAAGATGACTTATTCCGGTCCTACAGTATTGTCATGGCATCTTGATGGGCGACGCAAGGCAAGGCTCCCGATACCGGCATACAGATGCTACAACGGAGGCATGGTCACTGTCGTTATCTCCGTTGACAATTCAGGAAAAGTGATAAAGGCCGAGATTCTCGAAGAAGGCTCTTCAGAGGACAGTTGTCTGCGCAATTTCGCCCTTCGCGCAGCTCGCATGTCAAAATTCTCCCCATCTTCTTCTGCCCCCTCACGCCAGACCGGTGACATCATCTACCAGTTCATCGCGCAATAAGTGGGCGATCCCCCCCGCACTTCCCATTTGCATGGATGCCGCCAGCTATCTTACTTCATTAGCATTGATGGCAAAACGTGATTTATTAGAATTGATGGCTAACTGGAGTAGCCATTAGGGACGTCATAAGATTGTCTCTCTACTATATAGTGACCTCCAAGTCTGGAAATACCTGAAACTACAAGCATTGCCGGGATAAAACCGACTGACTTCCTTATAGTAAGAATGAAAATATGCGGCTAAAGTCGTAATTAATGGACTTACCATGACAATCAGAACGAGAAGCCAAGGCCGCCCTGAATTGAGAATTGCCACGGATATGATTTATCGGAGATATGACTGCCCGTTGCTATTGGACTGCTTGTGACCTTTACTTCATGATAATTATCAGTAATGAAATAATGAAATGCTGGTATGACACTCAAGTCAAAGCGCCAAATTCTCACTGATATTCCTATTCCGGCATCAGCCGAAAGTGTGAAACGGTTCTTTATATAATAATACCTCTCAATATCTTCTCCGGCATATCCGTCAGTGAGCACATGCGATGTCTCCGAATCTCCGAAAACATATCCCGGAGTAAGGCCGGCAAAGAATTCTATACCGTTAAAAAGCCCTGCAAGAAAACTTCCAAACGCTGTACCGGCATCAGGAGTAGAGCCATACCTGTAGTTGCTTGCCACGCCCCAAGCCATGTTTTCAGCCCCACTAAGCATTGATTCCTTTACAGTAGTACGTTTTCCTCTCTTCCATGAGACTGAAAGAGGCATTCCAAGATAGTCGTCGATATCTACATTGCTGAACATCCACTCGGCTCCGCAACGAAACCCGAAACCGCTACGATTGTAGTTGCCATATGTAATGCTCATTATCTCTCCGCCGTCCGCATCAGAGTCAGCCATAGGCATCCTTGCTCCAGCAGTAAATCTTATATCCTGATTATAGATAGTTGATCTCTGGGCAAATGCCTCGTTACAAACCAACAGAATCACCAGCAAAATGAATAATAATCTTTTCATCTAATTTCCATTCAAGAACAATGTACCGCACTTGATCGAAAACATCGCCCAAACGCATCGTATATTCTATATCCGCAAATATACGTGGATTCTCTGAATAATTTCAAACAGCTTCTAGGGGTAAACACAGCAACAATGGGCATTTTTCAGATTGATTTATTATCTTTGTTGTGACAGGCCCAAAGTGACCTCAGATATAGAAACAACAAATACCATTACATACAATGTTCAAAGACCAACCTAAAGGTTTGTTTGCCCTTGCACTCGCCAATACGGGAGAGCGTTTCGGGTACTACACGATGTTGGCCATCTTCGTCCTATTCCTGCAGGCGAAATACGGCTTCAATGTGGCACAGGCCACGCAGATCAATGCAATCTTCCTCGCAGGAGTTTATTTCATGCCGCTTCTCGGAGGTCTTCTCGCCGACAAGATAGGCTTCGGCAAATGCGTCACAGCTGGTATAGGGGTGATGTTCCTCGGATACTTATGCCTGACGATCCCCACTGGAGCAGATATAACCGGAAAGATATTGACTTTCGGTGCCTTGGGATTCATAGCAATAGGCACGGGTCTGTTCAAGGGCAACCTGCAGGTCATGGTCGGCAATCTATACGATGACCCGAAGTACTCTGCCAAGAGAGACTCGGCATTCAGCCTTTTCTACATGGCCATCAACATAGGCGCGATGTTCGCACCTTCTGCCGCCAAGGCCGTTACCAACTATTTCCTCGGAAAATCCGGGTTATTTTACAATCCTGAGATTCCAGCTCTCGCACACCAAATACTTGACGGCAACCAGGCTGGAGCCGCAACTGTGGAGAACCTGATGGGACAGATGTCGGGTGCACAGGGGCTCGACCTGATACAGTTCTGCCAGTTCTACATAGACAAGCTCGCCAATGCATACAACTACGCATTTGCAGTAGCCTGTATCTCGCTTATAGTATCTGCTTTGATCTATTTTGCATTCCGTCCTTGGTTCAAGAGTGCTGATATCAACGCCAAGCAGGCTAAAGCCGCACACAAGGACGTTGCCGAGCTTAGTCCTGAACAGACAAAAAACAGGATTATCGCACTTATCCTCGTGTTCGTAGTGGTGATCTTCTTCTGGATGGCATTCCACCAGAACGGTGGCACGATGACCATCTTCGCAAGGGACTACACTATGGACTCGGTACAGGGAGCCATGAGAGTCGGTTTCAACATCTGGAGTCTTGCGATGATAGCTATCTCCATCTACACTCTCTTCGGGATATTCCAGTCCGAGACTGCGAAAGGCAAGATAGGCTGTGGGATTGCAACGGCAATACTTTGGAGCGGGGCCTACGCTATGTATACAGGTATGGACTCAGTAGTGAAGATCCTTCCCTCTGACTTCCAGCAGTTCAACCCGTTCTTCGTAGTAGCCTTGACTCCTGTATCACTTGCCATATTCAGTACACTTGCAAAGAAAGGCAAAGAGCCTTCGGCACCAAGGAAAATCGGATTCGGAATGATCGTGGCCGCCTTAGGCTTTGGCATATTGGCGTTGGCATCGTTCGGACTTCCCTCTCCCAAAGACATCGGCGAGACAGTAAGTCCTCAGTTAGTATCACCTATGTATCTCATATCTACATACCTGGTACTTACATTTGCCGAGCTTCTGCTCTCTCCTATGGGCATTTCCTTCGTATCCAAGGTAGCCCCTCCCAAATACAAGGGAGCAATGATGGGCTGCTGGTTTGCGGCAACGGCTCTGGGCAACTATCTAACATCAGTGCCAGGCATCCTATGGAACAAAGTTCCGCTATGGGCAGTATGGTCCGTGCTTATAGTGCTCTGTCTGCTCTCCGCAGTCTTCATTTTCTCCATAATGAAGAAACTCGAGTCTGCTACCAACGACTAATGGACAAGGAGACAAAAGAATTACTTGTAAAATGGGCGGAGATCTACAATGATCCCGCCTATTTTGAAGAAGACCCAATAATCTTCCCAAGAAGATTCACTGAACTATACCGGAAGGGAGAATGCAGTCTGCAGGACATAGAGATTTCCGCCATATTTGCAGCACACTTTGCCTGGGGAAGAAGAGAGATGATTGTAAGAGACTGCGGACGGCTCTTCGCCCACATGGACAACAGGCCCTACGACTACGTAATGCGTGGAGAATGGCGCGATGATCCGACAAGCATACACAGGACAGTGAAGTGGAGCGAAACTGCCGCAATCTGCTCAAGACTGAAATCCATATACGAGAGGCAGTCCACTTTGGAGACGATGAGTGTCAAGGAGATACGTACTGATGTATTCGGACAGAAACCTGATGCCAAAGCCCCCGACAAGAAGATCAACATGATGAAAAGATGGCTTGTCCGCGATGATGGGAAGGTGGATCTCGGCATATGGAAGGATACCAGTCCAGCCTCCCTGCTGATACCTCTCGACGTACATGTATACGATGAAGCCACCCATCTTGGCCTTACGACACGAAAATCCAAGGACCTCAACACAGTAAAGGAGATTACCTCGGCTTTTGGTGACATATTCCCGGGAGACCCATGCAAAGGAGACTTCGCCCTATTTGGCTACGGAGTCACTCATGGCCGATAGGCTAATATACGATGTATAAGCAGCCAGCATGGATCTATACCAAGGCAACGTTGTTTTAAATATGTTATATTATGCCGCAATTCTACATCATATCGGGCTGCAACGGGGCAGGAAAGACTACTGCCTCATATGCACTGCTGCCAGAGATGCTGGGTTGCAGTCAATTTGTCAACTCTGACGAATTTGCAAAGAGCCTCTCCCCATTCAGCCCAGACGCTGTCTCAATACAGGCCAGCAAACTAATGCTGCTCAAGACTGCGTACCTGTTCAGTCGCAAGGAAGATTTCGCAATCGAGACAACCCTCGCGACAAGGAGTCTCAAGAAAATGATCATGTATGCCAGAGAGAACGGCTACAAGATCACACTCCTCTACTTCTGGCTCAATTCCCCTGAAATGGCTCTTGCCCGAGTAAAGGCAAGGGTGGCAGCCGGCGGACACAATATACCCAAAGATGCAATCATACGCCGGTACTACACCGGAATCCACTATTTCTTCAATGTATACCTGTCTCTTGCAGACAGATGGATTCTGGCAGACAACTCCATGATACCCTTCAGAGTTGTGGCCGAAGGACGAGACGATGGGATGGTCATCAGAGATAGTGACACATATGAGCTCATCAGGAAAATCTCGGATCAGGCACCATCTATAATCTCCAGGCTCAACGGCAACACATAAAATGATACTCGACAGAAATTATTATCTCGACATATTCCGGACTAACACGGAGATGTTGGACAGGCTCACGGCTATGGCCCTCTCACATGGAGGGGACTACTGCGACCTTTATTTTGAAAACACGTCAAATACGGTTCACCAACTGATGGACGGTCAAGTAACCTCCGCTGGACAGAACATCGACTACGGAGTTGGTATCAGGGTTCTCTGCGGAGAGAAGACAGGATATGCATACTCGGAGAGCACTGAAGCAAGAGATATGGAGAATGCGGCAGTAGCGGCATCCTCAAGTGCTCAGGCCTGTGGTACAGAGTCCATCACGCCAAGGACAACAAGAAGTACCGGAGCTACCTATACGGCACAAGAGAGCAACGGTGGGAGACTTGTAAGAAGGCTTTTCACCGGAAGGCCCAATCCCAAGGCCGACAGATATCCCATATTAGAAGACTGGAGAACAAGCATACCGAAAGAGGCTGTTGCATGGATAGACAGATTGGACAAGACGATAAAGTCCAAGGACACAAGAATCGGCAGTGTCATCTGTGTACTTTCCACCCAGACAAGCGACTATCTTATGTACAACTCATTCGGAGAGTTGAAATACGAAACCAGGCCTCTTACTACGGTGCAGGCCATGTTAGTAGCCGATAAGGACAGTATCAAGATACAGAAAAATGCGTCAAGGAGTTTCAGAATGGGAGCTGAGATGCTCTCGGACGCTCTTTTGGAAGAACTCGCCACAGAAGTCACATCGGGCATCGACGAGGCATTCTCCGCCATCCGCCCGAAAGGAGGGAAAATGTCGGTTGTAATGGGCGCAGGGGCCTCTGGAATTCTGCTACATGAAGCGATGGGGCACGCATTCGAGGCAGATTTCAACCGGAAAAGGCAGTCGGTATTTTGCGACAAGATGGGCAAGCGAGTCTGCCCTGCCGGTGTCAATATCGTAGACGATGCGACGATCAGATACAACAGGGGCGCGCTTAATTTCGATGACGAAGGAGTGCCTGGACAACGCACCGTCATGGTAGAGGACGGCATACTGACCTCATACCTGCACGACAGGATCAGCGCAAAATACTACGGAGTCACCCCTACCGGCAACGGACGTCGGGAAACATTCCGCTCCAGCCCCATTCCCAGAATGCGCGCAACGTACATGGAGAACGGGGACGCTGCTCCTGAAGATATCATCGCTTCCGTGCACAAAGGAATCTATGTAGACCAGTTCAGCAACGGGCAGGTCAAAATAGGCCAGGGCGATTTTACGTTCTATGTCAAGAGCGGTTTCCTCATAGAAAACGGCAGACTGACCGCCCCGATAAAGGACATCAACGTAATCGGCAACGGCCCCAAAGCTCTCGCAGACATAGTTGCAGTTGGCAATGACTGCAAGATCGACAACAGTGCCTGGACCTGCGGCAAAGGACAGTCCGTACCAGTATCATGCGGGATACCCACCGTCCTTATAGGCAGTCTTACTGTCGGAGGAGAATAATGCCTCTCATGTGGGATATACAGGAACGAATTATAATTTGCTAAAATGGAAATGACAAAATCTGCATACCTCAACGGGATATCAAGCGAAGAAAAGGACCTTTCCCGAAAATCTATAGGCATGGCTCTCGGACATGGTGCATCAGCAGTACAGGTAACACTCGACAAGGCAGTCACCTATATCTGCGCCCTGCTCAACGGAGAGATCGACAATATCAGGCAGACAGGTGACAGGTCACTTACGTTCAGGATCTTTGCAGACGGGCGCTACGGTGTCTTCTCGACCAACAGATTTGACGAGAAAGACCTTGACAATTTCCTAAGGCAGGCAGTAGAAAATGTAAGCCTGCTCGCCCCGGATCCTTATAGAAAACTTCCCCCTGCTTCCTCCTATGCTTCGGACTCGGTACGGGGAGACGAGACCGGGCTATGCTATGAAGGCTATGACAGCGTAAAAGAGGAGCAGAAGATCGAAGCGGCAAGAAGAGTGTCCCTCTTCACCGACCAGACCCGTAATCACGGAGATGGCTGGAAAGTGGTGTCAGAAGAAGTAGAATTCAACAATACTTTCACCGATACTCTCATGCTCGACTCCCAGGGACTGGATTGCCGACAGACTGAGACATCTTTTGAGATCTGCAGCAATATCACGATAGAAGATTCCGAAGGTCGCAAATACAATGGCTTCTGGTGGGACTACGGTATCGGGCCGGACAAAGTCATGCGATCAGACTGTGGAGAGAAGGCTCTTAAGATGGCCTGCATGCAGATAGGAGCAGAAGAGACTCAGAGCGGACATTATACAATGGCCGTATCAAGGACTGTCTCTTCAAGACTGCTCAAGCCAATTCTCTCAGCCTTAGGTGGAAGAAGCATACAGCAGCACTCGTCATTTCTCGACGGGACACTTGGAAAGAAAATTTTCTCCCCTGGAATGACCTTGACTGACCTTCCAAGGGTAAAGGGCAAATGCGGGGCAATCCTATTTGAGCCGGACGGAAGAGCGACAAAAGATCGGGAGATAATCACAGGAGGAGTGATACGGGAGTATTTCATAAGCACATATATATCGGGCAAAACCGGAATGCCGGCTACCTCTGACTGTGCCAACAGGCCTGTCCTTAAGCCTTATTATATAAGCGATACGGACTCAAGTCCAAGCTACGGCAGTATCGGAGAAGAAGAGATACTGAAGCTCTGCAGAGAAGGGATCTTTGTTACCGGATTCAACGGAGGCAACTGCAACAATGCCACTGGAGACTTCTCATACGGGGTAGAAGGATTCCTCATCAAGGACGGAAAATTGGGACAACCTATCACCGGAATGCTCATTACCGGCAACATGACTGAGCTGTGGAACAATCTTATTGCCTGTGGAGACGATCCAATGGACGGGATGTCAGTACAGACCGGCACATTGGCATTCCGGAACGTCACCTTCAGCGCATGACCGCAAGACAACAAATGGCAAAGATATTCCTAAATCTATACTAAAAGAACTGTGAGATAATGAGCACCCTGAGCACCCATGACAAGAGCCTGCTCTATATCGGCAGTCTTTGACGGACCGGAGATGAAGACGCCATATCCTTTGTCTCCTGTGTCGATACGCTCATAGGCCTCGTGCATATTGTTCACAAGAGTGTCTTTGTGTAATATTATGACCAATGCTTCTGAGATAAAATACACACCTCTCTCTTCAACGTCCTGCCTTATCCATACAGCGGCATTCTCGCATACTCCGAACTGGCCTTCGATGATAGCAAGATCGGTCCCATCAAGCTCGGCAGAGCAGCTCACATCATCGGGATGGTACGTGGCACAGGTGATCTGCCGGACAGAGTCACCGCAACGTACTTCATCCACAGCAGTTGCGATACGTCTGGCCTCAGGATAAAGTTCACGGACAAGAGCATTGATATCAGTGTCTGGTTCTACTACTACGGCACGGCCTCCTACGGCCTCTGTCTCGACTATGAACTGCTCTATCTTGTCTGGATAGGATATGGCCGATGCTCTCAGCGCTGACAAATCAGGCTTGTCATACCTTGTCCTTACATTTTTCCTTATACTCGCCAATATATCCTCTCTGCTGCTCATTTCTTCGAAAAATATTTATAACGGCTACCTAATCCGGCCTATCTGGCCTCCGAAAAGAGCCGCCTCCGATTCTCTTTGTTCCTATAAATTTCTGCTATTCTACCCTCTTAACTTCGCACCTGTGTCTACTGCGAGACGTACCGAGTCTTAGTCTGCTTCTTATTCTCCGACTTCATGTCTCTTCCACTTCTCATTGAAGCTTTCCCTTGAAAATTCCGGCAAATCATGCTCCTTACCCCATGCGTCTAACTTGTTGTAGACTATCCAGTCAGGAAGTTCATCGACGATATGCGCATTTCTCAATGCAAAATTGAAGAGCCTGGGACGCTCCATAAGGAATTTCATCCCACCGGACATAATGTGCTTGGAAGCGCTTTCCATCCTCATTTCCCTCAATTGCTGACGCCAGGCATATATCTGGTCGGCGAGATCAACCTTGGCCGGACATACGAACTGGCAGGAATAGCACAGGGAGCATGCAGCTACATTGTCATGATGGGCTGACGGATCCTTGAGCATACCAAGATTAATACCGATCGGCCCCGGTATGAAATACGTATAAGAATAGCCTCCTGATCTTCTGTATACAGGGCATGTATTCATGCAGGCACCACACCGCAGACAGTTCAACGTATTGACATGACGCTCGTCCGAGAGGATACTGCTTCTGCCGTTGTCCACGATTATTATATGGAATTCTCCCCCTTTGCGCGGTTTGAGATAATGCGATGTATATGCAGTGATAGGCTGACCAGTACCCGAGCGCGCAAGAAGCCTTGTAAATACACCGAGAGACTCGCGATCTGGGACAATCTTCTCAAGTCCAAACGCTGTGATCTGCAGCTTTGGCTGGGATGTCCCCATGTCAGCATTGCCCTCATTGGTGCACACCACACACTCACCGGTAGAAGCCACAGCGAAATTGGCCCCCGTCATGGCAGCGTCGGCCTCTACGAACTTGTGACGCAGATATTTCCTTGCCGCATGAGTCAGATAAGTCTGATCATTGTTGCCAGGCTCTGTACCCAATTCTTTAGTAAACAACGCACCTATCTCCTCCTTGCGTATATGTATGGCAGGCAGGACAATATGGCTCGGCTTCTTGTGCATCATCTGGAGTATTCTCTCGCCAAGGTCACTCTCCACCACATCTATCCCTTTTGATTCAAGGAATGGATTGAGTCCACACTCCTCGGCAAGCATGGATTTGCTCTTGATGAAGTGGCGGACATTATGGGATGAAAGTATCGAATACACGATATCGCGATACTCAGCGGCATCTTTTGCCCAATGCACGACAGCCCCGTTGGCGACCGCATTTGCCTCAAACTGCTGCAGAAGAGTATCGAGATGGCTGTTACTGTATTTCTTTATGGCACTGGCAGCATCACGAAGGGCCTCCCATTCGGGGATCTCGCGGCTTACCTTGTCGCGCTTCTCGCGAACCATCCACAACGTCTCGTCGTGCCATGCGGCCATCTCTTTATCTTTCAAGAAAACACTCGCAGCCTTTACATGCTTGTTCATAATCCGTAAGATAGAATTTCAACGATATGGATAGTTTTTATAGGCAATTTGTACCTTGAAATGATCCCGCTCTGATGCATAAGACACGAACTGTCGGCACCTGTTATATATTCGGCTCCTGTCGCAATATGCCGCTCCACCTTATCGCGGCCCATACGTCCGGATACATCTGGTTCCTCGACTGAGAACATGCCACCAAAGCCGCAGCATTCGTCTCTTCTCTCAGGCTCTACGATCTCTATGTCCTTTACTAAGGAGAGCAAGTCTCGGAGTTTGTTGTAATAAGGAATGTTCATCTCGCTCGGAGACGACAGATGCATGAGCCTCACACCATGACAGCTATTCTGTATACTTACCTTATGAGAAAAAGACACGTTAAGATGCGAAGGCCGAAGCACATCATGAACAAATTCACAAACATCATAAATCTTGCCTTCTGCAGCACATCTATGCGGCCTACCTTCCAGAAGACGACCATAATGATCCCTTATGAAGACAACGCAGCTCGCAGACGGGCCTACGATATAGTCATAGCCCTCAAAAAGTCTGTCCAATCTCTCGGCAAGATTCCTTGCTTCGTCCTCAAAGCCGGCATTTGCCATTGGCTGTCCGCAGCAAGTCTGATCCTCAGGATACCCGACCTCTACGCCCAAGCTCTTCAGCAACTTGTATGACGCTTCTGCCACATGTGGATATATCGCATTGATATAGCAGGGCACAAACAATCCAACCTTCATTTTCAAATCCTTTTGTAAGCAGTTCCTGACAATAGTAAATCAACGTTATCCGGACTGTTTCTTCTCTTGCAAATACAAAATTAACACGGATTTCCCAATTAAGAAACCCGGTACACTCCTTTTTCCAAAAGAAATCTATCCTCTAAAATCAAAGACAAATCTGATGCAGTTTATTCTTTCATATTTCTAAGAAAATGTGACAGAGACATACGGCCTGGGACAGCAGTCAGAGGTAAATCAAACTGCCACCAGAGCAATAATTCCATCGAAAAAACACACCATACGGCAATTTGCAAGCGTATAGAAGAGAAGAGTCAGCCAATTATAGACCTGAATTAGAATCTGTAATATTACAGGGCTGAAAGACTGTCAAGCAGAGAATACACTGGCTTCATGTCATCAAAGGTAGAGAGGCTTTTGCCCTTTGCTCCCCCTACCAGGCGGGCAAATGTCTCTACCTCCCCATAGAACCCTTGAGTATAAAGCTGGTTATTGGCAAGCACTGGAATATCCGGACTCGGTGAGCAGAGCTTATAACTTGCAACAGGTCCAGCGAGTAGTTTCTCCATCGGGATGCCTAAAATAGTCTTGGGACGCGGCACAAATACAAGAGACTCATTAACCGACAAGATATACTCCCCCTTCAAGGTATTGACCTGAAGGCTGTCCTTCGGGGCAGTCCAGGAATAGGCAGTAGAAAGTTCTACAAAACCAACTACACCCTTGTGTTTCAATACTATTGAAATGGTCTGCACACCGTTCTCAGGGCTGGTTTTACTTACATATTCCGCTTGCGCTTCGCCAAACAGATAGCAGAGCATATCCAAAGGATGTATATACAGATCCGTTACAGGATTGCCTTCCGGATATGCCCCTACTCCGTATCTCATATGATAGCTCAACACATTGGTATCCTGCAGTTTCTTCCTCAACATCCCTACTGAGGGGCTATATCGCCGCTGCATACCGACAACGACATGAACCCCGGCTTCTGCGGCAAGACGGGAAAGCTCGGCAAGCTCACCAGAGTTCATGCACGGTGGTTTCTCTATAAAAAGAGACTTGCGCGCTGACAGCACCTTAGATGCCAAGGCAAAATGACTTTCCGGCCTTGCCGAGACAAATACGCCCCGCACCTGAGGATCGCTTAGGATATCTTCGATGGAAGTAGTAGTATGCACTCCCCAACTCTCTTGTATCAAGACTGCCTTAGCTTTGTCCGTGATACAGATATGCATAAGAGGCAGATGCAGGTAATCTATGATAGGATAAAGATTCTGACGGCTGTGATGTCCGGCACCGACAAATGCAAATCCGGCCTTTATCTGACTTTCAAGCTCGCGGTAACTGCGAATGCGCCTATACCGGCCAATAAGCATTTCTTTCATATGTAAAAACTGATCTTATTCTGACACCTCATCTCTGGTAGGAGGTCACATTTCAAGGAATGATAACAACAGATGAGGCATTTACTGCCGCCTCGACCACGTTGTCTATACCAATGTACATCTTATAGAAGGCATTGTCACCAAGTTTGGAATACCTGCCTACAAGGGCACGAAGCTGCGGCAGCATATAAGACTGCGTCTCCTGCCACTCTCCGGCTGCAGGGCGGATACCGTTCCTGGCTGCATAAGATAGAAAACATGACGAAATATCCAAACCATCAAGAAATGCCTCAAGGTCATCGTAATTATCGATAGATGAAAGCTTTTCCGTATATCTGTCAAACATCTCAGAAGCAAATCTCATCTGCACGGCCTTCTTAGAACATGCGAGATAGAATTGTGATACTGACGAAGTGTCAAGCGGTACGAAAAGATCCGGGACAATGCCGCCACCGCCATATACTGTACGCCCGCCTACTGTATGATATACCTCATGCTTGTCAACCTTGATACTGTCCTTCTCAAACATCTCACCGTCCTGATACCTCTTATATATGTCATACTGATAATCGGGACTATACGGCTTCTGTATACATCTTCCGGAAGGAGTATAGAATCTTGCCACAGTAAGGCGTACTCCCGAGCCGTCGGTAAAGTATATGGGCTCCTGCACCAAGCCCTTTCCATAAGAGCGCCTTCCGACTATAAGTCCTCTGTCATTGTCTTGGATAGCCCCAGCGAAGATCTCGCTTGAGGATGCAGAATTCTCGTTGATAAGCACAGAAAGAGGCATATCCTTCAATATACCCTTACCGTCCGCATTGTAGTCATGACGTTCCCTATGACGTCCTTGGATATACACTATACAGTCATCCTTGTCCAAGAACATGTCAGAGAGCAGGAGAGCCTGATCCATATACCCGCCCGAGTTGTCCCTCAAGTCGAAGATCAGCCGCTTCATGCCGTTATCAACAAGCGGCTTCACTGCCTGGCTCACCTCATCGAAAGTATTGCGTGAAAATTTAGACAATCTCACATACCCAGTCGTGTCATTGACCATAAACGAGGCATCCACACAATGTACAGGTATCTTACCCCTCTTGATCCTGAATGGGATAGTCTCCTCTCCCCTCTTCACAAGGATATTTACCTCGGTACCGGCCTTTCCCTTGATCCTCCTTACAATACTGTCCTGCGGAAATTTAACTCCGGCTATATTTGTGGAATCCACTTTAAGAATCCTATCGCCCGGAGCAAGACCTACTTTCTCGGACGGGCCTCCCGGTATTACCTCCAGGACTATGGCAGTATCATTGGGTACGTTGAATTGGATACCTATTCCATCGAAATTGCCGGCCAACTCCGTCTCCGACTCCTGAAGTTGCACAGGCGGTAGATATACAGAATGCGGGTCAAGGGCGGCAAGTGAAGCCACAATGGCCGCGTCCGTTACTTTTTTCACGTCAACGCTGTCCACATAGTTGTCATTGACCTCATCAAGAATGAGATTGAGCTTACGCCATGCCGAATAGTCAGCCTTTCTCATCCTCCTATCAGATGAGAAATACGCCACTGTACTGTAGATCACAACAGTAAGCATTGCACCGAGCAATATTCCAAGCAGGGCAATTACTGCTGCGCTTTTGTCATTCTGCGTCATAATCAATATTCAACCTGTTCTACATCAATCCCTGCTTTGCGCAGAAGTTCAGGGCCGTCCTGGAGCCTGTAGGCATCTTTGTACACCACCCTCCGGATTCCAGCCTGTATGATCAGTTTTGCACACTCGATACACGGGGACGCAGTGACATACAGTGTCGCGCCCTCACTGCTATTGCCAGACTTTGCTACTTTGGTGATTGCATTGGCCTCTGCATGAAGCACATATGGCTTAGTAACACCATTCTCGTCCTCACACACATTCTCAAAACCGGACGGAGTGCCGTTGTATCCATCGGATATGATCATCTTGTCCTTGACAAGTATAGCCCCAACCTTGCGTCTCTTGCAATAAGAGTTCTCCGCCCAGATCTCCGCCATCCTCAGGTAGCTTGTGTCAAATTTGCGCATCGTTAGTTTCTCTGGTAAAGATATCTCTTGATACTTCTCTTCGGCGTACGCTCGAAGTCTTCAGGCATAAACTCTATTCTTGATATCTTGGCATAGTTAGGTATCTGCTTGTTGATCTCTGGCAAAGCTGCTTTTATACGATCTTCAAGGGCACTCTTTTCTATGCCATCCAACTCAGCTTGATGATAGTCAGGATAGATAAGGGAAACTAACGAACCATGATCATCCACGACAAGTGAATCGACAACATACGTTACATTATTGATCACCGCCTCAATCTCTTCAGGATAAATATTCTGGCCTGATGGTCCGAGAATCATACATTTTGACCTGCCCTTCAGATAAAGGTAACCGTCTTTGTCCATAACACCCATATCTCCTGTACGGAACCAGCCGTCTTCTGTCATCACATCGGCCGTTGCTTGGTCATTCTTGTAGTATCCAAGGAAGACATTAGGACCTTTGACTTGCACTTCTCCCGGGATTTTCTCCGGATCGGCGGAGTTGACCCTTACCATCATGTTCATAGCCGCAAAGCCGCAGGAATAAAGCCTTGCCTGATTCCAGTGAGCATAAGTAATGATCGGGGCGCACTCTGTCATGCCGTATCCTACTGTAAAGGGGAATCCGATTTTGCGGAAAAAGCTTTCAACTTCAGGGTTAAATGCAGCCCCACCGATGATCACTTCCTCGAAACGGCCGCCGAAAGCATTTATGAGCTCTTTGCAGATCCTCTTCTGAATCAGCTTGTCCAAGACAGGAAGATTCATGATGAGCTTGGTCCTGTCAAGCACAGGTTTGAGTTTGGATTTGTACACTTTCTCGATAATAAGAGGGACGGCTATGATAATATGAGGTTTTATCTCCTCAAAAGCCTGCATTATGATCTTCGGACTCGGCACCCTTGTAAGGAAATGCACATGTGCACCGATTGTCATCTCGAAGAGGAACTCGAACATCATGCCGTACATATGGGCAAGCGGAAGCATTGACACAACCTCAGTAGTATTGTCCAACTGGGGAAGAGCCTGCACATGGGCAAATTCTATATTGGAAAATAATGCCCTGTACGGTATCATCACGCCCTTAGAGAATCCTGAGGTGCCGGAAGTATAGTTGATCAGAGCCAGTTCATCGGCACTGTCCTCATAATAATCCAAGTCTGACGGACCGAAATTGTTCGGATACTTATGTCCGAAACTCTCGTTCAGGTGCTGTCTAACCTGCGACATCTCCTCTGTCTTGGAATAGAGGAAATTGAATGTATTTATCTGTACTACAACATACAGGTCCGGCATCTCACTCTCGGAAAGATTTTCCCAGATCACATCATCTACGAAAAGCACCTTAGCCTCGGAATGGTTAACCAAATAGTGGATATTGCCTGGCTTGAACTCGTGTAGTATCGGCACTGGAACTGCCCCGTAAGTAAGGGCTGCTAGGAAACTCACGCCCCAGTTTGCCTGGTTGCGAGAGCAGATGGCTACCTTGTCACCGCGTTTGAGACCGCATTGTTCAAAGGCAATATGTAGCTTGGCGATTCTCCTTGCCACATCACGGTAAGCCAGATCCTGGCCTTTATAGTTTGACAAAGCTGGTCTGTCCCAATTATCCTTGAAACTCTTTTCCAGAATCTTGTTAACTGAATGAAATTCCATCTTATATATTTTGTTTGATTACAGTTTGAAATTACGCTCCCTACCGTCATTGCATACTGCATTGAGCACACCGTCCTTGACAGATAGAGTGGCTTCCGGTGAGATAGCCCGTCCGCCTTTCTCCTTAGTAAGCGGAGAACCCCCGTCCTGTGGAAAGACAATCGTGGCCGCATCTGTCCTTACTGTCCAGAAGCTACGTCCTTGCAAATTCAAAGGTTCCGGCAGTGACATAATCTTCCCTGATACGGAAAGTCCTTTCCATGACTTAACCGGCTTGCCGGACATATCATAAGCTCCTACAGTATTGTCAGGATGAAGGATGAACAAGGTCTTGCCTTGAAGTGATGGGCCAAGAAGTGCCGGCTTTGGCAATGTGAGAGGATAAGGCCTTACGTAGCGTCCTAACCTGTCTATAAGACAGAGTCTGTCTCCGGAAGCAAAGAGGAACTGGATCTTACCATTGGAGAAATAATCTACTTCGACAACCACTCCAGCAATACTGCCCTTGAACGGTACCGTCCACAGGCCTTTGCCGTTTTCCTCTTTCAAGCTAAGATGGCCTTTACCATCGCTATAGAGAAGATTTGTCCTCTTTGTAGCGCAGTTCATGACTTTGAATGGTCCGGAAGGGACTTTGACTGTGACTGAGTCGCCAGAAGATACAGACTGTCCTGAAGAATCTGATACATGGGCCAGGATATCGGCAGAGATTCCATCTTCTCCGACTATTGCAAATGCCTCAGAGCCTTCCTCGGCTGAGACATATGCAATCGCTTTGCACATAGAGACATACGACTCTGGCAGAGAGCGAGAGGCAGCTTTTGATAGAAGAGTCTCCTTATCCTCTGATGCGGCAGATACTGCCGTCAGCGCCTCTTTATTACCTATCAGTATCCAGTTACCATAGACTGTCCTTACAGTATCTCCTGGGACAAATACTCCACCGAAAAGAGCTGAGGCATATTTCTCATGGGGAAATGAAGTATCAGTTGTCTTGTCGGAGACCTTGTCACCTCGTATCATAAGGACTGAGCCGCTTCCCAGTCGAAGCCCGGCAACTGCTATCTCTCTTATGCCGAGAGTGGCGATCCAATGCCCTGATGATACACCGAAATCTCTTTTGAGATTCTGTATGGCGGTATCATATTTGTCAATATTTCCATTGGCATCTGCATATCTGCGGTACGCCTCAATATATTTCTCAGGCTCTTGGAGAGGCTTGACTACAGCGAATGCAGCGTCATCGGGAATCAGCCCGAGAGCGTCTGACGTACCTGCCTCACTACTTTCAAGAAGGCTACCATAATATGCTCTGCTGTCAGTATCGGTCGAAAGGATTGCCGACACCCGAACATGGTCCTTCGAGTGGCTGGATATATAAAGGCCACTCCAGGATGCGAATGCCTTGACAAATCCGGAATACTTACGTGCGCTCTTGCCAATGAATGCAGCGGCGAGCCTGCCACTATATGTATTGTCTACAAGTATCATATCAGTCCCCGGATTCTCCCCTGCAAGAGTGGCACACTCTCTCTTGACAAGAACAGAAGCCTGACCATGAACATGCCTTGTAGCTGATTTTACCAAAGATTCAGAAGGTGAGACTGCAATTATCCTCTTGACTGGAGACTCTTCATCGCAATTTATCACCGAACAAGAGAGCCCGAGTGAATCTGACAAATCTCGAACTACACTTATAGCCACAGTTGAATCTCCGCTCTCACGAGATATGTCAATCTGCATCAAAGGGCTGAAAGTACCTTCATAGTGGAGAGACAAAGCGACATCGTACTTACGCAAACGGCCAATAGCACCTTCCTCCGCAAGTGAGCACAGCTCGTCACGGAATGCTCGGAAAGAAGATAAACCTGTACCAGAGAAGAAATCAGGCACAAGATCTGGAATTTCAGACAAGCATTTTAATGACTCTGAGAGATCATCTCCGTAGAAAAGCATTGCTGCGTCTGATGGGACAGCACCAAGAAGAGGTCTGGCTGACAAGGCTTTAGATACAAGCTCGGCATCTGTCAGTTCTTTGTCATCAGTTTCAGAATATAAGAAATACACGGCTCCCGCTATGACGAGGACCAATGCAGACAATGCCGATATGCATAGTAAAAGTGCTTTCTTTTCCATTATTTTTTCGATACGGCAGCATATTGGCCGCAACCGTCCTATGTTGGTCAGTGCGTACCGAGTCTGTCAATATGAGAATCCCAGCTCAATCTGGGAACATTCATTTTCTTAGTATTATAGACAAATTTATACAATAATTGTCAATCTTCCCGTTTTGTAGACCTTTTGACGATTATTTAATATCCTTTAGGTGACTTTTTTCAGCCTTTGGAACAATTAGAAGCTGTTTTGAAACGCACGAAGGCATGACAGGCAGGGCAACGAACGAATCTCCGGATAGGACAGTGATTCTTATTTGCTCATAATCTTCCTCAACAGCAAGATTAGGATTAGGTAGAAATGTCTGAGGCGAAGCTGCTATGAGGGGAAACCAACTGCCTTGAACCTGAATCTCAATCCTGTGCCCAGGCATGAAAATATGGTCAATATCACACATCGTAAAATCCGCAACAGCCCTCTTGCCCTCTTTCACTGGGACCGGTCTGGAGAAGCTTTTACGAAATCTTAGCGGCATCACATCTGCCCGCACCAACATACGGTATCCGTCAGGACGGACATCTATGAGCTTAACCACAATGTCAGCATCAAGAGGGCGTTTGTCATTATCCATAGTTAACAGAATCGTCTCAATATGTACCTGTATAGGTCCGGCGACATGGAGTGCAGATGAGAGGGCACGTCCACTGTAGGAAAGTACGTCCTCACGTCTTGCCGCAAACTCTTGGTCTGCAACCATATAGCTCGGATCACGATATTTCTCTCCGCTCTCCATATACGGTACTGGTTCAAGAGGATCGGATACAAATGAGCGCCCGCCTTTGCAGCTCCTAACATTGTGGCCATGAGGATCTTCGTGGGAATGAGGTACTTCATGAATAGGAGATCCAGGACATATAAAATGTAAAGAATCACTGCATAGTACGAGTCTTGAGATCTCGGCTTCTTTAGGCGGCCAATCTGTGTAATTCAATGCGTGAGCTTTCTCGTTGGCATTGAGCGGACTTGTCTCTGCCGACGGAAAGACGGTCACCCTTGCAGGAGAACGTACACCACCGTCCAGATAATATTCGAAGAATGGGACTTCTACACTGTCACGGTATGTTGACGCGCTGCCCACAGCGAAATGACAACCAGCGAGAGTGTCTGACTCTCCACTCTCCCAGCCACCGTGACGCCAAGGTCCAAGAGCAATATACGCCTCACAATCAGGCGAGAGCTTCTTAAGCATGGAATAAGTACGGAGAGTCCCATAACAGTCCTCAGCGTCATAGAATCCACCTACGGCAAGGACAGCACAGTCAACATCTTTCAGATGCACGGACGGATCTCTCTCTTTCCAGAAACTGTCATAGTCAGGATGCGCAATTATATCATTCCAAAAAGAAAGACTATCTCCAAAGACGGAAGATACGGTGGATATGGATTTGCCTGCGAAATATTCATAGATAGGTGTATCCACCCTCACCAATGCCGGCAATCCCTTAGCGGAAGGACGCGGTCTATTTCTGAAAAAAGACGCTCCAAATGAAAAGATATCCGCAAGACAGAAAGCTCCGTGTCTATGAACATCATCCCCGACAAACCAATCTGTTGCAGGAGCTTGAGGTGAGACAGCCTTTATAGAGGGATGCCTTGACAGTATCGCCATCGTAGCGTAGAAGCCGGGATAAGAGACACCTTTCACCCCGACCTTGCCATTGCTTGCGGTGTTTGCAAGAATCCATTCGACAGTATCGTATGTATCCGTTGCTTCATCTACAAGGATTTCTCCTTTAAGCATTACGGTATCGCGTCCACCGGTGAGTCCGCTTACATGAGGGCGCATATTGCAGAACTCTCCTTCACTGAGATATGTCCCCCTTACATTCTGCAGGACTACAATATATCCTTTGGACATATATGCTCTCATTGCACTATATAACACAGAGGAGAATGCTGATGCACCGGACACCTCCTCATGCACTGAAGGTGCAAGGCCGTACGGGCGGAGAGAATAAGGGGTACGAAGCATGATGACCGGCCTGTCAGAAATTCCTTCTGGTTCGTAGACGGAAGTATACAAGGATACACCGTCTCTCATCCTAACCATAGCTTCTCGCTTGGTGTAGTCCGGCTTTCCTAATTCTCCGGCAAAGGTGATATGTACAAATCCAGAGACTATAAAAGCAACTATAGTAACGACAAGTGACACAGGTCGCACTTTCCGGAATCTGATAGAATTCATTATAATTGTGTTCAGAAATGCTTCCACATAAGAAGACAAAAAAGCCAGGCCAAATATACACATTTGACCTGACTTATCAGTCAAAGATATAGTGCATTCCCTGAAAACTTATTCAGCTTTCCAAAGGCCGTGAAGATTGCAATATTCTCTTGCTAATACCTTTGTAGCGTCTGTCTTGAACTCGGCTACTGGCTTCTCACCGGGCTTAAGCTCGTGACGGAGCACTTCATTGGGAGTAAGTAGCTCTATCCACTGTATATAATGATTCTCAAGCATCGGGTGCTCGACACTGCCGACAGTAACCCTGTACCCACCTTCGATCTTCTCGATCACTGGTATATGCTTCTCTTTTGCAGCTTCTGTAGTATTCTCAACAAGCTTCTCCATCGGCTTGCCGCAGCACTCCGGCACCATTCCTGGAACAAGCACTTCCATTATATTGCCACACAAAGGGCAACGGTAAATTTCTCTTATTGTTGTCATAATATCATTTTTTAGGACGTCACGCAGCATTCATGCACACAAATGCACCACCGACAGCAACGTCAACCATTAACTAATATAATTACGACAATGCAAAAAACTTTCCAAACCTCTCTACCTGTCTCTATACATAGAGTCATAATATTTCATATACTCTCCGCTTGTCACATTATCAAGCCAGGCTTCGTTGTCAAGATACCACTTTACAGTCAATTCCAAGCCTTCTTCAAACTGAAGAGAAGGCTCCCAACCAAGCTCTTTCTGTATTTTCCTCGAATCTATTGCATAGCGCATATCGTGACCGGCCCTGTCCCTTACATGAGTTATCAGAGAGAGATCTTCACCATCTGACCTTCCGAGAATCCTGTCAGTGACCATCACAATCGCCTTGACAATATCTATATTCTTCCACTCGTTGAAGCCACCTATATTGTATGTCTGCGCGTCCTTGCCCTTATGGAAGACAAGGTCAATAGCCCGGGCATGATCCTCGACATAAAGCCAGTCTCTTACATTTTCCCCAGCCCCATATACCGGAAGAGGCTTACGATGACGTATATTATTTATAAACAGTGGAATAAGCTTCTCTGGAAACTGATAAGGTCCATAGTTGTTGGAGCAGTTGGTGACAACTGTCGGCAGGCCGTATGTATCATGGAAAGCTCTCACGAAATGATCGCTGCTCGCCTTTGAGGCTGAATACGGAGAATGGGGGTTATACCGGGTCTCTTCCGTGAAATATTTGTGTCCGTAGGCAAAACCATGGCCTTCAGATGAAGCCTTGGTCTTGAACGGAGATGGAATTCCCTGTGGCTCTGTAAGTTCAAGTGCTCCGTACACCTCGTCAGTTGAGATATGGTAGAAACGGCATTTCACATCCTCACTGCCTCGTCTAATATGCCAAGGAAGCGATTGACCTCCCCAATATTCCTTAGCAGTCTGCAGAAGAGTCAGTGTACCCATCACATTCGTCCTTGCGAAGGTGAACGGATCGAGGATCGAGCGATCCACATGACTCTCAGCCGCAAGATGTATTATACCGTCTATACTGTACTCAGCGATGATCTCCCTCATACGTCCGGCGTCACAGATATCGGCTTTCTCAAACAAATAATTAGGGTAATCCTTTATATCATCAAGGTTTGCAAGGTTGCCGGCATAAGTCAACTTGTCGAGATTTACTACCCTGTATTCAGGATACTTCTTTACAAAAAGTCTCACTACATGACTTCCGATGAATCCGGCACCTCCGGTCACCATTATATTTCTCCTGTATCCGTCCATACACCTATTCCATCTTTGATATGCAGTCAGACAGCGAATCGGCCCAGTATGGGACTTTAAAGCCGAACGTCTCCTTGATCTTTGTCTTGTCCAACACTGAATAATGCGGCCGGTTCACAGGACTTGGAAACTCGTCGCTGTGACATGGAAGCACCTCGCACGAAATCCCTGACAGGCGACATATTGCCTTGGCAAAATCATACCAGGAACATACTCCCTCATTGCTAAAATGATAGATCCCGCCCTTGTCAAGCTGGCGACTTTCAATAATGCTGAAGATTGCGGCTGCAAGATCCTTCGCATAGGTAGGCGTCCCGACCTGATCAAATACCACCTTTATCGAATCGCGTTCAGCGGCTATGCGCCTTATTGTCTTGACAAAATTGCGTCCGTAGGGAGAATATAGCCAGGCTGTCCTCACTATAATAGCATCAGGCATGGCTGAGAGCACATTCCTCTCGCCTTCAAGTTTGGTTCTGCCGTAGACTCCGGTAGGCCCTGTCGGGCAGTCCTCATTATACGGTACATTAGCATTGCCGTCAAATACATAGTCAGTCGACACCTGGACAAGCTTTCCGCCAGTTTCCTGCATTGCCTTGGCAAGATATCCGGGAGCGTCAGAATTGAGCATTGAAGCTGCGGCCTTATCCGACTCGGCCTTGTCAACGTCCGTATATGCAGCGCAATTGACTGCTACAGACACGGATTTGTCCCTTATTATTGTCCTGATAGCCTCCAATGAAGTAATGTCCAAGTGTTCATACCCAGTAGCCAAATCCGTAAATATGTAATTATCCTTGCTACCTGCAGCAACATTCTGCAACTCTCTTCCAAGCTGGCCAGCAGCTCCTGTAACCAAAATATTCATATCCTATCTATATTCAAAAGGACTGTCCAATTCTTCAAGCACAGGATGAATAGAGTCTTTAGGACTCAAGATCGCATCCTTCTCTGGTATCATCCAATCAATCCCAAGGCTTCGGTCAAGGATGCTAATTCCTCCTTCCGATTCCGGATGATAGAAGTTGTCACATTTATACTGAAAAACAGCTTCAGGTGAAAGAACGGAGAATCCATGGGCAAATCCATGTGGTATAAACAGTTGAAGATGATTGTCCTCATTAAGTTCCACTGCCACATGCTTACCATATGTGGGACTTCCTTTGCGTATATCCACAGCGACATCGAGCACAGCACCTCTTACACAGCGCACTAATTTAGCCTGACAGAAAGGCGGCTTCTGAAAGTGAAGCCCTCTCATTACTCCGTATGAAGATCGGCTCTCGTTGTCCTGCACGAATTTTACATCTCCGACCTTCTCTTCAAACTCTCTCTGGGAATATGTCTCCATGAAATAGCCTCTCTTGTCGGCAAAAAGTCTCGGGCGTAGGATTACTACTCCTTCTATATCAGTCTTTATCAGTTCCATGTATATTGTCATTCTGAGCTAAGGACAGGAGATACTTTCCATAGGCATTCGCTGCCATAGGTTTTGCTTCCTCAAGAAGTTTCTGTCTGCTTATCCAGCCATTCCTGTATGCTATATCTTCAAGACAGGCAACTTTGAGCCCTTGTCTCTTCTCTATCACTTCTATAAATGTCGATGCCTCAGCAAGCGAATCGTGAGTACCAGTATCAAGCCATGCAAAGCCTCTCTGCAAAGGAGTTATCTTCAGTTCTCCACGCCCGAGGTATTCCTGATTTATTGATGTTATCTCAAGCTCTCCTCTCGCTGAGGGGCGAACTTTCTCCGCAATGCCGACCACAGAATTGGGATAGAAATAAAGGCCAACCACAGCATAGTCACTCTTAGGGTGCTCGGGTTTCTCTTCTATACCGAGACAATTGCCCGACGCATCGAATTCCGCGACACCGTATCTTTTCGGCTCACTTACCTTATAGCCGAATATACAAGCCTTTCTCTCATTCTCAACTATAGACACGCTGCGGCGAAGTATCCCTGTAAAACCTGCACCATAAAAGATATTGTCTCCAAGGACTAGACATACACTATCATCACCAATAAAGTCCTTTCCAATGATGAAGGCCTGAGCCAATCCATCGGGAGAGGGCTGTTCCTTGTACTGAAGCCTTACTCCGAAACCGCTTCCGTCTCCAAGCAGACGTCTGAATGACGGAAGATCATAAGGTGTGGATATAACCAAAATATCCCTTATGCCTGCAAGCATCAGCACTGACAAGGGATAATAGATCATAGGCTTGTCATATACCGGTATAAGCTGCTTGCTAATACCCTTTGTAATAGGATAGAGCCTTGTGCCGCTTCCTCCGGCCAATACGATACCTTTCATACGCGTTTGCTATAATATAGTTTCAAACATTCATGCAATATAGGCATAAATGGCTTCCTATACAATAGGAATACAATAAAATCAGGATAAATCGAATACGACTTGCACAGATTGCAAAACTCAACGAGCCTTGCCCGAGCCTCTGCCGGAGAAGTCCTCCTGTAATAGCGATGAAGTTGGTGGAGAAGCCTCCTCTCATAGTTGCGTACCACATACACAAGAGAGGGAAGCTCGGTAAGGATAGAAAATACTTTGCTGACGATGGCGACCTGACAGTCGAAATTGAAGCCATACTTCGCCTCAAGGTCCGGCATATCATAGTGATAGGATGCCCGGTCTATATATCTGATGCCTTTGTCAGACTTTATCTGCCTTGAAGCAGCTACAAAGGAATATAAGAAAAGTGTGTCTTCCTCAAAGGCAAATCTTGTATCGAATCGGATTCTATCATTGGATATTACAGAATTGCGCCAGCATTTGCACCATATATATCCTGAATCCATCGCTTTTTCCAGTCTGCACAGAATATCTGTGGCGGATCCCTCACCGTCTATGCGTCTTAGAGTCTCCTCTCCTTTACTCTTCTTATAGAAAGAGGTTATTATAAGATCCGTATCATCGGAGATAGCCTCTGCAAATGAAGATAGCCAAGATGACTCTACCCTGTCATCAGAATCGAAGAATGTTACAAATTCACCTGTTGCCACATCAAGTCCGGCATTACGGGCAGAGCTTGCACCACCATTAGCCTTATCTACGACACGCACCCTGGGATCACACCGCTCATAGGCGTGACAAATGTCACTGGAAGCATCCTTGCTCCCGTCATTGACAAGTATCAGCTCAAAATCTGTAAAATCTTGATTTAATATTGATGATATAGCCCCTTCCAGGCATCCTGCCATATTGTAGACAGGACATATCACAGAGATCCTGCACATCTTCAGTCATCCTTGTCTCCAGACAGGAGGCTATGGATAATCTCATTCATCTTCAAGCCCCAGCCATTCCAGTTGAGCATTGCCTTGTACACCTCAGGAGCAGTACCGGACATCTTCTCCATCTCACCTGAAGTCATACACTCGTCTATCTTACGCCCGTAGTCCTCTCCTGTAGCCTCTGGAGAGAGCATATATCCGTTCGTTCCGTTATAGATATAGTTGGATACTCCTCCGGTATTGCATGTAAAGATAGGTATACCCATGGCTGAAGCCTCACAATAGACAATCGCTGAACATTCAGCCCTTGTCGGCAGCAGCATCGCATGCGAGTCCTTCATGATCTTCACAAGTTCATCATACTGGAACTTGTCATTTTTGTTGAGGAAACCGTAATACTTGACATAAGGAAGACTCTTGACTCTGTCAGGCATTCCTTTGCCGCCTATTATTGCCAGCTTAACATTGTACCCCTTCCTATAAAGATAGTCTACAGCATCGACCGCTATCTTGCCTCCCTTGCGCTTCCAATCAACGCCTATGAAGACGAGACGTAGCTCTCCATCATATTTGTATGGCCGTGGCTTGAGATCCGCCTCGTCAAGATTGGCTCCGAACTCTACAAGACGGACTTTATCGAAAGGAACACCATAGTCTGTTATAGCTGAAGACATTGACCAGTTTGATGAGAATACTGACAGAGTTGCCCTCTCCATTGCACGCTTGTCCACAGCAATCCCCTGCCGCCGTGCCCAAGTCGGCATATTCTTGTAATAATAGTCAATCATCCTCTGGAAAGTAGCGTCAGAAGCGTATATCAAGGGCTTCTCAGGCTTCATTCCATAAAGAAAAGACGGCTCAAAAGGCAAGAAAAGAAGATCACACTCTCTCATCTTCTTGCGACTAATAGCCATAGAGCCAGACCATGCGCCTATACGGGTACGATCCGGCTTAATCTTGCTTCGGGTTAGAGCTGCATAGAAATAGCAGAACCACCTGTTCAAGAAGTATATTATGTTATGCTTCTCCTCTATCCATACCACATCGTAGCCTAAAGACTTAAGCGTCTCGTTCATCTTGTATGTCGTCCCACTCATCGGGACTCTGTTGTCTGGGTTTTTGTGGCTTAAGAATCCAATCTTTATCTTAGCATTTTCCATATTCAACCTTTTACAGGTCAGGTTCAGTACACGGGTCTCACGACTTATCTTGACAAAGATAGAAAGAAAATCGGATTCGGTCAATAGGCCTGCTTGTCTCCTGAGAATATCTGGGCAATTGTCATGTATATTATCTTGATATCAAGGAGTACAGACCAATTCTCAATATAATAGATGTCATGCTCTACCCTCTCTTTCATCTGATCTACTGTCTTTGTCTCACCACGGCATCCGTTGACCTGCGCCCATCCGGTAATACCCGGTTTCACGAGGTGGCGCACCATATAGTCAGAAATCAGCTTGGAATACAATTCTGTATGAAAATCCATGTGCGGTCTCGGCCCGACCAATGACATATCACCCTTGAATACATTTATGAACTGTGGTAGTTCATCGATGCTTGTCCTTCTCATGAAATCCCCAAACTTTGTCTTTCTCGGATCATTTTGGGTCGCCTGGACTTTGTCTGCGTCCGCATTGACCTTCATTGATCTGAACTTAAGGCAGTCGAACTCCACTCCACTGTAACCGGTCCTTTTCTGACGGAAAAGTATCGGCCCTGGAGATGATAGCTTAATGCCTATAGCAGCAAATAACCAGACAAACGGATAAAGAGTCACAAGGAACAGAGATGAAGCAACGATATCGATACATCTCTTGACAGCTCTGTTGAGCGGATTGGCAAGAGGCTCGTTCCTAAGACTTATGATATTGACAGGGTTTATGGCTCCGAATTCCTCGTATTTCATCCGATGGTGAGGATATCCGTTCATATTCGGCACGAACCAAAACTGTATGAACTTGTCATTACAGAGTTTGATTATATCATAAACTCGCTTCTTATCTGCTGCGGGATTTATAGAGCAGAACAGTTCGTCTATATCATGATTGCGGACATACTCCATAACATTGTCCATAGGCCCAAGTAACTTAGCTCCGGAAGGAATCTGGTCCTGGTACTTGTCGGTAAAAAAGCCAAGAATATCGTATCCGTGGACTCCGTAGCCGCGCATTATACTATTATATATATGTACCAGATTCATGTCACCGCCGACCATCAGTATACGCATACGGTTGCGTCCCGATTTGCGGATTTTCCTAATTATAAGCCTTACTCCTATATGGCTGCACAGAAGAGCCACACATGAAATCGGGAGCTGGACAAGAAGAAGATTCAAGGGAACATTGAAATAGAATATTCTCAAAAGTATCCCATAAAATATGATTGTCAACGATGTCTGTCCGATGGCCCGCAAAGCAACGACCCCATAAGAGATCTTTCTTTCAGCGAGCCTGATAGGCACTACTCTTATAGCCAAAAGATATGACGCAAGCAACAGCAAATAAGACCCTGTTGTCACTTCAACCCAATCTGTACTCGTTGCATTGGCTGCGGCAAAAAGGGAAATGCACAGCAGAATACTGTCAACTATTACCGTCGGTATCTTGTACAGAAACAGTTCCCGAGCGTAAATCCTTCTCTTCATATAGAAAGTAGTGTATGAGTTTACGACAAATTTACACAATATATTGCAAACTAAGGAAAAAAAGGATTTCAGTGAAATCTATATAAGAGCGCCGCATCCATATATTTTGAGTGATTATCAACCAGATCCATAGACATTGGCATAAGAGAATCATAAAGTTGATTGAATAAGATGAAGAAGATTTTGTAATTAGCGATATTATGTCTACTTTTGCAATCCTTTTGCGGAATGTCCGCAGAAGTATAACATTAATTTTATACAAGAACACATGAAACAGTACGAGACCGTTTTCATTGCAACTCCCGTTTTGTCTGATGTTCAGATGAAGGAAGCGGTTGCCAAGTACACGAAGTTCATCACCGACAATGGCGGTGAGATCGTGTATGAAGAGGATTGGGGACTGAAGCCGCTCGCTTACCCTATCCAGCACAAGACCTCAGGTTTCTATCACCTGATCGAATTCAAGGCCAATCCCGAGTTCCTCAGCAAGCTCGAGACACAGTATCACAGGGATGAGAGGATTATCCGCTACCTTACAGTGGCTCTTGACAAGGATGCAGTAGCCTATGCGGAAAAGAGAAGAAGCAACAGACAGGCAAAAGCCAATAATGCTGCAGCTGCAGAAGCAGAACCCACTAAAGAATAATCGGAGATGGCACAGACAAACAACGCACAGCAGAATAACGAAATCCGTTATCTGAACCCTCCGGCAGTAGAGGTTAGGAAGAAAAAATACTGCAGGTTTAAGAGAGCCGGTATCAAATACGTTGACTACAAGGATCCTGAGTTCCTTAAGAAATTCCTCAACGAGCAGGGAAAGATACTTCCCCGCAGAATCACTGGAACTTCGCTTAAATTCCAAAGAAAAGTGGCTCAGGCTGTCAAGAGGGCTCGCTCTCTCGCACTCCTTCCTTATGTCACCGATCTTCTTAAATAATCAGGAGGACGACGTATTATGGAAATCATACTGAAGAAAGATGTGGCCAATCTCGGCCATGCGGACGAAATCGTCAAGGTAAAGTCCGGTTACGCCCTGAACTACCTGATACCTCAGGGTTTCGCAATACTTGCTACTGTATCCGCCAAGAAGCAGCATGAGGAGACAATCCGTCAGCGCGCTCATAAAGAGGCAAAACTTATCGCAGATGCAGAGGCACTTGCAGCAAAGATCAGCTCAGTACTTGTAAAGGTATCCGCAAAGGTAAGCGAGAGTGGCAAGATATACGGTTCCATCACTACCGCACAGCTTGCTGACGCACTTGCAAACGCTGGTATTGAGGTTGACAAGAAAGATATCACAATAGTATCTCCCGAAGTGAAGGAGCTCGGCACATTCGAGGCTGAAGTAAAATGCTATAAGAATGTGAAAGGCACTTTCAAATTCGAGGTTATCGCTGAATAAAAGTAACGGCAATTTGCCGGATACGATATAAAAAGACCGGATCATCACGATCCGGTCTTTTTATATATCTCAGATTACTGTATCGAAGCAATTGATAAAGCACTACTCAACCTTACAGATACTATATCATTTGCTATCGTAGGGTCCAAAGCCAAATTGCTGGCGAGTCAATTATTTGATATAAAGAAGATTATTTTGCATCAATAGCAACAAAAAAAGGACAACAATCAAAGATTGCTGCCCCTTCTACAATTATAGGTATATTTTTATTTTAGATAAGCATCGTTTACAACCTTCTGGCTTCTTGCGATGAAGTCGCTGAGATCCTTACCTTTGAGCAAGCCGTTAGAAAGCAAAGCAAGATCACAAATCTGCTTGAGAATATCATTCTTGGAGGCAAACTCCTCTATCTCAGCCTTTCTTTCGCTATGCGCTGACTCTTTGGCCTCCCTGGCAGCAGCCCGAGCATCTTCTGCAGCCTTCTTTTGCTCATCTGTAGCATCCTTTGCCTCACCGGCCTGAATAATTGCAGGATCAGCCTCCGGAACTTCTTTCTGTGGTCCTACTGCTTTCCTCTCTTCGTCAACGATCTTAGAGATCACCGGATTCTCAAGATTGACAATAAGATTGTATGCTGCAGGAAGATTGCCATAGAAATTAAGACCGCCTCCCATTGCACTCATGTCTCTGTAACGACGCATGAATTCATTTTGGGTAATAATTATAGGTGCAGCCTCACTGCCCAGGTTGTCTGGTTCTATCATGAATTCCGAATCCTTCGGCAATACAGCCTTGAACAGATCCTGAAGATCGGATTTCTCACTTTCAGAAACTTCTGGTTTCTTCCTGTCTTCCTTGGGTATCAAGTTGTCAATGGCATCGGAGTCAACACGTGAGAATCTGCTGTCGGTAAATTTCTGCTCAAGCAGATTGACAAAATGCGCATCAAGTTCGCAGTCCATCAACAGAACATTGTACCCTTTCGACTTCGCAGCCTCTATAAATGTATACTGAGACTGAGGGTCAGTTGTATAGAGGTAAACTAGTTTCTTGTCTTTGTCTGTCTGAAGGGGCTCAATTGCAGTCTTGTACTCATCGAAGCTATAGTACTTGCCATCAGTATCCTTAAGAAGCGCAAACTTCATTGCCCTCTCACAGAATTTCTCGTCCGAGAGCATACCGTACTCAATAAAGAGCTTGAGGTTGTCCCATTTGGCCTCAAGAGAAGCACGGTCATTTTGGAAGATTTCCTCCAGGCGGTCTGCAACCTTCTTGGTTATATAACCGGAAATTTTCTTTACATTGGAATCGCTCTGCAGATAGCTCCTTGATACATTAAGCGGTATGTCCGGTGAATCGATTACACCATGAAGCAGAGTAAGGAAATCCGGAACAATGTTGTCAACATGATCCGTTACAAACATCTGGTTGCAATATAGTTGTATCTTATTGCGCTCCACTGCGATACGATCCTTTATCTTAGGAAAATACAGTATTCCCGTAAGATGGAACGGATAATCCACATTCAGATGTATATAGAACAGAGGATCTTCTTCCATAGGATAGAGAGCCTTGTAGAACTTCAGATAGTCTTCGTCCTTAAGATCAGAAGGCTTGCGTGTCCATAGGGGTTCTACTGTATTTATGACATGATCTTTGTCTGTTTCTACATATTTGCCGTCTTTCCATTCCTGCTCCTTGCCAAATACGATAGGAACTGGCATGAACTTGCAGTATTTTTCAAGCAATGTCTCAATCCTTGCTTTCTCGGCATATTCAGCAGAGTCATCATCAAGATACAGAGTTATCACCGTACCTCTGTCACTTTTGTCTGAATCAGACATCTCATATTCCGGACTTCCGTCACATGACCATTTGACGGCCTTAACTCCGTCTTTCCACGACAAAGTATCAATAGTTACCTTTTTGGATACCATGAATGCAGAATAGAATCCAAGTCCGAAGTGACCTATAATATTGCCTATCTGATCTTTATACTTCTCAAGAAACTCACCTGCTGATGAGAATGCTATCTGATTGATGTATTTGTCAACCTCTTCAGAGGTCATTCCGATTCCTCGGTCTGTAATCCTGAGGACTTTTTCCTTCTCGTCAAGATCGACCCTTACTGACAGATCACCAAGCTCTCCTTTGAAGTCTCCTGTCGAAGCAAGAGCCTTCATCTTCTCTGTGGCATCGACTGCATTTGCTACAAGCTCTCTAAGGAATATCTCATGATCTGAATAGAGGAACTGCTTGATTACCGGAAATATATTTTCGGTTGTAACACCTATTTTTCCTTTTATCTCTTCCATATTATTCTGAAATTAAAAACGGTTGTCCATTATCGGACTCTTGCTTTCCGTCAAAATATGTTCCAAGATATTTGTTATGTCATTTTGTCAGTTCCAAAGAAGATCTCCAAAATCATGCTGGCACCTGACTCCACCTAAGCAGATCATTTCAGCAACAAAGTCAAGATTATTGACAAATCCATAAACTTACTTCTCATCGTCACGAGAAAAATGTAACTCTCTATCTATGTGGCAGTTATGAACGGTGAAATATATGTAGGATGAAATATTTATATGGCTTCTGCGGATAGAATGCATCTATATAGATGCTCCCTTGACTGGAATTATTTCAAATGAAAAGACTATTTGTAGAGAAATCTCTTTATACTCATTTTCGGAGTCTTCTCGAAAGGCTCATCCCTTAGCTCGACTTTCTGCAACTGGCTATATGAAGGAAGACTTCTGTTAGCTCCTGCCTTTATCTGAGAAGGAAGATGGTCTACAGCCTCGCTATCAAGTCCTGCCTTTTTCATCGCATCCGTATCAAGGACAACCAATGCAACAAGCTTCCCGTTCCTGTCCACGACAACGGATTCCGAGACATAGTCCTGGTTATTTACAACGGCCTCTACTTCTTCGGGATAGATATTCTGTCCATTGGAAGAGAGGATCATGCTCTTTGAACGGCCTTTGATGAATATATTTCCTTTAGAGTCCATGAGTCCGAGATCTCCAGTCTTAAGGAAACCGTCAGGAGTAAATGCGGCTGCTGTCGCCTCTGGATTCTTGTAATATCCAAGGCAGATATTCGCCCCTTTCGCCTGTATCTCGCCGACAACATGCTGCGGATCTTCAGATTCGATACGGACCTCTGCACAATCCACTGCCTTACCACACGACCCAGGCACATAGTTGTAGCAGTCTTCATACGCTAGCAATGGCGCAGCCTCTGTCATGCCATAACCTACTGTATAAGGAAGCCCTATCTTCTTGAACCATTTCTCCACTTCAGGATTAAGAGGGGCTCCACCCATTACTATCATCTGGAGATTGCCGCCGAGGGCAGAAAGAAGCTTCTCTCTTATCTTCTTGAAAATAACCGTTCTGATCCCAGGTATTGAAGTCAGGACTTTCATCACAGGCTTGTCTAGAACGGGCTTAATGGCACTCTTGAAGACTTTCTCCATTACAAGAGGCACTGTAACGAGCAGGTACGGCCTCACATCGTGCATTGCAGATAGAAGCAGCGACGGGGACGGAGTCTTGCCGAGGAAAGTAATGCTAGTACCATTACACAGTGGATACAGGAACTCATATACCAATCCATACATATGTGCCATAGGAAGCATAGAGACCATTGTGAATTTGTCTGATGAAGGGATATACCTCTGTCCGAAATCTATCGTTGCACTAAGTGCTCGGTATGTCAACATGACACCTTTTGGAGCGCTTGTTGTCCCAGAAGTATAATTGATAACCGCAAGATCGTCCCAGTTATCTGTCGGATAATGCACATCGTCCTTACCAAAGCCTTTAGGATATTTCTCTGAAAAGAGTCTGTCTACAGAGGTAAACGCATTCTCTATCTCAGCATTTGCAGTATAGAGAAGGCTGAAATCACCGACACTTACAACAGCCTTCAGGCGTGGCATCAACGAGATGTCAAGTCTCTCCCATATATCTTTGTCGGTAAAGAGGACAACGCTCTCCGAATGATCTACTAGATGGTCGACACTCTCCGGTGTAAAATCAGACAAAATAGGGACGACAACAGTCTCGTAGGTATTGACAGCAAGGAAAGAAAGTGCCATATTGGCCGTGTTCTTGGCACAGATCGAGATTTTGTCTCCTTTTTTCAGACCACATGCATTGAAGAAAATGTGCAGGTGCTCTATCCTTGTAGCCATTTCTCCATAAGTATATGACTCACCCCTAAAATTGCAGATGGCAGGATGATCCCAATAACACTTTACAGCATTTTCTAATCTCGCAAAATAATGTTCCATATTGATATAAACCGGTTGGTATGATTCAAATTTAATTATATTTGTAAAGATTTCAAAATTAGGACACCATGACCAAGAAACCCATAGTAGCCTTGATCTATGACTTTGACGGCACACTATCTCCGGGCAATATGCAGGAATTCGGCTTTATCCAGGCTATAGGAAAGACTCCAAGTGAATTCTGGACGATGAGTAACGAGATTGCCAAAGGGCAGGATGCCAGCAATATACTCTCCTATATGAAACTTATGTTTGATGAGGCGGGGCGAAGCGGCATACGACTTCGCAAGAACAAGTTCAAGGAGTTCGGCAAGGCTATAAAGCTGTATGAGGGTGTCTCCGGATGGTTCTCCGCAGTCAACCAATACGGAAAAGAAGTTGGGGTAAAAGTCGAGCACTATATCAATTCTTCTGGGCTCAAAGAGATTATAGAAGGTTGTCCCATAGCAGGAGAGTTCAAGCATATCTTTGCCAGCTCGTATATATATAATGCCAAAGGAGAGGCTGAATGGCCAGGAATAGCAGTAGACTATACTGCCAAGACGCAATACATATTCAAAATCAACAAAGGCATTCTCAAGGCCCAAGACTCCCAAGAGGTCAACGAGAGTATGGCTGACGACAAGAAGCGCATTCCATTCTCTCATATGATATATGTAGGTGACGGAGAGACTGACGTGCCTTGTATGAAGATTGTAAGCATGTTCGGAGGACACTCTATAGCAGTGTACAACCAAGAAGACGCCCAACGTAAGACAACAGCCGAGAAACTTCTGCGTCAGGGACGAGTCGGCTTCATTACACCTGCAGTATATACAAGATCAAGCCGCATCTACAAGGTTGTATGCAGCATAATAGACAAAATAAAGGCGGACTATGTACTCCAGAAACTCTGAATACAAAGTCCGCTCCTCAACTATATAACAATATCCTTAGAAGCTGTTTTGAAATGGTTCCCGAATTTTATTATGAGGATTTTTCGAGGCAGCCTCGATTTTGGAAGAAGGAGTGTACTGGAGGTACCGGACTGACGACAAAGATGAAAATGACCGGAAAGAACCATAAGAGAAGAGACAAATCATTTCAAAACAACTTTTTAAATATCGTCCCTCAAATGCTCTTTGGCATATTCAAGGGTTACCGTAAATGTCTTCCTGCGTGATGACGGTGCATCATACATAGCATCATCGAAGATCTTCTCGCAGATCGACCTCAATCCCCTTGCTCCAAGCTTTTTCTTTATGGCCGTATCCACTATCAGTTCCTTGACTCCGTCGGCAATCTCAAGTTTGAGACCGTCAAGCTCGAACATCTTGGCGTACTGTTTCATGATCGCATTCTTCGGTTCAGTGAGGATACGAAGCAGAGCATCCCTGTCAAGATTATCGAGATAAGTTACAACCGGAAGTCTTCCGATAATCTCCGGAATGAGACCATATGAACGCAAATCCTCAGAGGATACGTATTTTAGGAGATTATCCTTGTCAACTCTCTGACGGTCGGATACATTGAAGCCTATTACCTGAGTATTAAGACGCTGGGCTATGCTTCTCTCAATGCCTTCGAAAGCTCCTCCGCAAATGAAAAGAATATTCTGAGTATTGACATGGATGAATTCCTGCTCGGGATGCTTGCGGCCTCCCTGCGGAGGTACATTGACAACGCTTCCTTCCAGAAGCTTAAGCAATGCCTGCTGCACCCCTTCACCAGAGACATCGCGTGTAATTGACGGGTTGTCTCCTTTGCGTGCTATCTTATCAATCTCGTCTATGAAGACTATTCCTCTCTCGGCCTGCGCCAGATTGAAGTCTGCCTCCTGAAGAAGGCGTGAAAGTATACTCTCAACATCCTCGCCTACATATCCGGCCTGTGTCAAGACAGTAGCATCAACAATGGTGAACGGCACCTGGAGAAGCCTCGCTATTGACCTCGCCAGCAAAGTCTTGCCAGTTCCTGTCGGACCTACGAGAAGTATATTAGATTTCTCAAGTTCTACGCTATCGTCTTGCTTTCCTTCCAGGTTGTAGTTGATCCTCTTGTAATGGTTGTACACTGCTACGGAGAGGAGCTTCTTGGCCCTGTCCTGGCCTATCACATAGTCATCGAGGAAAGCCTTGATCTCTTTCGGCTTCTTGAGGTTGTCAAGTTTGGGAGCAGGCGTCTTACCTTTTGCCCCAGACTCCAACTGATCTATATAACCAGCCGCCATCCGGACACAGTCACTGCATATGTATGTGTCGTTCTGGCCTGAGAGGAGAAGAGGCACTTCATCCTCACTCCGCCCGCAGAACATACAACATTTCTTTTTTGTCTTGTCTGTCACGTTACTTGTCTTTGTTGCCTGTTATGATCTCGTCAACCATTCCATATGCCAAGGCCTCCGGAGCCGTCATCCAAAAATCACGGTCTGCATCAGAGAATACCTTGTCGAAAGACTGTCCTGAATGCTCGGATATTATGTTGTAGAGCTCGGTCCTTGTCTTCTCTATCTCCTTTGCAGCTATCATTATGTCAGATGCCTGTCCTTGTGCTCCACCAAGAGGCTGATGTATCAGTACTCGGCTGTGTGGCAGTGCAGAACGCTTTCCTTTTGCTCCAGCGCAAAGCAGAACTGATCCCATAGATGCTGCCATGCCAGTGCATATTGTAGCCACATCGGGTGATACTATCTGCATAGTGTCATAGATAGCAAGACCAGAAGTCACTTGTCCGCCAGGGGTATTGAGGTACATGGAGATATCCGCATGACTGTCAGCTGACGCGAGGAATAGAAGCTGTGCCTGGATTATATTTGCAACATCATCATCGATCGGCACACCAAGGAAGATGATACGATCCATCATAAGGCGGCTGAAGACATCCATGGATGCCACATTGAGTTTACGCTCTTCGATGATAGTAGGGTTGATATAGGCATCAACTGCCGAAGAATAACGATGAAGGGTCATGGAACTTATGCCACGACCCGCACTCGCAAATTTCTCGAATTCGCTTCCTTTCATTGATTACAATTCTCTGAATTGTTCTACGCTAACATTCTGCTCGTCAAGAGTGATTGCTGATTTGACCGCTCCAAGGACTTTTTGGGTCTCTACATTCTCATAAATACGGCGTGATGTATTCTCATCTTGCAGTACCCTTGAGACACTGTCCTTGATCATGGAATCGGGCAGATTGGCCATACCGTATGCTGCATACTGGTAAGCCACATATGCATATGCAGCATCCTCCATATCCTTCTCGTCAACTTTGAGTGAATATTTGCCCATCAAGTAACCGCACACAAGCTGCCAGCGGAAATCTTCGAAGAATGCGGGTGCTTCCTTCTCAATCTCCTCCTTGGAGAATTTGCCGTTGTTGGCATAAAGAAGCCATCTCTTGAGGAATTCCTCAGGAAGCCTTACATCAGCCTTCTTGACAAGGTATTCTCTAAGATCCTTGGACAGCCTGTAGTCAGCCTCCTGCTTGTAATTTTCCTTAAGTTTTGCAACGATCTCGTTCTCGAACTCGGCACTATCATGTACCTTACCCTCTCCGAAAATCTTGTCATATGTAGCCTGATCCTCTGACGCAGGAGCAAATGTCTTCACTTCTTTTACAGTCACATGGAACTCAGGGTTGACAGAAGCAAGCTCCTCTTTCTTTACTTTGAGCATATATGCTCTGTCAGCCTCATCGGTAAAGGCTTCATTCACATTGACATCAAACTCGCTTCCAGGCTTTGCGCCAAGGAAAAGTTTCCTATCTGCCTCGGCAACCTTGTTCACTGCGATATATGCGCCTTCTACCGTCTTGCCTTCCTGTGATAAATCTGCAATCACGAAATCTTCCTCACCAGCCTCGGGAGCATCAACGAGAGAGCCGTACTGACGGAGAAGATTGTCTTTCATCTCCTTTATGGCCTCGGGAGAAACTTCTATGTTGTAATACTTTACTTTATCGTCCTTTGAGAGTTCGAAATTAACTTCTGAAGTCATACCGATATCGAACTTGAAGGTAAAGTCATTGCCTGACTTCCACTCCAACTCAGGCTGATCCTCACTCGGAAGAGCCTCGCCTACCATCTTGATATTGTTGTCCTTGACAAATTTGTTGACCGCCTCGGACAGAACCTTGTTGACAGTCTCGCCAAGCACTCTCTCACCGTAAACCTTCTGTACGAGAGACATCGGAACCATACCCTTACGGAAGCCCTTAAATTCAGCATTGCGCCTGCACTGCTTGAGCTCCTTCAACTCAGCTTCAGAATAGTCATCATGTGATACAGTCACCGTAAGCTGGAGATTGAGGTCATCAATCTGATTCTTTACTATATTCATTTCTTTTCTGTTTAATTATTCAAACACATAAAGTCGGGGCAAAAAACTCTGTCCAAATCAGCCCTAAGCCTGCCAGCACATGAACACAAAAGCGCACCCCGGCATAAGCGTGCAAATATACGAATTAGCAAGGGTAAAAGCAAAGCTAACTTTGTTTATGCCATTGGGGCGTTGGTTTATGCCGTTGGCTTATGCCGTCGTTGGAGTCTTAGGATAAACTATCCTCTCGTGGTAGATCTGTGCGAGGTATGACTTCAAGACTGACTTAATCCTAGTCAGCTCGCGAAGAGATATATCGGAATTGTCAAGTTGACCGGCACTTATCTTGGACGAGACTATGTCTTCTACGAACTTATCGAAAGTGGCCGGAGTATTGTCCTTGAGGGTGCGAGAAGCCGCCTCAAGCGTATCGCATATCATGAGAATGGTCTGTTCTCTTGTCCACGGCTTCTTGCCCTTGTAACAGAATTCACTTATGTTATCGGGACTGCCGCCTTCCTTGAGATATTTGTTGTAGAAATAAGCCACGCAAGTTGTACCATGATGCGTGATTATAAAATCGCTTACAACCTCCGGAAGTTTGTATTTGGCTGCAAGTGCCATACCGTCACTAACATGCCTTATTATCATCTGGGCACTTTCTATAGGCGTCAGGCTATCATGAAACTTATCGCCTATACTTTCATTCTCCACAAAGCAGCGAGGATTCATAGTCTTGCCTATGTCATGATACATGGCACCCGCACGAACAAGAAGGACATTTGCACCTATGCTTCTTGCTGCGGCATCGGCAAGATTCATCACCTGAAGAGAATGCTGGAAAGTACCAGGAGCTTTCTGGGCAAGAATTCGGAGAAGTTTGTTGTTGGGATCTGCGAGTTCAGTCAAGCGCGAATCCGATACAAGACCGAAGATTTTCTCCATCAGGTAGATAAGCGGATATCCGGCTACCGAAAGAACCGAGCCGAACAACATATACATTACCAGTCTGTAGTCATCAAGTGGAGAGTCTTCAGTAACAAAACGGAATCCGATGAAAGTAAGAGTCATGGATACAAATGCTATCAGAGCTGTCACAAACTGAAGCCATCCTGTACTGAACTTCTCGAATACATACATTGTTATAACTCCGGATACAAGATAAAGTACAAATAGTTCGATACCGTTGTGAGCAAAAACCAAAAGAGGGATCAGCGAAAGCACATATACCGGGAGTACAACCCTTCTTCTGAAAAACGCGAGAAGATACAGAGCCGTAAGCGTAAAGGGGACGAGATACAGCATTGACGGGTCTATCCTGTCAACTGTAAGGGCGGCAAATGCAGCCAACACGAAGATAAACAACAGATAGAGGTATCTGTTGAACTGGCTGAATATATCCGGATTGGTATAGTATATGGACAAATACAATATCAGCACTATGGCAAGGGCCAGAATCGCATTGCCAATCCACAGCAGAGACTTCGGGCCGCTATAGCCGAGACTGCTCTCATATTCAGCCTTGTAAGAGTCAAGCAGCTGTTCTATCTCTGGCGTCACTATCTCGCCTTTGGAGACAATTATATGACCTGCCGGAACAAATCCCCTGGTCGGTGATATATAGTCAACCTTCTCGGCATGTACGAGGTCAGTCGTCTCCTTGTCATATACCAAATTGGGAACAATCAGAGGATACACCCCTGATGCCGATAGTACAGAGTCAGCATTGATTCCCTGATGCTTGCGGGCTAACGAGGATACTAGACGCGCCTTCGCAGCAGACAAAGTATACACGTCAGAGGCAGGGACTTCCGCTGCCCTTTTGCCGTGCTGTACGAAGATAACATTGTCCGTAGTTGAATATCCGTCATCCTTGGTCGAAGAGCTATCTCCCATTATTCCCCTTTCGTACATTCCCGAGACAGCATCGATAATATCCGGCTTGATATAAGCATATTTCCCGTAGTCGATATTTTCCACACTATGCATTACAGACACTCCAACCTCGTCCTCATACCTGTAGTATGGGACGATGCCTGAGCCAGCCTCCTCTTTCTCAGACTGAAGCTGAGCCTCTGTCTTGAGAATAGGAAAATCAATCTCTGACACCAAGTTGTCATATGCCCATGGAGTGCCTTTCTTGTAGTCATACTTAAATTTGCCTAAACGCGGCATGGCCATAAGAAGTATGACGAAGACAAAGAAAAGCGGAACGTAGAGTTTCAGACCTCGAGAAATAAGCTTTCTATCCATTATCAGTTATTTTTGAAAGGGCTGCCTGATTCCCTCGCGATATAGGAGAATGTAAGCCGGTCCGTAAGGCGTGGGAATAGCCTGTGAAACAATACAGTAACTTTTCCAAGAAGAGTGAGTATAACCTCAGATCTCCTGTGGGAAAGAGCCTTGGCAAGGTATTCGGCACATTTCTCTGCACTCATAAGATGACCCTCGTCAAGAGGAGTACTCCCCTGAGCGGAGCCGTCCGCCGTAAGTGCGGCATTGCGTACATTCGAGGCCGTATAACCTGGAGCGAACACAAGGACATTGAGTCCGTCATGCAGATGCTCTATTCGCAACGTGTCAAGGAAACCCCTGACTGCATATTTTGACGCAGAATATCCGGTCCTTGCAGGAAGGGCCGAGTAGCCCGCTATTGAAATAACACCGACAACTGTACCACGCGAAGCAAGCAGATACGGTAGCGCAAACTTAGTACAGTACACAGTACCCCAGAAGTTCACGTCCATAAGCGACTTTATGACAGAAAGGTCCAAATCCTTGAACATTGCCCTCATCGAGATACCTGCGTTGTTGACCAATATGTCAATACGACCGTAACGGGCAACAGTAGCCTCTATAAGATTGCGGCAGTCTTCTTCTTTTGTCACATCGGTACGAACGCACAATACTTTGTCAGGATCCGACGATACTGAAGAGGCTACAGCCTCAAGTTTGTCGAGATGCCTTGCAGCCATCACAACCTTAGCACCGAGACTACCGATTAATCTGGCAGAAGCCAACCCGATACCCGAGCTGGCTCCTGTAATGATGACTACCTTATCCTTGAAATAAGATGTATTCATAAGACTATTTTACTGTCATTGCAGCTATATCATCTCCGTCATATACGCCTTTGTCGAGTTTCTCGCGGATCTCCTTGAAAGCCTTCAGAGTATAATCCACATCGGCAAGAGTGTGAGCCGCAGTAGCTATGATTCTGAAGATAATCATGCCCTTGGGTATCACGGGATAAATGACAATAGAGCAGAAAATCTTGTAATTTTCCCTCAAGTCCTTGGCCATCTTGGTAGCTTGGCCAACTCCGCCCTTTATGTGTACTGGAGAGACACAAGCTTCTGCTGGGCCTATGTCAAAGCCCTCCTTGCGGAAACCGTCCTGAAGTGCTCTTGTGATCTCGAAGAGTTTCTTACGGAGCATGTCTCCCTTGGGGCTGTCAATAATCTCAAGTCTCTTCATATTGCCGATGACCAAAGGCATAGGGAGAGCCTTGGCATACATCTGAGACCTCATGTTGAAACGAAGATAATCAATTACAACCTTAGGACCGGCAACAAAGCCACCTATACTTGCCATTGACTTTGCAAATGCACCGATATACAGGTCAACTCCGTCCATTACACCGAAATGCTCCGAAGTTCCTCTACCATGCTCGCCCATAATACCGAATCCATGAGCGTCATCGATCAAGAGACGGAAACTATACTTGGATTTCAAGGCTACTATCTTGTCGAGAATACCAAGAGCACCAGTCATGCCGAACACTCCTTCAGTTATGACAAGCACGCCACCTCCCTGCTCTGAAGCGACCTTGCAGGCCTTAGCTATAACCCTCTCAAAATCAGCTGCATCATTGTGACGAAACTTGTATTTCTCGCCCATATGCAGTCTTATGCCATCAAGAAGACAGGCATGAGCCTCAGCATCATATACGGCCACGTCATGACGGCCGAGAAGAGAGTCTATAGTAGAGACAATGCCCTGATATCCGAAGTTGAAGAGGAATGCGTCTTCCTTCTTCTCGAAAGCTGCAAATCTGCGCTCAAGTTCCTCATGGTATCTGGTATTGCCTGTCAGCATACGGCTTCCCATCGGATAAGCAAGCCCCCAATCAGCAGCAGCCTTGGCGTCAGTTGCACGTACTTCAGGGTCGTTTGCAAGACCAAGATAGTTGTTGAGACTCCAGTTCAGACATTCTACACCATTGAAGATCATGTGAGGTCCAAGCTCGCCTTCAAGACGAGGGAACATATAATATCCGAAACCCTGTTTGGCATACTGGCCAATAGGGCCGCCCGAATCTCTGGAGATTCTGTCAAAAATATCAAGCATTTCCTGTATGTTTAGAAATCATTTGTCATTAGCTGTCTTATGCATCAATATTTGCATAATGTGCATTCTCCTCGATGAACTTTCTGCGCGGTGGCACGTCATCGCCCATAAGCATTGAGAATGTTCTCTCCGCATCAGCCGCATTGTCCATCGTTATCTTGCGAAGTCTTCTCTTGTCCGGATCCATGGTAGTGTCCCACAGCTGCTGGTCACTCATCTCACCAAGACCCTTGTAACGCTGGATTGTATACCCCGAATCGGTTCCTTTTCCAAGTTTCTGAGCAGCTTCATTACGCTGTTCCTCTGTCCAGCAATAGATCTCCTCCTTGCCTCTTTTCACAAGATAAAGCGGAGGTGTAGCAAGATATACATACCCATTGCGAATGAGGTCAAGCATATAACGGTAGAAGAATGTAAGTATAAGGGTGGCAATATGACTACCATCGACATCCGCATCGGTCATGATGATGACCTTGTGATAGCGGAGCTTGCTAAGATCCATCCTTTTCTCCCCATTCTCATCCTCCTTGGCCACTGTAACCCCGAGGGCTGTGTAGATATTACGGATAGCCTCGCTGTCAAAGGCCCTGTCTTCGGTAGCTTTCTCCACATTGAGAATCTTGCCTCTAAGAGGAAGCACAGCCTGAATGCGCCTGTTTCTTCCTGTTACGGCTGTACCGCCTGCGGAGTCTCCCTCGACTAGGAAGAGCTCGCATTTCTCCGGGTCTTTCTCCGAACAGTCCGAAAGTTTGCCCGGCATGCCGGCACCTGACATAACGGTCTTGCGCTGAACCATCTCTCTGGCCTTTCTTGCTGCATTTCTCGCGGTAGCGGCAAGTATAACCTTATCGATGATTATGCGGGCGTATTTGGGATTTTCCTCAAGATACTGGTCCATTGCAGCTGATGTAGCCTGTGACACAGCCGAGGTAACCTCACTGTTGCCGAGTTTGGTCTTGGTCTGGCCTTCAAACTGAGGCTCCGCCACCTTTACAGACACGACTGCCGTCAGACCTTCTCTGAAATCTTCCTGACTTAGCTCCACTTTCACTTTGTCAAGAAGTTTGTTCTTGTCGGCATAGTTGCGCAGAGACCTTGAAAGCCCCATCTTGAAGCCCTGAAGATGAGTACCGCCCTCTATCGTATGGATATTGTTGACATACGAAAGTATCGTCTCCTTGTATCCTGTATTGTACTGCAGGGCGATATCGATCGGAAGGATCTTGTCTGAATTGACACAGACAGGCTCGGGAATCAATTCCTCTGCATTGGCATCAAGATATTCAATGAATTCCCTGAGGCCTTCCTTAGAGTAGAACTTCTCCCCACGGAATATACGACGGCCGGTAGGAACTGAATTGCCATTCTCATCAGAGGTAAACTCCTCTACTGTCTCTCTCTTGTCAGTAAGGGTGATGGTGATACCCTTGTTAAGAAATGACAACTCTCTCATGCGGTTGGCAAGAGTGTCGTAGTCATAGATAGTCGTCGTGACAAATATCTCCGGGTCAGGATGGAAAGTAATCGTTGTACCAGTATCGTCACACTCTCCTACTACCTCAACTCCTGTAAGAGGCTTGCCTTTTGAATATTCTTGACGATAAACCTTTCCCTCTCTGTGCACTTCGGCGACAAGATGGTCGGACAAGGCATTTACACAGGATACTCCCACTCCATGGAGACCTCCCGACACCTTGTAACTGTCTTTATTGAACTTTCCTCCGGCATGAAGGACTGTAAGAACCACCTCAAGAGCAGACTTGTGCTCTTTGGGATGCATATCCACAGGTATTCCTCGACCGTTATCCTTAACTACAATTGAGTTATCTTCATTGATTGTGACTTCGATATGGTCGCAAAAGCCGGCCATAGCCTCGTCTATACTGTTGTCTACGACTTCGTATACGAGGTGATGGAGTCCTCTTACACCTACGTCACCTATATACATGGAAGGACGTTTCCTTACAGCCTCAAGCCCTTCCAGGACCTGAATACTGCCTGCGGAATACTGCTCTTCCGCTTCGCGCATCTTTTCGTTCTCTGCCATTAGAAGCTAATTAAATTTTCGTTCATGCAAAACATGCGAATTTACAGAATTTTACAGATTAACGCAAATTCCGGCAACCGCACTGATACCTCCCGTCGTATATGGAGGAATGCGTATAATATTCATGTCCAAAAGATTGCCAACCTCAATCCAGAACGATACTTTCTTGGAGAAAAGATACTCGGCATGAAGCCCGAGGTCAACCCAGGCTGGAACTGAGACCGCAACAAGAGAGGACAAGACCGGGGTCGAATCAGAGTCCGTCTTGGTATATGGAAGAAAATTTCCATCCGATACAGAAGAGAAACCGGCAGAGACGCCTGCATAAACTCTTTTTTTGTAATTGTATGTAAATGAAATGTCACCTCTCACAAGGGCTGGCGTGAAGCCTCCGACTACAGCGTTGTCTTCAAAAGTTGCATTCTCTATCCTTACATTTGCATCGGCACTGATACTACGCGAAAGCCACCTCAGACTAATGTCCGAATGAAAGGCGGTACTGTTGCGGTAAGTTACCAGTGGAAGGAACAGATTCTCAGAGCCATACCCGTACACAGCCATAGCACTGTAAGGTCGTTTCTCATAGCTTGCATATCCGGCACTTGCTTTATAGAAGAAGCGCCCTCCTGCATTGCCACTAAGTCCAAGCTCGACATCATACTGGGTGACAGTATTTTCAGTCACCGGTCCCAAAAAGGCTTGGAATGGAGTGAAGAAATGATTCCTATCCTTGAGACTGCTGTATGAATTCCTATTGTCTCCGCCCGTAGCTTTGAAGAAAAAATCCAGATAGTCTAATACTGCCTTGAAACCGATTCTTATGTCCGGATAGATATAAATCCCCTTGTTAGCGTTAAGGGGATATTTCATGCCATTATTGCCAGTATCGCTTACATTAAAACTCCCTTTCACGCCAAGCGCAAGATCCCATCTTCTTCCTTTATAAAGATATTTTGGAGCAAAATATGCCACGCCAGTATATGTAGAATGAAGATTGAAGTCAGGGCAGAAAATGCTATCATACCACGTCATCCCGAGACCGAACCCCGCTACAATGCTGCTTCCCCGTCCGAGGACAGGCCCTAGTACAGCGTCAAAGTCGAAGTCTGTGGAATTCAAAGCCAGAGAGCTATAAGGCTCTGTGGGCCGACTTGGGCTCATAACTGAAGAGAGGCCATCGGAAGAATACCTGGCTTTCATTGCAATATCATAATACAGATAACGCTCTGCCGGATTCTCAGACTTCGCACGGAAACTGAAATCTGCTCCGTTGTATCCTGTCTTAGAATATTTGTCTTTGGTATGAAGTCCAGTATATCCGGCTCCAAAAGAGAGTACCGCACGGCTAAAATCCGCTCTTCCATATATGCCGGCCTCAGTCTCCATATCATATCCTTTCCACCTACCGTTATCTGTCAAGCGGAAATCAATATCTGGGGCAATGTTGCGGTATCTGCCTATATAAGAATGATGAGATGCATAGAAGCTCATTTTAAGACGCTTCTTCATACAGGGCTCCCACACAAAGTCAAGTGCAGGACGCATAGCCCATCCTGCCCCTGCCTTAAGATACAGTTTCTTGCCAGTGAACGGCTCCGGCTCAGGTCTCATTTCAAGAGAGTAAGGCTTAAAGTCATATGCTCCCTTGTAAGGGGACTCAAATACCGAGTAGTCGAAATCAAGGTCAAACTTAGTAAGCGAGTCCGGGACTTCCATCTGTATGTAAGGTTTATGAACCTCGGGGAGCTTGCCTTCAAATGTCCTTGATACCGATACCGTAGGGTTAAAGTTCTGAGAATAAGCGTATGTTGCCGACAGAAGGGCTGCTAATATTATTGTCTTTTTCATAATCACTGCTTGTTGTCGCTCATAGATTCAGAAAGTTTGCCGAGCCTCATTTCGACTGCTTCAAGCACATCGTCATCCTGATTCTCGCTCTTGTAACCGTCACGTATACTCTCGAAAGTAGCCTTTGCCTGAGTCATGTCGCCCCGTTCCGCAAACGAGTCACCAAGCACGATGAAAGCCTTCGCAAGCCAATAATTTTGGGTCGTACCTGAATCGGAGAATGCATATACCATATTCTGAACATCTTCAAAACGTCCCTGGTCATACACATCCTGTATCAACAGATAGGCAGCCTCAGCGCCCTCAGGAGTCTTGGTCTGTGCGGACAGAGTCTTAAGGATTGCAAATGCCTCGTCCCTGTGGCTTGTAGCCAGATAAGACTTAGCTTCCACATATGAAGCACGCCTCTTGTCATCAGCATCACTCCTCGGATCAGATCCAAGTTTCTTAGCATTTTCTATAGCCGCACTATAGTCTTTGGCATGGTATGCAGAGTTCATCATTCCCTCAACAGCAATGTGACGATTGTTCTCTATCCTTGCATTCTGAGAGAGAGACTGGTAGCCATAGAAAGCATCGGCGTATTTCTGAAGGTCATATGAAAGCATGGCAAAATTAAGGGAAGCCTGCTCAACATAAGCTCCTCCTTCGTCTATAACTTTCTTATACCAGTCACAAGCCTGTTCCTTCTTTCCCAAATTCTTGTAGCTCTCTCCCATATAGAAATCGGCAAGTGCCACATGCGCGCCATGCGGATACTCGGAAAGATAGGCTTGCAGGCTCGTGACAGCTTTCTGGTAATTTTCCGCAAGGAAAATCTGCTCCGAAGCGTTGAAGAACATAGTCTCCTTATCCTCGTTCACCTCATCCACAGGAAGAGTCTTCAGGTAGGCGAAATATTTCTCCGGCTCCTGTTTTTTCTGATAGATGGATTCTATGGCACTGATAGCGTCCTGGGTATACCCCGATGAGGGCATCTCTGACACTACCCTTTTGTAATATCCCAAAGCATCATCATACTTAGACTCGCTCGTAGCTATCATACCGAGACTGAGCAATGCCCTCGCAACATAGCTTGAATCCTTGGAAGAGTCTGACAATTTCGCAAATACGTCTGAAGCAGAATTATTGTCACCTGCAGACATATACGCCCTGCCAAGTTCATACATAGTCTCACTATAGAAAGATGCTGAAGGAGATGCTGACGGCACTTCTGACAGAAGCTCTATCTCCTCTCTCGGAGAATCTGCCAAAGATAGGCAAAGTCCTGCTTGATAGTATGGGTACAAATCTCCGAGGTCGGGGAATTCCTTGACAGCAGCTTCATAAGAAGTGACGGCTGCACCGTAGTCCTTGACTATGAAACGGCAGTCTCCGATCCTCGTAAAGGCATCCCTTCGCATGGTCTTGTCCTCGGACTGCACATATATGTCGAACCATTCCTCAGCGCCTTTCCAATTGCCTGCCTTATAATAGCAATACGCTATGTCATACGGAAGCAGAGCACCCTCTTCCCTGTCGTCAAGGGCGGATATATTATACAGTTCCTTGAATACAGCTGAAGCCTGAGGCCAGTCATCTCCTCTGTAATAACTCTCAGCCAGCCAATACCTTGACATCTGATTCAGTACAGACCTTCTGTCTGAATAGTAAGCAGCGGCCTTGAGCGAAGGAACGGCCTTGCGGAACGAGCCGCTCTCTATAAGCTGACTTGCATATAGATAGTTGGCTTTCATATAGTTGCGCTTCATATCCGCATCCAACACATCTATCTTGTCATATGTTTCTATAGCTCCGGCATAGTCATGTCTGTACAGGGCTGCAATAGCCATGTAGGCATAGATTCTGTCTCCCTTTGCAGAGTCTGAATATTTAGAGAGATAAGACTCAAATACGGAGGCATCATTGTTCAGATCAAATGCAAGCTTGGCATAGTTAAACCAGGCATCCTCTTGGATTTCCCAGTTATAGTCCATGGCAGCTGCATCTTTGAAAGCCTGCAAGGCTGCCACCTTATTCTTGATCTGAATGCAACTGTAACCGAGCTGGTAGTTGGCAATCTGCCCGAGCGAGTCAGTACGCTCCGGCATCATAGAGAATTTGGCTACAGCTCCTTTGTAGTCTTGCAGGGCATATAGCAGGGAACCGGCATAGAAAAGATCCATTCGACCTGTGCCCTCCCCGATATCCGTACGGTCATAGTAAGCTTTGGCCTTCTCGGGATCACCGAGCACAAGGAAAGACTCCGATATGATCCTGGCAAGATGGGATTTTCTCTCCTGCGGAACAGATTCATACATGGATTCTCCGTGATCCACGACATACCTGTAGTCTCCTGACATGAAACGGCACTCCAATATATAATATAAAGATACAGCCTTAAAGCGTGGATCCGCTGAAGCCTTACCAAACCATTCCTCTGCCGGAGTGAATTTCTTGTTTTCATAATAAATATAGGCAAGAGAGTATGCTGCGGGAGCCTGGTAATCATTGCGCGGAAGCCTCGACACTTTCAGAAAGCCCTGGACCGCATCATTCTCATTCCCGGAGCGGAATTCGGAATAGGCCTTTTTATATGTGTACTCTGGAAGAATATCCTTATAAAGATTACCTGGTGCAAGATCGGAAAATTCGGCCGAGGCCTGTGCATAGTCTCCTTCATCGAAAAGATTGAGAGCATAGGCATAACGGATCTTAGGCGCAAGACCTGAATAAGGGTATGTATCGAGATACTTTCGCATACGGACTTCATATCCCGTGGTCTTCATCTTAACCTCGCAAAGTACGGCATAGCCACCTGCGATAGGGTCTTCTGGATAAGAGGAAAATATCTCCCGAGCCTTTACATACATTCCTTTTTCATAAAGCCGGAAGCCGTATTTCAACGAATTGGCGGGGCCTGTCCCGGTGGAGGGGCTGCTTTCTGCAGAAAATGCAGACATGCAGACAAGCACTGCCGAGGCCATTGCCGTCAAGCGGATATTGAACATAGTCTAACCAATTAATAATCTGTCTATACTGACAGACAGGATCACAAAAACCTCCGTAAAATTACTATATTTTCAAACTTGATGCAATATTTCGGAAAATGCGCATTTATTAAGAAGTTTGAACAACCTCTTAAACTGCTTTAAGTTAGACGAGTAAAAAACAGACAACATTATGACAAAATTCAACCCATCGATTGCTGCAGGATTATTTACAGTCCTTGCATTTGCAGCATCTTGTGACAATGATGACTATGTATCCTATGACGATGTCCTGCCAAACGCGGTAGTGACCGTAAAACCGGATGGAGACTCATTCTACATGCAGCTTGATGACAGCACAGTATTATATCCTTCCAATCTTACGAGATCGCCTTTCGGAGACAAGGAAGTAAGGGCCTTTACCAATTACAGAATAGAGCCATCAGGCAATAACTCCGTATATGTCAACTGGCTGAAGGAGCTCCTTACCAAGCAGACCGTAGAGACAGAAGGTAGTGTGGCAGATGATGACAACAAATACGGCAATGACCCTGTAGAGTTGATAGACGCTTTCCCTACGGTATGTGAAGACGGCTATCTTACGCTCCGTTTCCGCACCCTATGGGGCAGATATACTTCTGTAAAACATGAAGTCAACCTTGTCAGAGGAGTAGACCCGGAAGATCCTTATACAGTAGAATTCAGGCACAATGCCCACGGTGACGGAAAAGAGGTTCTTTCTGACGGCTATGTAGCATTTAGACTTGACAAACTGCCTGACACCAAGGGACAAGAAGTCGACCTTAAAGTCAAATTCACTAGCCGCGATGGTGCCAAGACCGTCACATTTAAATACAAGACCCGTCCTTCTGACTCCGAGACAGAGTAATACGGTCGCAGATTACCGTATGGCAGCAGAATTGCAAGGCTGGCGGAGAATATATGTGAGAAATGTGGTTTTCCGCTGATAAATCGGACAGACAGACAGTCAAGGATATCCTGAATGGAGAACGTGGGGCGGCAAGACGCCTATACGACAATTATTCAGGATATCTTATGGCATTATGTTCCCGATATATACCCGACAGGTCCGAAGCGGAAGATGTCCTTCAGGAAGCCTTTGTGAAAATCTTCGGCAGTCTCGGCAAATTCACATGGAAGGGAGCAGGTTCTCTTCGAGCATGGATGTCGCGGATCACTGCAAATGAAGCCCTGCAGTATCTTCGCAGGCAAGGAAAAGTCTCATTCTTAGAATACACGGACAAGCTTCCAGATGCCCAGGAAGAGATTGAGCCTGATATGGCTTCGATCCCGAATAACGTCATAATGAAAGCCATACAGGAGCTTCCTGACGGCTACAGGACGGTATTCAACTTAGTAGTATTCGAGAATCTGTCCCACAAGGAGATTGCCGCCATGCTCGGGATCAGCGAGAGTACTTCGGCGTCACAATTCCATAGGGCAAGAAAGATGCTTGCTTCAAAGCTTAGTAAATTTCACCTTACTTAAAAGATTGTCAAATGAGAAAAGACTGGACAGACATACTGAGAAATAGGATGGCAGGCTACAAAGTCGAGCCATCTGTTTCGGTGTGGGAGAAAGTCTGGAAAAGAATCTCGGATTCTAAAGCAATTACGATAGCCACATCAGTTACTGGAGTGGAGCATTTGCATATCCGATCGTACATATCATGGATATCTGCTGCCGCTGCAGTACTTGCAGCCGTCTTCACAGCAACATACATATATCAAGGAAAGCGGACTCTTGACGATACCGATGCCGTGGCAATAGTCGCAAAGTCGGACACTTATACCGCTAATACTCAGCAAGAGAGGATAGAAGCGACAAGTGAGACAGTTCCTAACCGCAAGGCTACTGTTACCAATCAGAAAAATACAGGTAAAGACAATTACACGGCACGGATTCTCGCGTCAAATTCTGCAGTTACCAATCAGAAAAATACAGGCGAAGACAATACCGTCAGCGGACAAGACAAGAATTCCGAAACCGTATATAGCGACATAGCCCCAAACGAGAGTAAGAAGTCCACCTATACGACAGATAACGAAGACGACTTCTCAGTTCACCAAGACTTTCCCACAGATAATGAGGACTTTCCCACAAATGATGATGACAGGAGCTACTACCAGCGTAACCGGAGAAGCGTCAAAGTCTCTATTGCTGCAGTTGGTGGAGGATCTGCCGACAAAAGTTTCCGGTTCTCATCTGCCAACGTACTGGGAGCCAATCCTCTTTCCGCAAATGTGACGGGCTTGGATTGGAGTGCCAATGACAATCAGAGATATATAGTCTTCAATAGCCCAGAGATAGAATCCAAGTATATACACAAGATCCCAGTAAGAATAGGATTCAACATACAGTATGACTTGATTCCCGAACTCGGTATCGAGACTGGTCTGAGCTATTCCCTCCTTTCCTCTATCATAACGACAGGGACTGAAGGAGCAGGACACAGCTACAGCAAAGGAGACCAGACGCTCCATTATATAGGCATACCGGTCTCCCTTGTATGGAATTATCTTGACAGACGTTTCGTAACTTCTTATATCAAGGCTGGAGGAATGGCAGAGAAGAGTGTAAGAGGATCTCTACACACAGACGAATACATTGCCGGCAAGCATCACTCTTCTTACGAATCAAAGGTTACCCCAAAAGAGATTCAGTGGTCTGCAAACGCGGCAGTCGGAGTCCAAGCCAATATTCTCCCTGCATTGGGATTCTTCTTCGAGCCAGGCATAGTATACAGGTTTGACAGCGGAAGCACAGTCAGGTCAGTCTATACGGACAAGGCTTTCGACTTCAGTATAGGATTCGGATTGCGCTACAGATTTGACTGAACGGATATCCAAGCTTAGCCCCCCTGCAGATGTGTCTGCCTAGTATTCTTCTGCAGCAGCATGTACAATTTCTGACAGCGTTGGATGCGCATGAACAGTCCTACGCAATGTATCAATCGTAGCACCGGCATTCATCACTACGGCGACCTCGTGTATAAGATCTGAAGCGTGGGCTCCAAGGATATGAGCCCCAAGAATCAGTCCGGATGTACTCTCGTCGCTTGAGACAATGATCTTGCATATACCCTCAGGCTTCCCCATAGCCATAGCCTTACCGTTTGCCCTGTACATAGCCTTGCAGCACCTGTAGGACAATGACTTAGCCTTACATTCTTCCTCTGAAAGCCCTATCATAGCTGCTTCCGGATTGGTAAATACAGCAGATGGTATCTCTTTGTCATACTCTTCTCGACTGCCTGAGAGATCACCAATTACGGAACGCTCACCATCTTCACCAAGCTCATGGCTGTCTCCGATATCACGCATTATAGAGGCGAGAGCGACTCTTCCGTCTGCCACTGCAGAGTGGGCAAGCATCAGACCGCCCCTTATATCTCCAATAGCGAAAATACAAGGGACATTAGTCCTCATGTAGGAATCAGTGCATATTCCCTTTGCAGTATAGTCTATGCCTAAGTCCGAAAGGTTGAGAGAGGTGAGATTTGGCCTACGGCCTACGGCAATAAGCACCTTATCAGCCAAGCATGATTTCTCACCTTTCTTGCCCACCCAATACACCTCAAGCCCGTCCTCATTACGGACTATCCGCGATACAGCAGAGGACAACTCGAAAGATATTCCTCTTATTGAAAGTCTTTGTCTCAGCCTCTTGGCGATCTCCATATCAAACTTCGGCAGCACTTCTCTTGCATACTCAACGACTGTAACTTCCGAGCCGAAACTACGGAATACCGATGCCATCTCTAGGCCGATGACTCCGGCTCCTATGACACAGAGTCTGTCAGGAATCCCATCTACTGAGAGCAATTGGTCAGAAGTCACAACTCCTTCAAGCTCTGAGCCCTCGACAGGAAGTGCCGCTGGGACTGAACCGGTAGCGATAATTATATAATCGGCCTCGATCTCCCGTGGCTGTGCCTCTGGATTCTCCCTCACAGATACAGTATGAGCATCTATGAAAGAAGCCTTTCCGCGAACAACCTCAACACCTGACTTGTCAAGCAAGAACTCTACGCCCTGCTGCAGGGACGCGACTATACTGTCCTTCCTAGCCACAATGGCCTTCATGTCAGGCTTCGCAAGCGGAGAGTCTATTCCGAAAGAGCTGGCTTCACGGATATCATCCAAAACCTCTGCACTACGGCACAGGCACTTAGTAGGAATACAACCTCTGTGAAGACATACGCCACCAAGAGGAGAGTCAGAGACAAGAACCACCTCAAGGCCATGACGAGAAGCCTCCGCTGCGGTCTCATAACCCCCTGGACCTCCGCCTATTATGACAATTTTAGCTTTTCCCATTGCACTCATCGTCATATGTCAATTCAGGATGTCTTGCTGCTAGAGTCTCGTCCGGGCGGCCGATAGGAGTATTGTGAGGCGCAGATTTTAGAAGTGCCGGATCGGAGACTGCCTCGTCAGCAATCTTCTTCATCACTTCTATGAAAGCATCCATACTCTCCTTTGACTCAGTCTCGGTAGGCTCTATCATTATCGACTGGTGGAACAACAGAGGGAAATAGATCGTCGGAGCATGGAAGCCGTAGTCCAGTAGTCTCTTTGCCACATCGAGGGTGGTTACATCTCCCTCTATAAGACCGTCAAGGACAAATTCATGCTTGCATACTCTGTCGATCGGCAGGCGATAGCGTCCTTTCAGGCATTCTTTCATATAATTGGCTGACAAGGTTGCGAATCGTCCCGCATCTGCAAGATGCTCATGTCCGAGCGAAAGAATATAAGCATAGGCACGAAGCATCACAGCGAAGTTGCCCATGAATCCGCTGACCCGTCCACATGATTTCTCGCCTGTGGAACTATCATTTTCATGGTCAACATAATAGCTACCTTCTTCACTTCTACGCACTCTCGGCAACGGAAGAATGTCAAGAAGCCTCTCCCCTACACCTACAGGACCGGCACCGGGACCGCCACCACCATGAGGAGTTGCAAATGTCTTATGGAGATTCAAATGCAGTATATCGAACCCCATGTCACCGGGACGAACCATTCCGAGAAGAGGATTCATATTGGCACCATCATAATACAGAAGGCCTCCACTCCCGTGGACAAGTTCTGCTATCTCACCTATGGCAGTCTCGAAAAGGCCGAGAGTATTGGGGTTGGTAAGCATTATCCCAGCAAGGTCCGGTCCGAGAAGCGGACGAAGAGACTCTACGTCCACAAGGCCGTCTTCACCTGACTTGACAACGTCTACTTTCAATCCGCATACAGCAGCACTGGCAGGATTTGTACCATGAGCACTATCCGGTATAATGACACGGTTGCGTCCGGGCTCACCATTCAACTGATGATACCGCCTCATCACCATAAGCCCCGTCAGCTCACCGTGCGCTCCTGCACAAGGATTGAACGTAAATCCGGCCATACCGGTAATGCTGCAAAGAGCCTTGTCCAGATCATAATACACTTGCAAGGCACCTTGGACAGTATCATCGCCCTGCAAAGGATGAAGCCCTGAAAATCCGGGAAACGATGCTACCTCCTCATCTATCTTAGGATTGTATTTCATCGTACAGCTTCCAAGTGGATAGAAACCGCTATCCACTCCGAAATTCATCTGGGATAAGTTGGTATAATGCCTCACAACATCCGGTTCACTCACCTGCGGAAGGTCCGGAGCAGAGCCTCTTAGTAGATTGTCAGGTATGCATTCTGAAATCCCAGCATAATTACCTTCATTGGAGAATTCATCGGCACGAAGCGAAAATCCGCTCCTACCCGGGGATGAAAGCTCGAATATCAGTTTGTCGTAATATTTCATAAGGCAGCGATAATGTCGGCCAGACGGCCGGTTTCTTCCTTTGTCCTTTTCTCCGTAACACAGAAGCTGCAATAGCCTTCCTCAGTAGGGACAGCCGCAAGGAATCCCTTGTCAGACAAAGCCTTGGCAATCTCTAATGCCGGTCTTTCCGACTGAAGAACAAATTCCTTAAGAAAAGGCCTGTCAAACACTGGACGGAATTTCCCTGTAGCAATCAGCCTGTCATGAAGCCAATGAGCTCCGCTACAAGAAAGGGCATTTACCCTGCGAAGTCCCTCATAACCCATAAGAGACAGATAGACAGTAGCATACAGAGCCATAAGACTCTGATTGGAGCAAATATTGCTGGTGGCCTTCTCGCGCTTTATATGCTGCTCCCTTGCCTGAAGTGTCAGTACATATGCACGCCTGCCCTCCATATCCACCGTGCGGCCTACTATGCGTCCAGGAAGTTTGCGCATATATTCCCGTCTGCAAGCCATGAAACCGACATAAGGGCCACCAAAATTCAAAGGCAGACCGAGACTCTGGCCGTCACCGACAGCAATGTCGAAGCCAAGACTGCCAGGATCCTTCAATACTGCAAGCGCAGAAGGGTCACAGTACATCACGCCAAGGGCTCCAGCGGAATGTATCGCATCTGCAAACCCAGTCAGATCTTCAATGATGCCAAAGCGGTTGACGGACGGCACGAGCACTCCGGCTACGTCACCGGAAGCAAGCTCTCCGCGAAGAACATCCAATGAAGTCTGTCCGTCCTTACTTGTTATGAATGACACCTGTATGCCAGAATATCCGGCATAAGTCTCAACCACTTGTCTTACCTGCGGAAGCAATGTCGAAGAGACCAGAATCCTGCTCCTGCGTTTTGTACAGGCCATCGTCATACGCATAGCCTCAGCTGCGGCAGTAGGACCGTCATACATAGAGGCATTGGACACATCCATGCCCGTAAGACGGCAGATCATAGTCTGGAACTCAAATATATAACGAAGCGTCCCTTGTGAGATCTCAGGCTGATATGGAGTATAGGCCGTAAGGAACTCAGATCGTGATATTATATACTGTATGACAGATGGAGAATAATGGTCGTATGCACCTCCACCAGCGAATACTTTGAGTGGAGTATTGCAAGAGGCTAGGGAGCTGAAGAAATCACGCACTTCCTGCTCGGACATTGCGTCCGGCAAGTCATACGGTTCCTTTCGTATAAAGCGCTCCGGGACATCGGCATACAGTTCACCGATATCCTTTGCCCCGACCTTCTCCAGCATATCCGCAATATTCTGCGGAGTATGGGGAAAATACGGAAATGTAGACATTACTTGCTTATAAGGGCTGTGTATTCTTCGGGTTTCATCAGGGTATTGAGTTGTGCAGGATCGCTAAGCTTTACCTTTATAATCCAAGCACCGTACGGATCTGTATTTACGAGTTCGGGGTTGGTCTCCAACTCTTCGTTGACCGAGATGACGGTGCCGCTCACAGGAGAGACAAGCTCGCTGGAAGCCTTGACACTCTCCAATGCCCCGAAATCCTCGTCCATACTTACCTCATCATCCTCAGAAGGCATATCTACATATGTTATGTTGCCCATCTCCGCTTGCGCGAAATCTGTAATGCCTATGACGGCTATATCTCCTTCGACTTTTACCCATTCGTGCGTCTCGCTGTAAAGGAGACCTTCAAGTACTTTACTCATAATCTTGATATTAGTTTAGTGTATTATTTCTTATAGTTCGGCTGATAGAATCTTTTCCTTACCACCGATGCCGGAAATGTCTTTTTGCGGATACGTATACTGACAGGTGTCCCGAGAGCCGCAAAGGCCGAATCAATCATGGCCATACACAGACTTCTGCCCAATGTGATTGAATGATAACCTGTTGTAACACGACCTACCTCATTGCCCTGATCATCCTCAACAGAATATCCCGCTCTTGCGACTGCCCTATCTTGCAACTCAAGTCCAACAAGCTTGCGCTCCGTACCTTCCGCCTTCTGGGTCACGAGGACATCACGGCCTATGAAATCTTTGTCAAGCTTGCAAAACATTCCGAGACCGGCCTCAATAGGACTGATATCGTCACCAAGCTCATCTCCGTACAGTGGAAGCCCAGCCTCAAATCGGAGTGTATCTCTCGCCCCAAGACCGCAAGGTGTGACGTCGGCCTTGCACAGCAAATCCCACATCTGCACAATTACCTGAGGATCAGCATATAGTTCAAACCCGTCTTCACCCGTATAACCCGTGCGGCTTATGATTATCCTGTGGCCTTGCCAGTCGACTTCAGCGAAATTATAGAAAGACAGATCCTTGCAGGCATCAATGCCAAGTACTGTTGATACAACCTTCTCCGCATTAGGGCCTTGCACGGCAAGCTGTGCCCATTCATCCGACACATTCGCTACTGTCAGGTCGAAGCCCTCAGCGGCCTTGGCAAGATGGGCGAAGTCTTTGTCCGTATTGGAAGCATTGACAACTAAGAAGAAGCTGTCTCCCGGCTCTTGCCTATATACCAAAAGATCATCGACTACCCCACCAGAAGAATTGGTGAGCATCCCGTACATCACCCCTCCTACAGGACATTGCCGGATATCGTTGGTAAAAACGTAGTTCACGAATTTCTCAGCATCGACTCCGGTCACTAAGATCTCTCCCATATGAGAAACATCGAACATACCGGCATTTTCACGCACAGCCTTGTGTTCTTCAATAATTGAAGAATACTGGAGCGGCATGTCAAAACCCGCAAACGGTGTCATCTTGGCCCCCATGGCCAGATGCCTGTCATGAAGACATGTGGTTTTCATATTAGTGTTATTAGTTTATTGTCTGTCAGTGTCATCAGACTGCTGACTACCTGTGTCATTGATTTGCTCCCCGTCAGTCTCATCGGCTTGCAGAGCGCGTCTGAGGCAGGACAATCAGTACATCATGGATAGCAAAGCATCGGCTGTCAAGCCTCTTATATATTTTCCAATATCCGCCTGATGGAGTGCATTCTCAACCTGAATCCGGTCATCTTCAAGGCCTTTGAGCAAGGATGAAAGCTCACTGTCCAGTCCGTCTCTGAGGAACAGGAAATCCCCGGAGAGTCTGCATGCCTGTATCTTGCCCTCGTCTATCGACAGCTCCACGGCAATCTCTCCGACATCCGGTATCTTGCCTTTTCTCACGGCAGTATAAGCATGATTGCGCCCTTCAAGAAAGTCAGGATCAAGATATCCGGCCTCAATCTCCGAGATTGCGTCAATATCGTCTTCCGTAAGAGTAATTTGTCTGATTCCTCCATTTCCGTCAGAGCAGAAAGACTCTGCAAGATAGTGTCGGAATGCAGAGATGTCAGCAAGAGGACTTCCAACAGCCTCAAAATACGGCCTTAGATTAGTCACATGTTGACGGACAGAAGCAACTCCCTTACTCTCGATCTTGGCTTTGGATGGAGTTATGGCTTTCTGCATCTCGGTAAAATCGGAATCAAACAACATGGTGCCATGGACTATACTCGAATCCGGCTTCATGAAGAATGCATTTCCGGACACTTTCTTGCCGTCTGCCAATATATCGTTGCGTCCTGACCTGCAGGCCGGAATACATATTTTGGAAAGCGATGAGGCAAGATGCGACAAATACCTATCGAAAGTCCCGGACACATCGGTCGACGAGGAAATATAAGACAACATGATATTCCCCCAATCGGAGTACACACATCCCCCTCCGCTTTTGCGTCGATACAGCCTAATGCCTTTGTCTCTGCAATAGCTGACATTTACCTCGGCCTGCATTACCTGATTTCTTCCGAAGATCACTGTAGGAGGCACTTGCCATATGAAAAATGCATCTTCTCCACCGGGCAGAAGGGTCTTGAGTTTGGCTGCCACATATTCTTCCATTGCAAGGTAGAATACGAGCCTATGAGTCTCTCCGTTATCTGGCAAAGCAATATACGAAGCTGTCATCACAATGCAAGTCTGAATCCGAAAGTAGCCTTGAGTGAGCTTCCAGGCAATTTGGAGCGGTTGGCAACTCTGCAGGCGTCCCATTTAGATGCTGCACTGCCACCTCTCATCACAAATGTCTCCCCAGGAAGGATGGCACACGGGTCAACCTGATCTTCGGCAGTATATTTGGCAAAATTGTCCTGACACCATTCCCAGGCATTGCCTGACATATCATAAATGCCAAGTTCATTGGGCTGGAAACTCTTAACTTTCACTACGTCAGAAGATGCATTCTTTATATAAGCCGCAACAAGACTGCAATATTCACTGCCTGCAAACATATAATGCCTGGAAAGGTTGCCACCTCTTGCAGCAAATTCCCATTCAGCCTCGGTCGGAAGACGGAAATGCCGTCCGGTCAATTTATTGAGCTTGAGAATAAACATCTGACAGTCATACCATGAGACGTTCACGACTGGTTTGTCAGCCTCTTCGGCATTGTTCCTGTAAGGAAGACCGCCCATGACTTCCTGCCACAAGCCTACTGTCACTTCGGTCTCACCTATCTCGAATCCGCTCACCTTGACTTTGTGGACAGGGTGCTCATCCTCTCCTGCCATATTGCCCTGCTCGGGAGTCGCCCCCATCTCAAAGGAACCACCTTTGACACCGATCATACGGAAAGAGACATTACCGGCTTTTACTGTCTCGCCACTGTCTTTCGACTCGCGCTCTGTCTTCCTGTCTATGATTGCAGCGATTACATCAGCCGGAGTCGGGGTATCGGTATTTGCAACGACCCTAAGACTTACTCCAGGATTCTTGGTATATTTTGCAAGTCCGTCCCTTGTCTTGGCATCACGCACTATCCTAAGGTCAGTGGACGGCTTAGGACCTTGAGGATCTATCATGAGGGAGTCTCCGTAAGAATCCTCATAAGCGTCTGCGCACCATTCTCTGTAATTGGGATTGACTTTGACCAGTCCTTCTCTCAAGGCGTATTCCCACTGGGCCTCAGTAGGAAGCGAAAACGGAATGCCCGTAAGCTTTGAGAGTTTGGCAACGAACTTGACGCAATCGTCGTATGATACCCTATCCACAGGAGCGGCCTGCGAATCCGCGGTGGAAGGGTTGTCACCCACAACTGCCTGCCACAATTCCGCCGTAACAGGCAACTGACTGATTGAAAATCCTTTGAGCACTACCTGATGTATGGAGGCACCTGTCACTTTAACGCCTGTCGGTGTCTGTCCCATGGCAAATGTCCCCCCAGGTACTTCAACCATATTGAATGTAATACCGGCTGCATTGACTTCTGCCGGCACATCTACTCCGGCAGCACTGCGTGTCGCACTGCTTCCGCACGATGCAAGGAGCAAGGCTGCAGCCATAAACGACAATACGGAACTATTTCTCATAATTATTATAACGTTTCTTCCCAAAGATAGGAATTTTTCAGACAATCCGTAAGATGACCTCTTTAATTTTTGGGTGAGAGAAGCTATGATTGCTGATTTAAAGACTCAGGTCCGAGAGGGTACGGATATTGAAGAAGAAGTCCTGTTTTGGCAGACTTCATTGCCGATTCATTCAATATGACAGATACAGAGAGAGATACATATGAGATTGAGGAGCATCCTTTTGCCCCTTTCCTCCCAGAAAATGCCAGGGTTCTGATCCTTGGAAGCTTTCCTCCGCAGCGGAAGAGATGGAGCATGGAGTTCTATTATCCCAACAGGAGCAATGATTTCTGGAAGATAATAGGCCTTCTGTTCTTCGGTGACGAGAGACATTTCCTTATCGGGGAAGGCAGGAAATTCGATGAGATGACTATCAGGAACTTCTGCACTGAGAAAGGGATTGCTATGTATGACACGGCCTGTAAGGTAAGACGGCTCAAGGACAATGCTTCGGACAAATATCTTGAGGTTGTAGAAACTTCTGACATTCCCAGCCTGCTGAAGACTATTCCTCTGTGCAAGGGCATTGTGACTACCGGTGAGAAAGCCACCAGGACGATATCTGACATTCTTGAATGTGATGCTCCGGCTATGAACGGGAGTTCAGTAGTGCGGGACGTCGATGGACATGGTAGGGAGGTAACACTTTTCAGACTTCCCTCAACGTCAAGGGCTTACCCTATGCCTCTGAAAGACAAGGCTGAATGTTACCGCAGCATGTTCGTACGCATTGGGATGCTTAGATGAGGCTTCCATACTGCAATATCATGACGTTTGTCCGCCGCTCCGCAATCATCGATTTTCTGCAACAATTATTGCGACATACTGATGCCATCGCCAAAAAGACCTGGAGAAAGTCGCTTAATGTTACTGTGGATAGGGGTTATCAGTGGATATACTGAACCATGCGGTAATATGGTTCTCCCATAAATACAGTCTCAGACTCCACCTTGAAGCCAAGCCTTGAATACAAGGACTTCAACCAGGGTTTCTTCACATCTGCTATCAAAGCGACCCGATCAAAGCCCAATGCGTCAGCCTCTTCCAATGCATTAGAAATGAGAATGCTTCCTATACTGTGTCCACGGAATTGAGGAAGAACTGACATAGAATCAAGGTAATATTCTCCGGATCCAGTCTCTTTGCCCGGAGAGAATGACCTCGTTCCAAGATATGAAGATACCAAAGTGAATGTATTAGCAGATTCCCGGTCATACAAGGCTCCGTCGTATGAGATAAGAGCACCTGCTCGTTCTGATCCGTATAGTGCCATTGTAGTATTTCTGTAGCTGTATATTGTCTCCTCGCTTGTGCAGGCAGCTGAAAGGGCTTCTATAAGGCTAGGATTGTCGCTCTCTTGAAGTCCCATTGCAGATATTATGGTGGAAGCTATGAAATGTGCATCGGAGATTACGGCTTTGCGCAATGTAATGGTGCTGTCGGCTTTTGTCATAAAAATCTGTGATTGATTTTGTAAATATACCGAATTATATCTACATTTGCAACCGCAATGGGGATATAGCTCAGTTGGCTAGAGCATCTGCTTTGCAAGCAGAGGGTCGTCGGTTCGACTCCGTCTATCTCCACCACGCAGAGCCAGCGCTACTTATTCGCGCAAGACCAGCGCTACTTATTTTTAAACCCCTCCGGTCCCCTATAAGGGGATGTGGGCTTCCGCTCGCACAAAGCATATTCCTTTCTTCGCTCGCTTCTGCCTGCGTCTTTTGACGCCAATTTATTCACGCAGAGCCAGCGCTACTTATTCGCGCAAGACCAGCGCCAATTAATTCAACCCCCTCGTTTCCCCCTTTCAGGGGGGGGCGATTCTGGTGGCAGGGCGCTGCCACTGGACTAAGGGAAAAGCCCTCAGAAAAGATAGCACTATAACCTAAATCAGTGAATCTGTAAAGAAAAACAGTTGAATCGACGGATAGCTGTCGTAAACCTATTCAGAAATGATGTGAAGAAGATCAGTTAAACATCCCCAAAAGTGTCAACCATTCTCAGGGAAGGTCATTCAGTTCGGATGTGACATCCGGTGCAGGAAGTTCAGCACCATCGGCAACATCCTTGCGGACAAGATAGTATGCTGCATTAGGGATTCCGCCGCGGTCTCCGTTGAGGGAGTACTTGGTGTTGTTGAAATCGTATTTGCCGTTCTCATCCATACCGCACACCCAGAGACTCTGCATATAGATTTTGAATGTATCGGCTACGTATGTGTTCGGAAGAATCTTTATTATTGTCTTGTTTGCATTTGACATGATTCCTCTGAATGCCTGTCTCCATCCGCCGAGCGATTCGGCCATCTTGTCATACTCGTAGTCGTATGGTGCATAGTCGCGCACCGTCTCGTTTCCTGCGGCATCCACTTCAGTGAGTGAGAGCCAGCCTGTGTAAGCCCACTTGACGCCGTTCTCTGTAGTGATGTCCTGTGGAATCATGATGTTGAAATGCTCGTATCTGTCAGCATTGGCCTCCTCATAGTTCAGTACTACAGGAGTGGATGCGAACTTGTTCTTGCTTCCGCCCCATCCTGTCATCTCGTAGCTCTTGCCTTCCTCTTTCGCGGATATCTTGATGGTGAATGGCTCGGCATCGTCGAGGCTCCACTCGTTGTTATTGTAGTCTGACCGGTCGTAAGGCTTTACTACCCATTCTCCGAGGTAGTCTTTGTACCCACACTGGTGGCTGATCTTGTTCTCTGCATTCTCTGCATGGAAAGGATAGCTGAGAGTCACATTGGAAACTACATTTATCTTGTCTCCGATGTGCTCAAGGATTCCTACTGTGAACATATATACGTCCTCGCCAGTGAATGCGAATACGCTCTCAGCATCGCCTTTTACGATATATCCGGCATTCACGAGTGTCTCCCAGGTCTCTCCTGCGGCTACTGCATCGGCAATCTCCTCTTCCATCCATGCTTTTGCATCTACCTTGTATGTGTAGGTCACTGCTGCTATCCAGTAGTAGACATTGTCATCTGAAGGCTTTACCTTGGCCATGTAGTCTATGTGGCCTGTAGTCTTGTTATAGATTTCGTAAGGCGTGATGTCGAAGGTCACTGTGGCATCGAACGGTTCGGTCTTCACCTCTGTCATGAACCAGTTCGGAGATGCCTTTCCGTCCTTTGTAGCTGCAACCCTTATGGTGTATGTAGTCAATGGACGCAAGGACTCCACGGTGAATTCTGTCTCTGTGATATTGGTCTTGAGCACGTCCACGTTCCTGCCGCTTGATATATATGTGACTTCGCAGCGGTATCCTTCTGCGCCCTTGACTGCTTCCCAGGAAGCAGTCAGCGATGATGTATTGACTTGGATAGTTACTTCTGGGCGTGCAAGGTCTCCTGTCACTGGAGTATCTCCTCCGTTTTCCTTGGAGCAGGCCGCAGCTGCAAGCAAGTATGCGGTATAGAGTATTTTCTTAAGATGTTTCATTGTTACATTCTGAAGTTGTCTTAGATTCTTATCTCAAACGACTTCTTTGTCAGTAGGCCTGCCTGAAGCATTCCAGACAGGATTTCATGGGTTATAGATTTTTAGAACGAGGCCATGGCCCTTACCTTATAGACTTTCTTCTTGTCCAGTTCGGAAGGTGTGTCCACCGTCTTTCCGCTCTGCATATCGAATGCATAGGCGATGCTTGGGCCGCTTTCGCTGGATGACCAGTAGATGGCATCGCTTAAAGCCGTGCCCTTGTTGTCCGTGAGGGATTTGTTGAACTTGGCCTTATAGTCGCTCTCGCTCATCCTGGCTGCCTTTGGCGATGCCGACTGGAGCGAGCCTGTGCCCTGCCCTGTGTCATTGGTCTCGTGCCCGATGTATGCCTCGTAGAGTTTGGCGAGCTCGTTCATTGATGGCAGGAACCAGTCCTTTAGCGCTCCCACATTTGCGGAGGTGGCATCGACGAATGCCGGATAGTAGTCTTTCCACCCGCTGAGCTTCTGCACGCAGCTGGTGTTATATGCGCCTGTGCCGGGCTGGCCGCTCATGACATCGTCGTACCTGTATGCCCAGGCGGCCTCGCTCTCGTTCAGGGAAACAATCAGACCATGCTGCACTCCATCCTCGCCCTTGTCCACACTTATAACAATGCCCTTGACGAATCCCTTGCTATAGTAGTCTCCTACGGAATACACTTTCTCCACGGGAGTGACAGGGTCCACTGGGGCATCCGGTCCGTCCGAAGTGTCAGGCTCACCAGACCCCTTGCCGCAGCCGCAGAGAACCGCAGCCGCAGCAAAGGTCAATGCAAATGTTCTTAACTCAGTTTTCATTATCGTACCGCGATAGTTTCAGTCTTGTCGATAGACACGTTCTTGCCCATACCTGTACCAGAGGAGCCCTCGGCTTTTGCCGTGTGGGAGACTTTGGTGATGTCGGTGGTGATTCCATCGACATCCACGCCTATGAAATAGACGAAGAACTTGGTTCCGCGAGCTATCCTAAAAGCTGCTGAGGCAGTGCCATATAGTCCCACGGGTTCTTTCTGGAGCAATTCTGAAATTTCAGATGCTGTCTTTCCTGCCCATTCATCATTCCCGGTGAAGTACTTGCAATATACAGCCTTGACATTTGCATAAGGCTCACCTGCCGCGCTAACAGTATAATTCGTCTCGTTCGGGAATATTTCATCCCAAATCCAGGCTGTCATTCCTATTGAGAGGGAAATCTTGCTCTTTACACTTGCGATGGTGGAAAACTCCTTCTTGAACGGTTCTGTGGTGTATGTACCGTCAGCCTTTATACCTATTAAGTAGGCATAATAGGTCGTACCTGCTGTAAGGCCTTCTACTGTGATGTAATTGCCTGTACCGGTCTTGGACTCGCCAGGAAGAAGCCTTGACAGGAACTCCTTCCTGTCCATCTTCGCATTTGCATTGCTGTCGTTCCAGGCATTCAGCCGTGCATCGATTAGAGCATCCATGTGGCCCTTAAGAGCCTCGCTTTCAGTCTTTCCTGCCGAAAGTTCCTCCAATTCCGCTTTTGTGATGTAGTTTGTGAGGAATGTCTGTCCCTCTCCTTCAGTGTTCACCGTTACTTCTATCTGGGCACTGGTCTTGGATACGTTGAATACGTTGATGGAGTAGACAGCACCTGTGGCCGTGGCAGCCTTGGTCTTTACATCATATTTCTTCACGTTCAGCTTGTCTCCTGTCTTAGGAAGTCCGTCAGGCGTGCAGGCTATCATGAACATGTAGTAGTCCTCATTTGGGATGAGGTTCGTAAACTGCACCTTTGCCCTCGTTATGTATAGGTCATCCATGAAGGACCCCTTTCTTGCTGCGAGAAGGTCATCTACCATCTGGGCATCTGTGGCACCCTCGAAATATGTCTTGCGCTCAAGGATTACTGCATAGGCTTCATCGTATGCAGGTGTGATTGTCGCATTGTACTGAATGTCTGTAGCGACTTCGTCGGAGATGATCCAGTCATTCTTAGGAGTCTCGGCTGTCTTGACCATTACCACTGTCGCATTTGTGGTGAATGTCCCGTCATTTGCGATACCGATGGCGAATACAGGGAACTCCATTTCTGGGACAAGTGAGTTTGCAGCTTCGGAAGTCGCTGTGTCATACTCTATTTCTCCATCTGTCGTGATGTGGCTGATGAACTCTGCCTCGGACATTGCTGCATAGGTGTCGTTCTCGCTCTTAAGTGCTGAGAGATATTCTGACATGTACGCAGGAATGTTAGCTGGGTCGCTTCCGCAATACTGCTCATAAACAGAAGGAAGCAGAACATCATAGTAGTAGAAGACATTCGGGTCGGAGCAGCTTATCTTGACCTTGAAATATGTCGTTCCGATTTCTGTAGGAGTGATGGTGAATGTAGCGTCCTTGTTCAGCTCGGCCTTCGGAGTTGTGAAGTCCAGCACGTCCACGTCTGTTGTGGCGTTTCCTGAGTAGTCAACTCCATAGACGAAGAATACATACTCTGTCTCAGGTACTAGAGTGCGGAACTGGTAGTTCTGCATTCCTGAAAGGAGAGCATTCTTGAGAAACTCCTCCATGGAAAGTCCTGCCTGTGTGGCCAGCTGTCCGAACCACTCCTTATAGGCTGCGGCAAGGGCCTCTGTGCTTTCTTGATAGTTTGTCTTGAAATCTTTCTTTGTGATGACATTGAAATAGTATGTCTCTTCGTTGTCCTTAGGAGTGATCCTGACATCAATGGAACCCTGTGTCAATGCTTTCTGTTCGATTGTGAAGTCTTTCGACTCCGGAACGTTCGGGGTGTCATTGCTCTTGTTGCAGCCGGCAAAGGCAAGGGCCGCCGCAAGGAAAACTAGAATTCGTTTCATATACATTTTATAAAAATACAATCTTAAACATCCTCTAAATGCGGAACTTGTCCGTTTCATGCATGTCTTGTCTCACGGCAAGATGCACACGAAGTGCAAAGATAGAAAGATTGAAGAAGATATTTATTATTTTTGTGACATGTAAATCCTATCTGCAATGGATGTGAAGAAGATCAGTTAAACATCCCCAAAAGTGTCAACTATTCTCAGGGAAGGTAACAGGAAATTAACCGCAGGGTACAAGGACAACGCAAAAAATGGTGTCATCGGATATGACGGGAAACTCGACATCCGCCCGCCGTATCAGCGGGAGTTTGTCTATGGAGAGAACTAGCGCAACGCGGTAATCGACACGGTGTTCAAGGAGTTTCCGCTCAACGTGATGTACTGGGGGTACGCGACGACGGAGGATTCGAGGTCATTGACGGCCAGCATAGGACAATATCCCTCTGCCAGTATGTGAACGGCGACTTCGCATTCAACTTCCAATATTTCCACAATCTCCCAGACGATGAAAAGGAGAAGTCATCCCCATCGAGGAGATGTAAGCCGACCACATCACCCCGTGGCGCGACGGCGGCCACTCCGTAGCCTCCAACTGCCAGCTCCTCTGCCGCGACTGCAACCTCCACAAAGGAGCGAAGTAGCAGTCAAAACATCCCGTATTTTCATTGAATAAACCGTCTTTGGCCCATTCAGACCAAAGACGGTTTATTTTCTGCTTGGCGGCCAGCCGGTTATTTCCCACTAACTTCTTCGAAGGAGATCGCGAATCCGCCTCCTTCTACTGCTTTCTGCTTGAGGACCGTCTTGCTCTTGCATTTCATCGTGCGAATAGTATAGGACTGGGGATTAGTCTTATAGTCCGCGTCCGGAGCGTCTGCGTAAATAGTGGCGATGTAGGTTTTGCCAGGATCAAGGAAGTCGAACTTGATGACAGACTCGTGCGCCTTCTCGCCGGTCACGTTGCCGACAAACCATTTGCCTGTGCCTTTGGATTTGCGCGCCACGGTAATATATTCACCGGGTTCAGCCTCCAGATAACGGCTTTCAGACCAGTCCAGGGCCACATCCTTTATGAATTGAAAGGCGTCAGGAAAGCGCTCGTAGTTCTCAGGAAGATCGGCTGCCATCTGGAGAGGGGAACTCATCACCACATAAATGCCGAGCTGGTTTGCGATTGTGCAGTTTGCGTGAGAGTTGTTCCCAGGATTGATCTTGGAGATGTTCATCTCGAATATTCCAGGAGTATAGTCCATCGGCCCACCAATGAGTCTTGTGAAAGGAAGGACTGAGACGTGGAAAGGCTTGGAGCCGCCGAACGCCTGATACTCGGTGCCTCTCGCTGATTCATTGCCTATAAGGTTAGGGTACGTGCGGCAAAGACCAGTTGGACGGACTGCCTCGTGGGCGTTAACCATGATATGATAGTCAGCGGCTTTCCGCACTGCATACAGGTAGTGGTTGACCATCCACTGGTTGTAGTGGTTATTCCCCTTCTGGATCATGTCACCCACGTAACCTGATTTGACGGCATCGTAGCCATGCTCCCTCATGAATTTATAGGCGGTATCAAGCTGGCGCTCGTAGTTGCGTGGTGAGGCCGAGGTCTCATGGTGCATGATCATCTTCACGCCTTTCTCCCTAGCGTATCTTTCAATCCCTTCCACATCGAAATCGGGGTATGGGGTCACGAAATCGAACACATCTTCCTTCATGTGGCCGTACCAGTCCTCCCAACCGATATTCCAGCCTTCCACAAGCACGCCATCGAATCCGTTCTTCGCAGCGAAGTCGATGTATCTCTTGACATTGGCCGTGTTCGCTCCATGCTTTCCGTTAGGCTTCACCTTTGTCAGGTCATCTGTAGTAAGATGGACGCTGCGGAGGTCATCCGTGTAGGCCCATGTACTCTTGCCGGTGATCATTTCCCACCAGACTCCAACATACTTGCATGGATGAATCCACGAGGTATCCTCAATCTTGCAAGGCTCATTGAGATTCAATGTGATGCGTGACGAGAGGATGTCACGGGCATCGTCAGAGACAATGACTGTTCTCCATGGTGTCGTGCATGGCGTCTGCATGTAGGCCTTCTCTCCGGTGGGTGAAGGGGTCAGATGCGCATGGAACACCATGTTTCTGTCATCCAATTCCAGATGCATGGCCGGATAGTTCACGAGAGCCGCCTCATGAATATTCAGGTAGATTCCGTCATCGGTTTTGAGTTGAAGTGAGGTCTGAACTCCGGTAGGGGAGAATGATGTCTGTGAGAGATTGTCGGAGATGGAGGATTCCATCAAACCACGGATTTCAGAGAGGCGGGATTTGCTGTAGTCATATTCCTGAGTGTCGTAATCTCCAGGAATCCACCATGCTGTGTGATCACCTGTCATGGCAAAATCGGTAAGTTCATCACTTATCACAAAATATATCAGATTGTTTTGGTCTGGGAACTCGTACCTAAACCCGAGGCCATCATCAAACAACCTGAACCTAACCACCATATGCCTATCGCTTGACGTCTGCCTCAAGGTGACCGCCAACTCGTTATAGTGATTCCTTATCGTGCTTTCCTCTCCCCAGACAGGATTCCATGTCTCATCTATGGAATTCCTAGATACATCAGCGAGTTCGAACCAATCGAAGAGACCGCTGTCATTCAGCCGGAACCCCATGCGGCTCCATTCAACAACAATCTTATCTTTGTAGGACAGTTTGTAGCGTGGCTTGTCTCCGTCTTGAAGTTTGAATTCAAGTTTGAGCTTGCCGTTCGGAGAGAGCAGGGATTCGGATCTCTCCACGGCCGGGCGGCTGTCATAGGAGTTTTCAGCGTATGCAGTGACTCCCAATGTCAGCGCTGTAACGAAAATCAGCACGATGTCGCGAATTAAAGTCTTTCTATTCATATTCCAAAACTACCATATTCCAATATTTCAAGGAAGGCATCGTGATACGGACGCTGTCGTTGTTTTGCTTAAAATCCAACTTCTTGCACGCGCCTCTGTCAATGTCAGGCGAAGCCATCCAGACAGAGGTAATCTTTTCGCTCACATTGATATCAACCGATGGCTCGATGATCTGTGTCGGTTCTGGCATTGTGCCGTCCATGTCTCTCCAACTTAAAGAGTTGGCTTGAGTGAAATTTAAGATATGAACCACTTGGCGACTGTCAAATTTCCGGCATAAGGTTACCGCCTTACCTTTTTCTGGAGCCCATGGCTTGACGATCATCTTGCCGTCTGCAGATGTGACGCTCACGTCATTGAATTCTCCACCGTCTCGAAGCAGGTTTTCGTAGGCTGTCATGAAATCATAGTAGGCGACCATGGCGTTCTGAAGCTCTGCTGTCATGCCGAGGCTGCTGTTGGGAAAATATTCACTGCATAACATATGTTCTCCAAGCTCCAGATGAGAGCCTCCAAGGGCAAATATCACCGCATCGGTAAGGATAACTCCAGGTGCATTGAATGACCCAAGGCTTCCCGACTTGCCGTAGTTCATGTAAGCAGCGAAGACTGTGCTTATGCCCTTCCCGCTAAATCGGTTATTGTCCTCGATGTGGGTTTTGAGGTCGATGAAGTCAGCTTCGCTCCCCCACATTTCATTGTAAGCAAACGCCATTTTCCCAGTTCCAACGATCCGTTCAGCGCCATAACCTGAGACTGCGTTCATTATAAGATCCTTGGCAGGTTGCCTCGATTTCATCGCATTGATGAAGGATGCATATCCGGCCGGCAAGTCAACAATATTGCCGTCATAGTCGTACCTTGTGCCTCTATTCCCAAGCTGATCAATCTGATAGCCGTCGAAATCAAGCACGCTATAGACATCATCGGTCTTTTTGCCAATATATTCCTGCCACTCAAGATTACCTGGATTGACAAGGTAGATCGAACTTTTGAAAGGAGCAGACAGGGCGTGCATATCCTTGTTGTTTCTGCCATTGTCGCTGAATATGTACCAATTCTCTTTAACCCCGTCCTGCGCTGCATCGTCAAGAGCACCGAAGCAAAGGTTGTAGAAGATGGCCTTCATTCCGCGGTTGTGGATGGCAGATATGTAGTTCTTGAGAGTTGTCAGGGACGTATTCCTATTAGCGATGTCCTTATAGGTCTCAAGTGGGTTGTCACGTGTGCCAGCCAACGGCCAATGATGCTTCCAATGCCAGTCCTGAAACTGGACTCCGTTGATGTGGTAGCGATTAAGGTTGCCGATGACGTTATTGACAGCGGCTTCACTCATGACATCGAAACTGGAAAGGAAGCCGTAGCGCGGGAACCTAGCCCAGTCACTGGACACATCGATTCCTACAGTTCCAAGGATCTTCTCTCCTTCCGATGTGGTCTTGTAAACCTCTGCCATGTACCCTTTGTAATCCTCTGGCGGAGCGGCCCAGCTCCATTCAGATGAGTTGAGGGGTTGTTCACTGACAACCCGGCCCAAATGTACATATCTGACCGAGACGTCAGCGCCAAGATTGGCGGAGGCAGTGAATCTGATTGTCTCGCCTGGTCTATAAGTGGCCTTGTCAGTGCTGACTGAAATTTCGGTCTGCTCCCCATCGGATGGCTTAACGAATCCTGTGTAGCCTTTCTCTTTCTGACAGGCGCCGGCAAAAAGTATGGCGCCCGTCAAAATCAATTCTGTAAACATTTTGTAATACATGTTTTCTTACATTAGTTCTGCACGATAGTTATGGTTTCCTTCAGCTGGTTCACGGTGATTGTGTAGTTGCCAGCGTTCTCAATAAGCCATTTCCGATCCACTCCGGGTTCCTTCTTGCTGTCCACAAATGAGATGATCTCATCTGTGGCAGTGTTGAACGGCTTGTTGGTAGACGTTGGTATGAACCAGCAGCCGTCCCACTCTCTTTTGAGATCACAGCTAATCTTCATCTCTCCTGTGGATAAATCTCCTGTCCATGTAAGAATATATTTGTCATCACCTGCCTTGAGCCTGCATTTGTCATCAGATGCAGCATCGTCCAGAGACCATCCGTGTGGAGCGGCAGAACCGATGAGCCAGAGCGATGGATAAGGGACAAACTCAATGCAGTTCATGCTTTCTTTCCCCGGTGTGATGTCAAAGGCGATCTTGTAGGCCTTTCCGGCTTCTTCGTCCTTGATTTTCCATTTAGGATCTGGGTCAAAGCCTTTTACAAACTGCACACCAGTGTTGTTGATGGAAGCGTTCTCCTCCACAGCCTTGTACATGTTTTCCCATGAACCATCGGATGTGCCGAACTTGAACTCTCCCCCTTTAGTAAATTCTGTTCCATAACGGAACACAAAAGGATTGACGGGATCTTGTGTCATCCTAACAAATGACCATTCGGTCGGATCCCCGACAAAGTAAATGGCATCGTATGGCGGTTTGTTGACATCTGTCTCTTCAAGTGTGAATGTAAGGTTGAGTATGTCAGCAGTAATCCTATAGCCTCTCGTTTCCACAATATTGAAATTGAGGTCAAGGTCATCGGACGGCTGCTCGGAAAAATATCTGAGAGTCTTTCCTGAAGCGTCCAAACCATCCCTGACGTATGCCGGCCAGAATTGGCCCGAAGTGGTGATAAACTTGATCTCGCCCTCGTTCAATGTCCCCGTCCAAGAGAACACCCCGGCGGACGTGCGTGTCAACTCGGTGGCATCGTCTGCGGACCAACCATTAGGAGCAGCGTCTCCAATCATGTAAAGTGTCGTGCTGACAGGCTCGTAAGGAGTCACAGAGAACTCCACAGACGACTCTTGGGACAAATCGCCATATTCGGCGACGGTAGCGGTCACCCTAGCCTTGTAAACAGCCTTGACACCGCTTTGGGCGTGAAATTCCGACTTGACGAGGTCATTCAGCTCCTTTGTAGTCCAAGTCTTTGAATAAGCCTTCCTGCCGAGTTCCTCTTTGTAACCTGAAGAATAGTCGACATCTTTCGGGGCAATCTCTAAAGTGTAGGAGATAGCGTTACCTGTGCCTTTGTTGGTGCCTGTCGTCCAATTCAACGCCAACGCTTCGCTGTCGGCTTTTCTCTCGTCAAGCTCGATCACCTCCCCGGAAGCAGACATTTCAAGAATGCTCCCAACGGATGGATCGACTGTCTTATAATCCTCTTCCGAGCAGGAACATACCATGCTCAAGCAGAGTGCCGCAATGGTAGCGGCCATTATCTGTTTCTTCATTGTGTAATCCAGTCTTATTTGTTAATATCCAGGGTTTTGTTCCATCAGATTGTTAGAATCCATCTCTGTCAGCGGGATAGGCAGAAGCAGCCTATCCTTTGTAGCTTTCTTGCCGATTCCTTCAAGGAAATCAATGGCGTACTGTCCCTTGTTGAGCCGGATGATGTCAAACCATCGGTGACCCTCGAAAGCAAGCTCCATCCTGCGCTCGTGGATGATGATCTCCCTCATCTCTTCCTGTGTCTTTCCTAAAGGAATCGGATTGAGGCCGGCGCGTTTTCTTACGATGTTCAAAGGTTCCGCGGCCTCGTCCGTCTTACCCTGCTCGTTCAGAGCCTCGGCCTTCATCAATAGTACATCCGCGAAACGGTACACGACAAAGTCCGCTGCGTTTGTGTTGTATTCCGGTGAGTATGACTTGGTGACCATGAACTTACGCACATTGTAACCTGTGTTTGACCATGAGGACTTGTACTCGATTCCATCGAAGGCCGGGCATCCATTGTAGAAGACGGACACGTCCTTCCTGAGGTCCCCCTCTTCCCATTGACTCATGAATTCCTCGGTAGGCTGGTTCCATCCATATGATCCGGCGACCATTCCCGAGTTTCTCGGACCCATGAAAGTGGACAGCCATGAACTTTGGTTGTTGCCACCCCAGAAATCGTACTGGGTGCTTCCTGAATAGCCCACCGTGAACAAAGCCTCCTGGCTGGTTTCGGCCTTAGAGCCGAAATTGTCCGCAAAATCGCACTTGCTCAGGTCATAGCCCAAAGCCTCTACCTGGGAGCAAAGGTTCTGAACCTCAGCGTAGTGCTCGGACGGATTGTACGTCAGATAGATGTCGGCCAGCATGGCCAATGCCGCGTCCTTGCTGACCCGGTTGTAGTCAGCTCCTGCATATGTACTTTTTTCGGGCAGGAGATCAATGGCAGTCTTGCAGTCACTGATAATCTGAGCGTAACAGTCATCAAGAGAGGCTCTTGCCACATCCGTGGACTCGTTGGCCTTGTGTGGGGTAAGCACAAGAGGGACACCTCCGAACAGACGTACAAGAATGTAATAATAGTGTGCTCTGAGGAAATAAGCCTCACCGAGCGAACGATTCCTTATGGCGTCGCTGGTCTGGTTGCCTTCTCCGAGAATGGATTCTATCGTGGTATTGCACTGTCCGATTCCTACCCAAGGAGATCTCCAGATATAAACCGCGAATCCATTGGACGCATCAGCAGCGAAATTGGCACATTGTATGGTCTCTATTCCATCATCACCGCCACCGGCTCCAACCTCGGAGTTGCCAGCGATGATGTCGAGTGACCATATTCTTTGATTGTAAAGGTTTGAGGACTGCAGCGGCACATAGCATCCGTTTGTCAAGGCGATGGCGACAGAATCTGTGACTGAGACAGACGGATCCACGGCGTATGAAGGGAAACTGTCAAGAAATCCGGAGCAGGATATCATCACCAAGCCTGCCAAACCAAGTATTGTGATCTTTAAGTTGTTCATATTCATCAGAAATTAAAGTTGAGCCCGAGGCTGAAAGTACGTGACAGCGGATAGATGTTCCAATCTATTCCGTTGATACCAACCTCCGGATCGAAGCCAGAGTAATTCGTCAGGGTCAGTGCGTTCTCGCAGGAAAGGAATATCCTCGCGCTGTCAATGTGCGCTTTGTGCAAAAGAGCCTTAGGGAATGTGTAGCCTAAAGTGACGTTCTTTACCCTAAGGTAAGAGCCACTTTCCACGAACCTGTCGGAGATTCTGGCATTGTGGTTCGGATCGCCATAGACGGCGCGAGGCATGCTGGTGCTGGTTCCGTAGCCGGTCCAACGGTACTTGACAGACGCGGTCTGATTGTGCGCGCTTGCCATTCCTTCGTTGCCGATATCCACCGCGTTGAATATCTCGTTGCCAGTTATGCCCTGTAGGAAAATCGTAAGGTCGAATCCTTTGAAGTAGAAATTGTTCGTCATTGAGAACAGCCAATCCGGGTTAGGGTTGCCGATGATTGTCCTGTCTTTCTCGTTGATAACACCATCATTGTTGAGATCCTTGAACCGGATATCGCCCGGCGCGGTGGAACTCTCCTGGAATGCATGGTTATCAACTTCATCCTGAGTCTGGAATATGCCATCGGTCACATAGCCATAGAACACATTGATAGGTTCACCGTTCTTCTGCATGGTGATGTAGGTTCCACCTGTCTCGTTCTGGTAAAGCGGTGTGTCGCTGTTAAGGCTTATGATCTTGTTTCTATTCCACGTGGCTGTCAGCGATGTCTCCCACCTGAATCCATCGCCTGTACTATCGAAGTTGATTGTGTTGAGAGTGAACTCGAAGCCGCTGTTGCGGACCTTGCCTGCGTTCGTGTAGGTTGTGGTGGTGTCCTCGTAGCCGGAAGTGATAGGAATCGCTGCCTTGACAAGCATGTCGGCCGTATTCTTCAGATATGCATCGACAGAAAGGTTGACACGCGACCGCCACATGGACAGGTCAAGACCAATGTTTGCCTGGCGCACTTCCTCCCAGTGGATTGAAGGATTAGCCATGGACTTGGCCATAAGAGCAGTGACGGTTTCGGTTCCGAAAATGTAAGTACCTGTGTTGTAGGTCTGGATGTAGGCGTATGAGCCGATCTTGTCGTTGCCGGTCACACCATAGCCAGCGCGCAGTTTAGCGTCGTTGACAAGAAAATTCTTAGGGAACCAATTTTCCTTGGATAGTCTCCATGCCGCTGAGGCGGACGGAAAGTTTCCCCATCTGTGGTTCGGGCCGAATCTGGAAGAACCGTCACGGCGCATCGTGGCTGTGAGAAGGTATTTGTCTTCGTAAGTGTAATTGAGCCTGGCCATAAAAGACATCATAGACCAGTCGCTTGACGCGCCACCGATTGATTTGTTGACGGTTCCGTTGTCGAACTCGTGGACATTGGAGAAAAGGAATCCAGCCTTGGTAGCGTTAATCCCCGAAGCATCGTTCCATTGTGCAGAAGTGCCGGCCATCACATTGAGACTATGCTTCCCGTTGAACGTGTGGTCGAAGGTGAAGTAATTATCCCAAAGATAGGTGAAAGCCTTGTTGGAGTCTTGGTAACGAGTGGTTTCCTCCACTGCTGAAGGCTTATAGTCGTAAGCATACGAGATGTTGTCGTTGAACCACATCTTGGCATCGTAGCCAAAAGTACTCTTGAATTTCAGCCACTTCGTGAATGTTATCTCCGCGGAGATATTCCCGAGAAAATTGTAGCCATTGGTCTTGTTTGCGTTGGTGTAGAGAGGACCGACAGGATTTCTGACATCACCATACCAATAGGATGACCCTTCCGGACCGCTCCAACTGCCGTCGGCATTCTTTACTTCCTGTGTCGGCAGGGCGTTCATCGCGCTGGAAATTGAATATGAACCACCTTCTTTCACGTCAGCCGAGAATGTGATATTGTTGGAGAACTTCAGCCATTTCAAGACTTGAGCATCGTTGTTATTCTGGAAAGTGAACCTTCTATAGCCAACTGTCTTGACGATTCCTTTTTGGTCAAGGAATCCACCTGAGACGTAGTAATGTGCTTTCTCGTTTCCACCGGAATAGCTCACTGTGTAGTTCTGCATCTTGCCCGTGTGAAGGATCTCTTTTATCCAATCCGTGCCCTTTCCGAGAGTCTCCGGGTTGCTCCATGCTGGATTTGTAGCCAGTCCCGCGTTGCTCAGCATGTCGTTTGAATAGGCTGCGAAGCCCGCGGCATCAAGCATTTCAGGAACATATGTGACATTCTGGAGTGCCCAGTTGGCGTTGACGCTGACCTTACCATTACCATTGGAACCTCTCTTGGTGGTCACCATCACGACACCATTTGCGCCACGTGATCCGTAGATAGCGGTAGCGGACGCATCCTTGAGTACATCGATCCTATCGATGTCCGCCGTGTTAAGTGAAGTCAGTCCCAAATCTGTCGGAACTCCATCGATAACAACAAGCGGATCGCTGTCATTGATTGTACCCAAGCCCCTGATCTTCATGGTGACATTGTCTCCAGGCTTTCCAGAATCAAGAATATACACGCCGGAGACCTTGCCTTGAAGTGCTTGCCCGACATTGGCTACAGGAGTGTCCTTGAGATCCTTGTCCGAAACGGATGCAACCGCTCCTGTCAGATCTTTCTTTTTGATTGTTCCGTAGCCCACGACAACGGATTCACTAAGAAATTCAGAATCTTCTTGAAGCACGATGGTGATGTCAGTCTTTTCATCAACGGTCACCCTAACTGAAGAGTAGCCCAGTGAGGAAACTTCAAGAACGTCACCTTTCGAGGCGGCCAAAGTGAATGTTCCGTCCACATCGGTCATTGTCCCGACGGAACGATTGACTGTGTTTATGACAGCAGCTCCTATTATAGGTTGCCCAGTCTTGTCGATTACCTTTCCGTTGAAAGACTGTCCCTGTGCGGAGGCGCAGAGCCCAGTCAGCAACAACAAGACGGCAATCGGGCACAAAATGAAGTGTGTTTTGCTCATGTTATTAGAATGTTATTAATATGTTGAAGCGCGAATAATACATTGGTTATTCCTTCGCAAAGGAAACCAATATTGTCATAAGAGCAAAGCAATAGTACCGTTTTAGTAGTTATATTAGAAACGTAATATATTGATATATAGTTTGTTATACGTTTGACCTTATGTAAAGATAGTAGCGCCTTTAAGACAGTCTCCCGATGCTCATGATTTGTTTTTCGAGATCCTCGCGACCGGAAACAGCGGAGTTTCTCATCTTGACACGATAGTTGTAGATTGTGGAGACGGACCTTCTGAGAAAATGTGCGATTTTGGTGGAGTCTGTTACACCTAGACGTATCAGTGCGGCTACCCGTAACTCTGTCGTGAGCATTCCGCCCTTACCTCTCACATCAAACCTCTTGTCTTCCTGGATAAGGGCATTCAACCGATCCACAAAGTCGGGGAATAGGGCCAGAAAAGATTCATCGAAACGTATATAAAATCCCTCTAGTTCCCTATCGATGAATTCTGTGGATTTCAGACTATCCATTACCTCTTCGAAGCCACCTTCCTTCGCTGCCCTGCGCAATTTGGAACGATACCTCTCCAGACCGGCTATGTAGTCCGAACACATGTCCAGATATATTCCTAGATATTGCTCTTTGATGTCATTCGATTCCTGGAGAAGGCTAACATACTCCTTGAGCCTCGCATTGGCTGTCGCCACTTTCCGGTGGCTTCTGATCATGTATTGCGCTGCGATGACGAGCGAAAGGAGCAATGCGCTTATGATAAAAAGTATGATGTAGAGTTGTGTACGCCTGTCACGCATCCAAATGTCGTAGGTCTCGGTAATCAGTGGCAGCATCGAGTTTATGGCTTGGATATTTATGCTGGCGTTCGCGGCCACGGCATCCTTTATCGACTGGTTCACATAGCGGTAGGCTCTTTTGATGTCGCCTTCGCGGTACAGAAGCTCCGCCAGCTCGTATAGTGACTTGTATTCGTTGACGGGAGCTCTGAGATCATAGGCGGCACTTTCGGCAAGGAGGGCGATGGCCTCGGAGTTTTTGCCGATCATACGCGAGGCTATGGATGCTATGTAGCTGACTATCGCTCTTTCGTGTACATCAAGCCTGTCGGAAGACCGGACCGCGAGCAGCGAGTCCAGGATCATCGCTGCGTTGCCATTGTCGATCTCAATGTCTGACCATACGTAGAGTTTAAAAAGGTCGTCATCGCTCAGATTTCTATACAACTCATTCCTGAAAGAGTCCCGCTTCCGTATGTAATCAGCTTTGACGAGAGGGTCATCAGACATTTCCGCCATATTCCCATACAAATTGTTGCTGATTTGTAAATATCTCAGCATCAGCTGTCTCGGCATAGCTTTCGGATCCATTTCATGCATTATCTCCGAAGCCTCAAGATACATTCCAGAAAGAGCATACCTGTCAGCGATATCCATCTCCGCATCGATTATCCTTTCGTTCCGGGTCCGCTCTGATTCTGTCCTTTGGGCCACGGATAGTTTTTTTCGAGCATAGAATATGGCCGAATCGATGTCGTATTGGTAATATTCTCCGAACAAAATGTCGTAGATTTCATATTTAACGCTGTCGGTGGCATCCGAGCGTATTTTCGCTTTTATCGAATCTATACGTTCTCGTTTGATTCTTTCATAGATATCCCTTTCGGCTATTGTTCTGTCAAGGGCATCAAGCACCCTATTGTTGTCTCCACCATCTGTTTTGGCACAAGCTTGCGGTATGAGACCTACGGCTGCAACCAGCCAGAATGCTGTGATGACTTTTATAATCACGCGTCCCTCTGTGTCTTTTGTCCAAACTGACATCATAATTGTTTTAGCTTAACTCAAGTTTCGCAAGTATTGTAACTCATTGCGAGCATTAAACTTAATCAAGTTTCGCAAGTGCGAAACCTGATCTGCTAATATATAAACCCGAACATCCAAAGGGGAATCTTGTTTTTGTAGGCATATTCAATGTCGTCGGTGACGATGTAGCCTTCCGAAGCGTCGACAATCTGCTTCTTGCCTTTCTTGCGGCCACCGACCTCAAAGGTTTTGCCGTTGAGTTCAAAGTCCGAAATCGGGGATTCGACGACGTCGAAGGCGCTTTTCATCCATGAAAGAAACATCGTCTCGCGCACATTTCCCTGATTCGGCTCATGGTCGGACATTGAATACATCATGTTGGAGTTGTTCAGATAGAGCTTATCCATCTTGCGAAGCACCGCGTCCCCGTTCGCCTTCATGCGAAGCATAGATACAAGTTCGGCCTTTTCAAGGTATTCGAGATATGAAGGGAGGCTGTTCCTCGGAATGTCGAGGTCGCGCTCCATATCGGAATAGTTAATCTTCACCGGAACGCTCTGAGAGACATAATACATCAGTTTCTTCAGTTTCTCAGTCGCGGCAACAGTCATTTCCGCATACTTAGGAATATCCACTTCGACCGTGGTGGTGATGACCTGACGCAGTCTCGTACGGAATTCAGGTTCGCGAAAAAACGGATAGCACCCATTTTGACGATATTCCTTAAAATAAGCCAAAGGACGATGCTCTCCGTATGGATAGTCAACTTTCCCCGTGAGAATTTCCTCCAACGTCGCAGGCTTCAGATTCCATCCCATCCGGAGGTTAAGGTACTCCCGGAAAGACCACACCGGCAGTTTGTATTCAATGACCCTACGGCTGAGATCCGCCCCGCCCTTTCTTAAATCAAGGATTGAACCCCCCGAATACACGATGCGGAGCAGAGGAAGTTGGTCATACATCATCTTTATCTCAGTACTCCAGCCTCGATACTTGTGAATTTCATCTATATACAAGGCTCTTCCGCCTTCGGCATAGAACTGCTTTGCAGTATCAACCAGCGTGTGAGCTGAAAAATAAATGTCGTCGGCGGTGACATACAGCGTCGTGTCCTTGTCTTCACATTTTTTGATATGCTGAAGGAGAAGGGTTGATTTTCCAACACCTTTCTGTCCCAGAACACCTATGACGCGGCATTCCCAATTGATTTTGTCATGAAAATCACGAAAAAAAGACATTGGAGTCAACTCCAGATACTGGCGGTATGTAGCATACAAAGAGTCCATAGAATCATCATTTGACGCAAATATACAAAAATTGCACGGATTATCGTGCAATTTTCTTTGTTTTTTGCATCACTTATCGTGCAATATTTAACGAAAATTGCACGATTAATAGTGCAATTTGACTTTTACCGCTTTACCGCTTTCAGTTTGTTTACATACCCTTCGATGATGCCGTTTGATATGTTCATAGTAATGGCGTTTTGGACAGCTTTCAGATCCATCTGGACACCATAGGCAAATGATCGTAGTTCACGTAGGGGCGATATGTCAAATGGAAGCATTATTTCTCCTATTTCATCTAAACAGTATATCATTAAGTCGCATTTTTTTATAATTTGGATTAGTTAGAATACTTTTGCTGTATTAAAGACTACTAATCGAAATGAAAAAAAGACTGATCCTTTCAGCTGCATTGTCGGCTGCTTCTCTCGCTGCATTTGCGGGAGGTTTCGTCACAAATACCAACCAAAGTACGGCTTTTCTGAGAAATCCCGCACAGAATGCGGTAATAGGCGTCCAAGGCGCATATTTCAACCCTGCCGGTATCGGATTTATGGACAACGGCTTCCATCTTGCAATTGACATACAGTCTGCCATACAGCGAAGATATACTACGACAACTTACGCGCCTCTCGGATATGGAATCGAGAATGGCGGCAATGCATCAAGGAAATACACGGGAAAGACTTTTGCTCCCGTACTTCCCCACCTTGATCTCGCTTTCATACACGACAATTTCTTCACGTCTTTCCATTTCGGAGTTGTCTCCGGCGGTGGAAAGGCTAAATATGATCAAGGACTTGCGGCATTCGAAGCACCTGTTGCTGTAATTCCTGCTCTTGTCAATTCTCTTACAGGCGCACAGACAGTAACAGGATACAATGCAGACATAGCCTTGACTGGAGAGCAGTACAATTTCGCCGGACAGTTCAATTTAGGCTACAAAATCAGCAAGAACTGGACAGTATCTGCCGGAGTCAGACTCAATTACGTGACCAACTCCTATGACGGTTCGCTAAGCGACATCCAACTCGGATATGGCGGGAAGATGCTTCCTGCAGCAAATGTACTGGGAGCAGCGATTTCCCAATTGTCAGGAGGGAAAATACCTGCTGAAACCGCAACCTCGATGGCTGCAGGCCTTGTTGGAGACAAAAGGCTTGATGTTAGCCAGAAAGATATTGCATTTACCCCTATAATCTCGGTAAACTACAAGACAGGCAAATTCAACTTCTCAGGGCGCTACGAATTCAACACCTCCGTAAGGCTCAAGAACGACACGAAAGACAATTCTACTGGGATTGCTCAATTCGATGACAATAAGATCATTGCCGCGGACATCCCCGGAAGTCTCAACCTTGGTGCGGAATATGCCGTTCTACGCAACCTGAGGATTGCTGCCGGATTCAACTACTATTTTGACAAGCAGAGCAAGCAGTACAACAGCGAGACAGACAGAAATAACAAGCAGGACTATCTGAAACATAATTCATTCGAATTCCTCGGAGGTATAGAGTACGATGTATGTGAAGTTGTCACCCTGAGCCTTGGAGCAAATACAAGCACATTCGGATTCGGCGATGAAGCAAGATTCATCTCTGACATGAGTTTCACCACCAGTTCGGTATCCACGGGTCTTGGTGCTAGATTCCATGTAACGCCCAAGATAGCCCTTGACCTGGGTCTGTACAAGACCTTCTTCACACACTTCAACAAGGAACATTCTGACTACGGTGGAAACGGTGCAGCTCTGGCAAACAAGCTTAAGCCTCTTCTCGGGCAGCTCGCAGCAGTCAACCCAGATCTCGCAGGCAAGGTTGACCTGTCCAAGCTCTCTATTCCTGGAAAAGACGAATTCTACCGCAAGAGCTTCGTCGCCGGAGTAGGCCTCACAGTCGCATTTTGACACGGACCTATTATCAAACGCGTCTGACACTACTTCAACAACAAGGCTGCATCGTAAAACCTAATTACGGTGCAGCCTCTTTTTGTATTCTGACGTTTGGATGTTTATCCGGCAACAGATTTTTGTGGTGCAGCCAAAGTCTCCTCATTAGGTTCTCTGTACACTATATCAAATTGGAAACCTTTATCCTCCTTTTTCTGCTCCATTGCTCAAATCTAAACCAATATTCCTGTCTTCAAAATATCTGCATATAAAGGATTATTCTTATCCTCTGTAAGCAATACCGGCTCTATAAGATTGCTTATCCTGCGCTTTAATTTCCACAAGAGTGGAATGTCTTCAAAATAGTCATCATTAAGATGCTCTACAACACTGCAATGTAAATATCACTTTCTTCAGTTTACTCAACCCTACATCAATAAGTCACATATAAGAAAAATGCATTCACTTCTCCACTATAATACCTGAAGAAATGAATACATCTGCTAATGATTTACCTTTCAATAAAGGTAGGCTATTGAATACATTTACATCCTCTGACAGTCTATCTTTTCAGCACTTGTCTCATACTGCTCAACTGTATAATACTTGTTATCCCCCCCCTCAAATATTATATTAGCAAATATATGAATATAAATCCGTTACAAGGATATTATCCTACCTAATGTCTATTAGTCCGCACATTAACTACTTTTACGTAATGGCGAGATTGGGATAGAGATAGACACAAAAAAGAGAGTCACATCACGGTAACTCTCTGATTCAGAAGTGGTGCCACCGAGAATCGAACTAGGGACACAAGGATTTTCAGTCCTTTGCTCTACCAACTGAGCTATGGCACCATTCGTTTGGGATTACAAATATAGGCATTTTCCCTTTAGCGGCAAATTATTTTTGTACTTTTTTGTACTTTTTTTTGCACTTTCAGCTTTAGATTGACTATCGGCTGGTCATAAGCGAAGATCTAAAGTTGACGCTAAACTTATGTGCATGCAGATATATGCAGACACGAGTATGATATTCATACTGTACTCTCAGCACTCACAACCGACACAGCATTTGTCGATAACGAGACCTAAGGAACAAATTGCAAAAGGGACAACCTTCAAACAGGCCTACCTTTTCGGAATCCGGATCTTCATGCCTGGCTTGATACGAGAGGAGATACCGTTGTACTTCATGATATCGTCAGCACTCACGCCTGGGTAGTTCTTGGCAATCTGATACAGGGTCTCGCCTGCCTTTATGGTATGTTCATAATATGTACCTTTTGCTGCACTCTGGCTTGCAGGCATCACTTTTGACGAAGTCTGACTGACATCTCCGGAAGGCTGAGACCCAGATGCTGTCACTTTTGAAGATGATGCCGCAGAGGTTGAAGCATTGGAAGAAGCCTTCGAAGAAGATACAGGCGTAGTAGCTGGGGGCACTCCCCTTCTGTATATTACAAGCCTCTGTCCGATACGCAGATTATTGTTTCTAAGTCCGTTCCAGCGTTTTATCTGGCTCACAGACACGTGATAACGGGCTGCTATTCGCCCGAGATAATCACCATTCTTTACTCTGTACACAATCCTGTTGCCATCACCGGAAGCGGCAATATTCTGCAAAGTTGCAGGATTGAAAAGCTCCTTTGCCCTATGTGAATATAGGGAATCGCCTGCATCTATGAATTTTCCCGAATAACGGATCGGAAGCCTGAGGATATATTCCTTCTCATTACCCGGTATTATGTCATGGATATACTGTGGGTTGTATGCACGAAGCTCCTCAACAGAAATACCAGTAAGATCCTTAATCTGCTGAAAATGAAGCATCTTATGTACCTTGAAGGTATCCACATGGGCAGGCATATGTAGATTCTCTGGGACAATCCCATGCTCTTTGTAATAGTTGAAAGCATACATAGCTCCGACAAATGCAGGGACATATCCTCGTGTCTCTCTCGGAAGATAGTCGTACACTGACCAGAAGTCATGATTTCCGCCACATCTTCTTATGGCCTTGTTGACATTCCCGGCTCCACAATTGTATGAAGAAATGGCAAGATTCCAATCTCCGAATATTTTGTAAGCATCATACAGATACCTTGCCGCCGCATCTGCAGACTTGTACGGATCAAGCCTTTCATCAACGAATGAATTGATAGTAAGGCCATAATTTCTAGCCGTAGTATACATGAACTGCCACATTCCCTTTGCACCAGCACGAGATACGGCAGTAGGATTCAGGGCCGACTCGATGACTGCCATATATTTCAGTTCCTGAGGCATACCATATTTGTCAAGAATTGCCTCAAAGACAGGAAAATAATAATCCGAAAGAGCCAACATCTTCGACATTTTGTCGGGCATCTTGTCTGAGTACAGAAGTATATAGTTCCTGACCGTCTCGTTGTAAGGCAGAGTTATATATGAATTCATTGCCTTTATACGCTCCAAGAAAACCTTGTCCGGCACATTTGACGAGAACTTCACTGAGTCCATATCATACTGTTCGTCCTCCTCGTCTCCCCTGCTGGCATACCACACATCAAGAAGACTGTCACGAACTTCCTGGGAATACGTCTCAGGAGCGACTCCTTCAAGCAAAGGACCGGCTTCCGGATCAACAGAACCAACTGCACTCTCATACGCAATTGTATCTTTCAGAGCCTCTATCTCTTGAAGAAGCGAATCTATGCGGGATCGGAGTCGCTTATTTTCTTCAAAGAGTACCTTCCGTGACTTACCTTCAGACGCAGCCCTCTTACGGAAGGGGAATACCTGAGCCTGCGCCTCGCAAAACCCGACAAAAGAGAAAGCGGCTAAAGCCGCTGCAATATATTTGGCAAATATTTTCATACTATATATCTATCAGAACCTAAAACCGACCCTCAATCCGAAAGCCTGCGATCCTCCTCCTGAATAGAAGAGACTCCTGTTTCCTCCACTATATCCGGGGCTCTGGGCAAATGCATACCCACTGTCTGGTGATATCACGGTAGGGCTCACATTCATCGCAAGATCATCGCTAAGCTCGAAATCATGCATATAAGAGAACACATTGGCATCTATAATCTGCAACAGATAGAAGCCGAGAATGGCAACAGCAGAATAATCCCTGTAACGTCTGAATACGTCACGGTAATATTTCGCCGTAGAGGCTGATACAGGACCGTCATAGGTGGAATTTTCCATGGTAGCCTCATTGTAGATGCGCCTGTACCTTCTATAATTGGTATTGTACGTTATGAACAGGTGGGTGGAAACCATAAGACCCGTATAATATATAGGAATCTTCCAATACTCGCGATTGTAGGCCTGACCAAGCCCCGGCAAAAGTGCCGAATAAAGGGTTGCTTTCCCAGCCTGCGGATATGTACCCCTGTCATGACATGCTACTCCGTCAAGCAAGGCCGCCCAATAGACCAGCCCGGTTCCTATGAAGCATAGATTACTTATATTGCGGAAAGAAGGGTCTCCATCGACATTGAACTTGTGCCTGTAATAAATACCCGCCCCTGCAGTTGCGGCAAGTCCGCCGTAAATCACGGGGAGTTTCCAATAATCCTTATTGTACATCTGCTGGGCACCTACGAAGACAGTAGAGCCTGCGAACAGGACTCCAATCCTCGCATCGCGCTTGTGCGAGACGCCTCCGAAGAATTCTTTAAATGTAAATGCCGCATCAGTCGAATCCCTACCTGTCGTATCGGCATCGTCATTGTACTGCTGAGTAAAGGCTTCCTCTTTGAACTGGCCATAAGACCTTGCTGTACCCGCCATTAAGAAGGCTATACACAATGCCATTGCCGTTATGACACGCCTAACCGACATCCCTATCTCCTTAGACATTAGATTCATCCAAAGCCTTAAGAAAACGACGGATCTCCTCGTCCGAATCGAAATGTATCGTCATTGTCCCCTTACCATCACTGTTGCGCTTGAGACTTATGTCTCTACCGAAAAACTTACCTATGTGGCCGAGCACCTTATAATACTCGTCAGGGAGCTCCGTCTGAACAACCTGCTTCTTGGCGGGTGCATTCTCAAGTTCCTTTATCTTATCCTCGAGCTGACGCACAGAAAGACCGTTCTTGATAACCAGATCACAAAGACTCTCCTGGACAGTACTATCCTCTACACCAAGCAAGACTTTGGCATGTCCCACACTCAGAAGACCGACCTTCAAGTCATGCTGCACCTTAGCTGGAAGCTTCAGAAGGCGGAGATAATTGGTAATTGACGCACGTTTCTTGCCGACTCTGCCAGCCATCTGCTCCTGAGTTAGGCTACACTCGTCTATAAGCCGCTGGTAGCTCATGGCAACTTCGATAGGGTCGAGATTCTCACGTTGGATATTCTCGACGATGGCCATCTCAAGCATACCTTGATCGTTGGTATCTCGGACATAGGCAGGCACCATATCCATGCCGACCATCCTGCACGCCCTAAAACGGCGCTCGCCACTAATAATCTGGTATCTGTCAGCAGATTTACGCCTTACAGTTATAGGCTGTATAAGTCCGAAAGTACGGATAGAGTCAGCGAGTTCCATGAGTGATTCCTGATCAAAGGACATCCTCGGTTGGAACGGGTTGGGCTCTACAAAATCTACTGGTATACGGAGTATGTCTGCCGAATTCTTGGGCTCGGCAGGACCGGCCACTTCTTTGTTGACATAACCTACAGGCGCACGAAGGTTCTCAATATCAGCGGCATCGCCCAACAGGGCACTTAGCCCCTTACCCAATCCTCTTTGCGGTTTCATTTCGTATGATTTATCTTGCGTTCTCTCTCCAACAGCTCCTTGGCAAGATTGAGGTAATTGGAGGTTCCATTGCTCATAACATCGTACAGTATAATGGGTTTACCGTGCGAAGGTGCTTCACTAAGGCGTATATTGCGTTGGATAATGTTCTCAAACACCATATCCTTGAAATGTTCCTTGAGCTGGGCGAGAACCTGTGAATGAACCTTAGTACGCCCGTCAAACATAGTCACTACGAAGCCCTCGATTGCAAGTGAGGGATTGACCCCGTTCTGCACAAGCCTTATGGTCTGCAACAACTTGCCAAGACCTTCCAGCGCGAAGAACTCCGGCTGCACTGGGATGATGACAGAATCCGCGGCAGTTAGGCAGTTCACAGTAATCAGGCCTAAAGAAGGAGAGCAGTCTATGATAATGTAGTCATACTTGTCTTTGACGGCAGCAAGGGCTTTCTTCAGTATGGACTCCCTGGCCTCTGTCTCCAACATCTCTATCTCCGCGCCCACAAGATTGATATGTGAGGGAATCATGTGGAGATTGGCTATCTCTGTCTGTATCAATGCATCCATGACACCAATCTTGCCTATCATGATCTCATACAATGTCCGTTTCTCGTCATTGTCCGGCGAGAAATTGAGTCCCGAGGTCGTATTGGCCTGTGGGTCGGCATCAATGATCAGAACCTTCTTCTCAAGAACGGCCAATGAGGCCGCAAGATTGATCGCTGTGGTAGTCTTGCCTACCCCACCTTTCTGATTGGCGATAGCTATGATTTTACCCATTAGTCTGTCAGTGCATATTGTGCATCGCACAAATATACGCAAAAGCGCGGAGCATTGCAAGAGATGCTCTATATTGGATCAACGTCTATTGCAATATGTCCTGAGTAAGAGTATTTCTGCCCGAAATCATCTACAATGTGACCAAGTGTCTCCTTTGTCTGTGAAAGATGCTGCGTCTTGGGCAGGCTTACCCTGATATTCATAATATAATGATCTGAAATCTTGTCTACTACAGGAGCATAAGGACCGAGCACGGAGACATCTTGAGGAAGTCCTGACTTAAGCAATACTGCGAGATCTCCGGACATACTGTCAACCCGGATCTTGTCCGTATCCTTGAAGATAACCTTGACGATCCTCGAATAAGGCGGATAGCCAAACTCTTTGCGTTCAGCCATCATATCCGCAGTAATATCCTCATTTTCAGTAAACATCCTATATACAGGATGATCAGGACGCGAGGTCTGTATGACAAGAAGTCCTCTCCTGTCGCGTCTGCCGCTTCTGCCACGGAACTGGGCTATCAGTTGGGCAGCCCTCTCATCTGCCCGGAAATCCTGCTGTCCAAGTACAGAATCAGCCTGTATCATAGCAACAAGCGAGAGAGAGCCGAAATCGAAACCTTTGGCAATTATCTGTGTACCCACCAATATATCTATCTTACTTGCTGCAAAATCTTTGATTATAGATACATCATTTCCAGAAGCAAGAGCTGAGTCGCTGTCAAGCCTTGCCACTACAGCATCAGGAAAAAGAGCCTTGGCTTCCTCTTCTATGCGTTGGGTACCAGACCCGAGCGGCACAAGATCTCCCCCACATTTGGAACATTTGCCGGTATAAGGGACTCTCCAGCCACAATAATGGCAGGTCAGGATCCCTTCTTGCCTGTGCCAACTCAACGGGACATTGCAGGATCTGCATTTGGGAATATCTCCGCAAGAAGTGCATTGGACGGCAGGAGAATAAGCCCGACGCCCCCTGAGCACAAGCACCTGGCCTCCTGCAGAGAGCGCGGTATGTATTCTTTCTATCAGTTTGTAGGAGAAATTACCTGACATTCCATGTTTTCGTCTCTCAGCAATTGTATCTATCACCTCAACATCGGAGTCCTCAGATCCGAAATACCTCTCATTAAGCTGAACTTTGACCATCTTGCCTGTCATGCAGTTGTACAGAGACTCAAGAGACGGGGTGGCAGTGCCGAGGACGATCCCTGCTCCGTACATGGAAGCCAGCATAATAGCAGTGTCCCTGCCGTTGTACCGAGGTGGCGGGGTATCCTGCTTGTACGATGTATCCTGCTCCTCATCCACGATTATAAGCCCAAGGTCATGATGAGGAAGAAAGATAGCCGACCTTGTGCCCAATACGACATATGCCCCATTTCTCACTTGAGATGCCACGGCCTGCCTGCCTGCAGCCGACACCTTGGAATGGAATCCGTAAAGCCGACTTCCGAAGATCTTGGAGAGTCTGTCCTGCAACTGACGGCTTACAGCTATTTCAGGAATAAGATACAGCACATTTCTGCCGGCAGCCAAGGCCTCAAGGGCAAGATTAATGTAGATTTCAGTCTTACCGGAGCCCGTTACTCCATGAAGGAGTACAGGCTTATGTACTGAAAATCCTTCATGTATGGCCTTAAGAGCCTCTTTCTGGGCAGAACTTAGAGAGGGTACTTCAGTGGCATTTATCTCGACACTATAGTTACTCCGCGCCTTTTGATCCTTTGACAATGGACTTTCCCCAGACAGAGTCGCTAACTGTCCCTGAATTACTAAGAGCTCAGCCTGCAGCTTGCGATATGCAGCAGTATCAGGACGCGTGGCCGCGATTTTTGCCTCTTTCTTCAAGGCCCGCTCCTTGAGACGCGATACTCTGGCCTGAAACACTTCCTCCGCCCTTGCAGCTCTACGTATCTCGGCTTCCTTGCGTCTTGACTCTGAGAGTTCGCTCCCTATCTTGAGTTCCGGATAAGCCGCCTTATAGACTTCGCCTATGGTACACATATAATAGTCTGAGACGAATTTCCACAGCTTCAGCTCATTTGCGCTTATCTTAGAGAGATTGCCGGCAACAGAAACTACGGGGCTTATCTTCTCTACCGTAATGCCGGGCACAACACCTGCCTCATATACTACTGCAAGATAAGAACGTCCAGCAAAACGCACATATACCCTATCACCGACAAGGAGAGGCTCCGCACTGTAATAATACGGATTCCAGGCCAGTCTGAGCGGCAGTATTACTGATATATATTGTCTGAACGTCATATATGTGTACCCGACAGGCAACCGGAAGCCACCGGCCAAGCACGGATAACTTTAGCTAAGTTAGCAAGTTTTTGCATACCTTTGCTCTATCTATAAGCACGATGACATATGGATTCAAAGATTTCAGACTTCCCTAAAGATGCCGCGAAGGCATTATCTGTCAGCACAATAGCTACCGCAGCAGAGCTTGCTACAGACGAGTGGGACAATGATTTCAACTGCAACTACAGCCATGACGGCACTAAACTTCTGGACGCGGAGAATTTCCCCGACACAGTCAAAGTACGTCAGGGCACAAGAATCATATGCGATGGTGTCTTCTCGTTCCAGGATTACATGGATGAAGACAGGCCTCTCGGCAGTACAATCCCAGAAGACGAGAGAGTCTCTTTCCTCGACAAGATCTACCTTCCGGACTCTGTGGAGCACATCGGGTTCGGGGCATTCAAGGAATGCGGATGGATCCGCAGGATCGGACTACCGTCATCCCTGCTCACGATAAGGGACGAAGCATTTTACGGCTGTTGGGAACTGAGACAGATAGGATTCCCGGCAAAGCTTCTGTCAGTGGGAGACCGCGCTTTCTTTGAATGTTTCTCACTTGAGAAAGTGCGTATCAACAAGGGACTTCAATGCCTCGGCTCAGAAGCATTTGCATTCTGCGAATCACTTCAGGAAATCACCCTTCCGTCTGGACTTTCGATGATTGGAGACGATGTATTTCTGGGCTGTAAGAGCCTCAAGAGAATCTTCGTACCAGAAGCCTACTTCGAGGCTTATAAGGAACTTCTTCCAGCAAAGATGCACAGAAAGTTGCGCAGGATCGGTCAGAAGTCATAGGCAAATTAGAAATCATAGACTGCCTGCAGACGGAATTCAGCCTTTGACGGACGGTAAGCAGTCTGCC
>ERZ808262.34-NODE-34-length-114590-cov-25.443585_pt1 | contig 114590 bp, 89 predicted proteins | sample MGYA00520895_ERZ808262 | MGnify/ENA primary metagenome ERZ808262 (study PRJEB31516, sample SAMN03275588) | gut metagenome | biome: mammalia-associated habitat; material: feces | host: Papio cynocephalus | place: Kenya | collected 2012-08-02 ...
AAACCGAACCACCTAACGTCCTAAAAATGAAAGGGACGTTAGGATGGTAGTTTACTATCAGAACAGAGATAAATAAACAACTTATGTCTAAGAAACTGTTTATAGTTGTAAATCAGGATTCATTCTTCTTGAGCCACAGGCTTCCTATTGGTATGGCAGCCAAGAATGCCGGTTTTGAAGTAACTATCATCTGCGAGGATACTGGTTCGTCACACAAAATTATAGAATCCGGCCTTAATACAATAAATCTGCCGATTGATAAGGCAGGTATGAACATCTCAGAAGAGCTGAAAACATTCAGGTTTCTGTACAAGGTGTTCAAGAAAGAGAAGCCGGACATCGTACATCTTGTCGGACTCAAAACTATGTTGTGGGGAAGCCTGGCATGCAAGTTTGCAGGTGTAAGAGCAATGGTAAGCGCGGTATGTGGACTCGGCGTACTCTTTGATGATGAACATCGTGACTCATTGGTGTCTCGTATGATTCTGAAGGTTCTTAGGTTTACTCATAAGGGCGCGAATGTTCGTGTGGTTTTCCAGAATGATGACGACAAGAAGCTATTTCTTGATAATGATATAATCACCAATGATAAATGTTCATTTACTAATGGTTCAGGAATTAACTTGAACGAATATTCCTATTCCCCGGAACCAGATGATGAACCAATTAAGATCATATTTACCGCGCGGATGGTAGAAGACAAAGGAACACTGGTCTTGATTGATGCAGCCAAGCGGCTTGAAGATAAGTACAAACAGAAAGCACAGTTTTTACTATGCGGCGGGCTGGACACAAACCCTCACGGCATCACTAAAGAAAAGTTGGAAAACCTATGTGACGGCTCATATATTCAGTGGCTTGGCTATAGAAAAGACGTAAAAGAGTTATTGGAACGATCTCATATTATGGCCTTTCCTTCATGGTACCGCGAAGGACTACCTAAATCTGTAATTGAAGCCGAGGCTCTTGGGCGTCCAGTCGTGACCACCGATTCTGTTGGATGCAAAGACACTGTAATAGATGGCTATAATGGGTTTATTGTCAAGCCAAAGGATCCAAAACAACTAGCAGATGCTATAAAAACACTAATAGATGATTCGGATCTCCGAAGGAAAATGGGACAGAATGCGCGTGAGTTTGCAGAACAAAAGTTCAACATAGAGGACGTGATTAAAGTTCACCTTAAAGTTTATCACGATTTGTGTAAATAATTGTGGTTCTTCCGCAATTGTAACTACCCAGGTACCCAAGCCATAGGCCGACGGCCCTGACCACCTGCTAATGATGATTGAGACAATGAAGCTATACCTGCGCAAGGGTCGCGATGACCGTACACGTCCACTTTTCCGCATTGAGTTCTGAATAAGTCTGAATACCTTTGGCCCGAATCAAAAAAACGGAGTCAAAGATGAAGGAAGAACCAGCAATCAACTACGCGTTCGCGCTGAAGCACTACAACCAGAACGGCCGGGGTCGTTCGATGAAGAAGTTCTGCGAGGATGAGGGTTATGACTATGAGAAGTTCATGCAGTATTCACGCAGGGGACAGAAAGAATACAGCGTCCTCAAGGAGGCCGATGAGCGTCAGTCGTCGGGCGGGTTCATCCCGCTGGTCGTGGACGGAGCGATGGAAGGGGGCCTCGGCATCCGTGACGTGCGTGTGCGTTTCACGAATGGGATGGAGCTGTCGCAGGGCGAGGGCGACATCACCGAGCTGCTCAGTATGAGTACGGACATTAGCGTGCTGGCGTACAGTTTGAGTACTTTTATTTTACGGCCAGACATTAAATGAGTGTAAACGGGCGTCTGAAGAAGCAGAGGATTCTGTAGTTTAAAAGAATGCGCATACAAAAGTTGCGAATATCTTAGAGAAAGATTATCTTTGAGAAAGATATTTATAACGCAATGATTTTAAAGCAATTTTTAGATAGAGAATCAGATGCTGCCAGGCTGCGTGAGGCTTTGGGAAGACAGGATGCGCAATTTATTGTCATTTATGGAAGAAGACGTATCGGCAAGTCTTCACTGATCAAGGAAGTAATAAACATCAAGAAAGACTTGTATTTCTTGAGTGATCAGACCGCAGAACAAAATCAGAGGGTGCTATTCTCCAGAATGGTATCTGAGCGCATTGAAGGATTTGACAAAGTGATTTACCCGGATTGGGAAACCTTGTTCAGATCCTTGAATAATCAGCTGAAGGAAAGAATCACCGTTTGTCTTGACGAGTTTCCGTACATGGTCAAAAGCTGTCCTGCTTTGCCATCCGTCATTCAGAAATTACTGAATCTGCGCATTTTGAAATTCAGTCTTATTCTTTGCGGATCCTCTCAACAGATGATGTACAGTTGCGTGCTTGACAAGAAGTCTCCGTTGTACGGGTTGGCTGATGAGATCATCAAGCTGCAGCCGATACCGGCAAGGTACATATCTGAAGCGCTGGACTGTAACGCGGTTCAGGCTGTCACAGAATATTCCATCTGGGGTGGAATCCCACGATACTGGGAGCTAAGAAAAGATTATCGGGACAGCGAAACGGCTATAAGAAAGTTGTTGCTGGATATTCAGGGAATCCTCATGGAAGAACCCCAGAGACTGCTTCGCGATGACATGAGAGATGTGGTCCAATCCGCAACTCTTCTCTCCATAATCGGTGAAGGCACAAATAAGATCTCTGAGATTGCCTCCCGTGCAGGAAAGCCCGCAGGCGAGATTACCGAGCCTCTCAAGAAATTGAGAGATCTGGGCTACGTCCGTCGAGAGGTTCCGTTCGGAGAGAATGAAAAGAACAGCAAGAAAGGTCTTTACCATATTGACGATCCTCTGTTCAGATTTCATTATAAGTTTGTTTCCCCGTATGTCTCGCTGCTTGAATTGGGTTCAATAGATACTGTAATGGGTATCATCAAGGGGCAGCTCTCCTCTTTTACAGGAGAATGCTGGGAGCGGCTATGCCGGCGATTCGTAAGCGGACGAAACATAGATGGAGTCATTTATAATAGAGCTTCGCGCTGGTGGGGAAAAATTTTCAGAGACAATGACACTCAGGGGCAGATGGTTGAGCTTGATGTTGTCGCCGAGTCTCTGGACAAGAAGCATATCTTGATCGGAGAGTGCAAATGGACTGAATCGGAAGATGCGGTTTCATTGCGCCATAAGCTGCAGGGCATTACGCCATACCTTCCATTTGTGAAGAAAAGTCAGACCGTTCACATCTTCCTGTTCACGAAAGTCCTCCCTGAACATTATGACCAGGCAAGAGTCTTCCTTCCCGAAGATGTGATGTACGCGTCCACTTTTCCGCATTGAGTTCTGAACAAGTCTGATCATCTTTGTCTCGAATAAAAACACGAGTCTAAGATGAAGGGCCAACAATCAACTACGCGTTCGCGCTGAAGCGCTACAACCAGAACGGCCGGGGCCGTTCGATGAAGAAATTCTGCGAGGAGGAGGAGTATGACTATGAGAAGTTCATGCGGTATTCACGCAGGGGACAGAAAGAATACAGCGTCCTCAAGTAGGCCGACGAGAGCCTGTCGTCGGGCGGATTCATCCCGCTGGTCGTGGATGGCGTACCGGAAGGAACCCTTGGCATCCGTGACGTGCTGCCAGCATGTTATCTGCCAGTATAGCAGAAAATCAAAACAATCCAAAAAATAGGTTTAATGGAACCGCTGAAAATCAGCGGCAAGCGTCAGCTTGCGGAAAAGTGGACGCGTACTGGAGCAAGCGCTGCTCTCGCTGATCCATAGCTAACCTTAACAACTCATTTAGAAATCATGAACCAGATCATTCTTGCCGCGCTCCTGGGAGCGGCGGCTTGCGGCATTGTGGCCGCCATCTACCCGTTTGTGCTGCGGTATGCGATCAGGCACAACATTGTTGACAACCCGAACGCGCGGAAGCTTCAGAGGACACCGGTGCCGGTGTTCGGCGGAGTGGCTGTGTTCACCGGGGTGCTGCCGACCGTCGTAGCCACCGGCATATTCCTCAATGATCCTAAAGCGATCGTTGTGAACCTCTGCTCCATCACCATCATGCTGGCGATCGGAGTGTGGGACGACAGGAGGGACATCTCCGCCACATTCAGGTTTATCGTGGAAATCTTGGTTGTCTTTCTGATGATGCTTGCGGCCGGGAGCTCCATTGACGACTTCCACGGGCTCTGGGGAATTCACGGGATTCCTTGGTTCATTTCCTGGCCGTTATCAATCATAGCGGGAGTGGGAATCATCAACGCGATAAACCTCATAGACGGGGTGAACGGCTATTCCTCCGGGTACGGGATAATCTCATGCCTTCTGTTCGCGGTGTTTTTCTTCCACTGCGGGATGGTCACGCTTGCGTGCCTCGCGCTGATAGGGGCCGGAGCCTTGATTCCGTTCTTCCTGCACAATGTGTTCGGAGGCAAGTCAAAGATGTTCATCGGGGACGGAGGAACGCTGATGATGGGGACTGCGATCGCATTCTTCGTGGCGAACTGCCTCTCGTCCGGAAGCCCGACCCGAAATTTGGAGGAACAGAACTTCGGGCTGATAGCCTTCACCCTGGCGGTTCTGAACATCCCGGTGTTCGACACTCTCCGCGTGATGTCCGTCAGAATCGCAAGAGGCCTCTCCCCTTTCCACCCTGACAAGACCCATCTGCACCACCTCTTCATCGACATGGGATTCTCCCACTCCGGCACCACGACAGCCATTCTTTCCATGAATATCCTGACGGTGCTGCTCTGGTTTCTTTCATGGAAGCTCGGTGCATCGATAGACCTCCAGACCTACATCGTCATCGCCCTCGGAATTATCGACACCTTCGGCTTCTACAAGTTCATGAGAATCCAAGCGGAACGTGATTCAAGAATATACAAGGCCATGCTCCACTTAGGCAGCCTCACCCACATCGGACACACCCGGTTCTGGCAGTTCATGCGGCGCAACATAGACAGAATGTCATAAAACAACAAGCAAACATGATCACAGTCAAACAATTCCTGGACGAGGGCATTGGCAGGGCGCTTGAAAGGGAAAGATGCAACGACAGCAGAATTTACCTGTACCATGTAAATGATTCATGGTCGGCGGTGGAGAAATCCGCCTACTTTCTGTCACGATTGGTTGCCTGCGATGTCATCTCACTTCTTGTCAAAGCCAGCGACAGGGTTCCTGACGGGCAGATCCTGCTGGCAAGCGTGTCAGACACCCAACTTGACCGCGCGAAAAAAAACTGCTCCGTCATGAAGCCCGACAGCGACCACATCATCCTGAAGCCGATGATGGTCCCCGGACATTTCGCGGAATGGAGACAGGAGAGCATCATCGAGGATCCTGACGAGGATGACATTGAAGAAGACTAACCTGGAACACGCTACTCCACGTAGAGCAGCAAACCTTTAAGATACTCACCTTCCGGGTGATAGATGTTCACGGCATGATCCGCCGGCTGATTGAGGCGGTCAAGGATCCTCACACTGCGTCCAGTCTGTGCGGCGGCGGAGAAGACAGCCAGGGAAAACGCCTCCTTGTCTACGACCTGAGAGCAGCTGAACGTGAACACAACGCCGCCTGGAGCCACCTTTGAGATGGCTGCGGCGTTAAGCCTCTGGTAGGCGCGGAGAGCGTTGCTCAACGCTCCCCTGTGCTTGGCGAAAGCCGGAGGATCTACGATCATCAGGTCGTACTTGTCCTCCGGGACGGCACGTAGGAAATCGAGGGCGTCAGTGCAGTAGCCGGTGTGCGCCGCCGGTTCGAACCCGTTAAGCAAGATGTTCCTCTCCACAAGGTCCATCGCCTTACGGGAACTGTCAACAGAATCCACGTGCGCGGCTCCGCAGCCAAGGGCATAGACCGAAAAACCGCCGGTGTAGCAGAAGAGATTCAGCACATTGCGGCCTCGGGAATATCTTCCCACAAGTGCCCGGTTGTCCCTCTGGTCAAGAAAGAATCCCGTTTTCTGACCCTCGGTCCAGTTCACAAAGAACTTGTGGCCATTCTCAAGGACGATTTGCTCATCGTCCGAAAATCCCTCTGAACGATAAAGATAACCGTCAACGAGTTCCAGGCCGGCCTTGAAAGGGGCTGTGCCTGAGCTTTTGTCGTAGACTGCCTTAAGCGACGGCCCGTAGACGGACTTCAAGGCCTCGCTTATCGCCCCCTTCGCGCGGAACATTCCGACCGAATGGGCCTGCATGACGCAGATTCCGTCATAATAGTCTATTATCAGGCCGGGAAGGCCGTCACCCTCTCCGTGGACCAGTCGATAGCAATTGGTGTCTTTCGATCCTGAAAGTCCCGCGGCGATGCGGACGCGCAGAGCGCGGGCGATCATATTCCTCCAAAAATCAGGAGAAAGGACATCCTCTCCGGCAAAGCTTAGAACACGCACCGCTATCGAGCCGACCTGATAGTGGCCGTAAGCCAGAAACTCACCGCTCTGGGAGAACACCCCGACAATGTCCCCTTCCGCCGGCTCCCCGACAATCTGGGCGATAGCGCCGGAAAAGACCCATGGATGGAATCTACGGAGAGAGTCCTCCCTACCTTTTTTTAGTATTATCTTTGTCATTTTCATTGTGTTTTGGAGGATTTGGAAGCATCTGCTCAGGTGTCAGCGGGTTCTTCTGCGACTCCTTCAGCCGGAAGTACATCTCACGGCAGATCCAGGCGTCGGTCGCGGCATAGGCCTGCTGCGAGTCCGAAAGCACATCCGCCTCCCAATTGGACAGTTGCTGGGCCTTTGAGATGCGGACCCCAAGGATGATGGCAGCCATCTTTTTGACACTCTTGTCTTTGATGCCATATTCCCAGACCATTTTCTGGAGGTCCACGAAAGACTTTGGCTCAAAATCGTGGTGCTTCCTAAGGCCCCTGACATCGTCAGTGACCGCAGCGCCGACTTTTATTATCTCCTTGTCGCCAAGAATCCTTCGAAGAGACTTCGGGATTCCTCCCATCAGCTTGACTCTGAACAGAAAGGCTCTTTCCTTTCCAGAAAGCTGAAGCAGGGACACGCCATAGTGCGGCTGATCCGCCGAGAAACATGGCCGGGACTCTGTGTCGAAACCTATGACCTTCTGCTTCCTCAGATAGGAAATCGCCTTGAGAAATTCGAATCCCTGACTGTCTATCACTTTGATCTTTCCAGGAAAACTGGATGGTTCCAGCAGCTCTATGTCTTCCGGACTAATGGTTATTTTGTACGACATAAGAATAATAAGTGTTTGGAGCCAGGATCCCGACCGTGTCAGGGAAAGAGGCTGGAACGAGGCTGTCCACGAAAGGCCTGATGGAGAAAGACCGGCCTGAAGAGTCATCGGAGGCCATGAACAATTTCGCGGAAGGATAGGAGATGTTGTGGGTGAACATATTCCTTTCCCTCATTGTCCGGAAGCATGTCCGGGTCAGGGAGACGGTTGTGTCAGAGGAGCTTATCACTGGAACCGGGCAGCCGATCCTCTCGAAAAGGTCAACGACATCGTCACCGCCGTATTCGGAAAGCGCCGGTGAGCAGATGAGCAGAATCTTGCAACGGAACGGGTTTCTGAGCGCGGCCACCGCGCCTTTTACCGCCAACTCACGCAGCGAGGCCTCGGCGCCTTTTTCCGCAGGAAGTATTGAGCCGGCTGTGTCAGCGAAGTTCAGGATTGACACTATGGTCTCGCCGGCGAAATCAGGCAATCCGTCGCTGACATTCCTTGCGTCAATGTTGTCGAACTCGTCGCAGATCATCATCCTTTCACTAAGCCGCAGGCATCCCCGCGGATCTCCGACAATGACAAGAGCCCCCGACTGCTTGCCGTTGCTTTCCGCCAACGTCTTCAACTCCGGAAGCGAATCGGTCAGGAGAGCGTTGACATAGGCTATCGTCCGGTAGCCGTTCTCGACCCGCCTCGAACAGCTGAACGCCGCAATGACGGATGAAATCAGGAATATGAGCGTAAAAAATCTCTTCTCCACCATCTAATAATTTCCAGACAGCAAGACCATCCGGAATGATCAAATTACACAGTTAATTATTTCTGAGTGCAAAGGTAAAAAAATCTTCACTATCTTTGAACACAGCCGCACATAAAACACCATCACAAGACGGTTGAAACAGCCAAAAAATCGGATCTGCCAGCTATCCTGCACGGGACGCGCCGCAGACCGGGGAAGGCCGCGCCCGGTCATATTCCCAAAACCTCGCGGATCTTGGGGATCAGGAGTGAGAGGACATATTCATACTCCATGAAGTGGGTGCCGTCGTAGAGGGTCCAGGTGCCGTCGCCGAAGTACTTTTTCCAGGTCCGGATCGAGACGATGCCGCTGCGGCGGTAATGGTCACGGGTGCCGAAAAAAGCGTGGAAATAGTCTTTGCTTCCCTCTCGCGGTGTGTTCAGCATGGCGTCATCAAGAACCCTTCCCCATTTTTTCAAAGGCTTGAAAGTGAAATGAAGCTTCTGCCGGTCTCCGGGACGGGGCTGATAGATCCTGTCAAAGAGAGCCGTGACGCCCGGGATCACTGTCAGCCATGCCAATGCCGTGAAATATCGCGGAGCATTAAGTGACGGAGAGACAAAAAGATGTGGATACCCTCTCAGCGCGATCGCGTGCGTGGCGCCCATGCTCTCCCCTACCACAAGATCCGGACTGACCTCCGCAGCCCAAGCCGACAGCTGATTCCGAGCGATTTCCGGATCAAAATCGTAGGTTCTGATGACGACCTCGAAATCCGGACCGAGGTTATCCTTAAGAATGGACGGGATGCGGCTGTCTCCGCCCCCGCCCATTCCATGCACATAAAGGATGACGTGCCTGGCCATCGCGCTACTTTTTAGCCGCCCGGCCTCCAATCGCCAGATTGACGAGGATGTAGCCAAGAAAACCGGCCAGGAAGACGAAAGACCAGTGGGCGCGTCCGACCAAGGCTATCACTACCGACAGCGCCACGATGACCAGAAAGGCGATCCTCTTGGACACTTCAAGTCCCGTGGCCTTCTTTCCGCCGCCGAACTTCATCGAGAACATCGGAATCTCGCTGACCAGCAAGAAGCTGAGGATCAAAGACACAGCCGGAATGAAGACTGGGCCGGAGCACCAATGCGCCAAAAAGCAGTCAGGCCTCACCGTCACCAGCGTCGCAAGCGAACCGCAGATCATCGCGGCGGCCGGGGTCGGAAGCCCGATGAAACTGTCATGCTGGCGCTCGTCAAGGTTGAACTTGGCCAGTCTCAACGCGGAAAAAGCCGCAAGGACAAGCGGCAAGAATCTCAAGACCGTGATGTCCGTTCCGCAGACCTTGTAAAGCATCACGGCGGGAAGGACCCCGAAACTGACGTCATCCGCCAGAGAGTCCAACTCCTTTCCTATCTCCGAATATGCCTTCAGAAGCCTTGCGGCCAGTCCATCGCAGAAATCAAAGACAGCGGCAAGGATCATCAGGCTGAACGCAAGCTCCAGCCTGCCGTCCAAAGAAGCGATTACCCCCAGAACTCCGCAGAGGAGGTTCATAGAGGTAACCGTGTTGGGAATGTGTTTAATGATTGTCATTTACAAATCCTATTCTTAGACAACGCACGCCTACTTGATCCCAAGTTTCCTCTTGAGATCCTTGGACAGGGCATCCTTGTGGACAAGGACATCCATGGACTTGGCACGCACAAAGGAGTCCGAACAGTACCAGATTCCGGCGTACTTGCCCGTCGTACCCCAAGAGTTCTTGACCATGAAGTACTTGGTACCGTTCTGATCTGTGGCCAAGCCAAAGATCTGCATTCCGTGGTCATCAGTGGTGGTCTTGTTTTCAAAACCTTCCTGACGGGACTCCTGGGTGACGGAAGCCTCTTTCGGGAGTTCGGCGGCTGAGGCATCCTTCTTCTCCCCGGCCTTGCCAACCCAACGCTCCTGATCCGAACCTGACGTGGCCTTCACTTCCTCAAGAAGGACTCCTATGCCGTTCCTGGTGAAACCTTTCTCGCTGACGTCCGTACCCCATGCCAGGGTATAGCCTTTGTCAATGGCGCTGTAGATGACCTCCATGAACTCATCAAGAGGGATGTTGTAGGCCGAATCCCATCTCCAGTTGTCCGAGAGCTCGATGATGAACGATGTGTAGAATGGATGATGGGTGAAAGATGTGAGCGTCACATAATCTGACGGGACGATCCCCATCTCGTCCCTGTAGGACGCCGGAGTGTAGGTCTTGCCGTTGAGCTCGAATGTCTCAGGGGTCTCTCCGAGATAGGCGTCGACAACCGCGTCAAAGCCCTTCTTCCAGGTTGTGGAAAGGGTCTTGTCAGGGTTCTTGGCAATGGCCTCGACATAGGCCTTGGTGGTCGCGTCAAGTTCTCCGTGGATCGGAAGCGGCTGGAGACCAGGCATCGCGCCTTGAGGCACAAGGCCATAGTCCTCAACTACATGGAGGACATCATCAGCCTCGGATCCGGCGGCGAAATTGATGTGGCCATCCGTGCGGACATATTTGACGGCCCTGTCCTTGTAGGAATGCGAGACAACAAACATCTCCGAAAAGTCCGGATAAAGGGTCGTGTCTTTGATGTTCTTGATCCTGATGACCTCAGACTCCAGGAATCCGAGGGTGGAAAAACACCAGCAAGTACCTGAACGGTACTGGTTCTTGACTGGAGAAACAGGGTTTTCCTTTACCACGGTGAACTTGTACTCCGCCTCAGGCCGGGATGGGCCAGGCTGGGCCGAAGCCGCAAGAGGGACAAGGGCCACAGCAACGGCGGCCACAAAGATATTCTTCATATTTTCAATAAATTAATAGTTTTCAGCCTTGATTTGGAAATAACTCTTAGGATGCTTGCAGACAGGACACACTTCCGGAGCCCTCCTGCCAATCACGATGTGGCCGCAGTTCGAGCACTCCCAGACCACGTCCCCGTCCTTGGAGAAAACGGCATCACCCTCAATGTTCCTCAACAGTTTCCTGTAACGTTCCTCGTGGGTCTTCTCGATGGCTCCGACCTTCTCGAACAGGAAGGCGATCTCATCAAAGCCCTCCTCCTTGGCGGTCTTTGCGAATCCGGCGTACATGTCCGTCCACTCATAGTGTTCTCCCGCGGAGGCGTCGGCCAGATTCTCCTCAGTTGAAGGAATCACGCCGCCATGCAGAAGCTTGAACCAGATCTTGGCATGCTCTTTCTCGTTCTTTGCGGTCTCCTCGAACAGCTTGCCAATCTGCACATAGCCATCCTTCGCAGCCTTTGAGGCGTAGTACAAGTACTTCGTGTGGGCCTGACTCTCCCCTGCGAACGCTGTCCGCAGATTCTTTTCGGTCTTCGATCCTTTAAGTTCCATGATCCATGAATATTTTAATGTTTCCGACTGTGCTGGCACCGTCTTGCAGACAGAAGTCCGCTCCGGTACGGCTCAAGCCTTGCAAATGTAATAAAATTACCTTGATAAAGAAAGACCGCCTCCAGCGCAAATGTCATTTCTTGAGGAACTCTCCTGCGTCAAGCGAGTCCGTCACTTTGAGAAGCCCCCGTCATATTTGTAGAGAGATTCCGAATATCGGAAGTACATAAAGAACATGGTGTCCCCTGGAGGAACACTAAACGGCAATATCGCTCCAGTCAATGGTTCAAAAGCATATGACGGCAGCATTATATGACGATAATGTCACCGTCACTGACCAGAGGAAGGCACTCCAGCGACATTTCAAGGCGATTTCGTCGTCGCAGAGGGTCAAGAGACTGGTGTAAAATAATATCTGCCGATGCCACTGAGCCGGAAGCTTCCGAAAAACAGATAGTCTTCCTTGAGAGCAGGACTTCGGAAGCCGCCCGTCTGGTTCTTGACGACAAGTACGACAACCTGCTCATCCCAAAGGCGTTCGGTGACATCGGGATTGAATTTTTCTACCTTCCGGACATCCTTCGGGATTTTGACTGTCACCTTGACGAGAAGGACAAATTCGGGCTTCTAAAGCGTTCGATGGAATACCTTGTGCCGGCCGGGAGTCATCTGTATTGCCGCGGGTTACTCTCTTTACTTAACAAACGATTGGATTCTTGTTGATGAAATCAGCGTGAGATGGTATCTTTGCGGACATATTCAAAGAATGGATTGACTATGAAGAAAGGAAACGGTGAGACAAGAGCCGGTATGGCGAATGTGGAACTCACGCAAAGTGGCACAGAGACAATGGATTACCTTATCGAGAAATCCGAGGAGGTAGCCCAAGGGAAAGGGCGGAACATCATTCCCGAGGCGGAGAGGGAACCGCTCTGGAAGGCTTATCTGGAGAAATTCAAGGACCCGATCATCATCATTCTGCTGGTGGCGCTGGCATTGTCGCTTGGCGTGTCGCTCTACGAGATGGCTACGGCGGGACGGGACGCGTCCTGCCTTATCGAGCCGGTTGGTGTGCTGCTGGCCATTTTGCTGGCGACCGGGATCGGATTCATCTTCGAGGTAAAGGCGGAAAATGAGTTCAAGATTCTTAACAAGGCGAAGGATGAGAGGCCGGTCAAGGTGCTGCGGCTGAAAAGAGCCGGGGACAAGACTCCACAGACCTATGAGGTTCCTAAAAGCGATGTGTGTGTCGGAGATGTGGTGGTGCTGGAGAACGGGGACGAGGTCCCTGCGGACGGCATCCTGCTCAGTGACCGGAACCTGACCATTGACGAGTCTAATTTTACGGGAGAGCCGTACACGAAAAAGAGGACTTTGCCTGAAAACGGCAAGGAAAGCACCTACCCGGAAAACTTTCTGCTTCGCGGCACAACGGTGATCGAGGGAAGCGCGACCTATAAGGTGACAGCCGTCGGCACGGCTACGGAGGAAGGAAAAGGCGCGAGAATATTACAGGAAGAGCCTGACGTCGAGACCCCGTTGAACGCCCAGTTGAACCAGCTCGCCCGGTGGATCACCTATGCGGGCTACATAATCGCCGCGTTGATCGTGGTCGGGAGGATGGCACTGTTCTTCGCCACGAATGACACGGAGACATATTCATTCATCGAGATCTTCCGCGTCGCGCTCAACTCGCTGATGATCGCGGTGACGCTGATTGTCGTGGCAGTGCCGGAAGGGCTGCCGATGAGCGTGACGATCAGCCTTGCGCTGAGTATGCGCAAGATGCTCAAGGAGAAGAATCTGGTGCGCAAGCTTCACGCCTGCGAGACCCTCGGCGCGACCACAGTCATCTGCACGGACAAGACCGGTACACTGACCAAAAACAAAATGAGTGTGGTGGAATCCGAGTTCTGGAGCGTCGATGAAAGCCTCATAGCCGACAGCATAGCAGTGAACTCCACGGCAGCGCTGAACACTTCGGAGGGCAGCGAGCCTCGCGCGATCGGCAACCCTACGGAAGGAGCGCTTCTGCTCTGGCTTCACAGTCAAGGAATAGACTATTCCGAGCGCCGAAACGCCTACAGAATTGTGGACCAAATCGCCTTCTCTACAGAGAGGAAGCGGATGACCACAGACGCGGTTGACAAAGCGACCGGCAATGAATATCTTTTCATAAAAGGCGCGCCGGAGCTTTTGCTGGAAACTTCCGACATCATCGAGGGCGGCCCGTCGAAAAACAGCGTGCTCGCAACCCTTTCGACCTGGCAGTCAAAGGGAATGAGAACCTTGGGATTCGCGGTCAAGAATATGTCAGCGGAAGACACCAAACTCAAATTCATCGGCATTGTCGGCATAGCGGATCCGATCAGGGAAGATGTGAAGGAGGCTATCGACACCTGTTCCGGTCACGCCGGAGTGAGGGTGATTATGGTGACAGGAGACAATGCCCTGACCGCCAGCGAGATAGCCCGTCAGGCAGGAATAATAAGCAAGAATGAGAGCAACCCTCTGACAATCACAGGCTCCGAGTTCGCCGCCAATAGTGATGAATATCTCAAAAGAGAAGTGATTCCAGCTCTACGTGTTCTCTCACGGGCACGTCCCGAGGACAAGGTTCGTCTCGTCACCCTGCTTCAGCAGATGGGCGAGGTCGTGGCGGTCACCGGAGACGGGACGAACGACGCTCCGGCCCTGAAAAAGGCGCAGGTCGGACTCTCGATGGGAGACGGCACGGCAAGGGCGAAGGAGGCCAGTGATGTGACGATCATCGACAACTCGTTCTCCAGCATTGGGAAAGGCATCCTTTGGGGACGTTCCTTGTACTTGAACATCAAGCGTTTCATCCTGTTCCAGATGACAATCAATGTCTGCGCCTGCCTGGTAGTGTTGCTGGGAGCGTTCATCGGACTGGACTCTCCGCTGACCGTCACTCAGATGCTGTGGGTCAACCTCATAATGGACACATTCGCGGCGATGGCCCTGTCATCCCTGCCGCCTGACCGCCGGGTAATGGAAGACAAGCCGCGCGACCAGAAAAGCCACATCATTGACCGCTCGATGGCGAAGCGGATAGCCTTCACGGGAATATTCTTCTTCGTCTATCTCGCCCTTCTCTGGCAACTGCTGTGGCAGACGGACATCAGCTCGGTAAGGGATCTTCTTCACTGGGACATGGCGGGAAGATTCTTCACGGGAGCTTTCTCGGCCCACACAAAGTCGCATCTTTCCGGCTACGAGCTTGGAGTGTTCTTCACGACATTCGTTCTGCTCCAATTCTGGAACCTGTTCAACGCCAGATACTTCAAGACCAGCGGCAGCGTTCTCCAGGATGTTCTCGATTTCTTCTTCAACCGCAAGAGGTTCAAGGCCTCAGCCTGCTACGGCTGCCTTCTGGTCGCCGGGATCATTCTGGCCGGCCAGTTCCTGATCGTCAACTGTTTCGGAGCCTTCTTCGAGGTCTCCCCTCTCCCTCTTGCCGACTGGGGCTGGATCCTGCTCTGCACCTCACCGGTGCTCATCATCCCGGATCTCTGGAGGTTCATCCGCTCAAAGATCGCCTCTTAATCTCGTCCCGCCGTGCATGACACCTTGACGATGACTGGGTTCATCCGCTCAAAGATCGCCTCGTAATCCCCACAGCGCGTCAACCTCGTGATCACGCGTGGAGAGCAATACATTATCCGTCAGCTATATAGCGAACTCCCCTCCCTCCCGGACCGGGCAGGAGGAGAGTTAGTTTACCAATTACTGATCAAAGCGTTAGCCTCCACAGCTAAAATGACACATGACGGATCGGAAGGGCAAGTTGACTAGGGGCGCGACGACAAACCAACAAGGCCGTCGCTCTTTCTTACGGTAAAACAACAGGTGTGTCAGAGGAGCATCATCACCTGGCCGGAGATGACACGAAGGAACATCTCCATCGGATAGACGGTGGCATAGGCGACGGAAGGCTCGTCATCATCGACTGTGGTGAGGGCATAGTTGAGCGCGATCGGGTTGGCCATGGACGCGCACAGCATCCCGACATTCGCAGAATAGTCCGTTTTGCAGAATTTGGATGCGATAAAGCCTACCGACAGGACCGGCACAACGGCAAGAAGAACGCTGATCCCGATCCAGAGCAAGCCTTCCGGCCTCAAAACCGTAGCGAAGAAATCAGGGCCTGCGCCAAGCCCCAGTCCGGCAAGATAGATTGTCAGGCCAAACTGCCGGAGCATCAGATTAGCACTGTGGGTCGTGTAGGTGGTGAGATGGATTCTCGGTCCGAAAGCCCCCATCAGGATGCCGATCAGAATCGGGCCGCCGGCGATTCCCAGCCTGATCGGCACACTCATTCCCGGAACGGAGATCGGAAGGCTGCCCAGAACCAGTCCGAGCATAAGTCCTATGAAAATGAACAACAGGTTCGGATTACGGAGTTCCTTCTCCTGATTGCCAAGGACCTCGGCCACCCGGTCTATCGCCTTCTGCTCGCCCACGATCGTCAGCTTGTCTCCGATCTGGAGCCTGAGATCACGTGAAGGAAGCAGGTCAATGCCGGCTCGGTTCACCCTTGTGATGTTGATTCTATAGACGTTACGCAGATGCAGATCCCCCAGCTTCGCTCCGTTGACACTCGTCTTGGTGACAAAAATGTGCCTCGAGACAAGCATCCCGTCCAGGTGGTTCCAGTCTATGTCTTTTTTGTTCCAATCTTTCACAACCTTCTCTCCGAACAACTGCTCGGCTGCCCCGGCGTCCTTCTCGCGGGTCAGCACAAGCACGTGCTCCCCTTCCTCAAGCACGGTGTCACCGTCCGGGATGATCACCTGCCCGCGCCCCTCACCCGCGAATTTCCAGACCCTGGACACGACAATTCGGACGTGCACATCCTTCATTATGTCACGGATGGTCTTTCCGAAGACAGCCGGATTGCTGACCCGGTACTCTGTGATGAAAGTCTGGTTGTCGTGGACATCCTTGGAACTCTGCTTCTTACGGAATATGGCCGAAAGGGCCACAACGCACAGGATCACGCCTATCACTCCGAAAGGATAGCCCACCGCGCAGGCAGTGGCCATCTGGTTCGAGACATCAACCGCGTCCGGATCCGCCTGGAGCAGAGTCTGCTGCGCGGCTCCAAGCATAGGGGTGTTGGTGGCCGCACCTGTGAGCAGGCCAGTCGCCACCGGCAGGGATATTCCACATAATTTACTTATTCCCAACGCCATAAGAGTGCCGACCAGAAGCACTGCAAATGCCAGGATATTCAATTTTATTCCTCCTTTTTTCAGAGAAGGAAAAAAACTCGGCCCGACCTGCAGACCAAGTGTGAAAACAAACAGCACGAGACCGAAATTCTGCGCCAAAGCCAACATGCGTGGATCAACGCCAAGCCCGAAATGCCCGGCGATGATTCCGGCGAAAAAGACGAACGTCACACCGAGGCTTACCCCCTTTATCTTGACCTTATTGCAAAGAAGGCCTGCCGCGCAGATCAGCGACAGGACGAGAATCGCCTGGACATAAGACGGTTCCGTGAATATCTCGATGAACCAGTTCATATCGTGACTGCAAAGATAAATCTTATTTTTGGAAAACTGACAAAAGAGGGAAGGATATCGGGACAGCCAGCTTTTTGCGGCAGATTCATCCGGAATACCACAAGATTGCCATTTGTTACAGATTGTCGCAATTAAACATTATTTTTGCAGGGTAAAAAGGAATCTGAACATCACTCGACTTTGGGACAAAGAGATCATACAGGATTGGGGAGACCCAAGCGGCAAAAGACCGGCGCGAAGAAGAAAACAGAAACAACCTCAAAGAAGCGTGCGGTACGGAAAAGGAGGAGGCCTCGGAAGGTGAGCATAGGAGTCCGGACGGCGATAGGCATAGCGGCCGCCGTCATCTTGGCTTTGACTCTTGTTTTCCGCAGATGGAATGTCGCGGGCGACCTTGAGACCGGAGCCGAGGTGCCGGCCGGGGAGTGGCGCTACGGGATCGACATCTCACACCACAACACCGACGGGATCGTCTGGGACTCTCTCTATGTTCTGACGGACAAACGCGGAAGGACCATCAGGGATCATCATCTCGCGAGGGACATCAGGCCGGTCAGCTTTGTGTTCATCAAAGCCACGGAAGGGATGTCGATGGTTGACAAGGATTTCAAGAGGAACTGGCGGGACGCGGGAATGTCGGGACTGAGAAGAGGGGCCTATCATTTTTTCAGAAGCTCGAAGGACGGAGAGGCGCAGGCCCGTTTGTTCATCAAGACTGTGGGTGATCTGAGGTTCAAGGATCTGCCTCCGGTCCTTGACATCGAGACGATCCACCGTGGAGGATCCAGAAAGAGGCTCAACGAGGAGGCTCTCAAATGGCTCAAGGTCATCGAGAGCCATTACGGCAGGAGGCCGATAGTCTACACCGGTTCCTCTTTCGCGACGGACTATCTGAGCAAGGACATCACGGACAATTATCCGATCTGGGTGGCGCACTATGAAAAGGACAAGCCCTCTTTCGAGGGCTGGACCTTGTGGCAGTTCACCGACAAGGCTGTAGTCAAAGGCGTTCCCGGGCTTGTGGACCTGAACGTCATGAAAAAGCGGCCGTCAAGCCTATAATCTTTCAAACGGTCTCCCGAAATCTCCCGTCCAGCGGTAAAGGCGGGTTCTGGAACACTGGTTTCCTGTCGAAGGGTTCTTCCCCGGCTCGGCGAAATAGAACAGGCCGTTGCCTACCGGGCATATTCCTGTAGATCCATATTTGAAGTGAAACCCCTCCACCGGCTTCTCCACCGACCCTATCACCTTATGCTTGGTCCTGTCGTAAAGGACTCCCGCCAGCCGCCTTTTGGCCGGCTTTTCCGCGATGTCAAACACAAAGATATCATAATTCGGGAATATGCTCTTGCGGCCTTTGTACACAGCCATGAACATTTTCCCCGACGCAGCGTCGTAGGCCAGGTTCTGCACACCCCAGTCGGTGTTGCCTGTGAAGGCGAAGTACTTGTCAAGAGGCTTTGCCGGGCCTTCCGGATAAAAATCACCGAACCTCACCTTGCCGGCATATTCATTAAGCTTCTTGATGTCGTAACGGAGCAGCACCTGATGGTTGTTGTCGCCGCGGGAATTGTCGCCATAAATTCCGTAAGCCACGTAGAGGTAGTCCTTTCCTCCTTTCTTGCCAAGCTTCGGAGCGATTGTCACCCCGTCGATTCCGGAGCAGCCGTAGAAATGGTCGTACTCCTTGTCCGCGAAACCGGTCATGTGGTAATCCCTTGTGGCATCTCTGACGCAAACTATCCTGAACGCGTCATTGTTCTCCGAATCCATGCCGATTTGATCCACCTTATCGACATCAATGATCGCTATGTAAAACATCGACCTGCCCTTGGCGAACGATGAAAGTCCGGCCCCGATGACATCGTCCTTGCACTCTAATGAGGCATAGACCTTTCTGTCAGAGGAATTGAACGTCATCGCTCCGAGATGACCCTGGATCCTGTCAATGGAGCCTAGGATCTTACCGTTCATGTCAGTCTTTATGAAACTGGTCGTGAACGAAAAGTACATGTTGCCGGCGGCCTTGTCATAGGCGATCCCCTGGACATGGTTCCTTCCCCCCTCGACGTAGATCTCGGTCGGCAGACCTGCTTCCGTCTGTGAATATGCAGCCACGGTTCCGGCAACCATCATCAAGGCTATTAATGCTATTTTTCTCATATTCAACACATTATTCTATCTTATTAGTCGCTTCGGCAGGCTAGGCTACTGTACTCGGTCCTGCTTTCTCAACTCTTCGATCATCGCTCTCGCCACGGCAGCGGAAGCCCCCTCCCCACCGAGGGCGTCACGGATCTCCCGGTAGCCCTCAAGCATCGCGGAGCGGTACTCCTCGTCCTCAATCATCCTCCGGACCTCGAACAGCACATTGTCCGGAGTGAAGTAGTACTGGAGAAGCTCACGGAAGCAAATCCGGTCAAGGATCAGATTGCCGAGGCTTATGTACCGGATCTTGATTATCGCCTTGGCTATCAAGAAATTGATCTCCGCCCCTTTGTAGGCCACCACCTGCGGGGTCCCGACCAGGGCGCATTCCAGCGAAGCAGTGCCGGAATTGACCACCGCGGCCTTGGCGTGACGCATCACGGCGTAGCTCTGGCCGAAGACCACGCTGACATATTCACGTCCCCCGATGTACTTGGCATAGTCCGCCTCCGAGCGGGCCGGAGCAGCGGCGACCACAAAACGGTAGTCTGAATATTCAGGCAAAGCGTGCAGCCTGTCCGCGAACGCCATGAAGGTCGGCATCATCGAGCTGATCTCACCGTTTCTGGAGCCGGCAAGAAGGGCTATCATAGGCCGGTCCGGAAGTCCGGTCTTCGCCAGAAACTCCTCGCGGGTCTCCTTGAAGACCTCCGAGTTGTCGATAGCGTCGATCAGCGGGTTGCCTTTATAAATAAAGTCAACGCTTTTCCTGGTGAAGTACGGAATCTCGAACGGGAAGACGATGAACAGCTTGTCCACGAAAGCCTTGAGCTTCCTCACACGGTTTTCCCTTGAGGCCCAGACCTTCGGGGCGATGTAGTAGAAGACCTTGAACCCGGCCTTGTGGGCGAACTCCGCCACCCGGAAGTTGAATCCGGGATAGTCGATGAGGATCACAACGTCCGGTTTCCATCGGAGAATGTCAGCGGTGCAGTCCGTGAACCTTTTGGCAAAGGCTCTCGCATGAATGATGATCTGAGTGAAGCCGATGACAGCCCCGTCCTTGTAGTCCCTGACGAGACCGGTTCCCTGCTGGTGCTCTTTATAGACAGCGTCCATCAATTCCCCACCCCAGAAACGGATGTCGGCCTCGGGATCCTCGGCATAAAGCCCGCGCATGAGATTGGATCCGTGCAGATCCCCGGACGCCTCTCCGGCTATGATGTAGTAGCGCATATTCATTAAAAATCCTCGTTGAATCCGAGCCCTTCAAGACGGGAAACCTCCTCACGGTCCGTACTGTCGATGTTGTGGGCGACAATGGAGATGAAACCGTCTGCAATAATGTGATGATCGGCCAAAATGTCATCCTTCGGAGAATCATCCATGAACTCTCCGACCATCATGTAAAGTCTCTCCCCCTCCTCTGCCTTCGGAAACGAGGTTTGCCCCAAATCCTCGGGACGGACTCCCCTTTTGGCGAAAAGCTCCGCATCCCACGGCCTGAATTCCTTTTCCCAATGCCCCAGACCTTGATGTCCGACGCGGATGCCCTTGACGGCCGATGCGGGAATATTCGGGAAATTGACATTATAGAATATTCCCGTCCCCGGATTGCGATGCTCCCAAAGCTTTCTGAATATGCATGGGAAATATTCACCGACAACGGAGAAGTCGGCATCCGGACTCATCGTGTCGAGTGAGACACCAATGCCCAGGATTCCGTTCAGCGCGGCCTCCTCAGCCGCTCCGAGGGTGCCGGAATAATTCGCAGCGGTCGCGGCGTTGGATCCGTGGTTGATCCCGCAGACAACGACATCCGGCTTCCCCGGCCAGAAAATCTCGTCCAGGCCGTACTTCACGCAGCTCGCCGGCGTCGCGTCAAGGTAGGACCACCGCACCCCGTCCTTCGAGGGAAGTTCCTTGCAGGCGATCGCCCTGCCCCCCATCGAGACCGCCATTGACATCCCGGACTGGTGGAATTTCGGCGCGACCGCCGTGAGCCTGCCAAATTGACGCATCATGTCAGCCAGGGCATGAATGCCACCGGCCTGATAACCATCATCATTTGTCAGCAATATGTTCAGTTCATCAGACATGCTATTAATATTTTAGCCCACAAATATATTAAATTCCACAATTTTTTAATAATTTTGCATCGCTTTTGCAGTGACAGGCTGCGGTTAGTTTAGTAGTTAAAAAGATTAACAACTTATTTTTAATATCTAATTAAAATGGTAAAACTTGGTATTAACGGATTTGGCCGTATCGGACGTATGGTTTTCCGTGCTGCTGTTGAGAATTTCTCACACGACATCGAGGTTGTTGGAATCAATGACCTTCTCGATCCAGAGTATCTTGCTTACATGCTTAAGTTCGATTCCGTTCACGGAGCGTTCAAGGGCGATGTCAAGGTTGTGGACGGACATCTTGTAGTAAACGGCAAGAAGATCCGTGTAACCGCTGAGATGGATCCTGCAAACCTCAAGTGGAACGAGGTAGGCGCAGATGTCGTTGTTGAGTCTACAGGCTTCTTCCTTACCGACGAGACAGCCCGCAAGCACATCCAGGCCGGCGCAAAGAAAGTCATCATGTCAGCTCCTTCGAAGGACGCCACTCCTATGTTCGTCTATGGTGTCAACGACAAGACCTACGCAGGACAGGACATCATCTCCAACGCTTCCTGCACCACCAACTGTCTTGCACCTATCAGCAAGGTGCTCAACGACAAGTTCGGCATCAAGAGAGGCCTCATGACAACCGTTCACGCCGCAACCGCCACCCAGAAGACCGTTGACGGACCTTCCAAGAAGGACTGGAGAGGCGGTCGTGGAATCCTCGAGAACATCATCCCTTCATCAACCGGCGCCGCCAAGGCTGTAGGTAAGGTTCTTCCTGAGCTCAACGGCAAGCTCACCGGCATGTCTCTCCGTGTTCCGACTTCCGACGTTTCCTTCGTAGACCTTACCTGCGAGCTCAACACTCCTGTCACCTACGATGAGATCTGCGCTGCCATGAAGGAGGCTTCAGAAGGCGAGCTCAAGGGCGTTCTTGGTTACACCGATGAGGCTGTTGTTTCTACCGACTTCCGCAACAACCCTCACACCTCAATCTTCGATGTGAAGGCTGGTATCCAGCTTGATCCTACTTTCGTGAAGGTTTGCGCTTGGTACGACAACGAGTGGGGTTATTCAAACAAGGTGCTCGAAATGGCACGTGTGATCACGAAGTAATTCCTGTAATTGCTGACAAAATAAAGGCCAGGCCTTGTGGGTCTGGCCTTTTTTGACGGCAGATCATAAACCAACATGCGCGGATTCCCGAAAGGATCCGCCACTATCCCGGCTAAGAAAGGGTAAATTATTTTTTAGGATTATTAAAATTCCAACATCATGAAAAAAGTTGTTTTAACACTTCTGTGCGGCGCCATGATTTTCTCCGGCTGCGGCACAATGTCCAAGACAGGCAAAGGGACCCTTTTGGGCTCAGGAGCCGGAGCCATCATAGGAGCCGGAATCGGCGCAGCGATCGGTGACGGCAAGGGCGCCGCGATCGGGGCCGCGATCGGAACAGCCGTAGGTGCCGGCACCGGCGCCGTCATCGGCAAGAAGATGGACAAGAAGGCCGCTGAGCTTGAGGCACTTGAGAACGCCAAGGTCGAGACCGTCCAGGATCAGAACGGTCTTCAGGCCATCAAGGTCACCTTCAACAGCGGGATTCTCTTCCCTACCAACGGCTCGGCCCTGTCGCAGGCCTCAAAGAACGAGCTCTCACAGTTCGCCACCAAGATGAGCGACATGCAGGACACTGACATCACCATCTACGGCCACACCGACAACACTGGCTCAGATGCCGTCAACGAGCGTCTCTCCAACGAAAGAGCTCAGTCCGTCGCAAACTATCTTAAGAATTGCGGTATCGCTGCATCTCGCATGACAACCGAGGGCAAATCTTACTCTATGCCGGTAGCTGACAACGCCACCAAGGAAGGTCGTGCCCAGAACCGCCGCGTCGAAATCTACATCACTGCCAACAAGGCGATGATCGAGAAGGCCGAGAACGGCACACTATAATACACACGAATAAAGGTTGGCAAAATACGCCATTCGTTATTACATACAGCCAAAACCATAGTCACTCCGGCAATCCTCCCCACCAAAGGTGGGTCCCCTCCCTCTTCGGGAGCCAAAGTTGCCTACGTGACTATGGTTTTGGCTGTATTGGTCTAATCAATCGTTAGAAGCTGATTTTTCAGTACTGCCGCGGGCCGAAGATGGAGGTGCCGATGCGGACGATGGTGGCACCGTGGCGGATGGCTAGGCGCCAATCGTGGGACATGCCGATGGAGAGCTCGGTGAAGTCTGGGAGTTGGGGGTAACGTGCATCCAAACGTTGTTTGAAGGACTGGATGCGGGCGAAATCGGACTCAACTACCGCATTGTCATCGGTGTGGGTGGCCATGCCCATAAGGCCGTGGATTCGGACATGCCGGTAGGAACGTCCGCTGGCATATTCATCAAGAATCGACTCTATTTCCTGCTCGGTCAGGCCGCCTTTGGTGAGTTCGGCACCGAGGTGGAGTTCTAACAACACATTGACAGTGCGGGAATTGACCGAGGCCCAGTTGTCGATGAGATCCAGCAGGTGACGGGAATCCACCGACTCAACCAAAGAGGCGTACGGCAGAACCAGTTTAAGTTTGTTGGTCTGGAGATGCCCGATGAAATGCCACTCTATGTCCTGCGGGAGCTGAAGGGCCTTGGCGGCGAACTCCTGGGGACGGTTCTCACCGAAGCGGCGCTGCCCGGCCTGATAGGCGGTCAGGATGTCTGAGAACGGATGGAATTTGGAAACTGCCACCAGTTTCACTCCTGATGGCAGTTCCTTTTTGATGCTATTGAGATTTTCTTCTATCATTCCGTATAAGAATTTCCAAAAATCTTGTCAAGATATTCATAGAAAGCGGCTTAACGCCTTCCTTTCTGCTGTTCCCTCTGCATCTGGGCCTGCATCCTCTGAGCCTCCTCAAGACGCTGTTGCCACTTGCTCTTTGGCATTTTCTTGCCTTCGGTGGCCTTAAGCTTAGCTCTTATCTCGTCTGGATTCACGAACCACTTTCTAATCACCCATGTCTCAAGCATGGTGATGAGGTTGGAAAGCAGATAGTAGTAACTCAAACCCGAAGAAAGGCTGTTACAGATGAAGAACATCATGATTGGCATCATCCAGACGCTCATGAAGCGCATCGAAGCCATCTGAGGATCATTGGCTCCCGGCTGTGAGGCGGTCGTGATCTTGGAGTAGAAGAACATGGACACGGCCATCAGCAGGGCGAAAAGCGACAGGTGGTCTCCGATCAGAGGAATCCTCGTGCCGAAATTAATGATAGAGTCGTAGGCGCTCAGGTCATCGGCCCACAGGAAGGACTGCTGACGCAGCTCGATGGAGGCCGGGAAGAATCGGAACATCGCCCAAAGGATAGGGAACTGGAGAAGCATCGGTAGACAGCCGCCCATCGGGCTGATCCCCGCCCTCTTGTACAGATCCATCTGCGCCTGCTGTTTCTTGAGAGCGTCCTCCTGTTTAGGGTACTTCTCGCTCAGCTTGTCGATCTCCGGCTTGATGGCCTGCATCTTGGCCGACGATGAGTACGACTTGTAAGAGAAAGGAAGGACAACAATCTTGATGAATATGGTCATCAACAGGATTATGATTCCGAAGTTGGAGATGAACTTGTGCAGGAAGTCAAAAAGCGGGATTATCACGAACCTCGTGAACCAGCCGACAAGCCAGCCACCCAACGGGATGATCTTCTCGTACTTCTGGTCGTAGGACTTCAACGTTCTGAAGTGGTTGGGGCCGAAGTAGAACTCGAACGGAACCACGGCCTTTTGCTGCCCCGGCTGGAAATCCACCCTCAGACGCGCCTCTCCGGTCATCAGGTTGTGGCTCTCGTCATCCTCCGGGAAGTAGTTAAGCGCGAAGTCAGCCGACGCGAACTCCTGCGGAGCCCTCATGATCGCCGAGAAGAACTGCTGCTGAAAAGCGAACCAAGAGACCCTGGCATCCACACGTTTCTGAGCGTTGCGTCCTTTTGCGATGGCCTCAGGTTTCTTTTCTCCGTTGAAATAGTAGTCTAGTTTGGAGTACTGGACCTCGTTCTTGTAGCCCTTCTCCAGCCTCGGCATGGTCACGAAATAGTCCACGTCGAACGAGAACACATTCTTGGGAATGACATTCTCCATTCCGACGAACGAGAGGAAGTTCTTAACGGAATATGACCCCGGGGCTATTGAATATCTCTGCTCGATGTAGCCGCCGCCGGCGAAGGGCAGACGCATGGCGAGCGAGGTGTCTGTCTTCTCGGCAACGGTAAAGTTGAAATCCGCGGTGTTTATCGTCTCTCCGGCATAGATCTGGATGTCATAGCGGCTCATCTCCGGTTTAAAGAGATAGAGCTCACCTCCACCGTAAGTGTTATATTCCTTTAATCTGGCTGAATATGGTTGGGCGCCTTTCGTTGTGAATGCCACCTCGAACTTGTCGTTGGACAAAGTTACTATCTGAGCCTCTCCGCCGTGGGCGGCCTCAAGCAACGAGTCCTTGTAGACGCCAACAGAAGCTGACGCGACCTGTGCGGACGAAACAGTGTCCGAGGACATCCTTCGTGCCGCCTCAGCAGCCGCGATGGAGTCGGCCTGGATCTGTTTTGCCAACGCTATGGAATCCAACCGCGCCTGATAGGCGGCCTGTTTCTGGTACTGCTTGTTCTGATAGAAGGTAAAGCCGAACAGGAGCAAGCCTATCAGGACAATACCTGTGATTGTGTTCTTATCCATTCCTGACTACTACTTCTCTTCTTCGCTCTCCTCAGCCATGCGGATCTTCGCCTCAAGATCCTTCAACTCCTGCTTCGCCGCATCAATCCTCTCCTGCATCTTCTGGATCAGAGGAGCGGAATTCTTTGACGACGAGAAGAAACCGATGTTGTTCTCGTAGGTGTCAATGTCCTGCTGGAGCTTGTTGTACTGCTGGACAAGACGGTCCTTCTCGCTGAGCGGCCTTCTGGAGAAGCCACCGCTGCGGCCACCGTTGCCGGCGCCCTGTCTCGGAGCCCTGAGTGAGAAGTCAGGGAACTTGGCCTGCATTGCCTCAGTGTAGGCGGCCTGTACGCTTTCCTTCTCCTTGAACGGAACGAAACCTATGCCCTGCCACTTATCAGCAAAGGCGCGGGCCGCCTCACGGTCAGCCGCGGCGTCGCCTGAGAGGACATATTCATTGATCTCTTCTATGAGCGCCTTCTTGGCCTTGAGGTTTCCGTGGAAGTCGCTCTCCGGCCTGGCGTTCTTGTCGCGCTCGTTGAAGAACTCGTCGCAGGCGGCGCGGAAACGCTTCCAGAGCTGCTCCGACTTCTTGCGAGGCACGGCGCCGATCTCCTTCCACTGCTTCTGCAATGCGATGAGGGCCTCGGTGGTCTTCTTCCACTCCTTGCTGTCCTTCAGGGCCTCGGCCTGCTCGATCAAGGAGAGCTTCTTCTCCATGTTCTCGTTCATGGAGTCCTTGAACCGGGTGTAATACTCCCTCTTACGGGTGAAGAACCTGTCACATGCGGCGCGGAAGCGGTCGTAGATCTTCTGGTTCTCCTTCTTGGTGGCGAATCCGATGGTCCTCCACTTCTTCTGGATCTCCTCTATCTCGTTGGAAAGAGAGTTCCATTCATTAGAAGACTTAACCTCCTTCTCCGCTATCGCCTCGACCTGCTCGCAAAGCTTGGTCTTCTCGGCCAGATTCTCCTGCTGCTTCTCTTTCTGGCCCTCGAAATAGGCCTGATATTTCTTGTTTATCACGGCTGTGGCGGCCTTGAAACGATCCCAGATCGAGTCCCGGTACTCCTTTGCAACCGGACCGAACTCCTTCCACTGCTCGTGAAGCTTCTGAAGCTCGCGGAACGCCTCGACGACATTGTCGTTCTCGGAAAGTTTCTCTGCCGCCTGGCAGAAGGCTTCCTTGGCCTCAAGGTTCTTCTTGAAGTCGAGGTCACGCAGGTCGCGGTTGATCTTCACCATGTCGTAGAATTTCTCGACATAGAACTGGTAGGTGTCGTTCAGGTCACGGAACTTGGTGGCCGGAACCGGACCGATCTCTCTCCAACGGTTCTGAAGCTCACGGAAAGCGGGGAATGTGGAATTAACATCCTCCTGTTTCTCCACAAGGTTCTTAAGATCCTCGATGACAGCCTGCTTCCTGGCGAAGTTCTCCTCCCTCTGGGCATCCTGCCGGCGGTTATATTCAGCGCGCTCTTTCTTATAGTTGGCATAGACACCCTTGAAAGCGGTCTCAATGGCCTCGAACGGATTGTCCTTAGCTTCATCCGTATGAGCCGCAGGTACGGTCTCCTCGATCACATCCTCCCTCGATGACGGCTCATCCACTTTCGCCCCCAGGCCGGCCTCAGCCTTCTCCTTTGAGAGTCTTTTGTAGAAAGCGGACTTTATGGCATCGGCTTCCTTGTACCTTTTCATCCTGTCATCCGCCTGCGAGAGTTTGTCGAACCTGTCGGACAACTCGGCAAGCGAAAGGTTGCCAAGGTCAGACGGAACCTCACCGCCCTCCTCACTCCGCGCGGACTCATCGACGGATTCATTCACACCATCCCCCTGAGCAATCTCAGGAGTCTTGTCAGCGGCCTCCACAGCCACGTCCTGTGTCTCAGGTTTTTCTACATTCCCTTCGAGAGCCTTTGGAGCTTCCTCTACATCTGAGGCCTTGTTTACCTCAGGAATATTACCTTCACTCATAAAGCAGTTTAATTATAAGAGTTTCTACTTGTCCGCAAAGATACCTAAAAAAACAATTAAAAAGCCTATTTTTGCAAAAAGGAAAAACAATATTCTATGCGAATTGACATTCTTACAGTCGTTCCGGAACTTCTGGAAAGCCCGCTGAGCCACTCGATCGTGGGACGGGCCATCAAGAAAGGCCTGGTCGAGATCCACGTCCACAACATCAGGAAACACGGTCTGGGGCCGCGCGCCACGGTGGATGACTACTGCTACGGCGGCGACGCAGGCATGGTCATGATGATAGAGCCTGTGGAGAAAATGATTGACGAGCTGAAGGCGGAACGGGAATATGACGAAATCATCTACATGTCCCCTGACGGAGAGCGCCTGACACAAGGACTGTCCAATGAGCTCTCACTGAAGAAGAACCTGATTCTCCTCTGCGGACATTATAAAGGTATAGACCACAGGATCAGGGAGCATCTGGTGACCCGGGAGATCTCTGTGGGGGACTATGTGGTCAGCGGCGGCGAGATCCCGGCGGCCCTGCTGGCAGACTCGATAGTGAGGTTGATCCCGGGAGCGCTGAGCGATGAGACCTCAGCCCTGAGCGACAGTTTCCAGGACGGTCTGCTCTCCCCTCCCGTCTACACCCGCCCGGCCGACTACAAAGGCTGGAAGGTTCCCGGGGTCCTTCTCAGCGGGAACCCGAAACTGATCCGCGAATGGCAGGACGAGCAGGCCCTTGAGCGAACAAAAGCGCTTAGGCCTTGGTTACTGGAAGTCATTGATAGTCAACACAAAAGATAGTTATTAACGTAAAACGTTTAAAAGTTTTCTCGAAAAAGTATTGCTTAAACGTTTTTTTTGACTACTTTTGTCATCAGAAATGTGAGAGTTATCACACTCTAACGACTATGACCTTCTTTAAAATAAGGTAATACACTACTAACTAACCGAAAAAAGTCCGCAGCGATGCGGGCTTTTTTGTTTTCCGCGCATATTCCACTCGACCCTGCAAGGCGCGCACACAGGCTGCCGCACATCAAGCAAAAATACGGAAGCCAAGATTATTTTGCCGATTAAAAAGTTTTTTTATACTTTTACAAAGTATTTTAAACATTGACTGTATCCTATTTTAAAGAAAAAAATCATGTGCGGAATTGTAGGCTATGTGGGAGAGCGGGAAGCTTATCCCATCCTCATCAAAGGACTTCACAGACTTGAGTATAGAGGGTATGACAGCGCGGGACTTGCCGTCGTCGATCCCAAGGGCGGCCTGAACGTGTACAAGTGCAAAGGGAAAGTCTCCGCTTTGGAAAACTACATCGAGGGCAAGAATCTTGACGGAGTCTGCGGAATCGCCCACACGCGCTGGGCAACCCACGGCGAGCCCAACAGCACTAACGCCCACCCACATTATTCATGCTCAGAGAACATCGCGATAATCCACAACGGGATCATCGAGAACTGGTCCATCCTAAAGGACGCCCTCGTAAAGGAAGGCTACTCATTCAAGAGCCAGACCGACACGGAGGTGCTTGTCAATCTTATTGAATATGTCCGCAACACAAACCGCTGCACTCTCCTTGAGGCAGTTCAGGGTGCCTTGAAGCAAGTGATCGGCGCCTACGCCATCGCGGTTGTTGAGAAAGGGCATGACGATGAGATCATCGTGGCGCGACAGAGTTCTCCGCTTGTCGTGGGGATAGGTGACGGGGAATATTTCCTCGCCTCCGACGCGACACCTATAGTTGAATACACCGACCGCGTAGTCTACCTCGAGGACGGTGAGATCGCCGTGCTCCATCGAGGCGAGCCTCTTAAAGTCGTGAACTTCGACAACGAGGAGTGCCCTGTGGATGTTTGCCGTCTTAAAATGAACATCTCCGAACTCGAGAAAGGCGGCTACAAGCACTTTATGCTCAAAGAGATACACGAGCAGCCAAAAACCATCTTCGACTGCATGAGAGGACGTGTGAGCCCGGACACCTACGATGTGATCATCAGCGGAATAAGGGACAACGCCTATCGTTTTCTTGCCGCGAGGAGAATTGTGATAGTCGCCTGCGGCACATCCTGGCACGCGTCACTTATCGGGAAACACTTGATCGAGGATCTGTGCCGCATCCCGGTGGAGGTCGAGTTTGCCTCCGAGTTCCGCTACGGGAATCCGGTACTGAATCCCGAGGATGTGGTGATAGCGGTCTCACAATCCGGTGAGACCGCCGACACCTTGGCAGCGGTGGAACTTGCCAAGGCGGCAGGATGTTTCGTCTTCGGAATTTGCAATGTCATCGGCTCGTCAATCTCACGCGCGAGCGATTCCGGCTGCTACATTCATGTCGGCCCGGAAATAAGCGTGGCCTCCACGAAGGCGTTCACGGGGCAGGTGACAGTCTTCGCAATGATCGCCTTGTCCCTTGCGAACACATTGACGCGCATCCCGCGCGACCGTTTTGAGCATCTGTCAAAGACTCTGCTTTCGCTTCCGGCATTGATCCAGGAGGAGTTCGACGAGCTTGACGAGCCACTCAAGGCGCTTGCCGAGAAATTCAAGGACACCCGCGACTTCATCTACATGGGACGGGAATATGAATATCCTACGGCTCTCGAAGGAGCCCTGAAACTAAAGGAGATTTCTTACATCCATGCTGAAGGCTACCCTGCCGCCGAGATGAAGCATGGCCCGATCGCCCTCATTGACAAGGACATGCCGGTTCTGGCGATCGCAGTTCCAGATCCAATCTACGAGAAGATGGCAAGCAACGTGCAGGAGGTCAAGGCACGAGGCGGGGTGGTGATCTCAATCGTCGGAAAGGAAGACACAGTGGTTTCCGGAATGTCAGACCATTTCATCCGCATCCCTACTGTTGATCCTTGCCTCATGCCTGTTCTGGTCGCCGTTCCTCTTCAGCTTTTCGCCTACTACATCGCCGACGCGAAGGGTCTGGACGTGGATCAGCCGCGCAACCTCGCCAAATCAGTCACAGTAGAGTAGGTTGACGCGCTTCAGGCGCATGGACTGGATAATCCGAACTGACTAACCGAAAAAAGTCCGCGGCGACGTGGGCTTTTTTGTTTTCTATGCATTTTCAACTTGCCTTTGGCATTGTCACACGGCCGTGGTATGCAAATAAAATACGGACGTAAAGCGAAATGAACTTGATACTATCGATTATTTATCCAATCTTTGCAGTCGATGTTGACTATACCTTAGTGATAAACACTAATTTGAATAAAGTAATGAAAAGGCTCGCATTGCCAATAATGGCGCTGGTTGTTCTGGTATCGTGCAAAAAGGATGAAGAACCGGCACCGACTCCGGAACCGGATGCCGTTCCTATCCAGATCGCCACAACGGTGACCAGAGCGACTGACTCTGCGTTCGAGACCGGAGACAATGTCGGGTTGTTCGTTGTAAATCAGCCAAATGGCATACAGGCAAGCGGAAACCATGTGGACAACTGCAAGTTCACTTTCGACGGCACGAAATGGAATGCCGGGAAAGAGATCTACTGGCTTGACGCCACCACAAAGGCGGATTTCTACTGCTACTACCCTTACACGTCCCCTGTGTCATCCATCACGGAATTCCCGTTCAAGGTCAGTCAGGACCAAAGTACGGAAAATGGCTACAAGACATCGGATTTCATGTGGGGAAAGGTCGATGGGATCGCCCCTACTCCGGATCCGGTGGTGATCACAGTCAATCACAGCATGAGCTGCCTGATTGTCAACCTGAAGGCGGGGACGGGTTGGAAAGAGGACGACATCAAGAACACCGAGATCACTCTCCGCGGACTTAGGACATCATCGCTCATCAATCTGGCGGACGGAACGGTCACCGCCGATGGTGACGCCATGGAAATGAAGCCAATGCAGGTCGGAGCGGGGATATTCAAAGCCCTTGTCGTGCCTCAAAAGGTCTCCGGCTCGGAGCTTGTCAAGATCAAGGTCGGCACGAATTCATATTCATTGAAAACATCCATCGACTTGAAATCCGGCAGGCAGCACACCTGCTCGGTGGTTGTCAACCGCACCGGCGAGGGGATCAACATCGGCATCGGACCATGGGAGACCGATGACATCGACTACGGTGGATCTGTTGAATAAGCGAAAGAATATTGATGAAAAGAGCATATCATTACATAGTGGCGGCAGCCATCCTGTTCGGACTGGCCGCATGCAGTGTGGAAGAAGACAGTTTCCGGCCCGAGCCTGATGCCGAAGAGCCCGGACTTATCACCATTTCCGGCGAGATCTCGCAGGTCTATCAGACAAGGGCCAACGACTCCGGGTTCGCGGACAAGGACCAGATCGGAGTCTACATCGTGGACTATGACGGCAGTTCGGCGGGAACATTGAGAAACAACGGCAACAGGGCGGACAATGTCAAGTTTACCTTCGACGAGGCTGCCTACAAATGGACTTCCGGCCGTGACATCTACTGGAAAGACAAGGAGACGCACATCGATGTCTATGGCTACTACCCTTATGCGTCGGTCGAGAATGTCAATGAATATGCCTTCGAGGTTCAGAAAGATCAGAGCACGGAGGCGTTGAACGGTAAATTGGGAGGTTACGAAGCCTCTGACTTTCTGTGGGGGAAGGCGGAGAATGCTGCCCCGACCGACAGGATCGTGAGGCTGTCGTTCGCGCACAAGATGGCGGGAGTCAGGGTAACCCTTGTGAAAGGCACAGGATTCTCGGATGCTGAGTGGTCCGAGGCGGGCAAGGAAGTCCTGATTCTGAACACCAAAAGGCAAGCCGTGATAGACCTGTCCACTGGAGTTGTCACCGCGAGCGGCGAGGCTGACGGCACTGGCATAATTCCATACAAGAAAGGGAAAGATTTCAGAGCTGTGGTCGTGCCGCAGGAAATCGCTGAAGGGACGCCTCTTATCAGCGTCACTGTGGACGGAATTCCTTACAGATTCAGCAGAGGGATCGTGCTCGCTCCATCCAGACAGCACAATTTCACAATCACAGTCAACAAAAGAGCGCCTGGAGACTTCGAGTTCAAGGTGGGCGACGAGAGCATCACGGCTTGGGAGAACGATGATGTCTCCCACGATGCCACGACGCGGGAATATGTCGTCATCAATGTCGAGACTCCTGGGACGCTGGACAAGTGCATTGAGGACGCCGGGTTGAGTCTTAAGGAGATAAAGAATCTAAAGCTCACGGGGAATGTCAACTCACGGGATTTCGCGGTGATCAAACTTATGATGACTGGAATTCGGTCACTAAATCTGAAAGAGGTGCGGATCAAAGCGACTTCGTACGGTTTCATCGGTGATTTCAAGAGCAAAGATAATTACTACTATGAAAATGATGATGACGAATTACCCAACGAAGCACTTTGCACAGAAAGTCTTCTGCATTTAGTGCTACCAGACAATTTAAAAATAATTGGTGACGGGGCTTTAAGTGGTTCCAACATAACCGGCTCATTGGTTATTCCTGAAGGTGTGACCTCGATAGGGAACAATGCATTTTGCAGTTGTTCATCCATTGAAGGACTTTCACTACCGAATTCATTGCGGCACTTAGGGGATATGGCATTCGCATATTCCAGTATAACTGGAGAACTAACGTTGCCGGCAAATCTTGAATATCTTGGCAAGTGTGCTTTCTACCGGTGCGAATCCATCTATGGAGAACTGCACCTGCCGGACAAACTCACCTTTATTGGAATGGAGGCCTTTTCTGGTGTACAAGGACTAACAGGCGGTATAACAATTCCAAAAGGAATAAAGGAAATAGAGACAGCTGTATTTTATAATTGCCGTGGCTTAAATGGAACATTAACACTACACGAAGAAATCGCGAAAATCAATCAGGACGCTTTTTTTGATTGCCCATTCCGTGGAGAGCTTGTTCTTCCTAAAAATCTGACCATCATTGACAACAACGCTTTCTCAGGGGCCTGTTTCAGCGGATCACTTTCATTTCCGAACAATTTAGTAAAGATAGGAGATAGAGTTTTTGAAGGCAATTCCAGATTATGCGGGACTCTTCAAATACCCGAATCATTAATTAAAATCGGAGCTAATGCTTTCTCGGGATGCAGTATGCTGGAAGGCATAATTCTGCCAAATAATTGTGACATTCTTCCTAATGGAGTATTCAACGGTTGCTTCAACATTAATACGATCGTATGCAATAATCCATATCCCCCCAAAAGTAGCCCAGATGCCTTTGCAGGTGTGCCCAAGGACAACTTCACCGTTGAAGTGCCGGAATCAGCGGTTGCCCAATACCAGACAGCCAAAGGTTGGAATGAGTTCAAACGCATCGCTGCCTACCGCAATCTCGTCATAAGGCCGAGTGTGGCCTCAGCCCTGAACACAAAGACAACAAGGGAACTGATCCTGGACGCGGATGATGAGTGGGAGGTTGAAAGTATGCCAGGCTGGGTGACATTAAGCCAGAAAGAGGGGAAGGGAAAAACACTGCTCAAACTGGAATTCCTTCAAATGCCTAAAGGAAAGAACCGCGAAGGAGATCTCGTCATCAAGCTCAAGGACAAGGACTACAGGACAACCTGCCATCTGAACCAGTACGACTACGACTATGCCGAGGATGAGATCATCACCTTGCGCAAAGCCTCCAAAGGCAACGGAATCAATCTTGTCTTTCTCGGGGACGGGTTCAGCGCCAAGGACATCAGCGAAGGGTTGTTGATGAATAATGTGCAGGAAGCGGCAGGACACTTTTTCAGCATCGAGCCCTACAAGACATACAAGGACTATTTCAATGTCTACACAGGAATAGCGGTGTCGCCGGAATCCGGCATCGGAGGTGTCAACACCATAATCTACAACAAGTTCAACACCTTAGCAAAAGGCGGAGCGACTCTCGGTGGACGGTATGGAGAGAGCGACCGCAACGAGATATTCAAATACGCCTGCAAGGCACCGACCGTCAACGAAGAAAACCTCAACCGGACACTCATTGTCATTATTCCTAACACATCCGACTACGGAGGCACCACCTATATGTACGATGGTGGAGAGGCCATCGCATACTGCCCGATGAGCGACTATGGCTATCCTTTGGACTTCCGCGGAGTCATCCAGCACGAGGCCGGAGGACACGGATTCGGAAAACTCGGCGATGAGTACATCTACGTCAATGCGTTCATAGACGATGTGGGCGAGTTCAACAATGCCAAGATGAAAGGCTGGTACGAGAACTTGTCACTCACCGGAAAGATGAACGAGGTGCCTTGGAACCACTTGATCTTCGATGAGAGGTACAGCAAGTTCGTGGACATATTCGAAGGAGGGTTCAAATACTCAAGGGGAGTCTATCGCTCGGAGTACAACAGCTGCATGAACAATAATATTCCTTACTACAGCACCATCAGCCGCGAGGCAATCGTCAAAAGGATCATGGAATATGCCGGTGAGGAATATTCATTTGAAAAGTTTGTCGCCAATGACAAGATAGAGGCGCAGCCAGAGACCGCCTCGGCTGCCACCAAGGCCTCTCCGTTCAGTTTCTCCGCTTCCGGTGGAACGCATCAGCACGGGCCGGTGTTTATGGGAAAGCGTCCAACACTTAAATAGAGACCGCAATGAAAAAGAAATTTTTAATCTCCATACTTCTTTTAGCCGCAGCCTGTTCCAAGTCGGGCACAATGGTGGAGGATGATTCTCAGATCCGTTTCGACTTAGGGTTCTCAGGTCAGACAAGGGTTATGGCAAACGCCTTTGAAAGCGGCGACGTGACTGGGCTATATATGACCGAATATGATGGTTCAAACAAACCGGCTCCACTTCTGGTGTCAGGAAACGCGGTCAACAACGCCTTATTGAAATTCGACGGCACATCGTGGACAACCTCCCCTACCCTTTATTGGGACAAGGGCGTAAAATATGATGTCTATGGCTACTACCCTTATGCCAGCCCTTCGTCCGTGGAAGAGTACAATTTCAGTGTCGCCACCGACCAGACGACACTCAGGACAGGGAATGCGCTCGGCGGCTACGAAGCCTCAGACTTCCTTTGGGCGAAACAGACCGGTGTGAAGTACCCGAATGTGGTGAGACTGACATTCAGCCACAGGATGAGCCGGTTGGTAGTCAATTTGGTCAAGGGCAAGGATTTCGAAGGTGACATGCCAAAGGATGTTGTCGTCAAGGTCCATGGAACAGTGCCGGATGCCATCGTGGATCTCGGCAGCGGAGTCGTCGTGAAGGACAACTACGGCAAGGCGAAGACCATCACCATGAAAAAGGAAAGCGACACTGTCTTCTCCTCCATCATCGTCCCGCAGCGCATCGACAACCGTCAGCCTCTGATCGAAGTCCTGACCAGTAACGTTTCCTATCTGATGGAAAGCCGTTTCGTCTTCCGTTCCGGAGTCCAACATTCCGTCAACATCATCCTCGACAGCGACCCCGCCAAGGTCAAGATCGAGATCGGCGGCGAGATCCAAGGCTGGAATTAGCCTCTTCCGGGTGCGAAAACGTCTCTTTCGCACCCGAATAAACTGAAATCAATTTTCCGTGTCTGCTTTTCGCGTCCGGTACAAGGATGTGTGTTTAGCCATGGAATAATCGGACAAAAATCACCTAATCTCTTTGGAAAAACGGACAGAATCACATATATTTGCCATTAAAAAACAGACATATCTATGATTAAAAGAAAGATTTACAGCGACATAATGGATTTTTACAAGAATCATAAGAAAGCATTGCTACTTACAGGAGCCCGGCAGGTCGGGAAAACCTATGCTTTCCGAAAATTCGGTGCGGAATTCTTTGATAGTATTGTGGAGATCAACTTTGTCGAGAACAAGAGTGCCATCGGTTTCCTTGACGGTGCCTCCGATGCCAAGGAGATGATTCTCAGAATCTCGGCGATGACCAGGTCAAGGATGATTCCCGGCAAGACTCTCATCTTCTTTGACGAGGTACAGGAATATCCGGAAATAGTCACATTGGTGAAATTCCTCGTGGACGAAGGGAGTTACCGCTACGCATTGAGCGGATCATTGCTTGGAGTGGAATTGAAGGACCTGCGAAGTGAGCCTGTAGGCTATTTGGACATATTCGATATGTATCCTATGGATTTCGAGGAGTTCGCCCTTGCGGTCGGAGTCGCGCCGAAAATCATCGAGGCGCTCGCTGACAATTTCAATGCGAGGACACCTGTGGACAGGGTTGTACACGAAAGTATGATGAAGGTGTTCAGGCTCTACCTGATTGTGGGAGGGATGCCGGCGGCTGTCGCCAAATACCTGGAGACCAATAATCTCAGATTAGTTGAAGGCGAGCAGAAAGCAATCATCAAACTCTATAAGAAAGATATCGCCAAATATGATCCGGAGGACAAGCTGTACATAAACGACATATTCGATCTGATTCCTTCTGAGCTCAACGCAAAGAACAAGCGGTTCATTCTCAAGAAACTTAATGAGAATTTCAAGTTCAGTCGCTATCACAACAGTTTCTTATGGCTGAAAAACGCAGGTGTCGCATTGCCGACATTCAATGTAGAGGAGCCCAAATACCCGCTCAAACTTGCAGAGCAAAGGAATCTGTTCAAGTTGTTTCTGAACGATGTCGGACTTCTCGCCTGCCAATATTCAGACGGACTGCAACTGAAACTTCTTCGCGGTGAGGTAAATGTCAACCACGGTGGAATATTCGAAAACGCCGCCGCGCAGGAATTGACGGCACACGGCTTCTCATTGGCATATTACAACAACAAGAAGCTTGGAGAGATTGATTTTGTCATAACATATAAGGAGAAAGTGCTTCCGATCGAGATCAAGTCCGGCAAAGACTACATCAGACATAGCGCCATGGACAATGTGCTGAAGATCTCTAATTATGGCATTGAGAGCGGGATGGTTTTCTGCGATGGCAATCTTTCAGTGCGAGGCTCTCTCACATATCTGCCTGTTTACATGCTGATGTTTCTTAAAAACAATCGTCCGGATAACGACATTGTCTATAAACTGGATCTGAGTGGCATTTCGTAATAACGTCCACCACTCCGTCAACATCATCCTCGACAGCGACCTGGCCAAGGTCAAGATCGAGATCGATGGTGAGATCCAAGGCTGGAACTCTCAGGACATCCGGCAGAGGATGATGGAATCGCAACTGATTTTATAAAACACTTTCAGCCGCATCGTCACCGCATGGCACCGAGACGGCATATTCACTGAAAATTTTCCTTTCCTCCTGCCTACTTTTTCAGGGGGATCATATCTATACCATATTCAGAAGTAACATGCCATGAAAGCGATTCGCAAAGTCGCTTTGAGCCTGATTCTGACTTTTTTCAAGGGTACGGCAAACATGAACCTAAATGAACTTGATTCGGATAAAGTTTCTTTCCACTTTTGTTAAAAATATGACCTGATTATACGGTTTCAATAATATTGACAATAGAACATGAAAAAAGTATTTTCATTGGGCATGCTGCTTGCCCTGACCTTGCTTCTGTCAGGCTGCCACAAAGGCCTGAAGAGGGACATAAGAAACATCAAAGGCCGGCTGGACTAGATCGAGAACGTCGAGATCAAGACCATCAGTCAGCTTGCTTGCTGAAAATACTCCATTTTACCGACTTGCTTTTACAGGGTTATCTTCACAGTCACTTCAATGGTACCATGTCATGAAAACAATCAGCAAGGCCGTTTTGAATCCGATTCGGACTTTTTCCCGTGTCAGCAATTTTGATGATGTCATACAGGTGACGAGACATTCTGTCCACACGAATCTACTCTGGGCTATGAGAAAACTCTTCGTGAAGGAGACATATTTTTCCCAGGATACTATATTTTCATTTTCCTGAAACGCAATTTCAGGCCATTCACTCTCTGTATGATAGTGTCGAAGTCGAGGGCATCTCCATAAATATAGCCATTGATCATATTGTCGTTATAGTCTTTTCGAAATGCCTCAAGAACATCTCTGGCAGGTACAAAATCAATGTAATCCGGATAGTCCAGATCGTAATTCACATAACCAAGATGATAGAATCTTCGACGGTGCTCCACTATGGATTTATATAAAGAGATGTCATTCAATGCCTCTATTCCATAGCTGGTATCCATAATCTTATCAATGTCATATAGATGTCGGCTCATTCTGCGAGAACGTGGATGTTGCTTCTGGAATTCCTCGTTCAGAAGAAAACACTTTTCCAGAAATGTCCTTGAAGGCTTTACGGTACGAATCACAGCTCCGGAATCTGTGTCTGTATCCTCAAACTTCTGATTGATGAGAGACTTGATTAGTTTGTCTTCATAAGGCTCATCCATAGAAAGACAGCTTATTTCGATTTTCACACAAGCGTCTATGTCACCGGAATATTCAGGAAACAAGCTGGAGTAGAATACATTTATGGCAGTAGGATCGCTATCGTGGTCTATCGGCTTTGTCCCTGTTTCAGTCAGAGTCTCCATGATATTCTTCACGGTGAAATTATGAGCACCACACTCTTTCAGTTTCTTTTCAAGCTCCTTTGACAGCACTCCGTGAATATAATCTCTTGAGGCCTTTCTTAATCTCATCAACTGCGAGTTGGTCTCTCCTGACGCAAAGCTATAACCAAGAATATCACGATAGAATCTCCGGTCTATAGCGATGTCAATATCCTCACTGAATCGCTGAATCAGTCCCCATCCCTTGCTCAGTGATGTGCCTCCCTTGAAAAGAAGAAATGGACCGCATTCTATATTGAATAAAGCTTTCAAAATGATTGTCACCCACCAGTCCTTTTCTACGGCACGCTCTTCAATCTTTTTTTCCTTAGCTGTAGCTTGTACCGAAGCCAACTGCTCGGCCACAGGCAAGTTTTGCCATAAGTTATTCATCTCGTCTGTGTTTTAAGTGCATTGAGAAAAAACTTCCTTATCCAACTTGGCATCATCTGCAAATCCTCGGAGAGATTATCTACGTCCTTATCGTGGCGAATCAGATTGCTGATGTTGAGCCAGTCTTCTTCTGTTATGTTATTCTCCCCGATATATTTCAATGCCTGAACAATCAAACTACGTTTTCTCCCTTTGATGGCAAAGTTCTTCGGAACAGCTCTTTTGAATGTTATCGTTCTGCCATCAATAATGATTTTTCTTGCGGAACCCGATGTCAGAAATACAGGATTCATCGGCATTTGTGTTGACAACCCTAGCAGATTTAGTGCCGTGGCTCCTGTTGGAAGAATTTGAGCCTTGTCTCTTTCTGCAATAGCCGAAGCAATAGCCGAAACCGGAGGATATACTAAACCGAATCTTGTTGGTTCCGTTTTCAGATAGACGCCTCGGGAAAGGTGATAGAGATCGCCAGATTTCACGAGATCGGAAAGAATTTTCCCGACATATTCATCATCGTATTCAGGAAAACTGTTGTTGAAGAACAATGTTCCATTATCGGCAGAGCTAATTCGCTCTCTTATAATGCTTGCCACCATATAATTATATAACATGCAACCAAGATTCACTCGGTAATTTTTGCAAAATTACCGATACTTTTGCATTTTGCCAATACTTAACAAAATTTATATTTTTCTCCATACTTTCAATTATCCGCAATTGCACAATGATCTAAAGTGATGAGCCGTTTTGCGTACCTTAATAAAACCGCTTATGGGAAATGCCGTTTGAAATCCATTCTCTCGTGCAGGATGCGGACAATCAGGATGTCGCCTTGAGGGCGAAGTGCATAGAAGATTATGTGATGTCCGCAATGGAGTCCGTACAGGTCGGGCATAATTTCTTCATACCTTTTTGACGTTATAGTGGACTGGGATAATAGGAGGCGGCAGACTGATATTAACTTGTTGTAATATTCATCAGCCTGCTTTTCCGACCAGGTCTTTACCGTGTATCGCCATATTGATGTCAAGTCCTCTACGGCTTTTCGGGAATATTCCAGTTTCTTAGCCATTTGAATGTTCTGCCTTGAGAGATTTCAGATGAGCCTGTGGGTCAAATCCTTCAGCCACGCCACTGTCAAGGCCTTCGTTGATTGCGGACTTCAGAGCCATAAGTTGGCTCTCGTCCTCTTCCAGCAAGCGGAGTCCTGCCCTGATGACTTCACTGGCGTTGTTGTACCGTCCTTGAGCGATCTGAGCCTTTATGAAATCCTCGAAGTAACCTCCGAGAGCGACTGATGTAGTTTTCATATTCGTTGTCTATTTACGCAAAGTTACCAAATATTAATAACTGTGCAAAGCCTTTTATAAAAAGTTAATCATGGTGTATTTTAACACACTGGCATTATGTGAACACAAGCCCAAGGTGCATTACGCATCGACTTCCCTATGACCATATTGTCCACCACCGCATCCGTCATCAACATAAATCAACCAATCGTAGGAGGGATTATCCCCAACCCATATTCCTTATCTATTTTCGGATAGTAATATATTCCGTGAGCAATGCGGATTATCATACCACTTGACTTCAGTCGCTGCAGACTTTTCGTCACTGCCTCCGGCGTCCCAGTGAGGATGACAAGAAAGTGTATGTCGGAACCTATAAGGGGTTCAAGATTTATCGAGACTATGGTGAATATTAAGATGGTGTAGCCATCAGTTGCGACCCGCTTGGCGACTACGATGATACCTACGAAGGGCAGAGAGAGTATTATGACGAGGAACTTATGCACTTCAAGCGCATCGATTAACAGTCAGATATAACATCCGTGGAATCTGGTTCACCAAACCTGAAACAGTTAGTCCGGGGATCCCTGCGTTTCCCTAGACTAACTGGTAATAATACGAACTTTGCCCGGAGATATTCCTGTGCCAGCCAAGGTTGATATTGACTCCATCAATTTCGTGTTCTTCAAGCAGTTCCAGGCAGTTCAGGCTTTTGCATAAGCAATGATATTCAGTAAGATCGGGGTTCGTGTTTCAGCTTTACATTGCCGGAACCAGAGACGAAATACGGAATTCTTCGGACATCAACCCAAGAATACCTTTGTCATAAGTGATATTATTTTTATATTTGTAAAGTTTACCACTATAAAGTTTACATTCATAAAGATTGAGCGATGAGATACTATGACAGAACCAGTGAATTGGCTCTTCTGAAGGATGCCCAGAAGAAATCTTTCGGAGAGTTTTCTAAAATGACCGTACTTAAGGGTCGGCGCAGGATAGGGAAAACCACATTGGGAATTCTCTCAATGGAAGGAACGGACACGGTCTATTTGTTTGTTTCCCGAAAGGCTGAAGCCGATCTTTGCAGTGAGTACGCAGAGGCGATAAGGCAGGAATTAAAAGAGTTTGTTCCCAAAGGGATCTATCATTTCAAGGACATATTCGCAATGCTTATGAATATAGGCAGACATCGCTCATTCAACCTGTTCATCGATGAATTTCAGGATTTCCTATATGTCAATCCTGCAATTTACTCTGACATCCAGGATGTTTGGGATCGCGAGCGAAGGAACTCCAAGGTGAATATGGTGGTAAGCGGATCAGTTTACTCGATGATGGAAAAAATATTCAAAGACGAGAAGCAGCCACTGTTCGGAAGAGCCGATATGACGCTCAGCCTTGAACCATTCAGGACTGATGTCTTGAAGGAAATAATGTCGGACCACAAGAAGAATTACAACAAGGATGACCTGCTTGCGCTGTATTGCTTTACCGGAGGGGTTCCAAAATATGTAGAGTTGTTGATGGATAATGACTGCACTGACATGGAAAGAATGGTCGATTATATGACAAGACCGGATTCTCAGTTTTTCGATGAGGGCAGGAATATGCTGATTCAAGAGTTCGGAAAACAATATGCCACGTACTTTTCGATTCTTGGACTTATTTCGGCCGGCGATGTCACACTTCCCCAAATAGAAGGAATGCTTGGAGAAAAAAGTCTTGGTGGACAAATGAAAATTCTGGAGGAAGAATATGGACTGATCAAGAAAAAGAGGCCAATCAGAGCCAACAATACTTCCAAAACAGTCAGATACGAAATCAATGATATTTTTCTTCGTTTCTGGTTCAGGTACTTCTATAAATACCGTTCTTTGATAGAAATCAAGAACTATTCCGCATTGTCAGAACTAATCAAGAACGAGTATCAGACATATTCAGGACGTATTTTGGAAAGATGGTTCCGGCAAAGGATGATGGAATCGCAACAATACGCTGAAATCGGAGCTTGGTGGCATCCTCGCAAAGGGAACACGGACAATTCTGACAATGAGATCGACATCGTCACCGTAAGACTTGACGGGAAAGTACAAGCATACGAAGTGAAACGGAACAAGAAAAAATACTCTCAGGAGCTAATAATGGCAAAAGTGACAGATATGAGCCACTGCGCATTCGGCAACACAGACATTACTGTCGGATGCCTGTCATTGGAGGATATGTGAAAGACCTTTCGCCAGGCATTTCTTTTTACTCAACGACAATAATTTCGGCGCCTGGGTCGCAGGTCAGAGACAGGGTCGATTTCTGGGCGGCGGTCAGGTAGAGGGTCTTGATCGGAGAGTTGGACAGGTATGCTTCTTTCAGGGCCGGGTTACGGGTAAGGTCGAGAGATTCCAAGGATGTGTTCTGGGCATAGAGCGACACGAGGGCAGGGCAATTACAGAGATCGAGGGCTTTCAGGGAAGTGTTGTCGCAGATCAAGAGCGTCAAGGCGACATTCTTGGAAAGGTCAAGTTCCGTCAACAGGGTCTGGCCCGAGACATCCAGATTCTTGAGGGTTGTGAACATACCGATACCATAGAGCGATTCTATTCCGGAATATTCCTCCGCAGGGATATTCATTGACTCGACTTCCGCAGCCTCCGCCAAGGACACAAAGGAGTCATAGTTGAAGTCGTAGTTGTCGAGGATGAACCGCGCGAACACCTTGTCCTCAATGCGGGGCGTATAGACAATTTCCACTGATTCATGGACATACCTATGCTGGCCGAGGTTGACATTGATGCCATCAATCTGATGTCCTTCAAGCAGTTCAAGACGCTTAAGGCCCTCATTGAGACTATGAAGTTCAGAGAGTTCAGGATTTGTGTTCAGATCCAGAAACGAGATTTCATCGCAACCGTCAATGTTAAGGGATCTCAACTTGACATTGTAACGCAGATTCAGAGAGTGCACAGGGCTTCCGGCGCAATCAAGGACCACCAGATCAGCGAGCAGGTAGATCTTGTCCCCATCCTCCAGGGCATCCCCGGCGTAGAGCCGCCGGAGGTCGCTTTTCTGGCGGAACAATTTCTCATTGTCCTTTATTCCGGAGCGGGAATCATAGCTGAACTCCTCAAGCGACGGGAAAAGAGACAGATCCGGGGCCAGATTCCGGCAACCGGCGACGTCAAGCGAACGGAGATCCCGCAAGGAAGCCAGACTGTAGGTCAGGACTTCTGTCTTCAATTCCACATTGCCGGAGAGAACCAGAGACGAAAGGCGGGACTCGCCTGACAGAATCAAAGATTCAATGTGGTTGTTGGACAGGTCCAGACAAGTGACGTGATGATTCGCGCCAAGATCGACAGATGCAAGTGCACCGCTTCCGCCTTCCGGACCACACGACAGCCCGCGGCACCAAACGGTGTCCAGATTCGGAAGATATTCCAGCCCTTTAAGCGACTTGACATCGTCCGAACGAATGTCAATCTTGGTCACGAGAGCAGCCTCCTCAAAACTTATCAGGCCGTCAGAGTCCTTGTCCCAGTTGGCAATCATCCAATCAGCCAATGTCTTGTCCTCGAACGGCATCGGGATCACCACCTCCATTTCCTCACTGTAGGCCGTTCCTTTCGCATTGACTGCATAGGCTCGGAAATAGTAGGTCTGGCCGATCGTCAGTCCTTCGACTGTCACCGTCCGGTCCCCATAGTCTGAGCCATCTATGGTTTTGGTCGCCAGATCGAAAGTCGGGGACGGAGAAAGACTCCAGCACAATCCACAGACCATCATCTCACCGCTGAAAACATCCTCAACGGAATAATCAAAGACCAGAGCCGTTCCGTTTTTGATGGTCAATGAGTTGAGGGTAAGGACAGGCATCCGCTGCTCTATCTCGAATCGTTGGATGCCCGACAACCGGTCATCGTCTCCGCCGGAGACAAACGAGCGGCAAAAGTACTCGCCACAGGCCAAACCAGAAATTGTCGTCGAAAACTCATTACCCGAAAGATGATCCACATCAAGACGCTCCATTGCGTTCTCGCTGTTGCCGAAATAGAAACCGCAGCCCTTGATGTTGTCAGCCCTCGACACTTTGCAGCGGAGTATGGCATCCGTCCCTTCAACGCTAAATGTGGTGCTCAGAATCTCAGGAGCGGAATGGAGCGATGGATCGGGGTCTTTCACACATGAGACGATCCCGACACAGAGCGACATTAAAGCCAAAAACACTCGTGAGATTGACATAGATTGCAAATATAACTGATTTGGCGGGCATTAGAAAGACTATCCGTCAGTTTTTAAGGGCACAGGCGCAATGAACCAAAATGAACCGGAATGAACTTGAACGAAACGGACTAAATGAATAACTTTGCGAGTCAAAACTAATGCATAGATGGCCAAGATTATACCGGAATTGAATTATTTGCTGGCGGAGGTCGAGAAACGCTACGGAAGAAGGCTTTTGACGTCCGCCGATTTCGAGGCACTGTCCGTTGTGGTCGAGCACGAGTCGGGCGAACTGATCTCCGCCTCAACCCTGAAAAGGTTGTGGGGATACGTGACACTGAGACCGACACCGAGAATCTCGACACTCAATGTGCTGTCCAGATACATCGGGAAACGGGACTTCAGCGCGTTCCGGCAGAGCATCATAAATGACGGACACTATGTGTCAAACTTTTTCTCAGTGAAGAAAGTCTGCTCACAAGATCTGAAAAAGGGGGCGGAAGTGCTCATCGGATGGGCTCCGAACCGGCTTGTCACGCTCCGCCACGACGGGAACGGGGACTACACGGTCATCAAATCCAAAAACTCGAAACTGCTTGAAGGAGACAAATTCCAGGCGGAGTCGTTCATGGTCGGCTACCCGCTGTACATTCCAAGAATCCTTAGGAACGGTGAATATACCCTCTCCTACATCGCCGGCACACAGGAAGGCCTGAACCGTGTTGATGTCATCAGCGAAGGAAGCGATCAGTAGCCGGATTCCTTGATCTCAGCGGAAATCTCATCAAAGACTGAATCGACGGCGCGGCGGTTCATCGCTGATTTGATGTCCGGAAGCGCCAGACTGAATGACAACGCAAAGACGAGGGCGGAGACAAGCACAGCAGCCACAATCCTACGTGCGCGCCGCTCCCTTGTGAGTATGGCGGTGCGGACTTCCGCGACCGAACCATAGCGTTTGTCACGGTCCTCGGCCGCACAGACAGCGGCAATGCGGGGATATGCCCCCATTTTCTGCATGATCCTTCCCAGCGAGTATATGTCCGTACGGCAATCCACACACTCTCCGGCCATCTGCTCGGGGGACACATAGTCCCTGGTGCCGGCAGGGTTCTTCAGCACGGAATACCAATCGGCATCCGAAAGTCCGAAATCTATCAGTTTGACATTCCTTCCGTTTCTTGTGATCATAATGTTGCCGGGCTTCAGGTCACGGTGGACGATCTGACGGCTGTGAAGGTACTCAAGCGCGTCGCAGAGCTCCAGGACAATCTTTCGGACAGGCAATGCCTCCTTTCCATAAATGGAAGCAAGGCTCTCTCCGTCAATCCATTGCATCACGATGCAGTTGCCAAGGCCGGGGATATTCATAAAATCCAGAACCGGGCAGATGTCCGGATGATCCAGAGTGTGGCTGATCTCATACTCCTTACGGAGAAGTCCCTCGTAGAAGGGATTTCCGACATGTTCAGGTTTCAGCGACTTCAAGGCTACAAGCTTGCCGTCAAGCGTCATACGGCTGAGAACGGAATAACTCTCCGGCGACTCGTGAATTTTCTGAATACTCCCGGATCCGCCGTCAGACAATTCTTCGTAAGATCCGAAAAAAACTGATGTCTCTTCCATAATCACACTAAAAGGATGTCCAATATAACGTTTTTCACGCGCATTTTACCAAAAATATTGGTAAATTTGTTATTTTGATTGAGTATGCGCGGAAGACCGATACTATTCCTGTCCCTGACCATGATGTCTGTGGCCTGCACTTCCAGAAAAGAGGTACAGGATGTCAAGCCTTGCTACGACACGGAAGCCGATTGCCTAAACGGGACGATGATCGTGTCGCGGGACGGAAAGTACGGGCTGGCCGACACTTCCGGAAGGGAAATCCTCACTCCGGTCTATGATGACCTTTATTACATTTCCGATGAGACCTCCGCGGCTTTCACAGGGCAGACAGTCGAGTTCTTTGACCGGAACGGGAAGCGGCTGGGAGAGACCGTGACTGGGGACGAGGCAACTTTTGAAGATCTGCTGGCGGCGTATTCTAAAATCGAAAAGACGCGCAGGGAGCAGTGGGACGGCATATTGAAGAGTTATGAGGATCTTAGAAAGTACTGCCAGTCCGACAGCGCCACAGCCGGAACGGCAGGACTCATGGCCGATGACATCAGGGCGGCGCTTCAGAAGATCGGTGGACCGATGGAGAAGGACCAGAAAGTCCGGTTTATGACAGAATACTCCGCTTACAAACGTTAGGAAGATGAGAAAGCTGCTGATCACCATACTTGTCACCCTGATTTGCGCCCCGATGTTCGCTCAGGGAGCCTCCGGCATAAGGAAGGACAATTCTTACATCTACGCCGAAGGCTCGGCGGCGCTTGCGGTCGCGGCAGACAGCGCGGCGCTTGAGGCGCTTGTAGGAAAACTAGCGCAGACGGTCAGTCTGCCATATTCATTGGAAATCAGGAAAAGATTGATGCGCACCTACTTGGGAGACATCAAAAGAGAATGCGGGATGATCTCCACGACGGGAAAGACCACGACTGTCACAAGGTATATTCAGAGAAGCGACGTGGAGCGGATCTTCGACGGCAGAAGGAGAAAGGTCAAGGAGATGCTCCAGATAGCGTCCACCGCCGACAGGAAATGCCAGATGGACGTGGCGCTGCGCTACTATTGCTGGGCGGAGACTCTGATGCGGAGTCTTCCCTCCCCTGATGTCACCGCGATCGCCCAGGCCAAGAGCAGGCGCGAGGCGATCCTGAAAGGACTGAACGTGGAGTTCGACCGGCAGGACATCTACGACAAGGGCATTGTGGAACTGACGTTCACTTTTGACGGCAGGCCTGTCAAAAACATTGACTATAAATTCTTTGACGGGAAGGTTTGGAGCAAAGTCCTGTCCGCCAAGGACGGAAAGGGGTTCGTGGAGGTCAGGCCGGACTCCAAGATCGACCAATATCGGATCAAGTACGAGATCACTCCGGCGCACCTACAGCATTTGTTCAGGGAGGTGAGTATGGTGGAAAAAGCATTGGCTTCCGGGACAAAGGACAATGGCGGCGAAACGAAGTCTAAAGCCGGTCCTGCCGGAACAACTGAAGCCACACACGAATCCTCCGCCCGGAAGATCGACTTCTCCGCCGTCAAAAGGAAAGTGCTGGACGTTGTGGCGAGAGAGGAGTTCCAGAGGGAGCCTGACTCCACCCGAGGCGAGTTGACACCAGTTGTCTTTTCCTCTGAATATGAAGACATTGTCTCAAAGATGTGCAAAGGAATCACCGGCGGGTCGGATGAATCCATCTCTGAATATTTCACCCCGGAGGGCTATGGGATATTCAACAGCCTCATCCGCTACGGCAACGCCCGGGTGCTCAACTTCGGAGAGTTGAATTTCTACGGACTCGGAGACGAGGTCTACGCAAGAAGCGTCCCGATGGTGTTCTCGTTCAAGGGCAACAAAAGGCAGTTCGTGGAGAACATCGTGTTCACTTTCAACGGGGAGAAAAAGATCTGCGATCTGTCCTTCTCCCTGGACAAGGAGACAGTGCAGGACATTGTCGGCCAGACAGGCTGGAGCGAGGAGGCAAGGATAATCCTCATCAGTTTCCTGGAGAACTACAAGACAGCGTACGCCCTCAAGCGGCTGGACTACATCAGCTCAATCTTCGACGACGACGCACTGATCATAACCGGACGGGTGCTGAGGAACGTCAAAGGGTCCAACGAGTACAGCGGCAACCGCTACGTCACACTGACCCGCCAGAGCAAGGCGAACTACATCAAGAACCTCGGCAGGGTCTTTGAGAGTCAGGAATATGTCAACCTGCAATTCTCTGACTGTGAGGTTATGAAGCTCGGCAAGGGAGAGCAGCTGTTCGGAATAAAGATCAGACAGGAGTATTTCTCCACGACATACTCTGACACTGGCTATCTGTTCATCCTCGTGGACCTTCGGGACTATCAGAGGCCTGTCATCCACGTCCGGACCTGGCAGGATGAGCCGGACAAGGACTTCGGAGTGATCGGACCTTATAACTTTTAGGACATGAAGAGGTTCGCTGTCATATTCATACTTCTTGTCCTCGCCGCTGGTTCCGCACTGGCGCAGAGAGACTCGTCCGATTTTTATGTCCAGTCTTTCAAGAAGTTGGAATGGGATCTGGATGCCCGGAGCAACTACCCCATGCTCGACCAGAACAACCGCAAGGCGGCCCTGATCAAGGTGGTGATTCCTGACTCCGGCTTCGATTTCGATGTCGGGGTGATGGGAGTCGTGGGGGTCAGGCAAGAGGTCGGCGAGATCTGGGTCTATGTTCCCGAAGGGGTTCGGAAGATGACGATCCGCCACAAGGGCTACGGTATCATCCGCGACTACGAGTTCGACTGCCCGATAGAGTCCGCCTCGGTCTACGAACTGGTCCTGCATGTCCCAAGGCATCAGGAAAGCAAGGTGATCGTCAGGGATTCAATCGTGTATGTCCCCACTCCTGTCAACGTGGAGACTCCGCGTAAGCGAAAACGCCTTGGCATAAGCGTCCTTGCCGTCGGCAGCGTCCCGGATCCGTCCTTTGGAGTCATGGCAGTCTGGAACCCCAAGCGGCTCGGGGCATATCTGAAGGCCACAGGCAATCTCAAACCCTCCAACTACACTTACATCTGCCACGAGGACGGCACCACTGACAACGGCTACATCTGGACAAGCGGCAAAGGCCACGTCTCAAAAATGACGGTAACCGCCGGTGGAATATTCAGATGCCTTGATTGGATGAGTGTCAGCGTGGGAGCCGGCTACGGGAAAAGGGTTCTTATTTGGAGAGACACCAAGGAAAATTTCGTGAAAGTGGACGAAGCCTCCGCGCAAGGCTTCGCCGCCGACCTCGGAGCAATCTTCCATTTCGGCCGTTTCACCGCCTACACCGGCATCAACTCCATCGCCTTCAAGCGCATCTACCCGGAACTTGGTGTCGGATTAAGTTTCTAAACCCGAAATCAGGCTCGACGGCATAACTTAAGGCTGGAACTCTACATACCAGAATTCGGATATGATGCCATTCGTTATTCCGGATTATGTTTGCTGAATGAATATATTCACAAAATCATGCGAAATCATGAAGAAAAAAATTTGCGGATTGAAAGATTTTGTCTATCTTTGCAATCCCAATGGGGTATTAGCTCAGTTGGTAGAGCGTTTGAATGGCATTCAAAAGGTCAGGAGTTCGATTCTCCTATGCTCCACTTCCCGTTGAACAAGTATATTTCAAGTACCTTCTTTCATATATGAAACAGAAGCGAAGCACCATATTCAAGGCTCTCGAAAGTTTTCCTAGAGCCGAGTTGGAGGACATCCGCCAGTACTTCGGCGCCGATGTCCCCGCCAAGGTTCTCAAACGCGAGTTTGTGGACCGGCTTGGTGCGTACATAATAGAGAAGCCGGCCCGCTGGCTGAGCAGGATGCTCGAAAGGGACCTACGGCTGCTCAAACGTCTTGTAGAGGCAGGTCCTGGAGTTCCGCTTTATCTTGACTACCCGGATTTTCCGTCCGTCCTGGAGACCGTGAAGCTTTTGGAATCCGACACATCCGACGAGAATTTCAGGGCAGTGTGGATTCCAAAGGATATGTACGATATTGTGGCTCCGCACATAGACGATGTTCTGAATGAGGGTGAGGAGAGTGGATTGTTCGAGATGGAACAAGCCGCTCTCGGTTATCTTTGCCTCTACGGCATCATGACTGTTGACGAGTTCTTTGACAGGATGCTGGACTACTGGGAGTTCTCCGGCAAACACAGCATCGAGTCCTTCACCAATATGGTTTACGACAGTCCCGTAATGAAGCTCTGCCGTGTCGATTTCGACGGGGAGCGCTACATGAGCGCACCGAACATCTTTGACCCGGAAGAGATTCTGATTGGAAGGAAGGAATATTCCGGAATAGATTCGCTTCGGCCTTTTTCGCCGGCTGAGGCTTTGGAGGCTGGTGCCGGCTCGCCGTATTTTGTCTACGGCCTTGAATCAAAAGAGGGATCCAGGCTGGTAGAGATGCTCAGCAATTTAGGTTACGCCGGCGAAGATCTTGTACGTGAGGAGCATGACATCTGGATGAATGCGCAGATGTCCGGCAAGAGCGACACCACCGAGGCCATATTCGCCAGCGTGTCCCGCAAGCAGGAGGACATCGAATCGTTTGACGATTATGACGAATGTATGGAAATCGTGGCCGCCTACGCCAATTCCCTTCCGAAATGGCTTCTCAAAGGTTACTCCTCCAACGAGAAGAACTGTCTGAAAGTCGTTCTTCAGACAGAGGACGACCCGCTTCAGGCCATGATCAAAAAGAACCCAATCCTCGGTCTCTTCGTCCCTCCGGCTCCGCTTGACGCCCCGTGCCCATGCGGCAGCCACCTTTCCTACCGCAACTGCCACGGGAAGAATAAGAGTTAGATGGTCAAAAGCCTTACCGTTCCGCTCTGAGAGCGCATGCTTTGGCGAATTTAGAGAAATATCGGTCTGACGGAGCTATCGCATTGTTGTCTTCGGAAAGGTATTCCTCGCAGAATTGGTCTCTCGCCATAAGTACCTCCCTGAGCATTGAATCTCTAGACGATCGAGATTCATTGTTCCGTCCTACTTCGATTGTCAGGTCGAATAAGTCGAGGGCTCGGATAAAAGCGTTTTTGGCCAGCGAGATGTTCCCCTTTTGTTTCCATTTCAAAGTCCGTCCAACCTCGCTTCCAATATTCGCCATCTGCGTGATGAAATCCATCGCAGCCCATTTATTCTTATCCGGTTTTGCCGGAAGTTGTGTTTCTGTCATTTGATAAGATTGTTGACTATTGAACGAATTTGACTGCGTATCTCCTCATCTTCCACATCTCTGCTGAAATTATTTCTTCGAGGACTGATGTTGATCAGTGAGTCGAATTCAATGAAGTCATCCCCCTCAACATCGGGATACAGGTTGATGCCCCATAGGGATTCCTGATTTGAGCCATCTTCAAGCAAGAGTTTCTCCAAATCAGAATGAAGTTCAGCATCCAGCGCCATAATCCGCCTGTCGATGTCAACAACGCCTTTGATCATTTCACCATAGAAGTTTTGCGCCATTTCCGCCAATCTATTTCTGCTTATGGTCTTATCGATTATTGTCATAATATTTACAATCTTTCAGAATACAAACCTACGCAAAAAAAATGATATCTCATTCTTAAAATCATACCAGAACAATGCGGCAGTTACCTCTATATCAATCATACAGTGATGGGCGTGCTATTTCGCGCAAGATTTCTTAACTTCACCGGACGGTCTCCGCCGGACTGTGGCCACGGCCCTGTGGCGGCAATCTTAAATCAATGAATATAAATGGATAACGGAAAGAAACTGATGACTATGGCGGCTGCAGCGATGTCGATGTGCGGGTGCGCCGGACGTGCCTAAGTTCAACATGGAAATAGAATATCCGGACCCGATGTAACATTCCGGAAGATGAGATGAGGGCTGGCCGAAATTCAACGGCCAGCTCTCATTCATATTCTAAGGCAGGTTATTACCTCTCGTCCTGGTACTTGAGGATCGGCTTGCGTGCGGCCGTGGTCTCGTCCGGCCGGGTGATCGGAGCGTTGTGTGGGGCGCTCTTGAGCATCGCGGGATCCTCGGCGGCCTCAAGGGCGATCTTCTTCATCACCTCGATGAAAGCGTCCAATGTCTCGATCGACTCAGTCTCCGTTGGCTCGATCATGATGGCCTGATGGAAGAGCAGAGGGAAGTAGATCGTCGGGGCGTGGAAGCCGAAGTCAAGAAGCCTCTTGGCCACGTCCAATGTGGTCGCGCCTTCTCTCTCTACGGTTCCGTCAGCGGCCTTCCTCGAACCGTCGTCCGCAAGACCGTCATAGACAAATTCGTGCTTGCAGACAGTCGGGATCGGAAGTTTGTAGAACTCCTTGAGACTCTCCTTTATGTAGTTGGCCCCAAGGGTGGCGTACTTGCCGACCAACTTGACGTTCTCACGACCGAGTGAAAGGATATAGGCGTAGGCTCTCAGGATCACACCGAAGTTGCCCAGGAATCCGGACACCTCACCGGCTGTCTTCTCACAGCCGACAGCATTCCTCTGAGCATCGCTCCTGCCCACACCGGCGCGTCCGCGGACCTTGAACTGGCCATATTCATCCTTTACAACCTTTGGAACAGGAAGATAAGGCACAAGTTTCTCGCAGACACCGACAGGACCCGAGCCAGGGCCGCCGCCGCCGTGAGGGGTCGAGAACGACTTGTGCAGGTTCAGGTGCAGGATGTCGAATCCCATGTCACCTGGACGGGCGACACCGATGAGCGGATTCATGTTCGCCCCGTCGTAGTAGAGAAGGCCACCGCATCCGTGGATGAGTGCGGCGATCTCCACGATGTCCTTCTCGAACAGGCCGAGGGTGTTGGGGTTGGTCATCATGATGCCGGCGATGTCGTCGCCGAGCAGCGGCTTGAGGTCGTTCACGTCCACAAGGCCGTCAGCCTTGGACTTAACGACAACCACCTCCAGACCGCAGACAGCGGCGCTGGCAGGGTTCGTCCCGTGCGCGCTGTCAGGCACTATCACCTTGGTTCTTTTCAGGTCACCGTTCAGGATGTGGTACCGGCGCATGATCATCAGGCCGGTCAGCTCGCCATGCGCTCCTGCGCAAGGATTGAACGTGAAGTGAGCCATTCCCGTGATCGCGGCCAAAGCCTTGTCCATATTGTAATAGACCTCCAAAGCGCCCTGCACCGTGGATGCCGGCTGCAAAGGATGCAGTCCAAGGAAGCCCTTCATCCCGGCGATCTCCTCGTTGATCTTCGGGTTGTACTTCATCGTGCAGCTTCCCAGAGGGTAGAATCCGGTATCGACACCGAAGTTCATCTGGGACAGATTGGTGTAGTGGCGCACAACGTCAACCTCGCTCACCTGAGGAAGTCCCACGGCCTCAGACCTTCTGAGGACGGCAGGAATCTCGTCTGTGCTGGAAGTCCACTCGTTCTTTCCGAGCGAATAGCCGGCTCTCCCCTCTTTGGAGAGCTCGAATATCAATTTATCGTAATATTTCATATTCCTCAGGCCTCCTTCACCAACGCGACGAGAGCGTCGATCTCGGCTTTCGTCCTTCTTTCGGTCGCACAGAAACTCACATAGCCTTCCTCTGTCTCAAGGGCAGCGAAGAATCCGCCGTCGTGAAGCTTGATGTGAAGCCTTTCGACCGGCATCAACGGCTTGAGCACGAACTCCTTGAGGAACGGCTTATCGAAGACCTCGGCGAACTTGCCGGTCTTGAGCAGCTCATCGTGGAGATAGTGAGCGGCGGCATAGGAGCGGTCATTGGCCTCCTTGAGGCCTTTCGGTCCCATAAGCGACATATAGACAGTCACATAGAGAGCCATCAAGCTTTCGTTCGAGCAGATGTTGGAAGTGGCCTTCTCGCGGCGGATGTGCTGCTCGCGGGCCTGAAGGGTCAGACAGAAGCAGCGGCGTCCTTCAGTGTCACGGGTCTCACCGACAATTCTTCCAGGAAGTTTGCGGACATATTCCTTCCTGCAGGCCATGAAGCCGACATAAGGGCCACCGAAACTCATCGGGATTCCGAGGCTCTGACCGTCACCGACAGCTATGTCCGCGCCCCACTCGCCGGGGGTCTTCAGCACCGCGAGAGCGGAAGGGTCGCAATATTCAATGAATATTCCGCCCTCCTCGTGGATGGCCTCCGCGAAGCCGGTCAGGTCCTCAATGATGCCGTAGCGGTTGATCGAAGGTACAATCACCCCTGCCACATCGTTCTTTGCGAGCTCAGCCTTGACGCTTTCAAGACAAGTCTGGCCGTCTTTGCATGGAACGAGAGTCAACCCGGTGCCGTGGTAACCTGAATATGTCTGGATAGTCTTGATGACATTCGGAAGCAGGGACGAGGAGACAAGCACACGGGACTTGCGCTTTGTGCAGGCCGGCGCCATCCTCACGGCCTCGGCGGCGGCGGTCGGGCCGTCATACATGGAAGCGTTGCTGATGTCGAGTCCTGTCAGAGCGCAGATCATGCTCTGGTACTCGAAGATGTACCTGAGGGTTCCCTGCGAGATCTCGGCCTGATAAGGCGTGTATGCTGTCAGAAACTCTGAGCGGGAAGTGATGTAAGGGACAACGGACGGAGTGTAGTGGTCGTAGACGCCCTGGCCGACGAACACCTTGAGTTTCTCGTCCTTCTTGTCCAGTGACTCAAAAAAGTCCCGGACCTCCTGCTCCGACATAGCCTCAGGCAGGTCATATTCACCCTTGAAGATGACTTCCTGCGGCAGATCGGAATAGAGGTCGTCCAGAGACTTCACCCCTACGCGTTCCAGCATCGCGCGGACATCTTCTTCTGTGTGAGGGAAATAAGGGAATGCAGCCATTTTACTTCTCTGAAAAAGCCTTGTAAGCCTCTGCGTCCATGAGCGCGTCAACCTGTGAAGGGTCGCTCATCTCAACCTTGATGATCCATGCCGCGTAAGCGTCCTCATTGATCTTCTCGGGAGAGTCCTCCAGGTCAGGATTGACCTCCACTACATTTCCTGAGACAGGCGAGAGAAGCTCGCTGGAAGCCTTGACGCTCTCAAGAGCGCCGAATTCCTCACCGGCCTCGACATCATCGCCAACCTCCGGAAGGTCAGCGTAGGTGATGTCACCCAGCTCCTTCTGGGCGAAATCCGAAATACCGATGACGGCGACACCGCCCTCAACCTTTACCCACTCGTGATCCTCGCTGTAACGAAGACCTTCTATTACTTTACTCATAATCAATTATTTATTTTATAAATATTATCATTCAACCATAGCCGGAAGAGATTAATCCGCGACATTCCTACTTTTTATAATTCGTCTGATAGAATCTTTTTTTGACGACCTTCCCCGGGAACACCTTCTTGCGGATACGGATGTAAAGCGTAGAGTCAAGCGCCCCGTACTCCCTTTTGACCAGGGCGAAGCAGATGCTCTTTCCAAGCGAGATGCTGTGGTAGCCTGTGGTCACGACACCCACCTGCGTTCCGTCCTCAAGCTCGACAGGATAGCCGGCGCGCGGGATGGCCTTGTCCTGGAGCTCGATGCCCACGAGCTTCATCTTCGTGCCGTTAGCCTTCTGGTCGGCGATGGCCTCCTTGCCTATGAACTCATCCTTGTCCAGTTTGCAGAACATGCTGAAGCCGGCTGCTACAGGAGAGATCTCCGGAGTGAGCTCGTCTCCGTACAGCGGAAGACCGGCCTCAAAGCGAAGGGTGTCGCGGCATCCGAGTCCGCAAGGCACGACTCCGGCCTTGAGGAAAGCGTCCCAGTACTTCACGATGAGGCACGGAGCGGCATAGATCTCGAAACCGTCCTCCCCGGTGTAGCCGGTGCGGCTGATGACAACCCTCGTACCTTCGTCCTCGAAATCCTTGAATGTGTAGAATTTAAGCTTTGCGGCACCGGCGGCGAAGCCAAGAACCTTCACGAGAGTCTCCTCGGCCTTGGGTCCCTGAAGCGCTATCTGTCCCCACTTGTCGGAATCATTGACAAGTTTCACATCATAGCCCTCCGAGTGGTCCTTGATCCAGAGAAAGTCTTTCTCAATGTTGGCCGCGTTCACAACAAGAAGATAGTGATCGGCGGTGAACTCTTTGTAAACCAAAAGATCATCCACGGTGCCTCCGTCAGGGTAAAGCATCATTCCGTAGAGAACCTGACCCGGAACCATAGGGCGGATGTCATTGGTGAATATGTGGTTGACAAACTTCTCGGCATCTGGACCGCTGACGAAAATCTCGCCCATGTGCGAGACGTCGAACATACCCACATTGTCGCGGACCGCCAGATGCTCCTCAGTGATAGAAGAGTACTGGATCGGCATGTCGAATCCGGCGAAAGGGCTCATCTTGGCCCCGAGCGCCACGTGACTGTCGTGCAGACAGGTAACTTTGAGTTGATTCTCCATAAAATCAATTATCAGTGTTTAGCATTATTCCTTTGAATTCACTTTATCACAAGTCCCGCATCGTCCGCTCCTCAAGGAGTGAGACGCTAGAGCGCAAGCCTCAGGCCGAAAGTGCCCTTGATGTTCACGGCCGGCATGAATGACCTGTTCGTGATGCGGCAGGCATCCCAACGGCTGGCGCAGCTGCCGCCGCGAAGGATCCTCGCGCCTCCCTCGGATGCTCCGGTCGGATTGACCTGGGCGTCCTTTGAATATTCCCCCGCACGGTCATAGCACCACTCCCACACGTTTCCGCTCATGTCGTACAGTCCCAGCTCATTGGCCTTGAGAGTCTTGACATCATGCAGTTTAGACTTTGCGTTGCCAAGGTACCACATCGTGTCAAAGCCGTTGGATCCACTGAAACCATAGCGACGGGTTCTCAGTCCTCCCCTGGCGGCATATTCCCACTCGGCCTCTGTCGGGAGGCGGAACCTGCGCCCTGTCATCGCGTTGAGCCGGCTGATGAAGGTCTGGCAATTATACCAAGAGACGTTGCAGACCGGCCTCTGCGGCTCATCCAGCTCATTGAGGTAAGGAACCTTCCCCATCACCGCGTTCCACAATGCCACAGTCACCTCAGTCTCGGCGATCGCGAAATCATCCAGAGAGACCTGATGGACAGGCCGTTCATTCTCCGGCATGGAAAACGCCGCCGCAGGAGCGTCGTAGTCATTGAAGCCCATCGAGAAAGTACCGCCTCTCACCTTAATCATTTTGAATGAGACTCCTCCGACCGAGACAACCTCGGGCCTGGAATCCTCCTTGGCATCAACCGTCTCCCTGTCGATCACCGTGCCGTCAACCGGTCCGAGAACCGCCTCGGCAAGAACGTCCTCCGTGGGCTGGACAAGTCTGAAACCGACCTTTGCCTTCCGGGTATGGCTTTCCACCTCCATTCTGTCCAAAACGGTGCGTACAACCTTTTTGTCACTTTCCTCAGGCCCATCCGGATTGACGGCAAGAACCATCGGATCGAAATACCCATCCCTGCCCGCTCCGCCAGTGACAGCGTCATAACTGTCAAGGCACCACTCTGCCACAGATGTGAAACCCTGGCCATTCATGATTCCTTGGGCGTATTCCCACTGCGCCTCGGTCGGAAGGAGGAAGACCTTGCCCGTAGCCTTGTTCAGTTTGCCGAGAAATTTCACGGCCTCAACCCATGAGACCATGTCCACCGGAGCGTCCGGGTCCTGCACGGAACTCGGGTTGCCGCCCATAACCGCCGTCCAAAGATCCTGCGAGACCGGCATGGCACTTATCACAAAACCGTCAAGGGCGACTTCATGCGGGATCCCGTTGGCGACCTTTACGCGATTGTCGGCGGAAAGGCCCATGGTGAAATGCCCGGCCGGAACCTTGACCATGTCGAAGGTCACGTCCCCGACAGAATATTCCATATCATAATCCACCGTCTGAGGCTTCTGGACAGCCGTCTTGCATGCCACAAAAGACAACGTTGCGGCCACACCTATGACTACAGTAAGTATTTTATTCATTTCAATGAATATTCTCTAAAACATCAATCCCAAATGTAATCAAAAACTTTCAAATTGAAAACACCGTCAACGGATGTTGCGGATTTTCCTGTGAAGATTTTCAGGAAGCAGCCCGATCAGACGGGATCTCGCACCGCCAGGCACCAGAATCCTTTTCAATGGTGCTCCGTAAAAGGCATCCTCTCCGATGAACTCCAGACCAGGCGGCAGGGCTATCTCCTCCAGAGCGCCGCAGGCCATGAACGCACAGGCTCCTATCGCCTTGAGTCCCTTGTTCAATTTTACCTTATTCAATGAGAAGCATTCCCCGAAAGCGCCGTCCCCGATGGCAACCAGTCCGGCGGGACAACTTACAGAGCGAAGTTCCCAGCAACCAAAAAAAGCTTCCTCGCCTATGAATATCAAGTCCTTAGGCAGGCGGATACTTTTCATCCAGCCACACTCGCGGAAAGCGCCACGACCTATGTGGGTCACACTTCCGGGAAGAAAGACCTTGTCCAGAAAAGAAGACCTTTCCTCTTGGGGAACATCCTCCCCGATCTTTCTGTCCTCGGCCATGTAAGGCTGAAAGGCGAAAACCCCGTCACAGATTATTTTCGTGCCATCTTTTACGTGCACCTCACCGGGATAATTCTCAGCGTCCAGAAGTTTTGTGCCGTCTGCGGAATAGTTGCAGCAATTATCATTGTCCCAGACATCACTTCCGCGGTCCTCATCTGAGGCCGAAGTGTCAAGTCCGAGGGCTTGCAGCCAGTCTTGCATATTCAAAAAATATTATGTCAGAACGATTTCAGGAAGTCGAGATCCTTCTTGAGCATCACCTTGGGATCCATCAATGCAACCTTCTGGAAGAGTTTGAACCGGTTGGCCTTGGAGAGATAGACCTTGTCCTCGTGCTTTCCTTTACGCCACCATTTGTAGAAACCGATCGGATCATTCTCAAACGGGATCTTCGCAAGAATCTCAGACGTGTAGCCCGGAAAATCAATCGTCAAGCCAAGTCCCATGAATTGCTTGTAGTACTGCTGATCGGCTCTGCGCAACTTACTCATCAAAGGGTTGTAGACCTCGAACAGGTCCACCTGCAGCGTCTTTTCCCGAACCACCATCCTGTGGATTCTGACAGGATCATAATTCAGCCACGAACCGACCCTCAAAGTCTTAGGGCCCTCATCTGTGTCAAGGGTCAACTCATCCATTGAGAAATAAACCTTCTCCGGATCAAGAGGGTACACTGGGTCGCCTGTAGCCATAGTAATCTATTTTAATAATTTACAAGCAAATATAGTCAAAAAATCTGTCTTTGGAAAGCCACCTGCGCTAAAAACAGACTTTCCATCGTTTTCACAAGACCCTAGGCCGGATCAACATCACACCCGCACAATGACTTGGCGGCTGAACCGCCCGCAAGGTAGCCAGTGGAGAAAGCGCACTGAAGATTGTAGCCGCCGGTGTCGCAGTCCATGTCAAGGATCTCCCCGCAAAAATAGAGGCCGGACTTGAGACGCGACTCCATCGTCTTAGGCATAACCTCGTCCGTGGAGATGCCGCCGGCTGTGATCACGCATCGCTCGTAGCCGACAAATCCTATTATCTCAAACCTCCAGTCCTTCAAGGTTCTGGCCAAGAGATCAAGGTCGACATCATAGTAACGTCTTGGCCGGCGGCTGAAACGATGATCGGATCCTCCTGACCAGCTCCGTGAACGATAACTGTCCTGGCGGGCATTGAGCCTGTCGGAGCGTCCGTCCGCATATTCAGACTTCTTCAGATCAATCTTCATTATCTCCGGATTCCATGCCTGAAACCCGGGGATCAGCTCCCACGGCATCAGTTTCCCCAGCAGGATCCTGTACATCTCCTTGCCGTTAAGACCGCGGCCATCCTTCCACTGACGGGTGCGAGGGTCGTTCTTTATCTCCTGCCAAAGGGTTTTTATGCGGTTTGTCAGTTCTTCCAAAGGCACGCCCGGCTTCAAATCAAGTGAGAACGCCACCTTCCCCCCGTTCATCAATGCCTTGACGCATTTGCGGCTGACCTGAAAGCCGATCGGCCCCTCGATTCCGCCGTCCGTGAAGTCCACATCCCCGAACTCGGACTCAGACTTCGATCCGTCAAACGTTACTGTCAGGTTGACATTCTTCAATTTTGCGCCTTTCAAAGCCTCACCGCTGCCCGTCATGGGGGTTTCCCTGTGAACATGTCCTTTCAGGTCGGTTTCCGGCCTGCCGATTATCTTGTAGCCTTTCGGGACGAGGGCGGTAAGCGACGGAAAGCAAGGCGTGACATTGTGCCCGAAGAACCTGGCCCATCCATAGCCGTCGCCGGTCGAGCCGGTTCCAGGATAGGAAAGCCCTCCCGTGGCGATGATCAGTTTCGAGCACTCAAACGTCTCGCCGTCGGCGCAGCGGATCGAGAATCCCGGAAGGATGTCCGTCACCTCCCTGTCGGTCAACAACGTAACCCCGTGGCGAAGCACCACCTCAACGATGGTGTCCAGCACGTCCGACGCTCTGTGTGAATATGGAAACGCCCTGTCACCCCTCTCGACCACGGTCTCAAGGCCATTGCTTTCAAGGAAGTCAATGGTGTTCTCCGGAGTGAAGTTATAGAAAGCCGGCTTGACAAAATTAGGGTTCGTTCTGATGTGCCGCGAAAACTCGTTCCAGTCCTTGAGATTAGTGAAGTTGCACCTTCCCTTGCCCGTGAACAGGATTTTCCTGCCCGGACGGGGCATCTTCTCCAGGATTGTTATCCGTGCGGAACTTCCGAGCGGAAGCGCCTTGACGGCACCGTAAGCGGCCATGAGTCCTGCCGCCCCGCCTCCAATAACTATAATGTCTGAATACATAGTGCAAAGTTAACCAACTATGCCCACATATTCAATAAGAAAAATCGTGAGGATGCCGAAGTTTAGTAAACTTTCTGCAGACAAGGCGAAATCAGTTTCTCAGTTAAAAAATTTTGATTATATTTGCATTCCATTTCCACGAGAAATGCAGCAAGCCACTTTAGCTCAGTCGGTAGAGCAGCGCATTCGTAACGCGCAGGTCGTCAGTTCGAGCCTGATGAGTGGCTCAGCAAAAGCGGGAAGTTCCAATTGGAACTTCCCGCTTTTGCTTTCTCAACCTTTCCACCGGGTGCGAAAGACCGGTTTTTGCCCCCAAGTCCCGTCTTTAAGCCGCTACCGGGTGCGAAAGGCTAGGGTTTCACCCCCAAGCCCCGTCTTTAAGCCGCTACCGGGTGCGAAAGGCTTCATTCCGCACCCCTTGACGTTCAAGAAAAACCCATGTGGTGCACGGACCGCCCTCCCTCGCAGCCATTTGGTACACCGGACAAGCCCTTCCGGAACAAAACTAATCCAACTCCTTGACCATCCGGCCGTAAAGGTGACCGAAAAAGAGGATTTCACCATCGGGGCGAAAGCCGAGGGCTGAATAGTAGGTTTTGAGGCGGGGCTTGGCCTTGTCAACGATAAGGCTTATGCGGGAAAAGCCTTTCCTGCGGCCTTCCTCGATGCCGTCCAGCATCAGCAGATGGCCAATGCGGTCGGTCGAACCGGCATACTCATAAACCCTCCCCCGGAATTCCGGAAGGATCGCCATGCTGTCGAGATAAAATTCACCGGGCAGACATTCCGGCTCCATTGAAAGAGTGCCGGAGGACTCCCCCTTGGAAAGTTGATCGCTGTAGGATCGCGCCCTCAAACCATCAGCCACATCAATAGCCTCCATACCGGTTTCCTGCAGAACATCCGGGGAACCTTCCTCTGGCAAGGCTGGACCATCGAAGATGGAGTTCAGCCTCCCCCATGTCAGATCCCGCAGCGGCAGATAGTCGTCTCCAGAGTATGCCGTCAGCGACCCCACCGGCCTGCCGTCAACGCACGCGACCCTCGTCCTGGTGTAGGAATATAATGTGTCAGGTCTGGCGCACACCTCACCGAAAGCCACCTCGGCCTCATTAACATTCATGGATGAGGAGCCGATCTCTATCTTTGGATCGGCCTGTCCACCGGTAAAAACATCATAACCCATAGCCGCAAGTACGTTTCGTGCGATAAACTCCCCATCCGATGGCACAGCGCCTCGTATGGTTAAAAAGTCAGTGGAGGACAAGTCTTTGAACATAAGGACCTTACACTATCGCCTACGGTTCATTCCACCCATAGGCAAACATCTATTTATTTAATAATCAAACTTTTAGACACCACCGCTTTACTTGAGGCAAAAGGTACAACGCAAGCCTCTCAGAACGCCAGACAGCATTCGGGGATGGGTCTCACGCACGCTCCGGAAAGTCCTGCGGATGGTTCATCATGGACAAGTGGCTGGAAGGCTTCTCGGTCTCACGCACGCTCCGGAAAGTCCTGCGGGCCGGCTGGTCAGATTGGCGGTCTGACCAGCCTTATGAAAACGCGCTACTTAATGAACTGGGCCTCAAGAGCCTTAAGCTTTGCGTCAGCGTCAGGACCCTTGGCTCCGAAATAGAACTTGATCTTCGGCTCGGTGCCGGAAGGGCGGACGGAGACGATGTCACCGGCCTCGTTGAAGAACTGGAGGACGTTCGACCTCTGAAGTCCGGTCTTCTCCGGCTCGTTGTAGTCGATGACCTTGACGACCTTCGAGCCGACTATCTCGGTCGGAGGGTTCTGCCTAAGGTCGGCCATGATCTTCTGGATCTCCTCCGCGCCGCTGATGCCCTTGCGGACCAGAGAGACAAGCGACTCCTTGCGGTAGCCATATTCAGAATAGATTCTCTGAAGCAGCTGGTAGAGGGTCAGTCCCTGCTCAGCGGCCCATGCGGCGCACTCGGCGACCATGATGCATGCCACAGGAGCGTCCTTGTCGCGCACGAACTCGCCGACATTGAAGCCGTAGCTCTCCTCTCCGCCGCAGATGAACTCGCCCTTGCCCTCGTTCTCGCGCACAACCTCCTCGATGTACTTGAATCCGGTCAGCACATCGTAGCACTTCACCCCGAAACTGCGGCCTATCTCGGCGATAAGCTCGGTCGTGACAATCGTCTTGGCGATGTACTTGGTGGAATCCAGCTTGCCGAGCTCCTTCCAACGCGTAAGGATGTAATATGTCAGCATGGAGCCTGTCTGGTTGCCGTTGAACCGGACAAGCTTGCCATCGTTGTCACGGACAGCGATTCCAAGTCGGTCGGCGTCCGGATCGGAGGCCATCACGATGTCCGCGCCCTTCTTGTCGGCCATCTCAAGAGCCATCTTCATCGCGGCAGGCTCCTCCGGGTTCGGGGAAACGACGGTCGGGAAGTTCCCGTCGCTTACATCCTGCTCAGGCACATGAATGATGTTCTCGAAGCCAAGGCGTTTCAGGGCTTCCGGAACGATGCGTACCCCGGCCCCGTGAAGAGGAGTGTAGACAATCTTCAAGTCCTTGTGCTTCTCGCGGGCCTCAGGGCTTAGAGTCAACGAAAGGATGTCCGAAATGTAAGCATCGTCCATATCCTTGCCCATCAGCTCGACCTCTCCGCAATGCTCCTTCTTCTCGAACATCACCTGGGAAGGGTCGGTGATCTTGTTGACCTCATCGATGATCTCCTGATCCACCGGCGGGACGATCTGCGCCCCGTCTGACCAATAGACCTTGTACCCGTTATATTCCTTAGGATTGTGCGAGGCGGTCACCATCACTCCGGCCACGGCACCCATCTTGCGGATGGAATAGCTCAGTTCCGGAGTAGGGCGGAGGTTGTCGAAGATGAACACATGCAATCCGTTGGCGCTGAATATGTCAGCGGTGATCTTCGCGAACTGCTTCGAGTTGTTGCGGCTGTCGTAGGAAATGCAGACGCGGATGTCATCCCCAGAAACCTTTTTTAGAATATAGTTGGCCAGCCCCTGGGTGGCCATCCCGACGGTATATTTGTTCATCCTGTTGGTTCCGACCCCCATGATGCCCCGAAGGCCACCGGTGCCGAACTCCAAAGTCTTGTAGAAAGCGTCCTCAAACCCAGCCGGATCATTGTTCCGCAGCTCAAGCACCTTCATCTTCGTCTCCTGATCGAAATCCCCTTCCAGCCATTTCCTGGCGTTCTCGTTGTAATCCTGTGCCATAATATTCTCGTTATTATATTTCCTTTGTATCTTCATTGCCATACAGTACGTCCAATCAACGAACCATACAACGTACAAATTTACTCAAATAATTCGGCTTCCCGAATGCACGACACAACAATCTTACACCTGCCACAAAAGGTTTGGGTATTTTCAGCAGAGAATACCAGCCTTTCACAAACCACGGACACGCTGAAACGCCACGCACAGCATTCAACCAGCAATCACTGTGGCTGACCATACCTCTGAATATGGGGGTCAGCCACACACTATGGCCACTCAGCAATCCCAGAGCCACTCTCCCGTGCCCGTGGTTTGCAAAAATGTACCTCAACAATCAAAACAGCAGAGCCACTTGGCCCTGCTGTCAGTCCCAATCGCAACACCTATATCGCACTCACGTGATTAACCCCTCCATATCATTTGTACTTAACCTCCGCGACGGATGTATCATAAGTGAATTTGTTGATAGTCTGTCCCTCTTTCAACCAATGTTCTGTCAGGTTTGGGTTTTGCGTGCAGTTCAATACCCATAACTTCAAGTTATAGTTCACATAAAGATACACCAATTGATTAGAAGAACAATACCGGCGCTCTAATGCTATGCAATTGCTTGCATCAAGGCAAGCAAATTGGTTAAAAGCGCAACCTAATACATGTGATATTCAGGAATCTATACGGAGAAGACCAATGCCGTGAAACTCATCGATGACGCTTGGGGAATGTTGAAAATGTGTATCTTTGCTATCTGTAGTTGACGAATATAATATTAGTACGTATGAAAGAGAAACTCTCCACACAATATAATGAGGCTGTCAAGCAGATAAAAACCGCTATTTTACAAAGCCAAGCGAAAGCTTTGAAAGGTGTGAACCAGGAGCAACTGGCTTTGTATTATGGCATCGGAAGATACATATCCCAAAACAGTCGTGAAGGTTTTTGGGGAAAGGATGCGATATCGACAATAAGCCGTCAACTCAGTATTGAAATGCCTGGACTTAAGGGGTTCTCTCCTCGAAACCTTCGCAATATGAGGCTTTTCTACGAGGAGTGGAGATGCTTCGACACTAATTTGGCAGATGCGTCTGCCAAATTACATTCTAGGGAAGAGTTGGCAGATACGTCTGCCAAAAAAAAGACTGGTTCTGGTATGATACCTTTGCTCTTGGGAGATATTCCCGTTGTGGCCTTTTTCAGCATCGGTTTTTCACACCATGTTCTGATTTTGTCAAAAGTAAAATCAATGGACGAGCGAAAGTTTTACATCCAACTTTGCGCTGATCTCAGCCTGTCCGTTGATGCTCTTGAGAGAAAAATCTCCGAGGACGCCTACCATAATCAAGGCAAAATGCCGAATAACTTCGGAGTGACCATTCCAGACTATAAGCGAGCATTTCAGGCAATACAAATGTTCAAAGACGAATATTTGCTGGACTACATCAATGTCGAACAGTTGGGCGAAAGGGATGAGGACATTGACGAACGCGTGGTAGAGAACGAGATAGTCCACAATATCAAGAACTTTATTATGACTTTCGGGCGCGGATTCTCATATCTTGGTAATCAGGTTCATTACGACAAGCTTGGACACGACCATTGGGTGGACCTTCTATTCTTTAATCGGGTCTTGAGGTCGCTGGTTGTCATTGAACTCAAGAAAGGCTCTTTCAAGCCAGCATACCTCGGCCAACTTGCAGCCTATCTCCGAGTCCTCGATGATGAGGAACGTATTGAAGGTGAAAACCCGTCCGTCGGAATCGTCCTATGCAAGGATGCTGACCGCGCTTATGTCGAATATGTTCTTCAGGATTACACCAAGCCGATGGGCGTTGCTACCTACAAGCCAAGTCAAGAACAACTGAGAGAAGTTCTGCCGGACGAGGAGGAGATGAAGAAACTCTTGTAAGAGAAACTCCGACTGTTTTTTTCCAAAATAACAGAATATGGACAATTTTGAAAGATTAATAGTTGAGAACGAGGGTGCGGACACGGTGCGGCTGGTGATGTCCCGGAGGGAATGGCCGGCGCCGGAGGATCCGGGGCTGGCGGGGTTGGATGCGAAGTCGCTGGCGGTCAACACGATCGAGGGGAGACGGAGGCTTCGGAAGAAACTGCCGGAATGGGTGGCTTGCACGGGGCTGGTCTATCCTTCGTCGCTTTGCACGGAGCAGTGCAGCTCTTCGGACACAGCGCGGTACAAGGCATTGATTGTTCAAAGAATCCTTAATGAATATGTTGGTTCATGCGCTTCGGCAAGCTCAGCGACCGAAAAGATAATGGTCACTGAGCCTGCCGAAGTGACCACAACAACAGCGACCGAAAACGATCCGGCCACTGAGCCTGTCGAAGTGACCGCCGGAACCAGAAAGGCCGGGAAGATCGCCGACCTGACAGGCGGACTGGGAGTGGACTGCTGGGCTTTCAGCGAGGTGGCGGGCGAAGTGCTTTACAATGAGATGAACCCGGAGCTGGCGGCGGTGGCGAGGCATAACTTCAAGGAGCTGGGAGTCACGAATATATTCATAAAGAATCAGGAGGCGACAGCGGCCTCCCTGACGGACATTACCGGAGACTTCAGACCCGATGTGATGTTCCTTGATCCAGCCAGACGGAATTCCACCGGGAATAAGGTTTTTCTGCTTGAGGATTGTTCGCCCGATGTGCTGAAGATGCTGCCGGAACTATTCGGTATCAGCCGGTTCGTGTTACTCAAGCTTTCCCCTATGGCTGACATCTCTATGGCGGTGGAGAGGCTTGACAGAACCTACGAGTCGTACCGGCAAGACACCTGCGGAGATGGCTGGAACGGGCAATGGGTACGTGAGGTGCACGTTGTGGCAAGCGGTGGGGAATGCAAGGAGCTGCTGATTCTGCTGGACCGTGAGCATGAGGGAGGATATTCAATGACCTGCCGTGAGGACGGCAAGACTCTGACATTCACCTCCAAAGAGATTGCAGGGGCGAAGGCGACGCTGCCGGATTCGACCTTCGCGAGGATAATCTTCGAGCCGGGAAAGTCGCTGACCAAGGCCGGGGCGTTCAACGCGCTCTGCGAGAGGTTCGGACTTGTGAAACTGGCCAGGTTCACGCATCTGTACACGATCGGAGAGCCGTTGTCCGAGACAGAACTTGAAGAAAGGATCAAGCAATTCAAGGACTTCGGGAAAGTCTATTACGTCAAGGAGGTGCTTCCGCTCAACAAAGCGTCAATGAAGGACATCGGGAAACGTTATCCGCATTCGGAAGTCTCCGCGAAGAACATCCCGATGTCCAGCGATGAATTAAGAGCCCGCCTGAAGGTAAAGTCCGGAGATGACTCCCACATCTTCGGCGCACGGATAGAGACTCCTTACTGCGAAGACAACTACCTGATTGTCACAACTTCCAAGAATCCGTCTTGATTATCGACACATTGAAGTCCTTGCAACGACGATAGGCCTGGTTCGACCGGCTTAGGGAGAAACGGCCGAACCTTTCATAGATGTCAAGCCCTCGCCCGAGAGTTATCGTCCATCCGGTGTCTGTGCGGATGAGCCGGTCGTGATCCGCCTTGAAGTCGTAGGAGAATTCGACGCCCATCGGCAGCAGTTCGTCAGCCAGGTCGTTGAAGCAGTCGATCACCTCCGCGACCTTCTCGTCGTCATCATTCTGGGTGCTGAGGTGTATCTTCACGGTTTCATTCACGGACACGTCCTTAACCATCTGTATGAAATCCACAAGATTGTCTATCTGATAGGGCTGGCGGATAAACGGATCCGTGACGGAAATCTCCCTGGCCGTGCCCAGATAATCCCCAAAGAGATCCTTATAGGTCACATTACCTTGATTCTCACGTATGTGTATACTCTTTGCCAAAAGATTCCCTACGCTCTTCCGTGGCACACTCCTCATCGCACCGTCTTCCTCAACATTACCCTCATCCAATCCCACACAAGCATTATGGTCACACTCCAGATTCTCCAATGTCTCCACTTTCACAATCTCTCCGCTCCTGATCCAAGAATATTCAAACTTGGCAGGCTCCGCCTTGAAGGTCTCGTCAATGACATATAGCTGATCCTTCACACGCTTGCGGCCTTCCGCCGCGAAGTCTACAAGTTCACGAGCCTCCTGATCAGTCATATTCCCGTCAGGATAGATAAGTTTCATCATGCCGGAGAAGGTCTTGCGGATGGCGAGATGGTCTCTTTCTGAAAGAGATCCATCGAATTTCGCATAGTCCTTAAGCACCGATGTCCGGTCATCGTTGCGCATAGCGTGCAGAACCGCAGCCAAGTAGTCTGAAATAAGGCCATATCCCTTGGAAAAACTGTCTTTCTTCAACATTCTGATTTCCCATCCGGGATTATAGAGATGGATCCGGTCCAGAAACGCACCTTTGATAAAAGAGGAAGGAATGCTCTCAAAAAGGTGGCTGTTCTTCAACATGTACGGAACCGCATGCTTCGTGTTGCCGACAAAAGCCATGGAGGCACTGGCCTCGTGGGTTCCTTTTCCACGATTGAACGATTTGTTGGCCAGATAGTTCTGCATGGTGTCAATGAGCACGGCATCCACATTGCGGCCTTTCTGCTGCTCGAACTCGTCCCACGTCACAACATCCCAGTAACCGACCAACCCCAACTCTTCCTTCTTGCCTGACATCCTGACGAACAGCCGGGGTGAGGTGACATCACCACCGCTCACGAGAACACCGTACGGAGACAATTCCTGAAAGATGTGCGATTTACCTGTCCCTTTAGGACCCAATTCGATGAAATTGAAGTTGTTCTCCACGTGCGGCAGCAGCCGGGCCAAGGTGATGAACTTTTCCCTTCGGTTCATCGCCTCGGGGTTCAGCCCGACAGTGTGCATCAGAAAGTCTATCCATTCCTCTGTGGTGAATTTCTGACGTTGATCCACGTAGTCCTGAAGGTTGATGTTTGAAATCTGAATAGGCTTCAGTGTCTGGATTTCCCACCTAACCTTCACCCCTTCCCCGCTGACGTAGCCGATGGTCACGATACACCATACACCGTTACCACTCAGCAGCTTAGGATTAGCACGTACATATTCGGTAGCGATAGGAATCCCTGCCAGTCCAAGGTTGGAGAATGCGGCCTGGTACTCATCGTTCTTTTCATTGAGTGTCACCGTGACCTTGTCGATGACGCGATGCCTTCCGTTCTCACGTATGATACCCTTCACGGACTCCGCTTCCGCCCGGTGCACATAGTTGTTCTTGATGACCTGCCTCACCTTTTCCAACCCCTCAGCGATGACCTCTTCGTCATCGCTGGCGCAATATTGGCCCAAAAGGTACTCCAGCACGTATGTCGGAACCGGCAGACCTCCCTTCACGAGGAACGCCAGGTCCTTTCTTACCACCTTGCCTATGAAGGCATCCATCACTTTCTGCCTCAAATCCATATTCTTTGATCCTTAAAAGTCCTGTTCTATCATTGTGTTGTTCTTGACCGTCTCACGAATCAGCGGATTGAGCCTGTCATCCACATCATAGACCCGAAGCTGCAGCATGCTTGCCTGAACCGGCTTGTTCAGGTTGAGCACCATTTCATACACCCGGCTGTCCAGATTCGCGGAGTCCGAGCTGTCCAGCGTCACCTCCTTCTCAGGCGTCACAGGGTCATCGCCATTGTAGACACAGCAGACAACCTTGCGCCCTTTCAACGTCATGCCTACGGCCTCCGACTGGATCAACTGGAACTTCAGGCGGCTGCTTACCATGTTGAGATCATGGCTCATGAGCGCCACACCCACCTTCTCCGTCTTGCCGGTCTTCCTGAGCACACTCTTGATGACAGGGATGATCATCTCCTGGAGCGAAGCGCCGCCGTGGGCGAAGTTGTAGCCACCGGAGGCGGCGAGACGGTTTGTTCCTTCCGGAACCGCCACAAACACAGGTCCAGCGCTCTTGACAGAAGACACTCGCGCGAGCGGGAACTTCACGATGCCCTCCACCGCCTTGCCGCTGCCGGTAAGGTAATATCTTGTCTTCTTCTCAATGAAAGGCTCGGTGACACTATGCTTGTCCTTCTCCTCAAACTTCATGTCGTTGTAGAGAAAACCGTGGTCCGAAGTCAACAGCACGTTCGTCGCTTTCCATGTGGAATGAAGGCGATTCACAAGCACCGTGAGTCGTCCGATGGCTTTACGGCAAGCATCGATCGCCTCAAACGGACTCTGAGTATGACCATTCTCATCCATCATATCATAAAAAATATACACCAGCGGGCGTCTTAAGAGTTCACCCATCGACGGATCGCCACTATTATTCATAACGTCATCATATTTCAGGCAGACAGCGCCCTCGCGATACTTCTCCAGAAGGCGGGTACGCTGTCCGGTCGTGTCAAGAAGCATTCCATCCACTATCACATCGGTGCCGTTCAATTCCAATGAATGATGAGGCAGAAGGGCGGGCTTGCAGTACTTGGTTTCTGTCGGGAGCATCGCCAGGCTGGCTCCTATAGTGGCCATGTGATTTCCTTTGGCAAGTTCCTGCATCAATTCCATCGCCACCTCGTACCTAAGGGCATCACACACGATCACCACCTGCTTCACTCTGGCGTCAGCCACCTGTGAATAGAAATCCTCTTGTCTATCCAGCCCGGTCTCAGTAAACCAGGCTCCCTTTTCCTGAACACAAGTCAGCCATTCCAGATTGAGGACATTGGTTATTCTGGAATATTCCAGATCCAATTGCCTTTTGACATCGGCCAGGGTCTGTTCTATCGGACATTCCTTTGCGATGAGCTCGTGGTAGGCCTCAAGGGTACGACGATAGTAAAGATCTACCAAATAGAACTCCCCGGTGTACTTCTCCACATACTCTTTCGCACTTTTTAGCTTGAGCGTGCCAAGGCCTCTCACCTGGGCGTAGTACAGTGCGGCCTGCCCGATGAACCGGATGGCGATCTGAATGTCGCTGCCGACGGGAAGTTTCACGGACAGTTCACGCAGACGACCGCTCACCTTCTCCGGATCCTCAATGAGCTTCCGCCCCGCAATTTCTTTCAGCATAGGCCAGCAGAGCGCCTCAGTCAGATAACAATAGTCAGCGTCAATGCCGTAGCAATCAAGGATTTCTCCCTCCCTGACGCCATCCGCCAGCAATGCCATGGTTTGTGCGAACTTCTCTGAAAGCAGACGGTCATTGGTGCCCAGCTCATAGATTCCGTTCATTTGCTCAAGAACCACGGAATCACTGATTTTCAACCGCTTGTAGACATCTCCCGGAACAGCTTCCAGAAGTTGTGTAACACTGTTGTACTTCAAGCTTTCAGCCACTCTTTTCATCTTTGGGATCGCATTCCATTCCAGACCGAAGCCGAAGATTCCGGAAAGATTTTCCTCTACCGCATCGGACGCGTCCTTATTCTTATGGAGCCTGTGCCAGAAGTCCGTGCTTTTCTTCTCATCGGCAGTGCCGTCCAGAATGAGCATCTTCACCAAAATCCTGTCCCACTCCAGAAGTTTCTTTTCTCCAAGATAATTGGATATGAAAGCACGGCATACCAAGTCTTCACTGAAGGAAGCGCCGCCTAAGTGGCCGCTCAGAATCGCGCTGACCCGGGAAGACATCATCTCACCGATGTTCCTCTTCACAAATCCGCGGAATCTCTCCGGCAGATTGTACTGCTGCATGAAACTGGCATAGTCCTCATCCTTGTACTCCATGTTAGCCTTGAGCATGTCGAGCAAAGGGAAACTGAGCTGTTGCGCTTCAGTGTGCGGATAGACCTGCTCAGGAAAGAGCAGCACCACACGCTTGTCCTTCCAGTCGTTCTCGATGGCATACTTGGCGTTGAACCAAGCTCCGTCAAACACCTTGTAAACATAGCCGTCCGCCCACTTCTCCAACTCATCAAGTTCGCTCTGGATGAAGCTCATCCTGTCGAAAATGAAGAGCACATGAAGTTGCGGGTTGCGCTCGAAGTATGAATATATTCTGTCTTGTACCATGTTATCAAATCACTCTTCTGTTCTTACTTCCCAATGTCCGCTATAGCCACTGCCAACATAAACGATGTGATGCATGTTTTTTATATGTCGCTTTATCGTTCTTGTAGTTACTCCTGCTTGAGAGGCCAATTCTTCTGTTGTAATTTTAGGGTAAACTGCCACTTGAAGTTCTATCCACTTATCCAAATTTTCACCTTGAGTGACATCTTGAGTGACATCTTGAGTGACATCTTGAGTGACATCTTGAGTATCACCCTCAGTCTCCATCAAATCCACCTCCATTTCAGGGTGCATTTCCTGCCAGATCCTAAGCATATTAGGAAACGTGATGGTAAACTGTGCACGGTCGGAGAAGAACTTCGGCATAAGTTTCTCTGTAAAGTAAGGGAGATTCTTTATCGGATTCAGAATCTTGCCCATACCTGATCCTTTGCGTTCCATATATCCTAACTGAGTAAAGATGTCAGCAACAATAGGATTACGTCTAACGGACGGTATGTCTGACAAATCCATATTTTGGATAAGCCGCCCCTCCGGCATACCTCCAGGAGAATATATCGCCATACGGTCATCGTACATATCCACATGTACCTCGCTGCCTTGTATCAGATAGTCACGGTGAGCCAAGGCATTTGTAATGGCTTCCATAACGCTACGTTCCATGTATTCAGGAATCTCGATGCGTTGCATGGGTTCCTTATACCACATAGTACGAGAGTTGCGGCGGATAAATGACATTGTGTCTTCCAGTAGCGTTACCAATCCACCTGTAATCTCCGCGCTGTCTAAAGCATCTATGGTTCCGCCGGATTTGGTCTTGCCATTCCATCTCGTGCAGAACACCCTGCTTTGGCGAATTGGACATTCATCAGCCATGAGCAATCCCGCATTTGTCAGAATGCCTTTGGTGTCTACCATTCCAAAAGAACGATAAAATTTATTGTCAAAGCCTACTCCGTTCCATGCGTAATAGCGACTTCGCAATTTGCTGAAAGCATAGTCCTCAAACAGTTCATCGCTTGGGCGTGCGTCAAATGATGAGTTGTGACCTTTCAAGACAAGTCGTTTGTGTTCTGTTGCCTCTGCTATGACAGATTCATTACCTATGCGAACAAATGTTTCAAGTGCTCCATCCCCTATACAATAATAAGGTGTATCGTCACCTTGCATCACTTGGAGAATCAGTATTTCCTTGCCATTTATCAGTTCTATCTTCATATTGACTTGTGGCACAGGATCAATGCGCTCCTTTATCTTTTGGCTGATAAATTCGGCATCACCTTTTGCGTCCGCCAAACCTATAACAGTATCATCATCGGCAATGCCAAACAGCAGGCAGCCACCACATCCATTGGCAAAAGCACTTACGCTCTTCAGCCAACTCTTCACCTTGCGGTGTTCCACCTCTTGCTTTTTGTCGAATTCTGTGGTTTCTCCTATATACTTTTTTAAGTCCATCTGAAGCCTCATCATTAAATTCATCACTTGATTTTCTGGAGCACGTCGCCGAACTTGGCGTAGTTTGCCACCACTCCGTCATCGAGATCGAAACTGATGGCCCGCTCCGCCACCACCTGCAGGCGTTCGTGATACTCCCGGCACTCATCGAGCAGGTTCCTTAACTGCTGCAGCTTCCTGGTTTCGTTGGTGCCAAGTTCGGCACGGCGGGCGTCGAGCCGGCCTATCTCCGTCTCCAGATGCTCTATGTAAGGGAGGAGATACTTCGCTCTCACCCGCTCGGCGGTGTAGGCGTTCATGCGGTGCATGTAGGCGATGACCTGGAAGGCCCCCTTCTTCGATGCGAACAGCCAGTAGACAGGGCGGTTCTGGTACATCTTCCTATGATCTTGCCAGAAATCCTTCACGAAGTATTGCGCTATCGGTTTGCCGAGGCATTTCTCCACGTAGTTCAGGTTCTCCACATGGTGCCCGCCGCCCATCGACACACGGATGAAGTCGGAGAAGCGCAGGGATGCATTGTCGGAGAAGCCGCAGTCGCCCGGCATGAGCGGCATGATGCCGTCATCGTCGATTTCCCAAGTCTCGCCGTTGAACTCATAAGGCGCTGTCTCCTCGTCGGTCGGGTCGGGGTGGGCGATGTGCAGCCCAGGCTTGTCGAGTCGGTAGCGTCCGAGCATGCAGCCCACGGCGTAGCTGATGAGCTGCTTGATGATGGCATCGTCGTGCCATACGATATGCTGGGTGTTGTTACTGTGTGTCATAGTTATTATTCTTAAATCTTTCCGCCAATCTTTTTACTTCGTTTATTTCACTAACCAACTGTTCTGTTGTTGGCAGATAGAGTTGGTATTTGCTAGCAAGGATGGTCTTGTTGTCTTCAGGCAAAGCGAGTTTCACAGCAGTATCATTCTTGTCAGTGCATAGCAAAATGCCAATGGTTGGATTCTCATCAACAGTTTTCTCATAACGGTCGTAATAGTTGACATAAAGTTGCAACTGGCCGAGGTCTTGATGTGTCAGTTTGTGGTCTTTTATCTCTATGACCACAAAAGAACGAAGCAGACGATTATAGAAAACCAGATCAGCAAAATACTCATCATCCTCTATCAACAAACGCTTTTGTCTTGCCACAAACGAAAAGCCTTTGCCCATTTCGAGCAAGAAGTCAGCTATGTGTGAGATGATGGCACTCTCCAAATCTTTCTCATAGTAAGAAGGCTTGCGCTCCAAGCCTAAAAACTCCAAGACCATTGGGTCTTTTATAATTTCTTGTGGAGACTCAGGTATACGTTCTTTGCGTGCCACGGCCAGAACCGCCTCCTTATCGTTGCTCATCAGCAGACGTTCGTACAGCATGGAGTTGATTTGGCGTTCAAGCTGACGTCCGGTCCATCCTTCGTTCACGGCTTCCAATTCATAGTACTCTCGTTTATCGGGGTCAGGAATTTGAATAAGCATTCTATATTGCGACCAATTCAATTGTGAACGCAGTGCGTTCCTATTTGGATATGTGTTATAGAATTGGCGGCAAAACTTTAATTGTCGTTCCCCAAATCCACTACCATATTCCGGCTCAATCTCTTTGGCAAGATTCTTAATAAGGTAAGCACCATATTCTGCACGTTCCTTTCCTTGCTGTTCTTTTTCGACAATACGCTGCCCTATAGCCCAGTACATTTGTACTCGGCAAAAGTCAACGCTGCGCATGGCACTGGTGCGGGCTGTGTTGATTATGGATTTTATGTCGTTGACAAAACCTTGTAAGGAGATGTCTTGTTTATTGTTTTCTGTCATAATTGAAATATTCTTCTTTATCGACCATTATCTTTCACTCTATCGAAATCTCTCCTTGCTGGAGGATGGTGATCTCATCGAGGGGGACATCGGGGGTGAGTTCGTCCTGGAGGCCGTAGATGCCGATGAAGAGGCGGTTGAGCTCTTCCTCGTTGGCGTGCAGACGCATGAAGTCGCGCTCCCACTTCAGCTTGTACTGCTTCATGCGCCACTCAAGGCTGCCGAAGTGCGGAGGGGCGGCGGGGGCTGTTTGAATATGCTCATGAATATGCCCGTCTGTCTCCGCGGAGCACTTCTCTTCCTCGTAGCGGACGTTGTCCTCGTAGGTCTTGGCGTCGATGGCCAACAGCTCGTTGCGCTGGAAATCCCAAGAGGTCTCGTGGGCGTCCCAGTCTTGTTTGGAGATGGAAATGTTTTCCTGGACAATATTTGATATTAAAGATTCTTTTTGTGAATCAAAAATGAAAGGCACTTTCGACACAACTTCCGCACCATTATGCAATGTTGGGTTCATCAGTGCCAGGTACTTTACAAGGACTGGAGTATTCAGCAATCCAAGATAATAGAACTTGTTTTCATTAGGAAACATGCTAACACCTGAGTGCTCGAACAATAATCCTTGCGGGTAATATCTTGCGCTGAATGTTCCTGAGGTGACCTCATTCCACGTTAATGCTTCTTTAAAATATAATTGTGAATACGTAGTTCGTGGTCTATGCATTTGTGTCGTATCCGACCAGTCTACTACAGAATATAAGTTTCCATACCACTTTCTAAAACATCCTCCAGCAGTAAATGGGACATACTTTATTCTTGATGATGCATAAGTCTCCATTGATTCAAAATCAAAATTTTCCTTACTGCGTTCAATTTCAAACCAATTTCTAATGTATTTTTCATTATTTCCGGTAGAGAAGCCAGAGCGCGCAATTGAATTTGCACCTAAATTTAATCCACTAAATTTAGAAATAAAATTTTCACTCACCCAATACCCAATCGGGCATCCCGGAATCTTCTCGAAGTTCTTCTGCTCCACATTCGGATAATAAATGCGGTTGCCATCCTCATTTCCATGAATATGTGAAAGAAACAGCCTTTCCTTGTCGGCGCAGTTCTTCCCTTCCACGAGACGATAGTAAATGCCGCCTTGCCCAGACGGTTTTTGCTTGCTGAGGACGAGCGCTGTGTTCTGCACCACCTCACCCGACAGTTCATCGAATGTGCGAGGCCCGAGATGCAGCATATTGTCGATGTTGTAGTCTTTCAGAAAATGTGTGCGAAGTTTCTCGAACGACGAGAGGAACATCCAGCTCTGCATGTTGATCTGCGCCATCTTACCACGATCAGCCAATCGCTCCATGCCCATCTGCATGAATACTGAGAACAGGTCTGTCTTAGCTTCCTCGTAGTTGTCCTTCACATATTTGCTCAACACGCCATTCATCTTTCCACCTCCCATGTACGGCGGATTCATCACCAAGGCATGGTACTTATCAGTGAGGGCAAGAATCACCCTGACACCGGGCAGCAGGAGCTTGATGTCGTAAGGACAATCATCCATGCCGCCATTCGTCCAGTCTTCATAGTGGCAGCGGAGCATCTTGAGATAGCCCTCGTCATCGTTAAACTTCATGATGCTGCCTAGGTCGCCGGCATCGCGGAGCAATTCGAAATCCTGCTCAAGCATCTCGCCGGCGACATTCTCGCAGCCACCGATGAATCGGAGACAAGCGGCTGACAAAGCCCCCTCATCCAAGGCCGGCACGAGACCCGACATGTCGAGCACATTCGGCAACACGTGGGCATCGGCAAAAGCCGCATCCTTCTGGCAGGCCTTCAGCAGGAGAGAAAAAGTAGCCAACTGCTTGGCACGGGTATCGAGGTCGATGCCTGTGAGGTTGTCCTTGAAAATGTTCTCGATAGCCTCGGTGCGTGTGTAGCCTTCATCTATATAAAGGTCATAGAGCAGGTCGAAGCACTCGTTGAGGATGTGGCCGGAGCCGCACGCAAGATCCGCCACCTTCAAGTCTGTCAATTCTTCATATTCCAAGACAGTGTCCTTGCTTGGCTTCTCTGCCGGCTCCACGAGATACTGCCACTTCTTCTGAAGCCGGGTCTCGTAGGGGTTGTTGTCAAGATAGATTCTGCCCACGGTGTTCTGCACCATGTACTTCACGATCCAGTTCGGGGTGAAAATCTGAGTGGCGGCAGGGATCTCGTCAGCCTCGAACTTGCCCTTCTTGGCGAACACCTCGTCCTTGCGCTCGGAGATATAGAACTGGTACAGCCAGCCGATCAACTCTGGTGACCGGAAGTCCTCATCGGTGATGAACTCAGTGTGATTGAGCAAGTCCACGAAGCCGCCATCGGCCAGAATGTTGTTGGGCAGAAGGAGCTCGGTGTAGTCGGCGATGCCGCCGAAGCACCGGTTGATGATCGGATTGTCATGGCACCAGGCCGTGATAAGAACGGCGAACTGCTCTGTCACCTTGGTGTCGTCATCAAGAAGTTCCATGAGGCGCCCGCGCATCTCTTCCTTCATCCGCGGAATGCGTCCCTGTCGGGCTTCATCCACGATGACAGGGGTCCGGGCAGCGTCAGCGTAGGCAAGCACAGGCTGGCAAAGATTGTTCTTCTGCAGGATTCGTATGGCACAGAGACGGTTGAACCAAGTGTAGGCAGCCTCCTCGCAGACATCCTTGACGCCGATCCGCTGAATGCGTTTGTAAAGCGCCATCCACCGGTGGTAGAAACCCTCCGATTGCAGCTGTCCGTTCCACAGCGAGCCGCCCTGCATGAGCCGAGGCTTGTTCTCTTCCGCCACATCTCCATTCTTGTCAAAGCCAAGCGCGAGCATCTTGGCGGCGATGCCAGCCTTCAGTATATTCCTCGCCTCGGTCGCGAAGCGTTTGATTCTGTTTGTGTCCATATTTATCTAAATTTCCGCAATAGGCATACTAAAATTTATTACCTTCTATTGATTCGTTCCACTAGTTCATTAGGTGTAAGAATCTCCATCTTTGAGAAACCAAACCATTTTTTGCCTAAGTCCTTAATGGATGCTCCTATATGATACACATCATTATCTATACAAAGGAAGCGGTCATGTGACAAACGGAACGTTTCAACATCGATAGGTGCATATTGAGCGTTATGACGGTCAATGTCAAGTTGGAATTGACGGTTTATTTGTTGAGTATAGATGACTGCAGTCACGCCTTCTTCTCTTTTATCGAGTAATGTCAGTACAGTCTCGTCAACATAGTTGTCGATAAGGATAATGCGTTTTTTCGCACTCTTAATCAGGTCGGACACGAAAGTATAGGCATCATAAATTTGCCCATTGTAGAATACGCCTTGCTTTGGTTTCGCATTGCCCTCGTCCAATCTGCGAAATACCTCATCAATGCGTTTGTCTGTTTCTTGCTGATGTTGCTGCATTTCGAGTTGGTAATACTCTATCGCGGAAAGGCGTTGGAAAACTTCGGCATTTGTCGTTATGAAGCGCCTCATTGCAACAAATGCATCCATGATACGTATGCTCACACGAATTGCGGTTTCACTTCTGAGAACCGTGGAGAGCATGGCCACTCCCTGCTCCGTGAAAGCATATGAACGAGCCACTGAGTGCTTCAAGCTTTTGAACCGGTCGCAATTTGCGACCAGTTCATCCATTTCTTCTTTAGTCAGTTGAAAACGGAAACGCTCAGGAAACCGTTCTATATTGCGCTTTACAGCTTCGTTTAATCTTTTGGTTTCCACTCCATAAAGTTCAGCCAGGTCTCTGTCTATCATAATCTGCCTTCCGCGAATTGACATGATCCGACTTTCTATAGGAGTGGTAACAGTAATCCCATTATTTGGTGACCGGTCACAATTTGTGACCAGTTCACTTTTATCTTGAGGTTCTGTGTTCTGTTCCATAATTATTATTTAACAATCATCACCCCGTCTTGGTCAACCAGCAGGTTTTCGAGCTGCCGGCGCAGATCTTCCAAATAGCGGTCTATGTCCTCGGCATTAGTGATCGGGGACTTTGTGCGCGTCTGGAGGGCAGCCAGACGGATGCGCTTCTTCTTCTCCGGAGCGGGGTCTTCCTGAGCGCCGGGTTGCGGCTTCGGACGGTACGACATTATCTTCGCCAACCGCTCTAGGCGGAACGCGTCGGTGCTGGTGTTGTTCTGGAGCACCAGGATGTTTGTAGGAGTGGTCTTGACACGAATCACGGTATCACGGTCGGAGAGCACGCTCTCTGGCACCTGATGCGTCTCTGCCACTTGCCCCAGATAATCAAACACATCGTTGTAGGCAGCCTTGATTTTCTCGCGCAACTTGTCGCGCACCCCATCCAAGATGCCCGACAGCTGACGTTGCAGCTTGATGTAGCCACGCAGACCAGCGATAGGCCAAGGATCGTCCTTCAACCTGCAGAAGTCGGTGACAGCTCCCTGCATCTCCTCCGGCACAAACTGGAAATTGTACTGGTTTTCTTCCTGGAAGCGGATGAGCTGCCTGTAGGTGTCAAGCTGGTCGTTGGTGAACTGGACCACTTCCTTGCACTTGTCGAGCAGTGTCCTGGCTTCATCCTTCCCGGCGATGACGAGGTTGAAGAACCTCAACGGATCACGTTCGTCCATCCACGTCCGGAGAAGCCCGAGCGCATCACGGACAGGCTGGCAGAATGGGTAGGCGAAGATGTCCCTCTCGATGCCTTCGTAATTCTTGATCAATCTGAAAAGACCGCTGCCGCTCTCCGCGTCCCGGCAGGCGCGGAAAAGCTGGGTGCTGTCAGTGGCGCTCGGGGTCGCGGAAATGCCGAAGATTTCCCTCCACGCAGCGATGAAGTTCTGAATCAACTGTGGAGAAACGACCTTGGCCTGCCGCAGAGTGAACTTGTTTGACTCTCCGATGATCCGGCCTGCGATGGTCTGCGTCTCCACGTTTGGATTGTTGGCGTAGGAATAATCCCGTTTGTGGCAGCGGACAAGCTCGTTGATGACGTACAATGTGCAGATGTTGTCCCATCCGTACGGAGCCTTGGCGAACTTGGCGAGCACGTCCGCGACATTCACTTCGGCGCACTGCTTGTTAAGGTAAACCTCCACCTCATGCACGGCATTGCCAAGACCGGCATTCATTCCATCCGGATCGCCCGGCTGGACAGGGCGGAGTATGGCGGACCTGAGTTGTTCCGAGTTGCGCGGGACACTTGAATAATCCACAAGACCGGCCTTTGTGTAAATGTTGGACAGATGCTTGGCGATGGCGGCACGGTAACGCTCATTGCCACGCTTCTGCCCCAATTCGGTCTCGTCAAGCACACTGAAACCGGAGATGATCGGGCAGGTGTCAAGGATTTTCTCGAACTCCTTCCTGATGACGCTTTCGTAAAGTTCCTCCGCACGTTTGGCGAACTCCTTGCGCGTGGCGGCATTGCTCTCGTTGGTGACAGGAGTCGCCATATAGCGGTCCGCCTGGCAGTACCAGTAGAAAGCGTTGAACAGACGGCGGTTGTCACGGTACTGCGGACCGACATAGTAAACCAGACGGTTCACGTTGCTGTTATGCAAGGCCAACTGCCCGGCTGTGTCATAATCCGTGTCCATCACGAACTCCACCATCACATCAGGATTGTTGGAGAGGAAGGTGCGCTGCTTGATGGTGAGGCCCACGGAGAAGCTGCGGGTCTTGTACTGTTCCTTGTTGCGGAGGGCGGTGATGTACTTGTTGAATATCCCCTTGAGCTGTTCAGCCTGGGTGTTGTTGTCCACCACCTGGCTCTTGATGAGCTGGGCCACCTTCATCTCCTCCTCGCTGTAGAAGGTAAAGGTGTCCGGAGCGCCTTGTTTGCCCTGCTCGCGACGTATGATGTTGTTGTCGCAAAGGAAATCCACGATTTTCTCCACCTCGTTCTTGATGGTAAGGCGAGGAGTCTCCATGTCGTTGACAAGCAGAGTGGTCACATTGTCGATCGTGGCGGGAAAAAGCAGCTGGTCCGTCTGCGAGATGTTGCAGATCATAAAGAGCACGTTGGCCACACGAACGGCAAGACGGGTCTTCTCCGGACGGTCAGTCTGATAGGTACGTGCCATACGCAGGGCATTGTCGACGGCCTTCTGGCCACGAGCCTGCAGACCTTCCTCGAACATGTTGTTGTAGAGTTCATCGAAAGATATGAACTTGCCCAGCTCCGCTTCGGCGTCCGCCTTGGCTGTGGAATGGATGACCTTGATGATGCTTCGCTCGTTGCCCTTCACCTCCTTGGCCACATAGCCGAGGTCAAGGAAGGAGTTGAACACCTGCATGATCAACTTGAACTGGTAAGGCACGAACGGGTAGTAATCGATGAAATCATCTTCCGAACCGTAGCCATTGTAGGAGGCCGGAAGTTTGAACTGGAGGTCAAAACCTGCCTTGTACCGGTTGTAGAGCGCGGCCAGCTCTGGCTTGACTTCCTCTTTCTTGTCGAGAATACGCTTCTGGGTGATGACCTCCGGCTGCGTGCCCTTGAGCGACACCTTCACTTCGAAACGCCCCTTGATCTTGCCTTCCTTGTCCTTCTCCTCAGCGATGTGGCAGTCGTCCATGATCTCGGAAAGGTCCTGCTGGGCCGTGCATGCCACCCAAACCTTGTTGCCGCAAGCCTCGGAGAGCTTGGTGATGATCTCCTGAAGATTGAGATAGCGGTCACGTTCCTTGTTGATGAACTGGCTGACCTCATCGGCAAGAAAGATCAGGCGATAGTCCTCTCCTTTGTCTTTCAGCCAGGAAGCCAGCTCCATGCCGAAACGGTCGATGCTCATGTTGGTGTCGCGCTTGATGATGCGCTCGCGGATGCTGTCCACGGAGAGTGTGGGAGCAAGTTCCTTGGCGATGTCGAGCACCCAGTCAAGTTCGTTGTCGATCAGGTCGGCGGCCATTCCGGGATCGTTCCAGTCGGCGCCTTCCTCGGCGATCCGCTCCTTGAAAGCCTCAAACACACCCTTTTCCTCCAACGGCTTCTCAAGGTTCTGGGCAAGGGTGATGTTGAACTTGTTGAAGCCGCGCTTGCCGTTGAACTCGTTCCAGAAGACGTGGAGGAAAGCCTTCTTCTTGTCGGTGGAGTTGTCGTAGCTGGTCTCAAGGTTGAAGATGCAGGTGTCGACGGTGGCCCGTTTCAGCCAGTCGGCGACAGACAACAACCCGTCATAATCAAAACAAAGGTTGTGCTTCTCGTCGAGCGGGTCGATGGCTTTCACCGCTTCGAGCAGACGAGTGAGGGCAGCCTCGCTGGTGGAAGGGGTGATACAGTAGTCGAGGTATTTCAGAAAGTGAGACTTTCCGGAACCGTAGTAACCGTCAATCCAAATTCCGACATGGTCGTAAGGCTTGTTGTTCTTGATGGCGTCGAGTATGCGGAAGAGGCCGTTGATGATCTCATCGGTGAAGACATATTCCTGTATTTCAATCCGCTCCGTCTCAGGGTCGAACTTGGTGGCGCTGACGGCGGGATTGACGGCGCGGTTGATGGGTTTGCTGTATAAATCTTTCAGTTTCATACGTTATTCATTGATCAGAAGGGTTGCGCGATAGGTGTGGTTGTCGGGAAGCGTGTCGAAAAGTCGGAAAGAGTTCTGGTCGCGATGGCCGGGATAGAAGACTATTATCTTGTACTTACCAGTCTCGTTGTAGTCCTCGTAGAGGGCAAGGAACTCGTTGACCCTGAGATACGGAAACATACTGCCGACGCCATAGAGGAAGACGTACGGGCGGCGATACCTGTCACGGATGGTGACATGGTTGATTATGCGCTGATGGATGTACCGCAGAAACTCAGGTGAATGCGCGTTGCGGGTAAGCGTGTCCTGGGTGTTCCGGGCCTTGGACGGATCCTCCCGCTCCTTCTCCAACTGGTATTTCAGCATGGACGGATGACGCAGGAACCGCTTCTGGTCGAGAAAGTCGCAGAACTCCTCGAACAGATTGAGGGTCAACACATCCACATAGTTCACGGGGCGGATGAGGTCAGCCTTGAACTCTTGGATCTGCCGGCGGATGTCGTACTCCTTCTCCGGAGGGTACTGGTAGATGAAGAAGTTGTAGAACAGGTCTCCGTTCTCCGTGTCCTGGAAACCGGGGCTGTTCAGTTTGTCATCGAGTTCCTTTATGGTCATAGAATAGAGTTCTTAATGTTGTCGATCTCGTAGGGTTGCAGAAGGCAGGCTTCAAGGAACCAAGGCTCCCCTTTCGTCAGGTAATACCCGAAATTGGAGCAGGACAACGACTGCAGATGATTGGTCGTGTCCAGCATCCCGACTTTCCGCAGGATGGACAGATACGTTCCCGCGACTTTTCCTTTCGTGAGGTCGCTCCAAGAGTCAACGAACTCATCCCTGGCCGAGATTTCATTGAACTCCACCATTAGGTCATCCTTGTCAATACTCTTCGAGACGCTGTTCCACTTGCGCATAGTGACATTCACGTGGAAGTCGAAGCAGATTTTGTAAGTCTTCAGTATCACATAGAAAAGGGCTACGGCCTTGTCTCCGGGGCCCATAGCATTGAAGTCGTTCCAAAAGGAAGGAGGCATCGCGCGATAGCGCCTCCTTATCTCGTGAATGTTTCGCGAGCGCGCCGCCTCCGCATTGATGTGCAGCAGATTGTTGTTGATCTTTTCCTCCTTCAGAAGTTCCTCACTGTTCCGAGCCTGAAGCAAAGGCAGAAGGATAAGGGTCTCCTCGAAAAGGAAGCCTCCTCCCGTCAGGGCCGCGGTGTACTGGCTGTTGTTCTTGTCCATTAGCTGATGTGTCAGGTTTGTCCGTCTCTCCGAGGCCTCCAGTGGTCTCTACGGTTTACACAAAAGTAATGAATTAATTCGAGACAACAATCAGCAAGAGTTGTGATCATCAACCGAAAGTTCAGAGGATCACGCATGATGACGAAGTTGAGGCCGGCAAGTCCACCGCCAGAAGCTACTCTCCTTTAAGGTACTTGAGCCAGAACGCGCGGTTGGCCTCGTCAAAATGCCGTCCCTGGTAGCCACGGTAGCCGTGCATGCCGTCCGGGTAGATCATCAACTCGAACTTCTTTCCGGCCTTCTGAAGAGCGTCCACCAGCAGCAACGTGTTCTGGAAGTGCACGTTGTCGTCCCCGGTTCCGTGGGTAAGCTTGAGCATCACGGAGCCATCGTAGTTTTTCTCTGTGACGGGATAGTTGGCCGCGCTTGAGATGACACTTGTCGAAGCGTAACCATCCGGATTGTTGGCCGGAGTGTCCATGAACCGCTCTGTGTAGTGCGTGTCGTAAAGCGCCCAGTCATAGACTCCCCCTCCGGCGATTCCATAGTGGAAAGCGTCCGGATGGTTCATCACCAGAAGAGTGGTCATAGTGCCTCCGAACGAGAATCCCTCGACACCGATCTTGTCGTCCTGAACGTAAGGAAGAGACTTGAGATAATCAGCCCACTCCACGAAGTCCAGCACCTCACGCTCGTCCAGCCGCCTGTAGATCTGATCCAGCCCTTTGCGCCCGTTATGGCCCGAAGCCCGGCAGTCCGCGACAACCTCGATGATTCCGTTCTCGGCGTACCATTGGTAATATGCCGGGCTGCGGAACCTGTCAACCACCTGCGGAGAATCAGGACCACCGTAGATGTCCACATGGACAGGGTATTTCTTGGCGGCGTCGAAATCCTTAGGATAGACAATCATCGCAGGAAGTTCAAATCCGTCCTTGGTTGTCATGGTAATATGCTCAGGAAGAGCGAATTCAGAGGCATCAAAATCCTCGCCTGCCATGTCAGCGACCTTGAAGGACTTAACCGGCTTCCTCAAATCATAGATCCAGACCTGGACCGGAGTCCTTGAATTGCTTGCCGAGGCGATGGCGTACCTCTGATCCGGAGAGACCCGCACGGAAGTGACGTGCATGGCCGGATCCGAGATATTCCTGATCACCCCTTTGCAGACTGAATACAACCCGCCGCGCACGCGGGAGTCACGCTCCGCGACGAACAGCACCTCAGATGAACTTCCGTCGAACCCTTTGGCAGCCTTGCCTTCCTTCACATCCACAAGCGACATCCTCCAGTTCTCACCGTCAGTCAACCTTTTAAGGACAGAGCCGTCATAAGAAAGGTAATATATTTGCTGCCAACCCGTTTCAAATGAGCGGACCATATAGATTCCTTCCCTCCCGAACAGCATCCCGTCGATCCAGTCCAGCCAGGTCTTGTAGGTCTCGTGGTAGATGTGCCTCTTCGTTCCGTCCACCGGCGACACGGCGTAGAGGTCGAGAGTGTTCTGCGTCCTCGGCTCCCTCTGAACATAAAAGGCCTCGCTGCCGGCTCCCCAGAACGGAGTCCCGAAATACTGGTCAACGTTCTCGTCAAAGTCAGCCCAAGCGGTCTTGCCTTCTTGAATATTCACAATCCCTATCCTCACTTTCGGGTTGTTGTCACCGCATTCCGGGTAGCGTGTCATGCGGACCGAACCTCCAGTCGGAGAAACGCCCGGCAAAGCGATCGCGGCCCCGGCGTTCTGTGAATATGCCAATCCCATCCCGGAGCGGTCTGCGTCCTCTGAGAACGGTGAATATATCGGGAAGACCGGAACCTCCGAGTTGTCAAAGCGATAGAATCCGATCTTCTTGGAATCCGGCGACCACCAGAATGCGCGGTAATGTGTCGGCCTGCCAAGAATCTCCTCGTAGTACACCCACGATGAGTAGCCGTTCAGAATCACGTCCGACCCGTCGAATGTCAGCTGGGTCTCCCCCTTCGTCGCGATGTCCACAACCCAAAGGTTGTTGTCCCTTGTGAACGCCATCTTCGTCGAGTCCGGGGAATATTTCAGATTGACCGCGCCCTCCGGCCTGAAAGGAAAGTCAGTGAACTTGGCCGGATAATTGATCCCCTCAGTGATCTTTCCGCTAACGGCATTGACAGAGAAGTCATTATCCCCTGTAAAAGAATGATCGTAAGTCAACGCGACCTCATTCTTCCCTACCCATTTCCAGGCTTTGGGAACATCATTGAAATCCTCCGCTGAAGCGCCCAGGGACACCGCCAAAGCCAAAGCCGCAAAAATCTTTTTCCTATTCATAAATCACTTTTATTTGCAATCAGCCCCGCAATTTATGTAAAAAATTCCCATTCCGCAACAGCTGGTCAATACAGAAGGCCGAAAGCCCAGACAGGGATGACATTGGCATAGCCGGTCTCTATGTCGTCCTTCACGACATACCCCTCGCCCGCATTCGCTATCTGCTTCTTGCCCTTATTCTTTCCTCCAATTTCGAATGTTCGGCCATCTATCTCGAAATCAGAGATTTTGGAACTGATCACATCGCTGATGACCCTGGTCTGATTCATAAAGAATGTCTCACGCACATTGCCGACATCGGCCTTGCCCGGTTCAAGGACGTATATAAGGTTCGGGTTGTCAAGGTATAGTTTCTCGACCTTCCCGAGTCCTCTAATCCCTCCAGTCCTGTCCCTCAACTGTGAAATCATTCCGGCCTGCTCTACGTATATGAGATAATCCGAGACATCGTTACGGCTTATGCCTGTCACCTCAGCAAGTTTAGTCATCACCGGTTTGAACGGAACGCTCCGGGCCACCACCATTAGCAAGGATTTGAGTTTCCTGCCAATGGAAACATTCGTTTGAAGGTATTGAGGGATATCCACTTCCATAGTCTGGTTTATGACCTGAAGCATCTCAAGATCAAACTCCGGATCTTTCCCGAAAGGATAATATCCGTTACGAAGATAACTTCGGAACAACGGCAGCGGATGTGCGACTCCCTGAATCTCCGCCTTGTTCCTAAGTACCTCATCCATTGAATATATAGGTGTGTCAATATCGTGGAAAAGTTTAAGATATTCCCGGAACGACAGCCCCTGCATATTATATATCGGAACGCGTCTGCTCAAATCAGACATTCCTTTATAGATGTCAAGGATTGACGAACCGGAGACCACAACCTGAAGATCGCTGTAACTATCAATAATCTGCTTCAATTCGCGTGACCACCCTTCATATTTGTGAATCTCGTCAATGAACAGGTGCCGTCCGCCCATTTTCTCAAACCTGTCGGCCAGATCCACAAGCTTATGCTCCGAAAAGTACAAATGATCCGCCGAAACGTACAACGTGTCATCTATGCTATGATGCAGCTTTATATGTTGGAGCAACATTGTGGATTTCCCCACACCACGTGGACCCACAAGGCCGAACGCTTTCACGCCCCACTTGATGAAGGGATACTTATAGCGAAGAAAATCAGTTGAAGTCTCCTTCAACTTTCTTGTGAAATATTCGTAAAGTTGTTCCATTGCATAACTTGTCCTATGACAAATATAGGACTATTGTACGATATTAGTGCAACTTTTGTCTATATTTGCATAAATTTAGTGCAAATTTACTAGAAATATGCACGATCGTTATGCAAAAAAACGGGTTGGCCGACCCAGAAGACAGAAAACCCACTTGCATATTCCTTCAAAATACGCAAGTGATTGATGCATTTCATAGTATTGTTACACAAAAAAAAGGGAAAGCTTAGCACATCGCACCGCTACGACCTCCTACCCTTGCTGCCTTCCGACCCTGGGGGAATTCAGAGGGAGCTGGTCGTGTACGACTTTCCCTGACCGCAAATATACTACTTTTCGTTGAAACTGTCAAAAATGAATGGCAGAATGTCATCAACCTTGTCAAATTTCCAGGTTTTTCTCGTTCCGAACATGATAACGCTCATCGGACGTCCGGCCAAAGTCTGGTACTCGGCCATCACCTGACGGCATGCCCCGCAAGGCGAGCACGGGGTGTCACTGACCGTACCGCCAAAGCCCCCTGCAATGGCAAGGGAGACCATCGCCTTGCCGGGATGGCCGGCGCTGGCGGAGAACATCGTGGTTCTTTCCGCGCAAAGTCCTGAAGGATAGGCGGCGTTCTCCTGATTTGAGCCTTTGACAACCGTCCCGTCATCCAGACGTAAAGCGGCTCCGACATTGAACTTTGAATAAGGGGCGTAAGATCCCTTCTGAGCCTCGACGGCGGCCTTCACAAGTTCAATGTCAAGAGGATCCATCTCATCGATGGAGGAATATTCAGTGTAGACTATGTCCAGTTTTGCTGTCTTCATGTTCTGTGGTTTTGCCTGACAAGGTCTCAAAGTTAGCAAAAATTGTGCATATTCAAGCATTTGAGTAAATTTGCACGCTGTAAAATGAAATGTAATGAAGGTTTGTGTCGGCCTCTCCGGAGGAGTTGATTCAAGTGTCGCCGCTCTGCTCCTCAAGCGGCAAGGTTATGATGTGTTCGCCATGTTCATGCAGAACTGGCACGACGCGGACGCCACCCTTCACGGAGACTGCGAATGGGAGGAGGACCGCTTCGTGGCAGAGATGGTCGCACGCAAGATCGGCATCCCGTTCTATTTCGTGGATCTCTCAAAGGAGTACAGGCAACGCGTTGTGGAGTACATGTTCAATGAATATTCAGCGGGCCGGACCCCCAACCCGGACGTACTCTGCAACCGGGAGATCAAATTCGACGCTTTCATGAAAGCCGCGCGGAGACTTGGAGCCGACATGGTCGCCACCGGACACTACTGCCGCCGCGAGCCTCTGCAGGACGCGGACGGCAAGCAGGTTGTGATCGGCGGACAACCTCAGTGGCGGATCCTTGAGGGCGTGGATCCAAACAAGGATCAGAGCTATTTCCTCTGCCAGTTGACTCAGGAGCAGCTTGGCAAGGCCCTGTTTCCCATAGGCGGCCTCACAAAACCCCAGGTCAGGGAGCTTGCCCGGCAGGCCGGCCTCCCGTCAGCGGAAAAGAAGGATTCCCAAGGAATATGCTTCATCGGAAAAGTGGACCTTCCGACGTTCCTTCAACAGAGACTGAAACCGGCCGAAGGCGATGTCGTGGAGGTTTTTGATGCCTATTATACTCAAAATGAGCAGTATCGATTCATCCACGACACCCTGGCCTCACTCATGTCCTCTCCCGCGGAGCCGATGATGATCACTGAATATTCCTCCGAAGATTCCGGAGGCAAGCCGTTCAACAACCGCAGGGTGGCTGTTCAGGCCGCCGATTCCTCCCTCGCGGGCACTCGTCCCGCCGAGGCTGCCGCCGCTCATCGGAATGAGTTCTCGGCCAAAAAGATCGCCGGGCTGAGCGATGAGGACATTATGAGATTGTCCGAACCTTTAAGGTATGAGGACATCAAGTTCGAGACAGAGACCTACAGGACCGGAAAGAAGCACATCAAAAAGACCCGGTTCAAGGAGAATCCGTCAGGAAAGATTGTAGGACGGCATGACGGCGCGCAGTTCTACACGATCGGCCAGCGCAAAGGCCTCAACATCGGGGGGCACAAAGACTCCCTCTTCGTCATCGCCACGGACATCGCGCGGAACATCATCTATGTCGGCGAGGGGCACACCCACAAGGGATTGTCCCGCAGCTGCATCCGGATCGCGCCAGACGACATTCACTGGATAAGGACCGATCTCGCGATGAAAGACGGCGAGATCCGTCGCTACAGGGTCCGCATCCGCTACCGCCAGCCACTTCAGGACGCTTTCCTTGTCAAGAGGCGGAATGGCCTGTACATGCTGTTCGACACCCCGCAGCGCGGCATTTCCGATGGCCAATTCGCGGTCTGGTACTCCGCCGATGACGAGATGCTCGGCTCCGGAGTCTATTAGAAGCCGTCTTGAATTGTTTGTCTTGAAGGCTTGAGGGCGGGAAAGCGCAGCCCATCAGAATAAAACAAGAACTCCGGACACCGAAATGATTTCAGTGTCCGGAGTTCTTGTTTTGCTAAGATGGACCGCCAAGCGGACCTTGGCATGCTGATCTTAGCCTGACTGTCACGCTGACATTACATGCGCGCGACCTTCGCTATGACTTTCTCGCTGCGCGCGATGAAGTCAGACAGAGCCTTGCCTTTGAGCATTCCGTTTGACAAGAGCGCAAGATCAATCACCTGCTTAAGGGTGTCGTTGGCGGAAGCATATTCATCAATCGCAGCCTGGTGGGCATCCTTGATGGCCTGACGCTCATCGTTCACACGCTTCTTCTCATCCTCCGGAGCATCCTTGCCCGGCTCAGCCGGAAGTTCGCCCAACGGAGCGATCTTGGACTTGGCGTCGGAGACGATTCCGGCCATCACCGGATTCTCAAGGTTTACGGTGATGTTGAACGACTCGGGCATGTTCCCGTAGAAGTTCATTCCTCCGCCCATCGCGCTCATCTCGCGGTAACGCCTCATGAACTCGTTGCGGGTGATGACGACAGGAGCCGCGTTCCCGCCAAGATTGTCAGCCTCGACGAAGTAGTCATTACCCTTCGGCAAGACCGCCTTGAAAATAGCGCTCAGATCATCCTTGTCGGACCGGGACATCTCCGGCTTCACTTTCTCGCTCTTTGGAATGAGGTTGTCGATCGTGTCGGAATCAACCCTGGCGAACCTGGTGTCAGGAATCTTCTGCTCCAGAAGATTCACATAGTGAGCGTCAAGTTCGCAGTCCATCAGAAGCACATCATAACCTTTGTTCTTCGCGGCCTCGATGAAATCATACTGCTCATCCGTGTCAGTCGCGTAGAGGTAGACAACCTTCTTATCCTTGTCCGTCTGATTGTCCTTGACAGCCTTCCGATACTCCTCAAAGGAGAAGAACCTGCCATCCGTGTTCTTGAACAGGGCGAACTTCAGAGCCCTCTCGCAGAACTTCTCATCGGAGAGCATTCCATATTCAATGAAAAGCTTGAGGTTATCCCACTTCTTCTCCCATGAGTCACGCTCGTTCTTGAAGATGTCCTCCAGCCTGTCGGCGACCTTCTTTGTGATGTAGGTCGAGATCTTCTTGACATTCTCATCAGCCTGAAGGTAACTTCTGGAGACATTAAGAGGAATGTCCGGAGAGTCGATGACACCATGAAGAAGTGTCAGGAAGTCAGGCACAATGTTCTCCACATGGTCGGTCACGAACATCTGGTTGCAGTAAAGCTGGATGTTGTTCTTCTCGATCGCCATCCTGTCCTTGATCTTCGGGAAATAAAGGATGCCGGTGAGGTTGAACGGGTAATCCACGTTCAGGTGAATGTAGAACAGAGGATCCTCCTTCATCGGATAGAGCTCACGGTAGAACTTGATGTAGTCCTCCTCCTTCAGCTCTGACGGCTTGCGGGTCCAAAGAGGCTCTATCTTGTTGATGACGTTGTCCTTGTCCGTGTCGACATATTTGCCGTCCTTCCATTCCTGCTCCTTGCCGAAGACAATAGGAACCGGCATGAACTTGCAGTACTTGTCCAGAAGCTGCTGGATCTTGCCCTTCGTGCCATAGTCCTTGGCTGCCTCGTCATCGAGGTAAAGCGTGATGACCGTTCCTCTCTCGCTCTTGTCGCAAGGCCCCATCTCGAACTCAGGGTTGCCTTCGCAGGTCCAGATCACACCTTCGGCTCCGTCTTTCCAGGAAAGGGACTCTATCGTCACCTTCTTGGCTACCATGAAGGCTGAGTAGAAACCCAGTCCGAAATGGCCGATGATGTTCTGGTCCTTGTACTTCTGGAGAAACTCTCCGGCAGAGGAGAACGCGATCTGGTTGATGTACTTGTCAATCTCCTCATCGGTCATGCCGATGCCGTTATCGATGATCCTCAACGTCTTGGCTTTCTCGTCAAGCTCGACACGAACCTTGAGTTCACCCAATTCGCCTTTGAAATCCCCGTTGGAGGCAATCGTCTTCATCTTCTGCGTGGCATCTACCGCGTTAGCGACCAGCTCTCTAAGGAATATCTCATGATCCGAATAGAGGAACTGCTTGATGACCGGGAATATGTTCTCGGTCGTCACTCCAATCTGTCCTTTGTTTTTTGTTGCCATAATATCTTTTCCTTTATATTTTACCAATATATTCAGTCGGCTCCCCGTTTGGCGGAGCCGGCTTAGGGATAGTCAAAATATGTTCCAACCAAGGCGGACTGACAAATTGTCATTTTACCTCCTTCAAGAACCTCCACAACGTGTTTCTGTCCACCTTGCAGATCTTGGCAATCTTCCGCTGTGACATCCCTACCGCCATCAGTTCCGCTATCAAGGCTCTTTTACTGTACAGTTTACGTTTCTCCGGAGCCGTTCTACGTCCTTTAGGACGGCCTAGAAACATTCCTTCAGCCTTTTTTCCAGCCAACGCTTCCTTGGTTCTCTGGCTGATTAGGTTACGCTCTATTTCCGCCGACAATCCGAACGCGAACGCCAACACCTTGCTCTGAATATCTTCCCCTATCCGATAGTTGTCCTTGATCGTCCACACCTTGCACTCCTATGTCATACAGATGTTGAGAATCTCCATAATCATAAACAGATTACGCCCCAGTCTGGAGAGCTCCGCGCAGATGATGAGATCATCCTTCCGCACACGCTGAAGCAACGTCCCCAACTCCCTCTTGCTGTAGGATTTGGTTCCGCTGATGGTCTCCTCGATCCACCCATCGATGGACAGGTGCTCCCTCTGACAGAAGTTATTGATTTCAAATCTTTGATTCTCAACAGTCTGTTTGTCGCTGCTGACCCGAATGCAACCGTAATTCATAGTTTTCTACCTCCTCTTTCCTTTCGCCTCACCCGCACCGGAATCCCACGCCCCGGGGAAAGAAAACCGAAGCCGTTCCGATGCCCGATTTCAAAGATAGGGAATGTCCCCAGCAATTCCAAACCTGGCAAGTGACTATATGTGATGAATATGTCAAAACAGTCTCCGTTTGATGCTCAATTGTGCCGATTGACACCCCACGGCAGCATTTATGCCCCTTTTTGTCGCCCGACAGTGCCGATTAGCACCCTACGGCAGCATTTATGCCCCTTTTTGATGCCCAACGGTGTCGATTGACACCCCACGGCAGCATTTATGCCCCTTTTTGTCGCCCGACGGTGTCGATTGACACCCCACGGCAGCATTTATGCCCCTTTTTGTCGCCCGACGGTGTCGATTGGCACCCTACGGCAGCATTTATGCCCCTTTTTGATGCCCGACGGTGTCGATTAGCACCCTACGGCAGCATTTATGCCCCTTTTTGTCGCCCGACGGTGTCGATTGGCACCCTACGGCAGCATTTATGCCCCTTTTTGATGCCCGACGGTGTCGATTAGCACCCTACGGCAGCATTTATGCCCCTTTTTGTCGCCCGACGGTGCCGATTGACACCCCACGGCAGCATTTATAGCTCTTTTTGTCGCCCGACAGGCAGATTGGCACCCTTCGAAAGCATCTATGCATTTAATCGATGCCGGACTAAACCCATGACACAAAAGGGACGACTTCTCTCAGCCGAAAATCGTGTGGGCGGAACTGGCTCGAACCGGGAACGCTTTCGTGCTTGACCTCAAAGGGAATATGGTTGGCAATACCGGCTACATACTCACTGTCCCGAACAATGACTATGACGTGCTGATGTATTTGTTGGCTTTCCTGAATTCTCGTTCAATGCTATATTCCCTTAACAAAATCACAACAAGATTCGATAATAATGGATGGAGATGGTTGAGGCAATTCGTGGAAGAACTTAGGGTACCTCCTCTCGTGGGGAAAGAGGACATTCTTAATATTGTAAGCGGGACAACCAAAGAAAACCAAAAGGAAAGGAGCGAATCCATTGATCGTGTAATCGTCAAGATTTATAATTTCACACCGGACGAGATTCAATATATCAATAGCTGTTTGCCCATAGATTAATGAGTATTAGTGTGGTGCGGTGCGTGAAATCAAGCATTTGACGCACCGACCTATATGATTTGTATGTTTGGTGCGTGAAAAGCCTCATCCTACGCACCAGATATATGAGAGTCCTGAAAATATCAAATCAAGTATTGGCAAAACGCAAGAGTATCGGTAATTTTTGCAAAATTACCGAGTAAATCTTGATCAAATATAGGGCTGTATGGTAGTAAGCATTATAAGAGAGCGGATTAGTTCAGCGGAGAATGGCACCTCTTCACGCAGCCATTATATTCATTTATGTAAAATTACTTGTAGAGGAAGCGCTTGATGCTCATCTTTGGGGTCTTCTCGAACGGCTGGTCCACGATCTCGACCTTGGTGATCTGGCTGTAGTTCGGGAGGCGCTTGTTGGAGTTGACGCGGATCTTTTCCGGAAGATCAGCGATGGCCTCCTGGTCAAGATTGTCCTTCTTGAGAGCCTCCTGGTCGAGATAGACCAAAGCGACAAGCTTCGAGGCGCGGTCAACCACAACGGACTCCTGGACGTAAGGCTGGTTGTTCACCACAGCCTCGACCTCCTCAGGGTAGATGTTCTGGCCGTTGGCCGAGAGGATCATCGACTTGCTGCGGCCCTTGATGTAGAGATTGCCTTTGGCGTCGAACAGGCCGAGGTCTCCTGTGTGGAGGAACCCGTCCTCGGTGAAGGCGTTGGCGGAAGCCTCCGGATTCTTATAATATCCAATACAGATGTTGTCACCCTTCGCCTGGATCTCACCGACAATGTGCTGAGGATCATCGGAATCAATCCTCACCGTGGCGCAGTCGACAGGTTTTCCGCAGGATCCGGCGACATATTCCTTGCTTCCCGCATAGGCCAGCAGAGGAGCCGCCTCGGTCATGCCGTAGCCGACTGTGTAAGGAAGGCGTATCTTCTGGAACCATTTCTCGATCTCCGGATTCACAGGCGCGCCGCCCATGACAAACTCCTCGATCTCCCCACCGAACGCATTCATCAGCCCTTCGCGTATCTTGTTGAATATAATCTTGTTGACACCTGGAATTTTTGTAAGAAACTTGATCAGCGGCTTGTCCAGCACAGGCTTCACCTTGGACTTGAAGATCTTTTCCATCACAAGCGGGACAGTTATGAGCTGATAAGGTTTGACCTCCTGGAAAGCCTTCATCAGAGTGCTAGGGGTCGGGGTCTTGCCAAGCCAGTAGATTGATGTTCCGTTGCAGAGCGGGTAGATGAACTCGGTGACAAGGCCATACATGTGCGCCATCGGGAGCATCGAGATCATGCGTTTCTTGTCCGAAGCCGGACGGTGAACCTGACTGAACTCAATCGTGGCGCTGAAATTTCTGTACGTCAGCATCACACCCTTAGGATTTCCGGTGGAGCCGGAAGTGTAGTTGATCACGGCGAGGTCATCCCGGTTGTCGGTCGGATAGACCACGTCCTCGGGACCGAAACCGCCAGGGTATTTCTGGGCGAGGAGGTTGTCAACGTTGTTCCAAATCTCCTCGATCTCCGGTTTGCGGCAATAGAGGATCTTAAGGTTGTCCACATCCATCACGACCTTCACCTCAGGCATCTTGGTGATGTCCAGCTTCGACCATTTGTCGGCATTGGTCAGAAGGGCCATGCTGTCGGAATGGTTCACGAGCTTCTCCACACTTTCGGGGGTGAAGTCGGCGAGAATCGGCACGATGACTGCCTCGTAGGTGTTCACTGCAAGATAGGCCATTCCCCAGCGGGCGCTGTTGCGTGCCCAAAGGGCGATGTGCTGCCCTTTCTTCAGTCCGGCTTTCTCGAAGAAGATGTGAAACTTCTCGATCAAGGTGGCCATCTGGGAATAGGTCAACGACTCCCCGCCCAAAGTGTTGAGGGCGGATTTGTTCCAGTATTTCCGTGTCGCGTTCTGTAATCGGGTAAGATAGTGGTCCATATTCAAGAATTCTCAATTAACTTGGCAAAAATAACTGAAACTCACGGACTCTTCAAAAGAATAAATATTATATTTGTGGAAATCGGTTATTTGTGGCGAAATTATGAAGAAAAAACCTATCGTGGCGCTGATCTACGACTTCGATGGAACCCTCTCTCCAGGAAACATGCAGGAATTCGGGTTCATCCAGGCCATCGGGAAGACCCCGGAGGAGTTCTGGAAGATGAGTGACGGGCTGGCTGCCGGGCAGGACGCGAGCAACGTCCTGTCCTACATGAAGATGATGTTCGACGAGGCTAAAAGAAACGGGATAACCCTCCGCCGCAGCGACTTCCGCAAGTTCGGCCGGCACATCCAGCTTTTCGAAGGTGTAAGGGAATGGTTCACCCTGATCAATGAATATGGCGAATCGCACGGCGTGCAGATCGAGCACTACATCAACTCGTCCGGCCTTAAGGAGATCATCGAGGGCAGTCCGATCGCCAAGGAGTTCAAGCACATCTTCGCCTGCTCCTTCATGTACAACAAGGACGGAGAGGCCGAGTGGCCGGGAATCGCGGTTGACTACACGGCAAAGACCCAGTTCATCTTCAAGATCAACAAGGGAATCCTCAGCGCCCATGACAACAAGATGGTCAACGAGAGCGTCTCCGAGGACAAGAAGCGGATCCCGTACCCGCAGATGATCTATTTCGGAGACGGTGAGACAGACATTCCCTGCATGAAGATCGTCACGATGTTCGGCGGGCACGCGATCGCTGTCTATGATGAGAGCAACCCGAAGAAGAAAGCCTTCGCCAAGACCCTCCTGCACCAAGGCCGCGTCAACTTCACCGTCCCCGCCAACTACACCAAGGACAGCAAGACCTACAAGATCGTCTGCGCCATAATCGACAAGATCAAGGCCGACTGCGAGCTCAAGCGGCTGAGCAAGTCATCTTTTTGAGCCCTTCATCCAATAAAGGCTTTTCCTATTCTTTGTAATAGTCCTTGAATGCGGTCCAGGAGTAGAAGGAAGGAACGGCCTGAGGGATCGGGAGGGAGGCTTCGTGGCCGTTGTAGAGGACTTTGACCAGAATCTCAGGGGTGCGTTTGCTGCGGTAGAAGATCAGCTGGAGGTTGGAGGCCATGGGGATGAAATCAGACCTCCACCAATTCTTCACCTCTTCCGGATCGCTCACCACAGCTCCGAAATTATCCAGTTTCATGTACGAGACCAGAGGAAGAATGGCTGTGTCGTGGGAAAAGCGGAGGCTCAACTGAACCTGGCCTGAAGCCAGGTCACGGTCAGCGCACTCGATGATGTTCTTAAGTATGGCGGAAGTGTTGAGGACGCCTTTGTTGTCCGTCAATGGTGAGCGCCCCATGCTCAGGTAGCCGTTGAAATTCCAAACCTCCCAGATGGCGAAGAGTTCCTCAAAGGTGAATATGTCTTCAAACCTATCAGAAGGCTCATTGTCAAGACATTGAAGATCCAGAATCACTGTACGCAGATCCAGTTCGAACTTCCACAAGCCGTAGGACTTCTCCAAAAAGTCGGTGTCATTGAAATATTTTGAACAGAATCCTCTAACGTCCACCCTCGCGGAAAGAAGGCTGTCAGCCTTGGCACGGGCACTGGCAGGAATCCGCGCCTTTACACGGTAAGGGTTCGCGCCTCCGTTGGGATGAATCAGCGGCATGATCGATGTGCTGCATTCCAGACTGTAATTCAAATCATTGTCCAAGCCCTTGAGTTCATCCATGAAAGAATTCATGCTGACAATCACTCGCGGAGTCACCGTGCACAGAACCTCAGCGGTGGTCTTTCCCTTGAACACCTCCGGGAAATCACGGTACATCACATCAGCTATCCCACGGAGCTGTTCCTGCCCCTTATGTGTCAGTTCTCCCCCTCGGAACGCAACGGACGGATAGAACGACTCGTAACGACTGCGGAGAGACTCCCCCGCCTCGGTCAGTTTGCCGGAATCATGGGCATCGGCCAGAATCTTCCGGAGATTCTCATAGATCTTATCACTAATGGCATACCTCGCACCGTGACGACCGATGTGGCTGATGTACGCAGGTTTGTAGCCTTTTGGGGCCGGAGTCAACTTCACGTTGTCAAAACTGTACATGAAATATTCCCCACCGGTCCTGTCCGGGTCAGCCATCATCTCGGCATGGGTGTCGTACTTGCGCACGGCATTCTTCACACCATATTCCTTCTCAATAGTGGTTCTTTGCTCCGTAGTCGCTGGAATCCGAGCGAATGAATATGTCCCCGCGGCGAGCAGAGCGGCCACCGCAAGGACAACGTTATTCAGAACTATCTTTTTCATCCACGCAAAGATATTCATTATTTTCCGTAAAGCAGTTCAACGTCGGCCTTGATGGCGGCAGGGGCGAAATCAGGAACGAACTTCCATGAACCGATGACTTCAGGATCACCGATGACCGCAGGATCCACACTGCCGTACTTTTTGAAATACTCATAGAGAATTGTCCTGAACTCTGGGCCTCGGTAAACGATTCTGTCCTCAACAGACTTTGCGTCAGTAAGTCCAGCGGCTTTCAAAAGCCCGCCAGAGCCGACTGACCTGTAACTGGTTATCGCGGCAAGATATTCCTTGTCCATCTCGAATGCTCTTCCGTCCGCCATTCCGGTGATCGTGACTCTGGAGCCGTAAGGCTTTGTCACATCGACCGTGTAGTTGATGCCGGCGGCGGAGTCGAAGTTGGCCGGACTCTTGACAAGCTTCCAGGCCATCCCGCCGGTGGAATAGTCCTTGGACCGTTTGACCTTCAAAACGTGAGCATCCTCGGAAGGCTCTGTCACAGTGTTGATCCACGCGCCATAGCTGGCCTCGAGGTATTTCTGGATCTCGGCTCCGGTCAGTCTCAGGACAACCAGTTTGTTCTCGTAAGGATAGACCTTGCGGATGTCCTGATAGCGAACCTCCCCGGCAGGGACCTTGCCGTCGATCAGAAGTGTGGCCGACAAGGAGATGTCCACGGGATAAGCACTGAAGGCAAGGGCATGGAGGAAGTTCATGTAGTCGCACTGCCTGTAGTAGAACTCCCTGGAAACCAGATCTTTCTTGATCTCTCCGACCGTGCTTGTCATGAAACTGTGAACCTTGTCGTAGTCAGATTCAAAAGCCTTTTCCATCGCACTGTCATATTCCTCGCTCTTGATTGAAGCCATCTTGGCATCCAAAGTGCGGCTTACTACCTTTCCGCCTTTAACGACAAGTTTAATGTCTGTCACACCTGCGTACTGCCCGGCCCTGCCGCAATCAAGAACCACGATGCTGTCAGCGCTCATCACCTTGTTTGAATGGTCGTGGCCTGCTATGACAACGTCCACTCCCCTCAGGCTCTTGAACAGGTCAAGCCCCTGCTTCTCAAGGTTCCGCCCGTCACCCTTGCCCATCGAAGTGTGGGCAACGACAACCACTACCTGAGGTTTCTCCTTGGAGCGAACCTTGTCCACATCCTCCCGGACCAGAGGCAGAAGCGACTCGAAACGAATGCCGGAGACACAGCTGCCGTCCATCAGGGAAGCGTTGTCAGCGTTGGTGTAACCCAGGACAGCCACCTTGACTCCCCCCTTTTTAATTATTGAATATGCCGGAAAATATGGCTTCCCGTTCCTGTCGGACAAGGCGTTGCCGGCAAGAAGAGGGATGCCTTCTTTCTTCATTTCTTTGGCGACACGGTCATAGACCCTGTGGCCGGCCTCGAAATCGGAATGGCCGGCGACGACCGCGTCATAGCCCATGTAGGAGGCCAGCCTCGGATAGAGGTGGGCGGATGTCGTGTCAACGTAGTTGTAGTAGAACGGGGCACCGTTACCGAAGAAGTTGTCTCCGGCATCGACAAGGATGACATTGTCAGCACCTTTCTCGGCACGGACACCGTTAATAAATGCGCTTTGAGCCATCAGGGAGCCTCTGGCGCGGCCTCCGTCCTCTATTGGCTTGGCGAACCAGTAGCCGTGGCCGTCACCGGTGGAGACCACAGAAAGGTTGTACTCCCCATCCTTCAGGGTGGAGCAGGCCGAAATGGACAATGCGGCAATCGCCGCTACAATTGATTTTATCTTCATCTATCTTATGAATATTCTTGTGTGTTCTGGTCGCAGAAACCGCCGAGCGATGCGATTTGAACCATCGTTTAGACTAACTCAGTAACCAGAGAGGTTATCTCTGGTTCTGAAGAGCCGCGTTGGCTCGCGCGAGAAGGTACTCGTAGTGAGCCCGGTCCTCGGACGGGGCGGAAGACCTACGGGATGTGGCCAAAGTCTTGACCTTGTTCAGGAAGACAATGCGGCATCCGTCACTCTCATCGATCGCACGGGTTTCCACATTCTTCTGGTAAGGGGCCTTGCCCTCTCCGAGGCAGACGTCCTCGAATCCGCACCACATCGGCTCCTGAGCATATTCAACACCAATGGAATCCTCAGACAGCGACTTGGAAAGCACCGACCTGACTTCCCTCGCCGAGGCGGCAAGGACCTCCCTTTGGAGAGTCTTCTCCTCCGAAGTCAGCCTGCGTCCCGCGATAGAGGAGGCGAACAGCTCGCTGTAAAGGTCATCGTAATAGTCCTTGACAGTGTAAGGCTTGCCGGAGCCAGGGACGAAGGAGGCCACCATCACGTTCGTCGGGACTGTCGAAGCCAGTGTCTTCGCCACGGCCACGCAGATTTTGTTGGACTGAGGAACACCCAACGGCAGGTTTGACGTCACATCCGCGTCATTGATCCATGAGGAAGAGCGGAGCTGGCCGACCACCCACTTCAAAGAAGCCTTCTGAACCTTTCTGGAGACAGGTGTGGAAGGCTTTACAGCGGATCCATCCTTGACGTTGTCCAGGTATATTCCTCCGACTTGCGCCAGCACATTGCCGATGTAGCGGTAGTACTGGTTTGTCAGCTGGATGTACAGGTCGTTCCTGTGGGTGAAATCGCAATCATCTGCGCAGACCCATTCGTTCATCCTAGGAAGAATGTACTTGAGATTCTTGATTCCGTAGTCGCTGGACTTAATCGGATCGTTGCCCAAGTCCTCAGTCCTTGCGCTCGGATCGTAGGCTCCATAGCTGGCAGAAGTGGTAAGCTGCTGAGCTCCGTAACGGTAAAGCGGATCTCCAGCCTTCTCGTCAATGATCTTCTCGGCCATGGCAGCCTCCTCCCACATGTCCTTGGCTCCAGGGACAGGAGTGTAGAGCCATTTGATGGCATATTCATCATAAACTCCGAGAGACGGCGGCACGAGCCTCACATCCTTATCCTGAGGCTGGGCCACATAATTGAACCTTGCGTAGTCCATGATGGAAGGAGCGGTGCCGTATCTGGCGGTGAATGAGGCGCTTCGAAGAGAATCTGTCGGATAGGCCGAAGACGCGCCCATGTTATGCATAAGTCCCAAAGTGTGACCTATCTCGTGTGAGACCACATAGACCAGAGACTCATCGATGACATCCTGAGGCATCTTCACGGCGCGTACCCTCTCATCGACCTGAGAGGTCTGCACGAAGCGCCAGTTGTTGATCAGTTTGATGACATCGTTGTAGACCAGCACCGAGGCGTTCAGGATCTCTCCTGTCACGGGATCCACCCAGGATGGCCCCATGGCGTTCATCGTGGCGTCAGGGACGTACCGGATGCAGGAATATTTCAGGTTGTCCGGGTCGAACCGAGGATCCTCCTCCACTGTCGGGAAGTCACGCACCTGCATCACATCCTTCAGACCGATCGCCTCAAAAGCATGGTTCCATGCAAGTACTCCCTCCTTGATAGGCTTCTTCCAAGTCTCGGGGAAAGAGTTGTCCACGTACCAGACTATCGGATTCTTCACGGTGACTTGCCGGCCCTCCCGCCAAGCGGTTGTGTCAGACAGCTCAAGCCGCCAGCGGGAAGCGAGCAGATAGCCCCTGAATCCGTCCTCGGCGGAGGAAAGGTCATACTTGACGCTTCCCTCGCCAGGTCCCACCGGGAAGACCCCGATCCTTGAATCCTGCAGACGGGCCGGCATAGGCTTTTCCGGGAGAAGCATGAACGAGACCGTGTAGGCCATCGAGCCGGAACCCACCTTGCCTTTAAGCATCAGGAAAGTCTTAGTGAAATCCACATTGGAATGCACCATCACGGAAGCGTTGTCACTGAACGCCTTGAGGTCGCTGAACCAGGTCGATTTCTCGTCCGCGGACTTGGTCAGGGAAAAATTCTTGCCCTTGGGGGCCACTGAATTGATGAGCGGAGTGACATCGAAGATCACCTCAGAGCTGTCCTTGCTCATCGCCTGCACGGCGATCCTCCTCAAGACCTTGGGAATATAGTTGCGCTCGAGGGCGGTCCGCATCCCGGGATCGGAACTTGTCGCGTTTGTCCCCGGGACCGTCAGCACCACGAGACTGTCCTTGAGGTCCATCTGAAAATATGTCGGTTTGGCGTACTTGTAGCCCACGTTCAGGTAGGACGGATTGCTTGTCGCGGTGATCGTGCTTCCCAAAAGCATCCTGCGCCCCATCATGTTCCTTGGAAAGCCCATGTAGATCTTGTCCTTGGACGTACGGTAGAGGCTGAAGGTCTTTCCGCACGCCGAATCGGCGACCTCCTTCATCAGCTTCTCGTAAGGGGTCTGCTTCTTCTTCGGCGCAGGTTTCGGTGCCGCGGCAGCCTCTGTCTGAGCCTTCTTCTTTTTTTTCTTAAACGGAAACGCTGCCGCGTCTGTGGACGAAACCAACAGCGCGGCGGCGATCAAAGCCAGGATAATGCTCCCTTTTGTCATAGTTGTATCTAAATTGTTATTGTTTATCAGCTTAGTTCACCCGGTACTTGTAAAGAACCGAGACAGGATCCCAGAATATTCCCTCATAGGATTTCACCAGGGTGTCATCTGAGAATCTGTAGACGTAAAGGCTTCCTTTTTTCTCACCGGACCTGGAAGGATTGCAAGTCGCCACATAGAGCAGGTCCTCACCGCTGTCCCCCTTGTCCTTTCCAAGGAAATTGGTGGCGATGTCGCGGATCTGTTCCCCGGCCGGGAGGGTGATCACAGGCTTCGAGACAGGGGCGCTGATCAGGGACCACCGGTAGATGGCGTTGCCGTAGACGTAATAGACATCCGATGAGTGCTTGGTGCCGACGAACCTGCAACCGGCATCCATCTTAAGGTCACTGCCGGTGAACGTCATGTCCTTTCCCCAGGTCTTCAAAGCCTTCGTACCTCCGATGCCGTCAGTGCTCTTGATGAGATATTCATCAGGATTCGTCTTGCTTCTGAAAAGGACATAGAGTGAGTTTGTCTTGGCCGTGCGCAGAGTCGCCATGTTCACGACCTCATAGCCAGGGAGCGTGTAGTAGACGGTTCCGGTCGATGCGGACCTCCTGACCGCAAGGCTGTCGGAGTTGCGGTAGTACGAGGCGCGGACCGTGGCGTTGTCGGCGCTCTTTCTTGATAATCCTCCGAATATGCCGGTCATCGGCTTGATGTCCACCATGTCGATGTAGTTTCCCATCATCATGTCGTACCTGTAGATGTGGGAGTTCTCTCCAAGGATGAACACGGCGAAACCCGACGACGAGGCCAGCTCACCACCGAAGTCCTTGAAACTGAACCCGGCGGAAAGCATGCTTGACTTCTTGAACAGCTGGAACGTCTTGGCCTCCATGTGCCACATCGTGCCGCTCTCGTCGTTCGTCGCGATAAGAAGGCCGGAGTAGTCCACCTTATCGACCGTGGCGTCGGACATGAACAACCGCGCTCCGTTCCTCAGGGTCTGTCCCGTGTTTATGGACGAGAAGACATCAGGGAAGACTTCCTGTTTCCCGGCGGCGGACTCTTCCGATGTGAGCGTCCTGATGAACGTCAGATGTCCGTTCCCGTCCTCCCCGTTGCTCAGTACGGTGACACCCTCGTCATAACCAGAGTTCACGTTAAGGGTGAAGTACTTGTACTTTATGCTCTCACCATTGTCGGCCCTCAGCCTCAGGATGAACGTTCCCAATTTGGTGAACGTATGGTCGATTGTAAGCGTTGTGGAGACCTTCTCTATCGTTCCGCGCTTGAAGATGTGGTCCTCCACGGTCTTGCCGTCAGCCGGCAGGCCGTAGGACCATTCATAGGAGACCTCGCGGTCACTCGCGACAGTAAGGCCTTCGTATTTAAGTTCCACCCCGAGGTCGGCGTTGATCGTGTCGGAGACCGCCTTGAGATCTATCGGCGCAAGGTCGATGGTGTCCCCCTCGTCGATTTTCCAGCAGGACGACACAGCCACGGAGAGCAGTGCGGCCGCTGACAGTAATTGGAATATTCTTTTCATTTCCTTGTTCTTCTGATTAATTGAGGAAACCATATCTGCCGCTGCGTGGATCGCCCCAGCCGACGCGGTTGTTTATGTTGACCTTGTCGCTGCCCATGACCTCGTAGTTGGGGTCGTCAGGATGCTCCGCATAGTACTTTTCATAGTACTCGAACAAAGGGCAGAACACATAGTCGGCCCAGGCGGCCGCATAGGTCTGACGCCAGAACCTCAGCATCTTGTTGTTGTCCGCGCTCGGTTCGGCGTCCAGATTCTCACCGTAATGCGCGACGCAATATTCATAGAAGACAGGGTTTGTCTCCGCGGTCTTGTGGTAAAGGTCGAGGAGCATCCTGAACTTGGCCGGATAGAAGTTCCCGAGATCGTAGTCCCACCCGGGCTCGGACCTCGAGTTAGGTTTCCACCAGGACGGGCACGCCGGATCACCGTCATTGACGTAGACCTGAAAATCAGGCGACTTGATTGCCTGGGTGTCTGAGCTGTCGGCCGGCAGCGGCTCGAAATTTTCGAAAGGCACGAGCCTCAGGTGAACCTTGACATAGGCACCTTTCTTCATCTCCGGCTGGCGCTTGAGCCTGACAGACACGTTGGCGGAGGTGGCCCCTGCCGGAAGCACGCAATCCCCTACCTCAAAATCAATCCCCTCACGTGCCGAGATCACCGGATACGTGACCCCGCCGAACACGATCGTGTCTCCCTCCTCAGATGGAACGCTTTCCAATCTGAAAGACCGGTCCTGGTCCGAGACATTGCCCATGATGCAGACAGGAGCCTCGACATCGATCTCATCCCCTGAAAGCAGGGCGAAAGACTTGGTCAGGACCTGCTGCCTGTCCTGAAAATAGATGTGGTCCTTCTGGTCGGTGTCGTACATTATCCACGTTCCGTCGCAGGAGGCCAGAAAAGGCAGGGCTGCAATTATCGGATATATTATCTTTCTCATGATCATTTACTTGTTAACATTTTTTCGCGCATTGAGCTCATCCTCCGGAAGAGTCAGAGTGTAAGTGGACGCAAGGTCACCGTGAAGGGTCTTGCCAGACACAGTCGTGATGTCCATCTTCCTCTTCTTCATGTCGATCCACGTGATGCCCTCGCAATAGAATTCCCTGCGGCGCTCCTCAAAGAGCAGATCGTCCGTCAAGGTCTCACCGCTCTCCTCCAGGGTCTCGCGGCCCCTGGATCTCAGGACCTCATCGAAATAATCCACAGCCTTCGCCGGATCCTTGCCGATGTTGGCCTCGGCCACAATGTAGTACATCTCGGGAAGCCTCAGCACATCGTAGCCCAGGATCGACTTCCCGTTGTAGGTGTTGCTCTCGGAGATGAAGCAGTTGTTCACCAGCTTGCGGCACAATGAATATGACACATCGAACCAGGCCGAGAGCCTGTAGTCAGTGGACGCCCCGCCGCCTTTCTCGTAGACGGAGGCATAGTCCGTAGCCAGAACAAGGGAAGAGGACGCACCAGAGCCGTTGATGTTCAGTTTCTTCATCATAGAGCTCTCATCATTGATGTAGAGGCCGAAGATTGTCTCGTCCAGGTCCAATGTTCCGTTGTCCGGCTGCACGAAGGCACTCGTGGGACGGAAAGAGAACTTGCCGCTCCCGATAACCTTCAGAGCATAGTCGGCGGCATTGTCCAGGTCGTTCATGCTCCAATAGACGCGCGCGATAAGAGCCTGGACCGCGTAGAGGTTCAGGTGGGCTATCCTCGCGTCGGTGAAGGACAACGCGGTGTTGTCCCTCTCTGCCGGGACAAGGGCCTCATCCTCGGCAAGGTATTCCTCCGCCCTTTTAAGGTCATCGAGCATTTTCCCGCACACCTCGTCATAGGAGAGGAGCGGCGAGATGTCGAATGAATATTTCGTCACGTAAGGGATCGTGGTCTTCTTCCCGCTGTCCGGGGCCCAGTAAGGGGGGCCGTAAAGATTGAGGATCTCGTAGTGCACGAAAGCCCTCAAGGCCAAAGCCTCGCCGAGATAAAGGCGGGAATGCCTGTAGGTGTCTGCGTCTTCCTCGGCGTGCTCGACGATGTTGTTGATATGGTTGATCGTCTCGTAGGCCGTCTTCCAGATCAGTTTCCTGGTCGAGGTCGAGCCGTTGGAGTCCATCTCACCCTCTGCCAGCTCGGCGTACCTGTAGTCAGTCGTCGTGAAGTTCTGGCCCATGACCTCGGGGAGTATGATCAGATACTGGCCGAAAAGGTTGCCGTCCGTCAGCTCGCTGTAAACTCCGTAGAGCGCGTCCTCATATTCCTCAGCCGTCTCGAACATGTTGATTTTCTCGCCTTTAGGGTGAACGTCAAGGAATTTGCCGCACCCTGTCGCAAGGACGGCGGCCATTATAGTCGTGAATATTATCTTTCTTTTCATTGTCATTCCTCCTTTTTAGAATGTTGGGCGGAAAATCAGGTTGATTCCGCGGCAGTACGGGTAGCTGGTTCCCCTCTCGAACTTGACTGTCGAGATGTGGGCGATGTCCGAGAGTCCGATCCCTACCGCAAGCTTGCGGAGGCCGAGCCTCGTGATCGCCTTGGGCGCGAAGTCGTACATAAGCTGGATGCTTGAGATGTAAAGCTCATTGCGTTTCTCCACGAACCTCTCGGAATATTGGGTTATGCTTGTCGATGTGCCTATTCCCAGAAAACGGGTATGGTCACCGGGCTGCTTCCACCTGTCCGTGAACACGCGGCGGTCCACGTTGATCTCAGGGTTGATGTTCTCCACCTTGTTCTGGAGCGTGGAGTTGTAGTAGTCGGAGCCGAAGGTGTAGGTGGTGGCGATGCTGACAGAGAAGCCCTTGTACCTGACGGTGTTCATCCACGAGCCCTGAAGGACCGGGTTGGTGTTGCCGACAGCGACCCTCTCGTCCCTGTCGTAGTGGTAGGTGTACTCACCATTCTTCTTTATGAATATCTCCTTCCCGGTCGCGGGGTCGATCCCGGCGGAGCGCATCGCGAATATGTCGTACTGCGACCCGCCCTCCTGCAGGAGGATGTTCGGCTTGGAGCTGTCGTAAGGGTTGGTGATGTCGTCCTTGATGTCATCCGAGATCTTCTGGATCTTGTCCATGACATGTCCTCCGGTCAGGGTCATGCTCCAGAACAGGTCCTTGGTCCTTATGATCTGGCCGGAAAGCGACAGGTCAAGCCCCTTGTTGTTCATCTGACCGAAGTTCACCTTCATCGAGCTTGTTCCCACGGAAGGCGGTAAAGAGACCGGCATCAGCATGTCGTAGGTCGTGTTCGAGTAGAAGTCGAAAGACAGGTTGAACCTGCTGTCCAGGAAAGCCGCCGTGATCCCGAAGTTGTTGTTGAAGGTTCTCTGCCATTTGAGGTCCGGGTTGCCCATCTGCTTAGGCAGGGCGCCGATTCCGGAGACATACTGGTACTTGGAATCATACTGATAGACGGTGCGGGCCTGGTAGTAGTCAAAGGAGACGCTGCCGGTGTAGCCTAATGAGTATCTGAATGTCAGCGTGTTGACCCAAGGCAGATTGTCTTTGATGAATTTCTCGTTGTGCAGGTGCCAGCCGGCTCCGAACGCCCAGAACGGGGCGAAACTGTTGCGTGAGCCGAACTTGGAAGAGCCAGAGGCCCTGTAGGATCCGTCCACGAAATACCTGTTCCAAAGACTGAAGTTCGCGTTGGCGAAAACACCGACCCCCGTGGAGACCTTGTCCGAGCCGGAAGGATGGCCGGCAGGATAACTTAAAGCGAAAGACAGGTCAGACAACTCGTCCTTGATGAATCCTGTGGCAAGGAACGACGCGTTCTGCTTGCGGTTGTACTCGATGTTGCCTCCGGCGCTGATTCGGAACATCGAGCCTTTGGTGTCCAGCGACTTGCCATAGTTGATGACAATCTTGCCGTCGGTGGAGACACCTGTGCCGGTGGAGAGGCTGTAACGCCCCTTGTCATTCAGCTTGCTGCTCTCGTACTTCGCCATGTCAGGCGACTCGTAGGAGTCGGATTTATTCCAGGACAGTCCCAGATTGGCCTGGCCGGTCACATAGAGTTCCCTTGTGATGTTCCACCTTCCGGACAACGAGTTCCTCCAGGACTGGGACTGAGACTTGCTGAAGCTGGAAAGGGTGGCCTCGTACAGAGGGTTGGAAACCCTGGTCGATGATGTACTGTACGGGTTGAAGTAGTAGTACTTATAGTACTCTCCGTTCTCATCCGCAATGGGAAGGTAAGGATTCATACTGGAGTACTGCGTGTAGCTGCCGTAAGGGGAATCCACACTGCGGTTCAGCGAGAAACTGCTCTTGTAGGAAAGGGTCAGCTTGTTGCGCAGATGGTAGTTCATGCTGAAATTGACACCGAGGTTCCTTCTGTTGTCCCCTTTCATGACTCCGTAGGTGTCTCCGAAACTGGCGTTCGCGCGGTATTCCAACCTCTCCCCCCGCGAACTCAAGGCAAGCGAATGAGTGTGGCTGAAAGGAACACGCAGAGGAGCGTGAAGCCAGTCAGGGTTCACTCCTTTGCGCACAAGCTGAAGCTTGTAGTCGTAGGCCTCGTCCATAGACCCGTCCGCTGAATCGTAAAGCCCGGAAAGCCGCTCTATCTCCAGTTTCTCGGCAGGACTGCAGAGATTGAACGAACTCAGGTCAGGCACGCTGAACTTAGGCACGAAATTGTAGCTGAGTCTCAGTTTGCCCTCCTCGGAACGTTTCCTCTCGACAACGATCACGCCGTTGGCGCCCTTCTCACCGTAGAGGATAGTCGCGGAAGCGTCTTTCAGGACATCGATCCGCTCGATGTCGAACATGTCCAGATCATAAAGCTCCTGGATGCTGATCTCCACCCCGTCAAGCACGATCAATGGATTGTTCACGCCCTCCTCGCTCTCGTTTGTGATCAGGGTGTTCGCTCCACGGATGAGAATCGACGGCACGGCGTTAGGGTTTGATCCCGCCGCATTGTTCTCCACCAGTACCATGCCCGGAGTCAGGGCGGCGAGGCTCTGCATCAGGTTGGTCGAGGACACCGCCACAAGCTGGTCGCCGCTTATCGTCGTGGCGGCGCCGGTGAACGTCTCCTTTGTCTGGGTGTAGAAACCGTTGACAACCACAGCGTCAAGGCTGGAGGTCTTGAGTTGCACGTTCAACCTTGTCGAGGTGCTGACATTGTACTCCTTGGACTCTGTCCCGATGAAAGAGTATATAAGGATGTCAGACTTTCCCGGGCTTCTGCGGAATGTCAGTGAGTAATTGCCGTCCGCATCCGCGGAGGTTCCGATCGATGTCCCCTTCACCAACACATTGGCGCCGGGGAGCGGCTCGTCATGGTCGTCAGTGATCCGTCCCTTGACCGTGATCCTTGGGCTGCCCGGCGCCCCGGACACGCTCTTGCCCTGACTGCCTTGGGCGGAGGCTGTGTCCACGGAGCCGAATAGCGACAGGACCGCAAACAAAGAGAAAACCAAAAAACGAAAGCCGACTGTCTTGTTTGACTTTTCCGACTTCATAAACATTGAATAATTATTTGTTAAACTTCGTCAATCTGCAAAGTTATACAAATTATTATTCTATAACAAACAATCGGCATCCCAAATTGTTGGCATTTTTTACATGAATTTTATTCGATTTCAGCCATTACAAAGGAGAGGCACACATTCAAGAGGCCAAATGGACGAAATCTCTACTTTCCGTAGCGGGATAGGATTGGTGAATATGCGTCGATCCGGCGGTCGCGGAGGAACGGCCATCCCCTGCGGACATATTCAGTGCGGTGAAGGTCGATGTCAACGACCTTCACGCCTTCCTCATCGGTGTCAAACTGCGCCAGAATCTCGCCCTGCGGGCCTGTGGCGAATGAATATCCCCAAAAATCCAGTCCGACAGTGTTGCCGGAAGGGTCGTCCTCATGGCCGGCGCGGTTCACGGTGATGACAGGCAGACCATTGGCGACAGAGTGACCTCTCTGGGCAAGCTGCCAGGCCTGCCGCTGGGTCTCCTGCTCTTCCTTGGAATCCGTGCCGACTCCGCCGATCGCCGTCGGGTAGATCAGCAGCTGAGCCCCGCTCAGAGCCATAAGTCTCGCCGCCTCCGGGTACCACTGGTCCCAGCAGACCAGCACTCCAAGACATCCCACCGAAGTCTGAATAGGTTTGAAACCCAGATCCCCGGGCGTGAAATAGAACTTCTCGTAGAAGCAAGGATCATCAGGAATATGCATCTTGCGGTACTTGCCGGCGATGCTTCCGTCCTTCTCGATCACGACAGCCGTGTTGTGGTAAAGCCCCGGAGCGCGCCTCTCAAAAAGCGAAAGCACCAGCACGATCCCAAGCCTCTTCGCCAGATCTCCAAAATATTCAGTGGAAGGTCCCGGAATGGTCTCAGCCAGGTCGCAGAGCGATGCATCCTCTGTCTGGCAAAAATAGACCGAATTATGAAGTTCCTGAAGCACAATCAATTGAGCGCCTTTAGCTGCACACTCGCAGATGTTTTCGGTAAGTTTGGCGATGTTCGCCTTGATGTCCGTTGTGCAGCTTTGCTGCACCATTCCCACTTTCAAGATGTTCATGATGATAATTCTTTACATTTCGTGCCATCTGCCCAGATTTCCGAGCATCGCAACCTACAAAGTTAGCAAAAAAACAGAGATGAAAGAATAGGTTGTTAAGTTAACAATTTCATTTTTGGTCATGATTTCATCAGGCTGGTCTCAATACACGCGCCCGTTTGGCGGCAAGGTTTGCGGGAAGGTTATTCCTTTCCCAGATCTTGATGTCCGCTATCCGGTTGCGTTCAAGGGCGGCTTTGAAGTCAAACCTCGCTGCCCTCTGGAGTGTAGAGAGTTTTGTTTTCAGCGGCATGACAAGGATGAATCCGGTGACACCGTACATCCGGTTGGGAGACTTCCTCTCCTTGAAGTCAGCGAACAGAGACTCAATGATGTCGGAAGACACCGTGTGTACATCTTCGTCGCTTCTGAGCATTGTCGTCTCACGGCTGAAGTAACCGACCATCATGCTTCCGAGCCTGGTGAGACGATCTCCGCGTCCCAGGAGTTCCCGGTTGATGATGGCGGCACACTGCGTTGCGGTCCTTCTGGAAAGGCCGGACCCCTTGCAGAGAGTGAGCACTCTGCGGAAGCAGGACATGACCTCGCTGAGTTCCTCGACCAAGGCCCCGTGCCTCCAGACGAAGGAGTACATCCCGCGTTCCCTTGCGGTGAGCGTTCCGCAGGCCTCCATCAAGCCCTTGGCCCACTTGACCCAGTCAAAGACATTCATCCATCGAGCAAGCGCCCGCATGTTGTTGGGCATAAGGTAGTCAACATCCGTGAGGGCGTAATGCCTTGCATTCCCGATGGCCTTGGTGAGCGATATGAACTCCTCGTCAGCGCAATAGACGGCTTTCAGGTACGTCCCGAATGTGTGGCTGATATTCCGGTGTCCCTTGACCCCTGCCTCGGCAATGCCCTTCACGAGATTGCTGCCGTTGTCCGTCACCGCATATTCAGGGGCGCGGCCGGCCGCTGCCGCCACGCGGTTTACCGCCTCACTGACATCCCCGCTCTTGTGGGAGGAGCCCACATGAATATCAACCACTTCCACATCGGATCTAGACAAGGGGCCGCCCGGATGCTCCGCCGGTGTCTTCAGGGTAAGCAGGATCTTGTGTTCCGCGATAGTGATGCTCTCGTCCATGATGACAGCGTAGGCTGTTTCTGCCGTAAGGTCCCTGCGGTGAGGCTTGTATGCGTCAAGCCCTGCCTTCAGCACCCAGTCACGAACGGAAACGTGGGAGACCTCGGGAAGTCCCAGGGACGGGAACACGAAGTTCATCACCTCCACGCTCCTCGCCACGGAGCGGAAACTGCATCCCGCATACGCATACATCAGTACCGCCATCTTGACTATTTCCTCCGCGTGCCGGTATCTTTCGACATGAGTGATGCGATCACTTCTGCGGCACGGGGTTCCGCTCCTGCCTCCACAAGTTTTTTTTGATGTCTTCCATGCCCATATCCATGATCTCTTCCTTCCGGTTTCTTTGCTCTGCGGCTTGCTCTTCCTTAAGCTCCGCCCTGCGCATGGACTCTTTCTCCTTCATTCGTTTGACCTGTCGCTTGAGGTTGTGGATTTCGTTACGTAAGCGTTCGTTCTCCTGTCTGGCCTTGGCCAACTTTTCGTCTTGATTCTTCATCGCAATATAGGGTTCATCATTTCCCATAAAGTTACAAAAAATCAACGACATATGCAATAGATAAATACCTATGTATCAATATTTTGAACAACTCTTTATGAGCAAAATCTTATTAAATTATCTCGCCCTCACTGAACCCGTAAATGGGCGAAAACAGTGACTATAAATATTCAATTAACTTAACACCCTAAATTCAGAATCGCAGGCCTGTCCGAAACGAGAAAAGGAATGAACTCGGAGACCTCACGTCCATAGCCATTTCTAGCCCAAAGAAGAAGCGGATGCCCATACCTTTCATAAGACCCGCAATCATCCACGAATATATCCACCTTCAGCCCTGTCCTGTCAGGCTTTAGCCACATATATTCCATAAGCTCGTCAAGTGACGTAAGTTCACATTTATCTTCTTTCATAACGTTGCTATTTGTTCCCGAATCATTTCATCTTCTGCATAAATCCCCCACTGATTCTCAACAACTTGCCAAACGCTGCCAGTCTAATTAGGAGGGCAGAATTCACTAATATATTCAATAACACACCGTTGCATTCAACGGACATTCCAGTGGGAATCTCCATTCCTGCCCGGAAGCCGCACCACAACACCGGTAATACATCTCTAAACAAAAATCCGCAACCAGAATAACGGGATTATACTCTTTAGGCTTGCGCTTGATCCCATCGGCAGCACTTTCGGCCTCTTTTGATCCTCAAGAGTGTATCAAACACTCTTAGGAAACGTTTTCAGCACTTTTCGCCTCCCGACGGTGCTGCCCAGGGATTACAAACGACATAAAACCATCGAATATAATCTTTGTTATTGGTCAGAAAAACTCTTTAAATTCAAAGAAAATTTATCTATTTTTGTTTATAGTAAAGGATACCACATTGATTTTCACATATACAATATAGTGATAATCGTTGAATCATTATACACTTTAACCATTTTATTATGACAATCAAGGAGCAATACTCATCTGTTTTCGTCAATTTAATCGAAGAAAATAAGGCTTCTGTTAACCGTCCAATCTTTGTCATTCTTGGAGATACTGGATCAATAGGATTTTCAAAACAAGAAGAATACGTCTTAGATCCTAACACGTTTGGCCTTACATGCGGTCAAGAAGTTTTTGATAAGCAATGGTTCGGTAGAGTATTTCTGTCGCTGATATCAGCGTCTTCCTACAAGATTGTGTCATATCAGCAATATTCCTATGTCGTTGATTATCTTAATCCAGATTTCTTTAAAGATCGAGTGATTGTTCTTGTCGATAATCTCAGACAGATTTTTCCAATTGCTGGTAACGACTTCATCGCAGACACGTCTGAAGATGACACACAGAATGTCGTATTACCTATCTATCAGGCTGATCAATTCAAAATTGAAAGTCGCTATTATTATTCAGTTAAATCCCCGAATCGCCAAATAGGGCACATAGTTCCTGTCTTTTCTAAGACAAAGAAATTAATATTAGTGATGCGATAAATCGGTATCTATCATTTGTAATTCATTATATTTTAA
>ERZ808262.35-NODE-35-length-113712-cov-10.146379_pt1 | contig 113712 bp, 102 predicted proteins | sample MGYA00520895_ERZ808262 | MGnify/ENA primary metagenome ERZ808262 (study PRJEB31516, sample SAMN03275588) | gut metagenome | biome: mammalia-associated habitat; material: feces | host: Papio cynocephalus | place: Kenya | collected 2012-08-02 ...
TTCCTTGTATGTATGTACTGGTCATCCCGTTCAGTTTTCAAAGAGCGATCGTATGTGCCTTCTCTCAAGGCGCGAAAAATATTCTACTCTCCGCCTTTCCGGGTGTCAACAATTATTTTTAAAATTTTTTCTTGCTGAAAACCGACTGTCTGACTCTCTGTCCATTTATCAATATATATATTTATATAGGTTGAAATAAATAGGGAGGAAACTTCCGCCTGGTTTTCCGAAAAAGAAAAGTCCGGCCGAAGCCGGACAAAACTATTTCTGATGCCGCTCTTCGTAGTCCTTCCTCATACTGACACGGATTTCGTGCCGGCCGGGGAGGGGGGTAGCGGATAGGAAGATATCGATACGGCGGAGGATATCTTCTTTAGTCCTGAACTTTGCACCGAACGTGATAACGTTGGCGTGGTTATGTTCACGGATCAGATGGGCAACTTCATCGTTGTATCCGATCCCGGCCAAGACGCCCTTGACCTTGTTCGCCGCCCTTGCGACTCCTTCGCCTGAGGAGCAGACGAGAATTCCTAAATCGGCTTTTTTCTCGGCTACCGCCTCGCTTGCAGCAAAGGCGAAAAGGGGGTAATGGCAGGATTCTTCGGAAAAGGTACCGAAATCGAGGACTTCAGTTCCTTTTTCCCGAAGATGGGTGAAAATCGGTTCCTTCCTGGCAAATCCGCCATGGTCACAGCCAAATGCTATTTTCATTGCTTAATCTCCTTGTCCGAAAAAGGCCCGATTGATTTCTTCCTTTTTGACGTCACCCTGCCGGATGATAAGAGGAGAATCGCCCACCAAGGAAACGACCGTCGTGGGTGTCCCGCTCTCGCATTTTCCTTCCACGATGGCTTTGACAAGCGGAGAGTCTTTGAAAACCTCGATGACGTTCTTCCTGTCTTTAAGGGCAGGACTGCCAGACCTATTGGCACTTGTAACCTGCAGAGCGAAAGGCAGGGAAGAAAGAAAATCAAGCAGTTCTTTCTTTCCCGGTATACGGATACCGGCGACGAAAGTCCCAAGATGCGTCTGATAGGGGGCGCTCTCCTTAGCCTTGACTAAGACAGTCAAAGGACCCGGAAGGAATTTCTTCCTGACACGTTTGATGGCGGGGGTAAGGAGAAAATAGTCATCCAAGGGGAAATCCGGTCCGCACCTAACCGCTATCGGCTTAGAAGGGGAGCGGCCTTTGCACTGGCATAGCCGCTGATAGGCATTTTCATCATCAAAACGGACGCCCACGCCATAAACCGTCTCCGTCGGAAGGGCAAGGACCTCTCCCTGAAGAAGAATGTCCTTGGCGCGGGGATCGGAAAACGAGGAAAGAAGAAGCATGAACTAGCTGCGCTTTCTGCTGTGGGGATTAAGGATGTTGACGTATTCGTTCTTCGGCTTCTTGCTTTGGAGGTAGGCGTAGTATTTGGAATAGGGATAGCCATAGTGGGCACAGAGATCCTTAACAATAACCTTTTTCTGGGTCAGAAAGGTCTTCTCGATAGCAGCGAAACGGATGGTGTCCGCATCGGTAGAGGGGTCAAGGCCTAAGAGGCTTCCCGGAGCGGCGATAAGACCGTCACAGTACCTGATGGCATTAGAAAGATTCTTTGCACGCCGCTCGGCAGCTGTTTCGACAGGCTTCTTTTCCTTGACCTGGGGCTTGCGCCGGGGAAGGTCTTCCAGTTCAAAGCGTGACTTCCAAAGCCCGATGGCTCCGGAAACACGGCTTTTCCCTAGGACACGGATAGAGATTCCGTTGTCCTCGAAGACCTTGTAAGGATCATCTCCTGCCTTCAGGGCATCGACCACCTTCTGGATGAATTCATCCGTAAAGGTGATTTTTGCCTCCGTACACTTCACGACATTGGGGTTGTGATTGAGCACACGCTGGGCGTGCTTGGTGAATTTCTTATTCGCCATGGTCTAGCCTCCTTTGTTTGTTTATCTTTTACTCGTCTTTTTTATCGGAAGAGTCTTCGGATGGTTTGCTCTTGTCTTCGTCTTTCTTATCGGACGGAAGGACTTCCTTCACCACTCCCGGACGCGGCTGATTTTTTGCCGGTTCCTCTTTTGTAGAGAATTCCGCTTCCAGTCGATGGACAGTCTCATCATCCGTCGTAATCCTAAGAGTAGGAACGCCGGCATAGGATTCGAGATGTGAGCCAAAGGTTTCAAGTGACCTTGAGACGTTCCTCACCTTGCCATAGTCAAGGAAAAGCGTTCCGATATGGCTTGGGTCTTCTGCCCCTCTTACACAGGCTTCCTTGAACTGTTCATCGGTGATTGGCGTGCCATGGGCAGTGGAAACCACAAGGACAAGACGGGAAGGCTTTCCGGCAAGGATTCTATCCAAAGAGAGATAGAAGCGGTTGAAGCCGGGGTAAAGAATGATGTTCCTTGGGTTCTTCGGCCTCCTCTTTGTCTCCCTATGGTGTTCTTCGACAGGAGGGAGCTTGCGATTCTTAAGTAGATAGTCAATCTGATCGGCAGTAATCGTTTCGTTGGCAATGAGGGTCTCGGCAATCAAGGAGACGTCATCTTTATGTTCTTCGAGAATCTGACGGCATTTTTCATGGCACTCATTGATGATTTTGCGAACGGCCGTATCGATTTCAAAGGCAACCTGAGTGGAATAGTGGGCGCTAGAAGAAGTATAGTCACGTCCGAGGAAGACAGAGCCTTCCGGTTTTTCATACTGGATAGGGCCTAAATCCGACCTACCGTATTCTGTAACCATGCTACGGGCAATATTCGTCGCCCTCTCGATATCATTGGAAGCACCGGAGGAAACATCGCCGAAGAAAATCTCTTCGCTTGTCCGCCCGCCAAGATACCCCGTAATCCGTGCAAGCATCTGGTTCTTTGTCATCAGGAACCGATCGTTTTCCGGTGTCATCCTGACATGACCGCCCGTGCGGCCACGGGGAACAATCGTAATCTTCTGTACCTTATCGGAATATGGAAGGAAGATGCCGATGACGGCATGTCCCGCTTCATGGTAGGCAACCTGCTTCTTTTCGGCAGGCTCGAGATGGGACTTCTTGGCAGGGCCCGCAATGGCGCGGTCGATAGCCTCGTCGATATCCGATGTGGTGATGGCAGTCCGATTCGCACGGACAGCCAGAATGGCGGCATCGTTCCTGATATTGGCTAAATCCGCACCGGAGAAGCCGACAGTACGGCTGGCAATAGAATCAAAGGAAACATCCGAAGCGACCTTCTTGTTCTTGGAATGGACCTTTAAAATGGCGGCACGTCCGGCTTTATCGGGAAGATCGACGGTAATCGTCCGGTCGAAACGGCCTGGACGGGTAAGGGCGGGATCAAGGACATCCTGACGGTTGGTGGCGGCGATGACGATGATGCCGGAATTGTCATCGAATCCATCCATTTCGACAAGGAGTTCGTTCAAGGTCTGTTCACGTTCATCGTTTCCGCCTCCTAAGCCCGCACCGCGTTGACGGCCGACGGCATCGATTTCATCGATGAAGATAAGACACGGTGCATTGGCCTTTGCGGTCTTAAACAGAGAGCGGACACGGCTGGCGCCGACACCGACATACCTTTCAACAAAGTCGGAGCCGGAGATAGAGTAGAAGGGAACGTTCGCTTCGCCGGCGACGGCCTTGGCCAAAAGCGTCTTACCTGTTCCAGGCGGGCCGACTAAAAGTACACCATGAGGCAGTTTCGCGCCAAGGCGGGTGTATTTATCGGCATTGCGGAAATAGTCGACAAGTTCGACCAATTCGGCTTTGCATTCATCACAGCCGGCAACGTCGGAAAACCGGACTTTCGACTTGGCCGTCTTGCGTCCGAGGTTGTCGACAAAGCCGCTCCTTGGGTTTCCGCCCCTTCCGCCCCTAGTCTTTGACCTGCGGGTGAAGAGGAAGACAATGAGGCCTACAGTGACAACCAGGCTCAGAACGGGAAGAATCCAGGAAGTATTGCTGGTTTTTTCCAGACCGAAAGCGTAGGTTGTGTTAGGCTTGTAATAGTCTTGATAAACGTTGTTTTTGTCTTTAACCTTGACAAAACGGACAATCGGCCTGATGTAGTTTTCAAACTCGTCACTGGTAATGCCGGAAACGGAATAGGAATAATGGGCTTCTCCTTTTTCGGTGACAAGAGTAAACGATCCTTGCAAATAGTAGAGATTCGACCTCTGATTGCTTTGGATGACAGAGAGAGTGACATCCTGGTACTGGTCAGGATGCAGAAGAACCGTAGCTAACGCCCCAGGTCCAGGCGTTTCCCTCACTGTCTCGCCAAGAGTCTTATAGTCATATGTGGCAGCGTTCTGCCCATACAAAACCCCATAATTCCCATTAGCAGGATCATCTGCTTTTCCGTCCTTGTCGATATCAACGGAATAGTAGATATCCTTGTTGGAATAAAGGAGAGAAGTGGAACGATTGCGGAATCCGAAGTAATAGACCATCCTGGCAATCAGGAAGATAAAGGCGAGGGCTAAGGCAATGACCGATCCGAATCCTTTTGGACGCGGCTTATTCGAAGCCGGGGGTTGCCTGCCAAACTTGTTTTTATCCTGCTGGCCGTTGTTCTTCGGGGGCTGGCTGTCGTCATCCGAAAACTTCCTTGCCTTATCGCCGTTAGGGACGAAGGAATAGGTCAGGTTTTCGTTTGGTCCGGATAATTTCATGGTTGACCTCCTATCGATTGAAATAACACACTATTACTATAAAGAAAAAGGTTATGCCTTTCAAGAAAGATACTGAGAAAGAATCAAAAAAGAAAATACAGGGTAAATTGCCGAAAGAACGGCAATTTCGGCTTGAATTCGAAGAAATTTCTCTTTCGCAATATAGCAAGAAAAGCAAAACAAAAAGGATGGGGTGGCCATCCTTCCTTTTCAGGCAACTGTGAAAGCGCTTTTTCAGTAGTTCTACGTCGACTGGAACTTCCCTTTGTACTTGCCCTTGCTTGCTTTGACAACAACGGCACGGTCATTGTTCTTGGCACGGGTTTTGGTAAACTCGAGGGCTTCAGCCTGGGTATTGAAAAGCTTGATGACTTTTTCTCCCCCGGTGTACTTCAGCTGCCACTTTCCATCGCTCGCCCGTTTGGTGAGAATGTAGGTTTTTCCCGTATTGCGTTTTTCTTCTGCCATAGCACCTCCTATCTCTCTATGCTTTTCTTTAATCATAAAAAGTTCAGAAAACAATTGCAAGAAAATTTATCCGATTATCCAAGGGATTCTTGGATTCAGGAGTCATCCAAGACAGGATAGAAATGGTTTAATCCTCCCAAAAAGAGCGGAAAAGAAAGACACGTTTATTTTTCTATGAATTGGAAAAAGAGGCACGAAAAAAACCCGATTGCTCGGGTTTGTTTTTAGATTGGTGGAGCTGACGAGGATCGAACTCGCGACCTCCTCCATGCCATGGAGGCGCTCTCCCAGCTGAGCTACAGCCCCAATTCCTGCCGTTTTTTCAGGCGGAAATCATTCTAACCCCTTTTTTCTATGGTGTCAACAATTAATTCTCTTTCATTGGTTTCAATCAAGAAAGGATAGGAAATCAGGCACGGATGTTTAAGCTTTTTCTGCTGTTTAAGCCTTGACGGACTGCTGGAAGACACGGTTTAAAATGTCTTCACTGAATTCATTCCGTTTTTCTTCCTCTTTGAAATCAGGGTCTTCTGCCTTTCTCAGTTCTTCCTGAAAGACACAGGTAAGGACTTCAATGGAATGGTTGGAAACATTGTCGTTGTTCACAATCCTGTCGGCATAATTGGAACTAGGGGCTATGATTTCCGAATACCTCGGTGCCACAGTATTAAGATATTGGGAAACAATATTTTCGTAGCCGCGTCCTCTTTCTTCGTGATCACGGATGAAACGGCGGAGGAAACGGACTTCCGGGGATGCCGTGATGAAGACAAGAAGATCGCCCATGGAACGGACTTCTTTGTCGACCAAAGCCATGATACCCTCGATGACAATCAGTTTCCGGGGAACAATCGTCTCCGTTTCCTTCCTCCGGTTTCTTACTTTAAAGTCATAGAGAGGCTTCTCGATTGTCTTTCCGTTTTTGAGATCAAGGATCTGTTTCCGCCTGAGCTTCCAGTCAAATGCCTTAGGATGGTCATAGTTGACGAGGTTTCTCTCTTCCCTTGTCCTATTGGTCTGATCACGATAATAATCATCCCTTGTAATATGAGTTACGTTTTCCTCACCGATGTTCCGGATAACATTTTTGGCAACATAGCTCTTGCCAGAGGAGGAGCCTCCTCCAATCAGGATGATTCTTGGCACAGTCAATACCCCCGTTTCCATTCGGATAATATTATACCGATAAGAACAGAAGAAGACTATAAGGAAAAGAGGAACCATTCAGAAGAGCAGAAGAATGCATATCGTTGTAGCAGCAAATGACATCCTGGAATAGGGCGGAAATTGTTTTTTTGAATTACCGGCATCTTTTTCCCGGCTAGAGCAATGGAATTCTATACGGAAAGAGGGCTAGCTTACTTTTAAAACATTGATACCGTTCAGCTTGCTTAAACTGCTCTCTTCTTATCTTAAACAGTCACTTCGGCTTATCCATTAATGCAGGCAATTATCGGCTCGATATATTTTTTATCCGTCCAGTCATTTTGTTTATCCCTTGCATCAATCAAGGCCTTTTCCCATAGTCCATAATGGGAAGGATCTTTTTTTGCGACTACCTTTCTAAGCATGTTGCAAAGCTTTCTATCGACAAAAGTCATCTTAGAAAAATCAAACGCGCCATGGCAATAAAAAGCAGGAATATCAGAAAGCCCGTCTTTTAAATTCCGTTCCAGGATTTGCTTAAAGGCGCTTTCTTCATAAGGGGAGGCTCCGCAGCAAAATACGATAATCTTTTTGCCTATCAATTTTTTGATATTCTTTTTTAGGAATGGTAAACCGGCAATACCGGAAGCATAGATTCCTCCGCCTAAAACAATAGTATCGAATTTAACAACTTCATTGATGTCGGCCTTTTTGTTTCTATACACTTAAAGCCAGTCGCTTCCGAAAGCCAGTCGGCATATTTCTTTGTCGCACCATATTTGGATTGATATAGGATTACCCCACTCATAAATTTACCTCCAAATTGCCGTCTGCCTAATCCACTTATATTTTATGCCATATTTATATAGACCATTCTACCGATTTCAGATATTTAGGATCGTCTTTTTCTATGATGGCAGACAAAGCCCAGACTAAAACTCAGTGGTCCTCTTTATTTAGCAAAACAATAGAATACAAAGACATCGCTAATTGAACAGAAGCAGAAAGTTTAAATCCAAAGAAATAAAAGATAAACCGAGGAACATTCTAAGCAAAATAGTATTCTTTATTCTTTTTACTAACACTTTCCTGTTAAAAGCAACTTTCTTATATCGTCCTGTTTTATGTTTCTTCCTTCCTCGGTTCTATTATCGTTAGTCGTCAGAATGGATTTCTTTATACCTTTGCCTGGCATCATGAAACACAATACCAAGACAATGGGCTGAACGCGCGCCTTCGATGTTTTCCTTCCGGTCATCAATCCTAATGCAATCGTCTCCCTTCTTTCCTAAGTCATTAAGAACATAGAGCCAGAAGTCCATATCTGGCTTTGCATGATGAATCTGGGCAGAAATGAACCTTTTGTCAAAAAGCGGGTCAAGATGATACTTTTCCAAAAGAGGAAGAAGGTGTCCTAGGGAAGCGTTAGAAAGAAGATAGATTTCAAACCCTTCCTCCTTTAGCTTCCAGCTTATTTCAACGGTCTCCTTTTTAGGTTTGGAAAATGCAAAAAGCTGGTCGGACGCCGTTTTGAATGGAGTGCTATCGATGGCTCCGACCCGTGTCCTCACTTCAGGATAAAGAATATTTCCAAGATCTCCCTGCCGGAAAATCGCATTTGCTTCCTCCTTCTGTTCCTGGCTAAAGTGATGATACTGATAGTACGCGGAGACTGTCTCATCAACGAAAACACCAAAAAAATCCATGAACAATGTTTTTCCCATGGTTTTATTCTAAGCAAATTATCAAGGCATAGGGAAGAGGAAAACAGCTTATCCTGAGGCTTTCTTTGTAAACACTATCGTCCTTCCTTGCCGCTAAAATCATCTTGTTCTTACCCTATATCGTTCTCCCATTACTTTCCCTTTACATTCATTTACACATTATTTGCATTTTAATTGATAAAATATTCTTGGTAAAACAAGGGGGTATCTATGATATATAAGACAGTTGTTGTTTCCTATTCGCCTTTCGTCAATAACCTTGCCAAGAAGATAGAAGACGCAGCCAACGAATGGGCGAAGAAAGGGTATGAATTAGTCACGTTTTCCGTAACTCCCGGCGCTAAGGCAATTCTTATGTTACGGAACAAAGAAGAAAATGAGTAAATAAGAATGAAGAAAAAAGACAAAAGATTTATTCAGGTTTACCAAGAAGATAATGGCCTTTTCAATTCCGGATACATGGTCATTGTGGACAAACAGACCGGTGTCAATTATCTCTGCGCGTGCAACGGAGTCGGATTCGGAGTCACTCCCCTTCTTGATCGCCAAGGTAATCCAGTCATCTCACCGATTCCTGTGGAAGAAAAGAATCAGAATCGCTGATTTTCTTAATGAAGATCTAGTAGCAGACTGCTTTCGCCTTATTTGCAATTCACCAAATAGAAGAAAATATCTAGATGATTTAAAAAAAGGATAACCAATAGTGTTCCCGGTTCCAGGACGCGGTAGAATTTCTGTGCTATATCCGTGGAGTTCCTAGGCCGGGCACAGGTTGATATAGCAACTTTCCCCTGTGGCCGATCCCGGAACTTCCGGAAAGAATCATCCGTATGTCTTTTTGCGAACACGTCTTCGACCTTGGGAAGAGGTCGCGCCAATTTTTTTCGAATGTCCGTACTGCCACGGCCATCGCCTGAAGAGGCACGGAAGGGAGCACGGACACCATAGATGGATGTGCCGCGGCTGCGGAAAGACGTTCCCGGACAGAACGGGAACCGTGCTGTCCTCCTCCAAGCTGAGGCCGTCTCAGATCCGGACCCTGCTGTCCATGCTCTCCGACGGCACAACCCTGAGACAGGCGGCACAGAAGGCGCACGTCTCCCTGCTGACTGCACTGCTATGGAAGAGAAAAATACAGAGAATCCCGGAAAACGCCGGAAACAAGGTGCTTTCCGGGGATGTGTGGGTTGACCACACGTACGTAAACGTGCCGATGTCCGAGCGCAGGGGAAGAAAAAAGCGGGGGCTTGCAGTCCGTCTCCGGATCCACCGCAAGAGAGCGCAGCTCTGGCTATCGGAGAAGGCGTTCCACGGGGAAAACGGACGCGGACTGTCATTTGCAGAATACATTTCGTTCTTCTACGGAAAGATCTTCCTCTCAGGGAAAACCCTCAGAAGACGGGAGGTTTACGGCCGTTAGGAACACTATTGTTTATCCTTTTATAGTATTTTGATCTGAACAGCAATATTCAATCAGACCAAATGACGACATATTCTTAATTTTGCCGAAATTGCTTTATTGATAAGCAAGCAGTCCGCCCAATGTGCCAGCAAAAATCAAAGCCACACTCAATAATAACGCTATAACCGAAATAATCGTTTTCTTTTTTATATTCGGCTCGTCCGTATTTTCCGCCTTTGCGCTCTTTATAGAAATAAGAATATGCGTTACGGTAAAAATAACGGCAAACACAAATAAAGGAATACTTGCAATAAGTATGCTTGATATAATAAAAACTAATGATGGTATTATAGAAAGCAACAAAGCTTTTACGATATTGTTTTTATTCCATAGTACAATCCACGATATACAATATCCCAAAAGTAAAAATGCATTGATGGTTATGTAAAATATTTCCCCGAAAGAAAACCAAAAGCCGATATATGTGTACGGAATATTGAATATCATAAAGACAAAGCAACCATATCTGCCGATTTGCTCTAAAACAATAGCCACCTTGTTATCGTAAACGTTCACTTGGTTTTTGTGCTTTACTGCATAAATGATATTCGGTATCATGATAGCCACCATTATGGCAAGTCCGTAGTAATTAAACCAATTCATATTGAAATTATATCAAAAACATCCCGCCTTTAATAAATAGCACCATATAATTTTGGTGTGGAAACAATCTGTCCGTTAAATGACAAACTAACCGCAAAAGTTTAGATAGTCCCGAAAAGTGGGCCAGGATTTGCTAAGGCGGCACTTTCCGTTCATGTCATTTTCCAAAATTTGTTTGCCAAATGAAGCAGGAAACAATTATGGCGAATTCAAAAAGATTGGACGAAGAGTCGAAGATAAGAATACAGGAACGCCTCGGTTACCGGCCAAGCGCCATCTCGAAGGAAATAGGGTTCAGCCTGGCCATCGTGTACCGGGAGCTGAACAGAGAATCGACGATCAAAAACGCCGGGGCGCCTGAGTGCCAAGCGCTCGCGAAGGCAATGTCGCCAAGATCAATGCCTATTCCAAGCAACTTATAGACACCGGCTCGGTCCACCATGCTTACACGTCGAGCCCGGAAATCGCTCGGATATGCTGTGAGAGGAGGCTTATATGCTCTGGCAAACTCGACTGTAAACCTCACCATCTTCGCAGGTAGGTGAGGTTCAGGAAATACAGCCTTTAGTATAAGAAAAAACGATGGAACTCCGAAAAAATTTAGTGTAACAAAAAATCACCCCATTCTGAGGTGATTCTTTCGCTATTTACCTTCCAACTTTTGAGGAATTTTACTACACTTATCAAGTTTTATGGTAAAACCGAACCCATAATGGTGAATAGACAGGGTTCAGATACAAATCAGATGGCGGAGCAGAAGAGATTCGAACTCTTGCTCGGTTATAAGCCGACTGACGGTTTTCAAGACCGTTCCCTTGAACCGCTTGGGTACTGCTCCATCGCTTTGGTAAGAAAAAAAGCCACCTGCTGGGATGGCCTTCTTTGCTTTAATGGTGGGCGCTATAGGGTTTGAACCTATGACCTTCCGCACGTCAAGCGGATGCTCTCCCAGCTGAGCTAAACGCCCAAAGCGTAAGTAATTCTAATTGTTTGACCGATAAATGTCAATCACTTTCTTTTTCTTTTTTCATTCTTTCCCTTTGCCTGCTTTCATCTGTTATTATGTTTCCATCATGAAAACAGAAATAAAATATTCTCTTTTCTTCCTTGCCCCTTTCTTTTTCATCCTTCTATTGATATCTTCCATCCTTATTGGAAGGAAGCTCTATCCCTACGGCGTCAGGATCCTTTTCCCCATACCTTTCCTTTTTCCTATCTGGATGACTTTCGCCAAAGGAATCAGCTACGGAGGGACAAGAAAGAGCGTTTTCTTTCTGCTTCTAATGCTTCGTTACTTCCTTGTCGCAATGGCAATTATTCTTCCCGCCCTTTGCTTTGCCTATATCCCCTGGTTTTCTTCCCGGCTAAAAGGGTTTTCACTACTCATTCCTCCTGCAGAAGTGCTAACCTTATATAGGTTATTGATACCAGAAACTCTTTGGGTAGAAAAGAAGAGGAAAAAGAAATAAACACAATGGATTTCAGTCGAATCAGCGATACAAACTTCGCACGGAATATCTCCACCGAATTCATTGCCAGCAGGATCACAAGGCTCCTGATTATCATCTTTTCTTTTGTCGTCTACTTCAAGCAGAAAAAGTACTCCTATAAGGACAAGCCCAAAGGAATCGTCAATCTTGCCGAAATCATCGTCAGTTTCGGAGACAAGCAGGTGAACGAGCTAAGGGGGAAGCCAAAGTACTTCTCTAACTTCGGAGGATACATCATTCCTCTTGCCGCCTACATTTTCCTTGGGTTTATCGTTGGAATGGTCGGGTTCCCTAATCTTATCGTCCTAGGTCCGGAAAGCGAAGGCTATATCAGGAACGAAAAGAATCTCTTCAGCCAGATATCCCCGCCTTTCACCAATCTTACCTTCACTAGGGCGATTGGCCTACTCACCGTCATTCTAATTGAGTTTACCAAAATCCGCAGTGATAAATGGAACTATTATAAACAGTTCATTTTCACCTTCCCTCCTCTCCTTCCCCTCGCCACCAACTTCGTTCCGATGCTTTCCTTAGGAAGGCGTCTATTCGGAAACGCCTTTGCCGGATTCTGCATCGAAACCCTTCTTTACTATTTATTCGATGGCATCGGAAATTCCTTCGGTTTGGTTCTAGCGCCTGTCGTAAGGCCTTTTATACATGCCTATTTCGACCTCTGGGGTGGGATCATCCAGACTAGGGTGTTTGTCAGGATTACCAGGATGAACATCGCCCAGCAGGCTCCGGAAAACGAAGCCGTGGAAGCACAGGCCAAAGCCATCACGCTTAAGGCACACAGGTAGAACAGATATCGCCAATATAAGGAGGCAATTTATGAATTTCTTATCCAATCTCAGTTTCTTAGCCGATCAGAGTGCAGAGGCAGCCAAATTTGCCAGTTTAGGACAGAGGTATATTGCTATTGGCATCATCAGGATCGCCATGGGCTTCTCCTCTTTGGCCGAAGGCTTAGTAGTCACTAATGCCGTCAAGGGAAGGTCACGGAATCCGGAAGCTGCGGGAAAGCTTCGTTCTTCGATGATTCTCGGCTGCTCAATCTGCGAATCCGTCGCCATCTACGGCCTTGTCCTTGCCATTCTTTTAATCTTCGTCGCCAATCCGATTGCCTTAGCCAAGTAAAAAGGAAGTCAGGACCGGACATGAAGAAGAAGCTATTTGCGGCTTCCCTGTTATCGGTTTCCTTGCTAAGGCTGACATCCTGCGATACGGAAGGGAGGTCGGGATCAATTTCCGACAAAGTAACAGATGCCCTTCCTAATCTCTGGATTTCCTTGGCTCAGCTAGCCGCCTTCTTAGTCATGGTGGTTATCTTCTTTGTGTTCGCCTATAAACCCATCAAGAAGAAGAGGAAGGAAAGAGCAGAATATATCGAAAAGAACATCAAGGATTCCCAGCAGGCGAAGGAGGAAGTGAAAAACAGCGAGCAAATCTGCAAAGACAACATCCTTCATGGCAAAAACGAGGCGGTAAGAATTATTGATAAAGCCAATAAGAATGCCAAGGAATCTGCTGAAAGCATCATCGACCAGGCAAATAAGCAGGCTGAAGCCATCCGTGAACAGGCTAAGAAAGATGCGGAAAAGATCAAGAAGGACTATCAGAAGCAGACTTATGATGAAATCGTAAACGGTGCCATTTCTGCGTCAAAGGAAATCCTTAAGCGTGAGCTGAACAAAGAAGACAACGATAAAGTCTTAGAGGAGTTCCTCGCTGAGAGGAAGAAGGATAAGAAGAATGGATAAGTCCCTTTTTGAGCATTATGCCTATGCCTTGTTTTCCCTATCAAAAGATGAGAACAAAGTCGAGGAGTATAGCAAGGAAAGGAGATTCCTCGCCCTCCTCTTTGAAAAGAATCCGGACTTTCTGACTTTTCTTTCTTCGCCAAGGGTTTCCTCTTTCGACAAGGAAAAAGTAAGGAAGGATGCCCTTGATCCGAATCTTTCCAAGGCAGTTAGCGGATTTATCCGCATCAGGGGGAAAAGAAATGCCTTAAAGCATTTTGCACAGATTGAAGCCGCCTACCAGCACCTCTACAACGAAGAAAAGGGCATCCTGGAAGGCAGAATCTACTCTGCCTATCTTCTTGACGATACGCAAAGGAAAGAGCTGGAAAGCGTGTTTTCCGACCAGTACAGAAAAACCGTCGTCTTCCGCCAGTTTGTCGACAAATCCTTAATCGGCGGAAGGAAGATCTATGTCGGAGATACCCTCTATGACAATTCCATCGACTCTCGGCTAGAAGCCGTACGCCAGACTCTACTCAAGCAGAAAGCATAGGAAGGAGAAGAACATGACCGATAGGGACCAAATCAGCAATCTCATCAAGAAAGAGATTCAAAGCTACGAAAAAAAGATTGAAACCGATGATGTCGGATCAGTGATTTCCGTCGGTGACGGAATTGCCACCATCTATGGACTAGACAAGGCAAGGTATGGGGAGCTGCTTTCCTTCCCGCATGAGGTCTATGGAAGGGTAAGGAACCTCAATGAAGACAGTATCGGATGTGTACTACTAGGAAAGGATACCCTGATTGACGAAGGCGACAGGGTTAAGCGGACAGGAAAGGTCGTCTCCGTTCCTTGCGGAGAAGCCCTGTTAGGAAGAACAGTCAATGCCCTAGGAAGGCCGATCGACGGCAAAGGGGAAATCAAGGCAGCAGAGTATAATCCTATCGAGGCACCTGCCCCTAGCATCAGGAGGCGGAAATCGGTAGATGAACCTTTGAGGACAGGAATTAAGGCAATCGATTCAAGGATTCCTATCGGAAAAGGCCAGCGTGAACTAATCATCGGAGACCGGCAGACTGGGAAGACGGCTCTTGCCATCGATACCATCATTAACCAAAAAGGAAAGAATGTCATCTGCATCTATTGTGCAATAGGGCAAAAGAACTCCACGATTGCCCAGATTGAAAATAAGCTGAATACCTTCGATGCCAGGAAGTACACGATTATCGTCAATGCTTCGGCAAGTGAGTCTGCCCCAAGGCTTTATGTCGCCCCGTATGCCGCCACGACCATGGCGGAATATTTCAGGAAACAGGGGAAGGATGTTTTGATTGTCTACGATGACTTATCAAAACATGCGGTCAGCTACCGTGCACTTTCCTTGCTTCTTAAGCGTTCTCCGGGCCGTGAAGCCTATCCTGGCGATATTTTCTATCTCCACTCCCGGCTTCTCGAGCGGGCATGCAAGCTTTCGGATAAATACGGAGGCGGCTCAATTACCGCACTTCCGATTGTGGAAACCCAGGCCGGGGATATTTCCGCCTACATTCCGACTAACGTCATCTCCATCACCGATGGACAGATCTTCCTGACTACCGACTTGTTCAATCAGGGACAGCGTCCTGCAGTCGATTCCGGTCTTTCCGTTTCCCGTGTCGGTTCCTCGGCCCAGTGGAAGGCAAGGAAATCCGTTGCCTCTTCCCTGAAAATCGAGCTTGCCAACTATAACGAAAGGCTCGATTTCTCCCGGTTCGGTTCCGATCTCGACTCCGTCACCCAGAACGTTCTCAAGCATGGATCCATTTTAAGGGAGGTTCTTAAGCAGAGGCAATATTCTCCGCTCTCTAGGCCGGAGGAAATCATCGATATTTTTGTCGCCCAGACAAAACTTCTCGATTCTCTTCCTCTTAGCAAGGTCCCTTCCGCCCTTGAACAGATCCGGACATTGATTCTCTCCTCCCATAGGGAAGTCATCAAAGAGAGGGAGAAGCAGAAGGTCCTTACTCCGGAGAGGAAGAGTACGATTGAAAGCGTGGCAAAGGAAGTCCTTTCCTCTGCTTTGGCAATCTAAAGGAGACAAATGGCAGAATCCTTAATCAATACCAAGCGACGGATTAACACCATCCGGTCTACCGAAAAAATCACCAAGGCAAGGAAGCTTGTCGCTTCGGTCAAGTACCAGCGCTATAAGAAAAGGTATACCTCAAACCTGGACTATGAAAAGGCCAGGGAGGAAATAAGGTATACGGCTTTTTCCTGGAAAGACAAAAAGGATCCGATTCCTCCTTTAAGGCAAAGTTATCCTCATGCAAAGAAGCGGCTTTTCATCATCAGGACAAGTACGTTAGGACTCTGCGGTTCCTACAACTACGCCGTATTCAAAAGGGTGGATCCGATGTTAGATGACAAGGACGAACTCCTCCTCATCGGCGGAAAAGGGGTAAGCCATTATAAGTCCTTTAAAGGGAAGACCTATCTAGAGTACGAAAACCTAAGGAACAGCTTCTCTTTCGGTCAGATTAAGCACCTGCGACACGAAATCGTCAGTCTATACAAGACGGGAAGGTATAAAGAAATCCACTTTGTCTATACCGCCTATAAGAACTCCCTGACTTTCCTTCCCCGGGATGAAGTCATTCTCCCTCTGACTCTGGATAGGGAAAAACTAAAAGAGAAGAAGGATATCTATCCTCCTCTTTTTGAACCTGACAAAAACGAAGTCCTCTTGAAAACGGCCGCCCATTACCTAGACTCCTTTTTGTATAGCCGCCTACTAGAGAGCGAGCTATCAGAGCTAAGCTCCCGCCGGAATGCGATGGAGAATGCAACCGATAATGCAGAAGAAATCGAGAACGAACTCAGAATCAGGTACAACAAGAGGCGTCAAGGTGCGATTACGCAGGAAATAACAGAAATAGTTGCCGGTGCAAATGCCGGAAAGAAAAACGAAGACTAGGAGGAACAACCTATGGATAATAAGCAGTATGGTACATTGGTTCAGGCCATCGGACCTGTCTTGGACGTTGCTTTCCCTCAACAAGCACTCCCTCCGCTCCTCACCGCATTGAAGGTGAAAACCGCACAGGGGAAGGAACTGACCCTGGAAGTCCTTCAGCACATCGGAGACGACACCGTCCGGTGTATTTCCATGGGCTCGACGGAAGGTATTCAGCGGGGGCTGAAGGTGGAAAATACCGGAAAGCCGATTCAGGCCCCTGTCGGAGACGAGGTCTTGGGAAGAAGGTTCAACGTCCTTGGGGAAACCATCGACGATGGTCCGGCTTTCCAGGCCAAAGAGACCCATTCCATCTACAACGACCCGCCGAAATTCCAGGACCAGTCCACCAAGGCGGAGATTTTTGAGACCGGAATCAAGGTAATCGATTTGCTCTGCCCTTATATCAAGGGCGGAAAAGTCGGTCTCTTTGGCGGGGCAGGAGTAGGCAAGACCGTTCTAATCCAGGAGCTAAGGCATAATATCGCCACCGAAAAGCATGGCATTTCCATCTTTGCCGGCGTCGGAGAAAGAAGCCGGGAAGGAAATGACCTTTACTACGAAAGGAAGGAGACCGGAGTCCTTCCGAATACCGCCTTGGTGTTCGGACAGAGGAACGAGACTCCTGGCGTCCGTAGGCGGGTAGGGCTCTGCGGCCTGACCATGGCCGAATATTTCCGTGATGTCAAACATCAGGATGTCCTTCTCTTTATTGATAACATTTATCGTTTCACGCAGGCAGGAAGCGAGGTTTCCGCCCTTCTAGGGCGAAGGCCTTCCGCCGTCGGATATCAGCCGACCTTGGCTACGGAAATGGGCCAGCTTCAGGAGCGAATCGCATCGACGAAGAATGGTTCAATCACATCCATCCAGGCGGTTTATGTTCCGGCAGATGATTTGACCGATCCCGCCCCGGCAACGACTTTCTCCCACCTTGACGCCAAAACCGTGCTTGACCGGAAAATCGCCTCCCTTGGTCTTTATCCGGCCGTCGATCCTCTTGCCTCTTCCTCGAATTTCCTTGATCCCAATGTCGTAGGGCAGGAGCATTATGATGTGGCAAGAAGAGTCCAGGCCATCCTTCAGCGATATAAGGACCTTCAGGACATTATTGCCATTTTGGGCATCGACGAACTCTCAGACGAGGATAAGCTAGTCGTCAACCGTGCCCGAAGAATCCGTAATTTCCTTTCACAGCCTTTCTTTGTGGCGGCAAAGTTCAACGGATTCGATGGAAAGTTCGTTTCGATAAAAGACACGATTTCTTCCTTTAAGCGGATTCTTGACGGAGAAGGCGATAGTCTTCCCGAGGCTGCCTTTACCTATGTAGGAACCTTTGACGATGCCTTGGAAAAGGCAAAGAAGCTTCAGGAAGAAGCGGACGCAAAGAAGGCAGCTTAATATGGATACGTTCACCCTTGTCTTGCTTGATCCTAAACGGAAGGCCGTCCTTGAGAATATCGAGGAACTCATTGTCACTACTTCGGATGGGGAACTTGGTCTTTTAAGCCGGCATATCGACAGGATTGCAGAACTTGTCATCTCCGAAAGGAAAATCAAGACCTCTCTCGCCTGGCATCGATATGCAATCGGCGGAGGCTCCCTTCTTTTCGACCAAAAGAAAAACAGGGCCACTCTTTGCCTTGAATCTTTTGAGGAAGACAAGGACATCGACTTAGTCCGGGCAGAAAAAGCAAAAGAGGAAGCAAGGGATAGGCTGAAAAACAAACTCAGCTTTGCCCAGGAACAGAAATTCCAGATCCGTCTTCAGCGTGCCATCAACCGGATTAAGGTCAAGAACAGGAAATAAGAAAGATAGTCTCCCTTCCATCATTAAACCGCTTCTTTTGTGTTGCCCATAAGTAGGAAAAAAGCAGAAAGATGCTTATAATGAATAGGATAGGGAGGATCGTGAGTTGAAAAAATTTGACAATATCTCCTGGGATGAATATTTTAGGTCGATTGCCTTCCTCTCTTCCTTACGGAGCAAGGATCCCCATACCAAGGTAGGGGCCTGCATCGTGTCCAAGGAACATAAGGTTCTCTCTCTTGGATACAACGGAAGGCCGACTGGGATTGATGACGAAAAGATTCCTTGGTCGAGAAGGGATGCCCGCCATCCTTTACTTGATTCCAAATATCCCTATGTCTGCCATGCAGAACTTAACGCCATCCTGAATTCTTCCCATAATCTTGAAGGGTCGACGATTTATGTCACCCTCTTCCCCTGCAATGAATGCACAAAGGCAATCATCCAGTCCGGAATCAAGAAAGTCATCTATCTTGATGACAAGTACCATGACTCCGATAGCGGCATCGCTGCCCGGAAAAGGCTTGACAGGGCAAAGATTCCTTATGAGAAATACGAAGGAAGAGTTCCGGAAATATCCTTTTCCAAATCAAAATGAAAGCCGATAAGTCCTATCATACCCATTTTCCCCTGAAGCGTTGTCTGATCGCGTCAAGGGTCATTCTTCTCTGCGCCGTAATGGTTCTCGGCCTGCTTTATTCGGTCATCAAGAGGGAAAACATCTCCTCCAAGGCTTGGATTTTTGTCCTTGTCTGGGCTGTAATCTTCTTCCTGATGCTTGCCGTCTACTGGATCAGACAGATAAGGAAATTCATTCAAACCCGCCATGATGAGAAGCAAAAATAAGACCAGGGAGCTATTAAAAAGAGATAGTTCCATTCCTCTAGACTATGCCATTTCCCTCCGCCACCTGACTTTTGGCTACGATGATACTTCCTTGGCCCTCAAGGATGTATCTTTTGATATTAAAAAAGGAGAATATGTCTCCATTATCGGCCACAATGGTTCAGGGAAATCCACTCTTTCGAAGCTGATTGACGGAATCCTGATCCAGAACAGCGGAGACATTTATATCGATGGAATCAAAAGGGATGACGACAACGCCCTGCTTCTAAGAAAGAAAATCGCCCTTGTCTTCCAGAATCCGGATAGCCAGTTCATCGGAGCGACAGTCCGTGACGACATTGCCTTCGGACTGGAAAACGAATGTGTCGACCCGAAAATGAGGAATGCCATCATCGAAAAGTCAGCACGGGAAGTCGGCAGGGAGGATTATCTCGATAAGGAGCCGAGTAATCTATCCGGAGGACAAAAGCAGAGAGTCGCTATTGCCGACTGCATTGCCCGGCATCCTGAGATTTTAATCAGGGATGAAGCAGGGGCCATGCTCGATCCGAAAGGAAAGCATGAAATCCGAAACATCATCTTTGAACGGAAGAAGAACAATCCAGATTTAACCATCCTAAATATTACGCACGAAATTGACGAAGCGTACGACTCTGACCGGGTCTTGGTGAGGAATAAGGGTGAGCTCGTCCTGGACGGCAAACCGGAGGAGGTCTTCAAAGACGATAAGTTCCTCTCTTCCATCCATCTTGACATTCCTTTTGCCCATAAGCTGAACAAAAAGCTTAAAGAACTCGGACTTGATTTAGGAGACGTAAGAAGCGATAAGGAGCTCTTAGCCAAGATATGCCAATCTCGTTAAAGAACGTCTATTACACCTATGATAAAGGCACACCGGCGGAAAAAGAGGCTCTTAAGGATAGGAACCTGTTTTTTGCCGACCATTGTTTCACTGCCTTAATCGGACGCACCGGAAGCGGAAAGTCGACTCTGATTCAACATCTGAACGGACTTCTTCTTCCGGACAGCGGAATTATCGATGCGAACGGATATGTCATCGACAGGACGCTGCAGTACAAGAAAAACGGAAAAACAGACGTCCGGGCAAGGAAAAAGAAGCACAGAAAGAAAAGGAAGGACATCAAGTCCCTACGGAAAAAAGTAGGGCTTGTCTTCCAGTTTCCGGAATACCAGATTTTTGAAGATACAGTTTTAAAGGACGTCTCCTATGGTCCGAAGAATTTCGGTAGGAGTGAGGAAGAGGCCATCAAGGAGGCAAAGGAAGCCCTGAAGATGGTCGGACTTGATCCGTCATTCGAAGAGCGCTCTCCCTTTGAGCTCTCAGGAGGGGAGAAGCGGAGAGTCGCCATTGCCGGGATCTTAGCCCTTAAACCAGACGTCCTTGTCCTAGATGAGCCGACTGTCGGCCTAGACGCCAAGGGGGAAAGAGATCTTAGGTCCCTTCTTGTCCATCTCCATCAAAATGGGACAAGCATCATCCTAGCCACCCACAACAGGGATGTCGTCCTTTCCTATTGCGACCGGGCTATTGTCCTAAATGAAGGGAAAGTCATCAAAGACTGCACTCCCTTAGAACTGTTCCGGGACGAGGACTTCAGGAAGAGCTCCTTTCTCGAACCTCCCAAAGTCTTTTCCTTTGCCAGGGAGCTTAAGAAAAACAACATGCCAATCGATTTAAACAAAATAAAGGACGTTTCTTCCTTAGCCGAAGAGATTGTCTCGATGAGAAGAGGGCAAAAATGAAACTACCATTAGGAAAATATAATTCCTACGATACCTTCCTTCATCGGATGGATCCGAGAATCAAGCTGGTTGGAATGGTCATCAGGATGGTGTGCGTCTTCCTCGACTATGGAAACCAGTACAGGGGGCTTGTCATCAGGGCAGGGCTCTTTCTTATCCTTCTGACTCTTTCCCTTTTCGGGAAGGCTAGTTTCGGACGTCTCTTTTCCTCCCTGAAAAGGCTTTGGATGAGGATTCTTATCCTAGTCGTCATTAATCTTTTCCTCCCAAAGTATAGTCTAGAGGAAATTCAGAAACGTGGTATTGCTATCGCCTTTTTTATTAAAAGCATCCCTGTTACCTATGCTTCCATTGTCAATGTCTGCTACATCATCGTCCGTCTGATTCTTGTCCTCATGCTAACCAATATCTTCACGGCAACGACAAAGCCTAGGGACAGGACAAATGCCAGGGAATGGCTTCTTGCCCCGCTTAAGCTTCTTTTTGTCCCCGTTCATAAGATTGCAAGGTCGATATCCCTCGCTTTGCGCTTCATTCCCACTCTGACCGAAGAGACGGAGCGGATAAGGAAGGCGCAGGCAAGCCGGGGCGTAGACTTCCACCAAGGCAAGTTCAAAGACAAAAGGAAGTCCCTGATTTCCTTGATCATCCCTTTGTTCATGTCAGCATTCTCCATTTCCGGGGAGCTTGCCGATGCAAGGGAATCAAGAGGCTATGACCCGAATGGAAAGCGGACCAGATACAAGACTTATTCCTGGTCGCTGAGAGATACAAGGGGAGTCGTCTTCCTCTGCCTCTTCCTTGCTTCCTCTATCTATCTTGCCGTCAGGAAGTACGACAGGTTCGTCTACTTAGGGATTACTCTTCCGAAAATAAAATGAACGTCTTTATCCAGATTTCTTTTAACGGAAGTTCCTTCTATGGGACACAGAAGCAAAAAGACAGGCCGACTATTCAGGGTCTTTTCGAAGACCTTCTTTCCCGAATCTATAACCAGCCCGTCAAAGTGACAATTTCTTCCCGCCTAGACCGTTTCGTCTCCGCTCTGGATTTTGGAATGAACTTCTTCCCTCCCTCTGACCGATATTCCCTGTCTTATCTATCCTACTATCTAACCCGCATGGTTCCTTCCTCTATCGTCATTCTATCCGTAGAAGAGAGAGACAGGGATTTCTCTAGCCGCTATTCGGTAAAGGAAAAGACGTATTGCTATCTGATTCAAAATGGAGAGAGGGTCAATCCTCTCTTCACTCCCTTCTCCTATGTCCCCGAAAGAATATTGGATCTAGGGAAAAGGAAAGAGGCTCTCTCCCTGTTTCCAGGGATTCATGACTTTTCTTCTTTTTCCGTCCCCGAAGAAAGAGGGGAAGGGGTACTAAAGCTCAATTCTGCCCAAAGGAAGAAGAAAGGAGAAAGGACAGTCCTCACCTTCAAGGGAAAGTCCTTCCTGCGCTACCAGATTCGCTGCAGGGTAGGGGCATGCATCCAGTATCAGGCAGGAAAAGTCACTCTCTCCCGCCTGGAAAGAAGGCTCTGCGGTGAAGAGAGGGACTACCAAAAAAGGAAGGCGGAGGCAAAAGGACTCCTTCTCATCAAGACCTCCTATGGAAGAAAATGGGGAAATTCCTCGAAATGATGGCCTGACTTGATATAATAATCATTACGATGAAAACAAGAGAACAGAGTAAGCAGAACTTCAAAGACGTCTGGTTCGACTACTTCCGCAAGGAAGACGTCTTTCTGGTTCCGAATATTCTTTGCTACTTTCGGATTGCCTTAATCGGCGTCTTCCTGACCTTCTATTTCCATCCCATCACAATCGCTGGAAACGCTTTAGCGAACATCTACCTTTCCGCAGGCGTCATCGCCCTTGCCGCCTATACAGACTTCATCGACGGCTTCATTGCCCGAACCTACAACAGGAAGTCAAAACTAGGGTCTCTTCTTGATCCAAGGGCGGATAAGCTGCTTCAGGCCGCCATCGCCATCGCCCTTGTCATCAAGCTCTACTCGTTCGTGGCAGTCGATCTTAGGCTTGGCGTCTTCATCTTAAAGGAACTGACCCTGAGGGGACAGGACATCCACAGGGCACTAAAGAAGAAATCGTTCGGAAAGGCCCGCTGGTACGGAAAGGTATCGACTTTTGTCTTCTATCTCAGGCTAGGCGCTCTTCTTTTCGCCGGCCCAAGGTTGCAGAAAAGTTCTCTCTATCAGCGGCATCTCGTCTTCGATTCCCTCTCCAGCGTCGCCATCATGTTCCTCACCCTTGCACTTGTCGGTTATATCCAACTAGAATATAAGAGGCTGAAGAAGCCTGTACACGAAGACAAAGGAGAGAAGAATGATTAAGATTTATATATCGCCCAGCTGCTCAAGCTGCCGGAAAGTCAAGGCATGGTTTGAAGAACACCAGATACCCTATGAGGAAATCAACATTCTGAAGCACGAACTGACGGAAGATGAGCTAAAGGAAAGGCTGAATAAGTCCCTTGACGGAACCGATGAGATTATCTCCACAAGAAGCAAAGTCATCCAGGACAACAAGGTCGACATCGACTCGATGTCCTTTAAGGAACTGCTCGACTTCATCAAAAAGAACCCGACCATTCTTAAGCGCCCGATCATCGTGAACGATTCCTCCATCCAGGTCGGATACAATGCGGATGAAATCGAGATCTTCGAGCGGGATAAAAGAGCCTACAAAAAAGCACGTCATATCGCCAAGGAGACCTGTACGGAGGAAAACTGTCCGGAGTACAAGAACTGCGTCCACCGTTTCTCCGACCGGAGGGCCAAGCATCCAAGGGAAACCTGCTCAGGCGACTGCGGAAAGTAGTCCCTGCGGAAGGATTACCTTTCCTTTCTGATTTCCAAGGCATAAGAAAAGACCGATCCCTGTTCCGGGCCGGTCTTTTTTGTTTACTTGGCTAACGCTGCGTTGATGGCGCGGGTTTCCTTAGAAAGGGTATTCAGCTTAAAGGTGATATCGAAATTCGAGCAGATTTCCTGCAGGGTGTTCTGGCTCTTGACTGCAGAGTCGGAATCGCACTCCAGTTCATAATCGACATGCTTTCCGTATTCGTTCTTGGAAATATCCAGTTCCGTATCCTTATAGGTGGCTTCGCGGCGGTTAGTCGTCAGCTCGGCGAGAACGGATAGATTGGAAGCCGGAAGATGAAGGGTGTTAAGGAAGTCGGCAATGTCACCGCGGGGGAAGACATTGTGCTCGATTAGGCTCTTCGCTTCCTTGGCCGTCAACGATTGGTTCTTTTCGAGAAGTCCTTCGCTAAGAGGGGCCTTCCTGGTCAGGACATACTGCTCGCCGGTCTTGCGGAGACGCAGGACCATTCCGTATTTCTTGAGCCTGCGATCTTTGCTATCCCTATAATAATTAGTCTGGACGATTTCCTTTTCACCGAAGCCGAGCTTCCCGACTAAACGTTCATAGTCCTTTTTGGATAAGAGAATCTTCGCTTCAATTTCAATTTTGTTACTTGCCATAATTTGCCTCTGAACTCGCACCTATATGATACAATAAACACGGGAAAATAAAAAGTAAGCAAACGATGAAACCGACAAGTTTTGCCATATATTCCAAGAAATACGAACATCACGAGGGTTTAATCAAAAAGTTTACTTCCTTGCTTCAGGGCAAGGGCTTTGTCCGTGACGATGATAAGGGGGATCTGGTCATTGTCATCGGGGGAGACGGAACCTTTCTTCGTGCCATCCACACGCGGAACTTCAACGGAAGATTCGTTCTCCTCAATACCGGACATCTCGGCTTCTTTTCCGATTATGACAGGAACTCGGCCTTTCGAAGGATCAACGACATCCTAGACAAAGACCCATCTGAAGAAGTCCTTCCTCTTGGCATAGTCAAGGATTCCCTCGGAAACCAAGATTATTTCCTTAACGATGTCTGCATCGAAGGACTGAAGACCTGCTGGGTGACTGCAAAAATCGACGGGGAAATTCTGACAAACATCCGGGGAAACGGAATCGTTGTTTCCACACCGATAGGATCTTCGGGGTATGCGGCAAGCCTAGGCTCACCATTTAGGATAGGGACTCCGGATGTCTATGAGTTCGCCACTATCGCACCCTGCTACAACCGTCTCTCCCTTAACCCCATCAATAAAGCAGTCATCAACAACAAGAAAACCCTCTCCATCGAGCTAAAGGCAAAAAGGATTCCTGTCCTCGACGGTATACCTGGCAAAAGGAGAGACAATCAGTTTGTCTTCTCTCCGAAATCCGACAAAAGCCTCGTGCTCCTTCATTTCCGTCCAAAAAGCGAAATCAGCCGTCTGAAAGAAAGGATATCCGGTGAATAATGATGACACAAACAACAAATAACTCTGTATTCCCTCTTCTCTACATCGTTCTTGGCTCCGTGGCCGGAGTCCTTATTCTCATTGCCTTAATTATTTTCATTGTCTTGCTTGCCAGCAAGAAAAAGAAAGTCCGCCTATCAAACGAAGCCGCCAACCGAAGAGTCGAGGAAAGTGCAAAAGAGGTCTCCTCCTGCTTCGGAGGGAAAGAAAACATTCTCTCCGTCACCCAGCAGGGTTCTAGAGTGACCCTTGTCAGGAAAGACCCTTCGTTGGCTGACAAGAAAAAAATCAACGCCTGCTTCAAAGACTGCAGGTACAGGGGGAATAAAATCGTCTTTATCATCGGAAGTAAATCCGAAGAATTCAAAAAACTGCTCGAAGAGAACAGGAAATAGTCTCGTCTATTCTATAATCCTTATCTACTTGTAACAATCCTTTAGATTGCCAAAAGCTTTCCCTGTCTGAAGTAAAATTTCTGTCAACCATCTTCATGGTAAAAACGGAAGCTATCATCTTCATCTCCCTAATCATGGAAGATTCTCCTTCTCCTCGTTTTGATAGAATACTTTGGAAATAGGATAAGAAGAATATATAAGACAGGGGCATCTGCCGAAAATCAGACCTCTCACCAATGCAAGAGAGATTTTTACCTACCTTCAAAACAGGAAACCAAAAAAGGGCATAAAAGCCCTTCTCCGTCCAAGAATTATTTATTGTATGATGCCAAGGGCGATAAGATCATCCCGGAGATCCTCAACCGGAAGTCCCCTGATGGTAGAGTACTCCCCTTCCACGATTTTGGCATTGATGAAATCTTTGTCCTGGATTCCATAGGCACCTGCCTTATCCCTAGGGGAACCAGTCTCGATATATTCCTCAATTTCCCTGTCTGCCCTCTTTTCCCTGAAAAGCTTGCTGATGCAGATACGATGCTTCAGTTCCTTCCCGCCCTGATAGATGGAATAGGCAGTAACCACCTCATGCGTGTGCCCGGAAAGAAGTCTGAGCCTATTCAGCGCGTCCTGTTCGTCTTTCGGTTTGCCAAGTTGTTTTCCATGAAAGAAGACCATCGTATCAGCAGAAATAACGACATCATCGGGATGTTTAAGAGAAACCTTATATCCCTTTCCCTGTGCTTCCCTCAGGCAGAGAAGACGAACATCCTTAGACTGGATTGCCCGCTCCTGAAAAGAAGAGGGGACAACAGCAAAAGGAACATCGCCAAGGATTTCCTTAAGCAATTCCTTTCGGCGGGGAGACTGGCTGGCTAAGATGACCATTTTCTATTCTTTTCCTACAGGAGAGTAGTTTAGGATGACCGGAATGATGACAGGACGCCGCTTGCTTTCCCGGTAGAGGAAATGGGAAGTAACGTTACGGATGGCATTCTTAATTTCCGGATAGTTGACCTTTGCCTGCCCGTGCCTTACCCGGCTTACCTCAATTCCGATAATCTCACTGGCCTTTTTCTGCCTAGACTTCTTGTTGGAAGAAATGAATCCCTTGGATTCGACAACCGGAGAAGAAACAAGCCTGTTCCGTTTAGGATCAATGACAACGAATACGGAAACCCTGCCCTCGTTAATCAGCGTGGTCCGTTCCTTAATGACAGCATTCGTAATGCCGACAGGATTGGTTCCATCGATATAAATGTTTTCTCCCGGATAAGTGATATCGCTTTTCACCACCTTGTGGTTGACAAGCCTTAAGACGTCTCCGTTATTGCAGACAAAGGTATGGTCCTTAGGAAGGCCGCATTCCCTTCCGATTCTCGCATGGAGCTTAAGCCTACGGTATTCGCCATGGATAGGCATAAAGTATTTCGGACGGGCAAGTTTCTGCAAAAGCCGCCTTTCCTGACGCGAGGCATGTCCGGAAGCATGGAGGTTGTTTAAGACGGAATTAGTGACAACCGAGGCGCCAAGACGTTCAAGACCGTTGATTAAAGCATTGATGGCAGCCGTGTTACCAGGAATGACGGAAGAAGAAAAGACGACAGTATCACCGGGAAGGACATGGATGAAGCGATGTTCGCCACGGGAAATACGGGAAAGGACAGCCATCGGTTCGCCTTGGTTACCGGTGCAAAGAATCGTTACCTCATTAGGAGGGAGGGTACGGAGTTGGTCAGGTCCGGCAAGATATTCATCCGGCACCTTGATGTAACCGAACTGGCGGGCGGCATCGACGTTTGCTTCCATTGAACGGCCGAAGATGACAATCTTACGGCGGAATTTCCTGCTTGTCTCGATAATCTGCTGGATACGGCAGATATTCGAGGAGAAGGTGGAAATCAAAAGACGGCCGGGTGCTTCGGAGAAAACATCCTCGATACCCTGAATAACCGTCTTTTCCGAACGGGTATAGCCTTCTTTTTCGGCATTGGTGGAATCAGCCATCAGAAGATCGATTCCCTGATCACCGAAATGAACAAGCTTAGATAAGTCAAAATCTTCATCGACGGGGGTCAAGTCAATCTTAAAGTCGCCAGTCTCGACAATCGTCCCCTGCGGAGTAGTGATATAAAGACCATAGGCATCCGGGATAGAGTGGGTGACATGGAAGAATTCGACTTTGAAATCACCAAGGTGAAGGACCGAATCGCCATCAAACTCCTTTAAGGCAGTCTTCGTCCGCCTCTTGTTGTCCTCAAGCTTATGCCGGATGAGGGCAGCGGCAAGCTTCGGGGCATAGATTACCGGAATATCCCTCTGCTGAAGAAGGAAGGGAATCCCGCCGATATGATCCTCATGTCCGTGGGTGATGACCCTGCCCCGGATCTTGGTTTTGTTCTGGACCAAATGGGTAAAATCCGGAATGATATAGTCGATTCCCGGCCTTGTGGCATCAGGAAACCTGACACCGCAGTCGATAATCAGAATATTATTCTCGTCCTCGATACAATAAAGGTTTTTTCCGACCTCACCAAGACCGCCAAGGGCATAGACCTCGACAGGATAGGCACTGTTTTTTTTGACTGAAACCATGATAAATCAATAACCTCTGCAATGGGAAAAACCTGAAAATAAAGGAATTCAGTTTTTCCGACAATTTTTCGTTTATTATTCTAGACAACTTAAAAATATTAAACAAGGGGCGAAAAAGAAAAAAACGCTTTACTGAAGAAAATCAAAGGGAAAGACTAAGATTTTACAGGGCAATGGCATCCTCGTCTTTATGGAAAGGATCCTTCCTGTCGATTTTATCGGTATAAAGGATTCCATCGAGATGGTCATATTCATGCTGGAAGACAATAGCGGGATAACCGGAGAGGCGGAGAGTGACCGTCTTTTGGGAAACGACATCATAGCCTGTCCTAGTCACCTTATAGTACCGGTAGACATAGCCTGGGACATCCTTAGGAACGGAAAGGCAGCCTTCACCGGAAGTGAGATAGGCGCGCTTAACGGAAGTGGAGAGGATTTTCGGATTGACAAGACCGTATTCATAGTGCTTTCCGTTTGAATCATCAAAATAAATGGCGAACCTTCGCTTGGAGACACCAATCTGCGGAGCAGCTATCCCGACTCCGGAGCGGATGTGGTGTTCCTTGGAGAATTCCTCGTCCTGGCTTAGCCGAAGGTACTCCACCCTATCTAGCAGCCTTTGCTTATCTTCCTCTTTAATGGGTTCTTCGACCAAAGATGCCTTTTCATGGAGGACGGCATCCTGATTTGTAAATATCTTAAACAATTTCATTTCGGAAAGATTATAGCATTAACAAAGATAATCTAGCGGGAAATGCTATAATCTAGCTGTGAAAAGAGAAGAATTCGAGGCAGAAGAGTTTGATTTCATCCAGGCGGTGAAATCTTCTGCCCTTTACCAAAAAATCAAAGCCCTGTCTGAGGAAATCGACAAAGATGGGGAACTGAAAAGCCTAAGCAGGAAAAGAAACGATCTTTTCGGTAAGGCGGTAAATAGGGAGGATGGGGCAGAAAAGGAAAAGATAAGGAAAGAAGCAAAACAGGCAGACGAAGCCCTTCTTTCTTCGCCGAAAAGGAAGGAATACCTCTTCTATTATGAAAAAAGGCAGAAGATTCTGAACCATCTAACTGCAAAAATCACCGAGGAAGTTCTTTTATGATCCGAATCATACAAGGAATCTATAAAGGACGTTTTTTGAAGATTCCGGATAGTAAAGTGACCCGACCGACAAGGGACAAGGTCAGACAGGCCATCTTCAATGCCGTTTATGACAAAGTGCTTTCTTCTACCTGTCTTGACCTTTTTGCCGGAAGCGGAGCAAGGGGTCTTGAAGCCCTCTCCCGGGGAGCAAAGATTGTCTATTTCAATGACAAGAATTTTCAGACATTCAAAATCCTAAAGGAAAACATCTTCTCTCTTAGCCCGGAAAAGGACAGTGTATTCCTTTCCCTAAGTGACTATCGTCTTTTCCTCAAAAAGAATCAGAATGTTCAGTTTGATCTCGTCTTCCTTGATCCTCCTTATAAAAGGATTATCAACGCTTCCGTCATCCAGGAAAGGAAGAAGAGAAACAGGCTGAAAGATGGCGCCATTGTCGTTTCGGAGCAGGAAACAAAGAACGAAGAAATCGAAGGCTTCACCCTTAAAGAATACCATTACGGACAGAAAAGCGTCGGAATCTATCGTAGGGAGGAAAAGAAATGAAAATCGCAGTCTATCCTGGATCCTTTGATCCTTTAACCAACGGCCATGTCGATGTCGCCCTCCGGGCAGCAAAGATTTTCGATAAAATCATCATCAGGGTGGCCGATAATCCGGAAAAGGAAGGACACTACCTTTTCAACGCAGACGAGAGAGTGGAGCTAGCCAAAGAAGTCTTCCAGGACTATCCAGACATCTCCGTCGTCTGCTGCACAGGCCTTGTCGTCAAGGAAGCCAAGAAGCTCAAGGCACAGGCCTTGATCCGAGGACTAAGAGCCGTGACCGACTATGAGGCAGAATACCAGAGGCACGAAGTAAACGAATTCATCGAGCCGGAAATTGATAGGGTATATCTAAGGGCACACAAGGATCAGGCCTTTGTCTCCTCAAGCAACATCAAGGAAATCTTCTTCCATGGAGAGGACATCTCCCGGCTTGTTCCTAAACCGGTTCTACAGGCAAGGAAGAAAAAGAAAGGAAGCAGAAAATGAGCGAAGAAGAAAAAATCATTTCCGTCAAGGAAAATGTATTAGCCAAGAATGAAGAAGAGGCAGAAAAAGTCAGACAGGAAGTAAAGAAAAACAATGTCTATTTCATTAACGTCAGGTCTTCTCCGGGATCGGGAAAGACAACTCTTTTGACAAAGCTTATTCCGTTATTGGAAAAGAAGGGACTGAGAATCGGTGTTTTAGAAGCGGATATCGACGGAAAGGAAGACAGGGAAACCATCAAAAAGGAAACCAAGGCAAAAGTCCTCCAGGTCCACACCTGCGGAGCCTGCCACAGGACCGCCCAAAGGACAAAGGAGGCTCTTGAGGCTCTTGGACTTAAGGGTCTGGATGTGGTATTTCTCGAAAACATCGGAAATCTCGTCTGTCCTGCCGAATTTGACACAGGTGCGAACCAGAATAGGGTCCTCCTCTCCGTTCCCGAAGGCGTTGATAAGCCTCTGAAGTACCCGCTTAGGTTCAAAGTCGCGCCGCTGGTCGTCGTCAGTAAAAGGGATACGCTCCCTGCCTTCGATTTCTCCTTTGACAGGTTCAACCTGAATGTCCGTAAACGGAATAAAGATGCCATCCTCTTTGCTCTCTCGGCCAAGCAGGACAAGGGTGTTACCGAACTAGCCGAATATCTCTATAAAAATATTGAAAAGACCATCCGCTAAACAAACGGATGGTTTTTTAGCAACAAAAATGGCTGCCGCGAAGCAGCCATTTCCTTATTTGACGTAACGCTGGAATCCGTAGATGTCAAGCCTCCTAGAGGCGACATCCGTGGAAGAAGTGACAGAGAGAGAAGCGAAGGGAGCAGCTAAGGCACGGCTAGGAGTAGAACGGGTGAAGGCAGTATTCTTCTTTCCGGCAGCCTTATCCGCCTCATATCCTTCGGTATCGGTGATGTAGTTTGTAGCGGTCTTATCCTTCCTGAAGGTGACGAAGAAAGGTGTAGGAAGTGTTCCGCCGTCTTTCTCGGCAGTCAGATCGGCTTTCAGTTTTTCTTCCGTAACTTCGGAATTCTTATGGGTATCGTCTTCATTCAGATAGACAGGGCGGATTGTATTCTGGACGTCCCTCTGTTCTTCCAGAGTGATGTTCTTGTTTTCATAAAGGGCAGCCTGCCCCTGATTCTGATTGGATTCATCGCTGTCGCCAGGAGTCCAGGAAACATTGACGGCAAAGAAATCGATTCCCTCATATTTCTTGTTGAAGTTGTTATACCAGGTCTCTACATGAGACTGCCTGGAGTCACATGCATCGCAGTTATCCTTATAGAAGAGGACGACGAATCCGTCCTTCTTATCACTGACAGAGAAAGAAGTCTTATCTTCTCCGACAGTCTTGCCGGCTTTTTCAGTCCCATCAAGCTTCTTGTTCAGCTGTTCATAGGTGATGGCATGGGAAGAAAAGAAGGTTGATTCGCTGCTGTTGACCATACTGGAGATTCCCTTGACGGCATAAGGGATGGCAACAACGACACCGACAACGATTCCGACAATAAGCAAAACCTGGAGCCAAGCAGCTTCCTTGAACCATTCCCAGGCAGCAACGGCATGAGCTCTGCCGGCGCCTTTTTTCTTATCCTTAGAACTCATTGAAGGTCCTCCCGTAGATAACACACAGATTTAACGAACTATATACGGCAAGTATTGAACTAAATGGTGCCCCGAGCCAGAATCGAACTAGCAATTGATCCTTACCAAGGATCCGTTATACCACTTAACTAAGGGGGCAGAAAGAACAGCGACAATTACTATACTGAATTAATGGGGGAAAGTCAATAAAAGAGGCAGATTTTCTTCTCCTCATTTTCTCTTTCCTCTCGCCGCAATTTTACTTTTCCTTGCCTTTCCCATTTTTCAGGGCAAAAAAGAGAGCCCCAACCAGTCCAAGGCAAGCAGCAAAGATTCCGATGGTGATAACACTTGTTCGCCTACGTTCGTAATAGGACAGAAAATAGCCAGACACCCACCTAAAGACACCGCAGGCCATGAGAACCAAAGAAAGAATAAAAAGTTTTGTATTCCGTTCCATTTTTCTTTCCCCATTTATTCCTTCGATATTCTTTGTATAAAGTAGGGGAGAGCATTACCCCTTACTCAATTTGCCTTACTCGATTTTCTAAGATGCTTTCTTTCAGCACTCCACATTTAACGTCATATGAGCGGACAATCATTAAGTTCTATCTTTGATCGATTATAGTTTTTTCAATCTTATTTTGTAAATCTGTCTCAAATAATCACTGTATTTAGAGTTTCGTAGATAATCTTGATTTCCACTTATCGGATGGCCAACTCCTACTTTGTTCTTAGCTATTTCAAAGAAATATACTTCATCTGAACTAATGCTTCTGCTAGTCTTACTACCGCATTTACTTTTTGTGCCGCATAATTCCCGTCATGATTTATAGTCCGAGCATCAGATGCAATGAATTACTTATCTTTAATTATTGCGTCGACTTCTTCAATGCCTTCTTGAACAAGTCGAGTGATTCCGGACGGATGAACTTCACTTCCCTGGTTTTGTATTTCAGAATGTTGACCAGTCCGATATGGCTAGGATTCTTCTTCACGTCCTTCTTTCTGGCAACCCTGACCGTCCCGCTAGAAAGATGGGAAAGATAAAGGCAGAGTTCCCCTGCCACATGGAGGATTTCCTCTCCCTGCCCTTCCAGAATGACGACATGAGCACCTGGATAGTCCTTTACATGGAGGAAAACATCGTCCTTCTGTGCCTTGTGGAAAGTCAGTTCTTCGTTCTGAAGTCCATTCCTTCCGAATCCGATTTTTCCTTCCGGAAGAATAAGGTAATGCGGGTCGTAGGAATGTTTCTTTGAAACCTTATAAACCGTATTCCGTCCCTGTTTTTCTTTAATATAGCCTTCTTCAAGAAGCTCGCTCTTTAATTCCCTGATATCCCGGGGAGTGCCGTCATTCACTTCCCAAAGCTTCTTCTCCAGATAGACTTCATCATCCTTGCATTTATCGATTAGTTCTTTCAGGATAGTCAAGGCTGCCTTGGCCTTCTGGTACTTCTTAAAATAATAATTGGCATTATGCGGAGCATCAAGGCGGGGATTCAAGGGTATCGTCTCTCCGTCTTTCACAAGCTCTTTATCCCCCTTATGGATTTCCGCCTGGTATTGATAGATCCTTTGACCATAAGTCCTATATTTCCTTCTGTCCTCGGCAGTAGAGAGATCCTGTTCTAGATTGATGATCTTCTTCTTGCTGTTTTTTATCGCCTTATTAATTAAGGATAAGAGTTCTTTTACCTTCTCCCGTTTGGCAACTTCCTTCTGGTCAAGGACAAAGCAAGAATAAATATCTTCCACTTTTACCTTCTTTGCCTCAGGAAGGCCGAAAGGGAAAGAAAGAATATCTTTTTTGTAGACATAGATATCCTTCGAACTCTTCCTTTCCTTCAAAGTAGAAGAGAGATCGTTTCCTTTGGCAACATATTGTTTAAGGTAGCGAAGAGTGGCATTTGGAAGATAAGGGCGCGCCTCCTCTGGATCATTCCTTGTCTCCGGCCTAGGTTTTCTTGTCAAAGGATAGTTATAAATGGCATTACGGGTAAGATAGATTCCTTTTTCTATGTCTGTATGCTCGTGATAAAGAGAGACAATCCGCCCATAGGGATAGGCAATGATATAGCAATTCGGCCGATTAGGGAAAAGTTCCAGGATCAGATCATACCCAGTGTTGACATTGCTGATATCGCTCCTGTCCGCTTTGATCTTAAAGGTGATGATTCTCTCCCCCTGATGTTTGACAACATCATAGACAGTCCCGGCATAAAGTTTTTTCAGGGAATTATAAAAAGGAGAGGTATCTTCAATCTTGCTGAATCTTCCAAGGGAATAACAGACAAAGGGATTGGTCGGATCAAGAGAAAAAATCAGGGATCCATGGTGAAGGGATTCTTCCTCTTCCCGGACATAGGGAAGAGCATAGTCTTTAGTGTTTAAAGCAAGGGCACGTCCGATTCTCGAGCCGACCATTTCTTTTTTCAAGGAATCAGCAATAATCTGTAAAGATAAATTATCCACTGGCATAGTGTGTTTATTATATATCGAAAGAAAAGAATCAGGAAAAGGCACTTCGAGAAAGAAGGAAGAGGAAGCCTTCTAAGCTCAGGCTATAAAGGAAATACCTCTCCTCTGATTTAAAGACCGGAAAAGACTGCAGGGCAAAAGAAAAAGGCGGGTTATCGGGCCCGCCCGTTTTCAGAAGTCAAGCGCATTTCCGCTAAACAGAGCTTCAATGTGAGCATAGAGAAGAGACCTGAATAAAGCCTTCTTGCTTTCCTTCTTGATGTTCTTTTCAGTCATCTTGTTGAATCCTCCTTGTTGGTGTGCCATTCGTCTACGGATACAGAAAAAAAGACGTCATCATATCTTCTTTTGGTCGTCCACGAAGAATGGAAAATAATAGTAGTGGAATTTCTTCCCGGTTTCAACAGGACTTTAAAGAAAGCGGTTTCTTTTTTCTTTCCCTTTCTGGAAAAGAACGTGGTATAGTTAAACATATGGAATCATTTATCTCTGACTATCTTCACGATGAACTCATTAAACACAAGGATTACGAAGAAACTCTTTTTCAGAAAAGGAATCTTTTCTATCAAAAAAGATATTCTTCCTATTTAAGCATGGGCAGGGAGGAAGAAGAAGCCAAAAGCCAAATCAGAAAAGAAATTAAAGAGGAGAGAAGAAAGAGGGACACACCGGATTTAAGTTCCTTGAAAACCTTGTCCAACGTTTCCCTCTCTGGTCTTTTTAGGGGAAGGATAGAAGTACTGACCCTTTATTTTACAAAGAATCTCTCTTCTATCGCCGTGTTCGTTTCTCTTTTCTTTTTCGTCTATCTTTTCTGCCTTATTCTCCTTATCTTACGCAAAATCCAATTTAGCATTCCCAATCTAGTTTCCCTTATTTTAATGACTCTCTCAACCCTTGTTACAGCCATAGAGTCCATTCCCTTTATCACAGTCTATAGAGATAAGATTTTCATTCCTTCCTATATCTTCCCTGGCTATGTCATCGGAAAGGAATGGAGGCAGGATGGAAGTAAAGGAAGGACTAAGTCCGTTTTTCTTACCGATTTCCTCATCGCCTTCTTTCTTTTCCTCTTTTTTCTTTTCCTTTGCCTAGAGAAGAAACGGCAGAAAAAGAACGATATCCAAAGAAAACTCCTACGCTTTGAAGATGACTGATTGATTTTCACCAAAAACCAAAAAACTTCTTGTAATAAGGCGAGAAAAAGAATATCTTTTTTCTGTTATTTTTGATGCAGGAAAAGGGAGGACGCCAAATGAGCGAGAAGAAATTCGACGTAGTATCCAATTACGGCATCGATGTCTTCAACGATAAGGCAAGGAAAGACTACCTCTCCCCGAACATCTACAAGGAACTAAAGAAAACCATCGAACAGGGTTATGCTTTGGATTCCAAGTTAGCAGATGATGTGGCAGAAGGAAGGAAAAACTGGGCATTAAGCAAAGGAGCCACCCACTATACCCACTGGTTTGAACCGTTGAACGGTCTGACCGCCGGAAAACACGACTCCTTCATTTCCGTTCCGGACAAAGACGGAAAGATCATCAGGGAATTCTCCGGCAAAGAGTTGATTAAAGGAGAGCCGGATGCCTCCTCTTTCCCTTCCGGAGGATTACGGGCAACCTTCGAAGCACGGGGATACACAGCCTGGGACTGCACTTCCCCTGCCTTTGTCATCCATGACGAATATGGGGCCGTTTTATATATTCCTACCGCCTTCTGTTCCTATACCGGAGAGGCACTGGATGAAAAGACTCCCCTTCTTCGCTCGATGGACTATCTCAGCGAAGAAGCCATCCGGGCATTACGTCTTCTCGGCGACAACAAGACTACCCGGGTCTTCACTTCGGAAGGGCCTGAACAGGAATACTTCATCCTCGATGCCGATGCCTACGAAAAGCGGAAGGATCTTGTCTATACCGGACGGACGCTTTTCGGTGCTGTCGCTCCCAAGGGACAGGAAAGGGAAGACCACTATTTCGGGCCAATCCGACAGAAGATCATCTCCTTTAGGCAGGAAGTCAACGAAAACCTATGGGTCTTAGGGATACCTGCCAAGACAGAGCATAATGAAGTGGCGCCTAGTCAGCATGAGCTCGCAACCGTCTTTGCCCAGACCAATATCGCCGCAGATCAGAACGAAAGGGTAAGGCTCGTTTTAAAGAAGATTGCCAAAAAGCACGGCTTTATCTGCCTGCTTGGCGAAAAACCGTTTAACGGAGTCAATGGTTCAGGCAAGCATAATAACTGGTCGATCAACACCGATACCGGAGTCAATCTCTTCCGTCCGGGAGACAACCCCAAGGAGAACAAACAGTTCCTTGTCTTCCTGACCGCAGTCATTAAGGCGGTAGACGAATTCGGAGGACTCCTCCGTTGCTCAGTAGCAACTTACGGAAACGACTTCCGTCTTGGTGCCAATGAGGCGCCTCCGGCCATTCTCTCCATCTTCCTCGGCGATGAACTTGAGGAAGTAGTAGAAAGCATTGTCGCCGATAAGAAAGATAAAAAAGGGAAGGAAACGAGTAAGCTCCTCACCGGTGCCAAATCCCTTCCCGTACTCAGCAAAGATACCACGGACCGAAACCGGACTTCTCCCTTTGCCTATACCGGCAACCGCTTTGAATTCCGTATGGTCGGTTCAGAGCAGAATATCGCCACTCCGAACACAGTCTTAAATACCATAACCGGGTTTGCCTTGAAGGACTTTGCGGATACAGTCGGGAAAGCCAAGGACAAGGAAAAGGCCATCAATGACTGGATCCGGGAAAATCTCAAGAAGCATCAACGCATCATCTTTAACGGAGATGGCTATTCCGCTTCTTGGGTCAAGGAAGCGGAAAAGCGGGGATTGCCGAATTTGAAGACCACAGTCGAAGCAACCGATGTTCTTTCCGATAAGAAGGTCATTGATTTATTCACCTCTTCAAAGGTCCTAAGCAAAACCGAGATTTCCTCCCGTGCCAACATCAAATATGATAGGTATGCAAACCAGGCCCTAATCGATGCAAAGACAAGGTCCCATAGGGCACACAAACAGTATCTTCCTAGTGTTAATTCCTTCCTTGCAAAGATGGCAAGAGAGGTCAAAGATAGGAAGGAAAGCGGACTTTCCGTTCCTAAGACAACTCTTAACACAATCAATGAGGTTTCTGTTCTCCTCGATCAGGCAGGCGAAGTGCTGAAAAAACTCGATTCCCTGATTGAAAAGGCTAAGGCATACCATGGCCGCGAACTGGCTGTCTACTGCCGTGATAATCTCCTTGACACAAGGAAGTCGCTAAGAGAGCCAATCGACGCCTTAGAGCTGTCGGTCGGCAAAAACGACTGGCCGGTCCCTTCCTACGGCGATCTGCTCTTCCACATTATCTAAAAAAGACGGAGCACGTAAATCGTGCTCCGTTTTTTCAGTCAAGGACTTTAATCGGCATAAAGTCGAGATAGTCTCCGGAAACTAGGGAATAAAGAATTCCGTTATGCCTTCCCATAATTGAATCATGGAAGCGATCTTCCCCGTGGCAGTGGGAATAGATAACCTGAGAGACATGATAATCCTCGGCAATCTTAGTAAAGACGGAATCCTTCTGCCTGATGTTGGTCGGAGGATAATGGAGAAAGACGATGAACTTTTCATATCCCGCTTTTACTGCCCTGTCAAGTGACCTTTTCAGTCGCATTGCCTCACGGTTAATCAGTTTCTGGCTATGGGCTTCCTGTGCCTTATCGAAGCCGACAATCCGGTTGTTTTTCTTGTCAACATAGAAAGGACCTTCAAAGGTAAAGCCTTTCGTGCCGCAAAGCGCATAGTCCTTATAGGTATAAAAATTATTCTGAAGAAAGAAAAGCTTACCGGCAAACAGTTCGTTAAGTCTGTTCGTCTGATGGGAATCCCAGAACCGGTCATGGTTGCCTCTTAGCAGAATCTTCTTCCCCGGCAGGGACTGGATGAATTCAAGGTCCTTTTCGGCTTCCTTGACATCTTTCGCCCAGGAATGGTCACCGGTCAGGACCAAAGTGTCTTCGTCCTTGACGACTGCGGTAATGTTTTTCCGTGCCTTCTCTTCGTGATTGATCCAGACAGGTCCGAACTTATCCCTTGACTTCTCCGGATTAGAGAAACTGAGATGAAGGTCTCCTAGTGCATAAAGTGCCATGACTTACCTCAAATATTTTTTCTTTAAAATCAGTTTGATTCACACGCCGTGCCTGACGGCAAGAGGGATTAGGCAATCGGCAAATCAGACTTCCTCGTCGTCATCAGAAGAAGAACTCTTCTTTTCCTCTTGGCCGTTCTTTTTCTGCACTGAATGATTCAGCGGTGAGATAGACGGCTTATCCGATGAAGAAACAGAGACAGGCTTATTTTCTTTTTTTCTTTTTGACGTCTTCCAGAAAGAAAAGCCGATAAGGCACAAAAAGACAAGGCCGGTAACGGTATAAAGCACCCAGGGGCTTAAAGCGTTGTCATTCTTTATCGTGATGGTAATCGGAGCACTGACATAATAGGTCACATCACCGCTTATCTCCGTTTTATAGGCAACATAGATGAATGTCTGCGACTCTTTCTTGCTTGACTGAACCTGGACATTATTGCTAACCGCTACAGTAGGATCATTCATGCTGTCCGTCACATAAAAGTGATTTTCATCTTTATTTACTCCCTCATCCTGATAAGTCAGAGTAAGGGAATCGAAGGTGACCTTCAAGGTGGAGAAATCGATACTCTCTCCGTCCGTATATTCCTTCTTAAATCCGCTCTCATCGACAACGAGATGACTTGAAGAGGAGATGATATTCGCTTTTGTTCCTTCTTCCTTTGCCGAACATCCGACTAACGGGAAAACACTTAGGCCGAGAAGAAGGAAAAAGGCAGATAAAGATTTATTTTTCATGCTAATATTATAGAAGATTGGATTAGGAAAAAAAGCAGTTATATCCTGCTTAAGGAGAGAATAATGAACCGGATTTTAATGGACCTAACGGACTTAAAAGATGAGGAGCAGCAACAGGCGGGCTTGGGCATCAAGCTTTTCAGGAACAAGAAAAAAGAAGTCGGGCTCTATCTTCTTGGAAAAGAAGAAAATCTATTGACCATCAATTCCTTGGAGGGAATAAACATCATCAAGGCAAAAGAGGAAGAGAAAGAAGAGGCTTTAGACCGTCTGTTCTCTCTTTCAAAGGAAAAGGAATGCCAAAGCATTGTCTCTTTCCGAAACAAGACACAGGTGGCTTTGGCGGCAGAAAAGCGGCTTACCCGCGTAGTCTCTTCTCCATTGATTGTCTCCTCCTACCCCAATGCCTACACAGGGAAATTCACCCTTCTTGGCGACCTTGGATATAAAGTCAATCCATCCAAAGAAGACTTTTTAAACTATCTATCAGAAAGGAAGAGGCTTTTAGAGAAGATTAACGGAAAGAAAGATCCGACCTCTAAACTTCTGCTTCCTTCCGGGCTTGGGAAAAACAGTCTTGCCAAGGAAGTCATTGAAGAAAGGAAGAAGGATGCTTCCTTCGAAGGGGAAATCGGATCCGTAAAGAGGCTAGAGGCAGACTGCGATATTCTAATCGGAGATCCGATGGTCATTCAGTCGACAATCTCAGGAATCAATCAAGGCGTTACTGTGTATAACGAATACCTGGAAAAAGGAAGGGAGACGTCTTTCCAATTTAAATTCGGAGGGCTTTTTATCCGAAAGCTCAGGGATAACTTCAATGCCTCTATAGATAAGAAAATCACTTCCGGAGGAAGGCTGCTCTATGGCTTTGAAAAGAATATCGTCCTTGTCAGAAAAGATACGACCCCAAACGGAGTTGCCGCATGCCTTAATCTAGCTTTAAACACGGCTGAGAAACTCTAAGGCAACACTTAATTACATACTAGAACAAATTTCATAGGTCAAAAAAAGATTGCCCTCCTGGGGCAATCTTTTTTCGTTTTAGAATCTGTGTTTACTTCTTCTTCAGGTACTTAATGCTATCTAAGCAGACGGCAGCCATGATGATGGCACCCTTGAAGATGTATTGCCTGTTCGTATCGATTTGGCAGACCGTGAGGCAGTAGGTGAGAGCGGTGAAGATTAAGGTACCGATAACAGCACCTTTGACCTTTCCGATACCGCCACTGAAGGAGATACCGCCGACGACGCAGGCTGCAATAGCGTCAAGTTCGGTTCCGGAACCGGTAGAGGGGTTGCCTAAGCCGATACGGGTTGCTTCGAAGAAGCCACCGAAACCATAGAGAACACCGGCCATAATGAAGATGCCCATTGTGACCCAGAAGACGTTGATGCCGGAGACATTGGCCGCTTCGGCATTGCCACCGACAGCATACCTATACTTTCCGAATTTCGTCTTATTCCAGATAAACCAGACAATGGCAATGGCAATAGCAGCATAGATAATCAAATACACGGAATTAGATCCCTGAATGCCTTTAGCCCAGGAGGATTTCCTGTTGAAGGCGGGGGTTTCAGAGAAGAGGACCATCATTAGACCGAAAGAGACAAGCTGGGTGGCAAGCGTCGTAATGAAGGGGTGCCTCTTGAACTTAGCCGTGAAGAAGCCGGCAATGGCAGTAAAGAACACGCAGGTAACAATAGAAACTAACCTCGCCAAGATGAATGCACTGGGGAGACTCCTATTGGAGAAGTTCAATGCTCCTCCACCGACAGTTTTGTTGAAGCTGTAAGACTGCTTCGACCTGATCCTGCAGACCAAGGAGACTGACATACCCGTCAAACGTCCGATGGATAAGTCTGTTCCGGCAATAAGAATCAGACCGGCGACACCGAGAGAATAGAAGACCTTTGTGGAAGACTGGCCAAGGATACCAATCAGATGGTTCCTCGAGAGAAGGCCAGGCTGCCTACCGACGCAGACAATGAAGAAGAAGAGAAGAACAAAGTAGATGGCGTTGCGGAGGAAGTACTCACTCGGCTTGAAGGTATAAAGATAATGGCGATACTTGAATTCAAGGGTTTCCAGAGGAGTGTGCTTATCGAAACGAACCTTTCCTTCGTATCCATATTTTTCCCTATAGGCCTGGAAGCGTGCATCCTTTACTTTGGAGATGGCATCATTGCGGGCACTCTTCAGTTCAAGGAGCTTAGAAGAGAAAGCGACCTTCTGGGCTTTCAGCTCGACTTGTTTCTTTTCCTGAAGGTCCTTAGGACTCTGTCCCTGACTGGCAGTCCTAGCCTTAATTACGGCAACCTTCTTTTCATTCTCACCGCGGAGAGCGGTATACTTCTGACTGAATTCTGCCTTGGCCTTATCAATTTCCCTCTTGGCCTGTACAGACACAGAGGTATAGTATTTTTTGAAACTTGCCGAAGATTCAGCGATAGCCTTCTGCTTGATTTTATTGACCAGAACCTGATTCTTTGTCTGGATACCGGCAGCCATCTTCAACATTTTGTTGTTCTGGGCAATCCTTTTTTCTTTGGTTTTCTGGTCAATCTGCTTATTCAGTTTCAGTTGCTGATTTTCATTCCGAATCGCACGCCTTTTTGCCTCTCCCTCTTTTCTCAGTTCAGTCAGCTCATCCAGATATTTCTGGAAATTCGCGTTTGTCGAATATGGACTATTGTCCATCGCCGACAATAGATTTTCGTTTGCCATTTTCTTTCTCCTTTTCTTTACAGATTCTTGGCACAAAGCTTCATCAGTTCCGTCTGGTTGGTTTCCTTCGTGTTGACTATACCGGCCATCTTGTAGTTAGACCTGACAAGAATCCGGTTCGTGACGCCAAGGATTTCAGGCCTTTCGGAAGAAACCATGATGACGGACTTTCCCTGCTCGGCAAGCTTAATCATCAGTTCATAAATCTGATATTTGGCCCTGATGTCGATGCCACGGGTAGGCTCGTCAAGAAGGAAGACATCCGGGCTTCTCTCCATCCAACGCCCGATGATGACTTTCTGTTGGTTACCGCCGGAAAGGGAAGAGATCTTATCGTTCTCATCATTGCACTTGGTATGCCTAAGAGCAATTTCCCGCTTAGCCGCATCCTTCCTCATTCCATTAGAAAGCCTTCCGAATTTCTTGTATTTATCCAAATCCGCAATACAAGTATTAAAAGTCAAATCATCCCTAGGAAAGAGACCCTGGACTTTTCGTTCCTCGGAGACAAAAGCAAAATTTGCTTCCCTTGCCTCAACCGGACTCTTAAAGAAGACACGCTTACCGTTATAGAAGATTTCACCGGTAGCAATCGTGCGTATTCCAAACAGAGATTCAAGAAGCTCCGTACGGCCTGCGCCGACAAGGCCATAGACGCCTAGGATTTCCCCTTTCTTCAGACTGAAAGAAATATCTTTAAGATACGGTTTGTATTTCGTCGACAGATTATGGACAAGCAATACGTCCTCTCCAGGCGTATTGGTCCTAGGCGGAAAACGGTTATCAAGCGAACGGCCGACCATTGCCTTAACCAGTATGTTCAAATCGGTGTTCTTTACGGCGTCCTGAAGGGTGACTTCACCATCACGGAGAATCGTGATATCGTCGCAGATTTCATAAATCTCATCCATTTTATGGGAGATGAAAACAAATGAAATATGCTTTTCGTTCTTTAAACGGTTGATAATCTCAAAGAGCTTCTTCACCTCACGTTCGGAAAGGGAAGAAGTGGGTTCATCGAGGACAATGACTTTTGCGTTATAGGAAACAGCCTTTGCGATTTCGACCATCTGACGCTGGGAAACGGACCTAGTCCGCCTAATCGTCTTCGGATTATAATTCCTTCCTAGATCGCTGAATAATTGCAGGCACTTATAATACCTGGCGTTCTCATTGATGATTCCGCCTCTCGTCCTATATCGCCCTAAATAAACATTATCGATAATCGAACGATCAAGACATTGGTTGAGTTCCTGGTGAACCATGGCGATACCATTTTCCAAAGCTTCCTTCGGCGAATGGAAACTGACATTGACCCCATCAAGTCTGATTTCGCCGGAATCCATCGAATAAATACCAAAGAGGCACTTCCTCCTGGTGGATTTTCCGGCACCGTTCTCTCCCATCAGTCCCATAACGGTCCCCGGACGGACTTTTAAGGAGACATCTCTCAGAACATGGTTTTTGCCGAAACTTTTGGAAAGTCCCGTCATTTCGAGAACATATTTTTCCTGTTCCATTGATTTTCCTCCGTTTTCATCAAAATAAGGATTGGGGGCGAAAGCCCCCAAATCCTTTCTACTCGCTTAAATAGGTCAGCGGTTAGGCAGCCTTGGCAGCCTTGACAGCCTTTTCCTGAGCGGTGAGATAGTCGACGATCATCTGGCCCTGGACTTCTCCGCCCTGGACAGCATCGAATCCGACATAGTAGATATGCGTGAAGCGTTCATCCTTCCTAACAGCAGTATCAACAGTGTTATCTGCGTTCGTCGCCTGACGATTGTAGAAGACAACCGGCTTTGTGCAAGGATTTTCTTTCGTAGCGCCTTCGACCTCGGCAAGCTTATCGAGGTAAGAAGAGGCAGCGGTTGTCTTGACGGTGTTGAGGATATAGGCATCGTATTTTTTGACAATTTTATCAAGAACGGAAGAATCCTGGTTTCCGTCACCGGCAAAGGTGTCCACGACGTCCCTATTGAAGGTGTCTTCATAGGCGGCAACGAGAGGTTTGACCGTTGCATTCAGGAAGGTATCACTGGAATTGTAATAGTTCATGAAGACACTGGCCTTCGTTGTGACACCGGCTTTCTTTTTAACACCGGAATCCACAAGGTCCGCAGCCTCCTTTCCGGCATACTTGTCAACATTTTCCTTGGTAATGGCAAAGTTATCGACAAGGTAGGCATGGCTATCTTCGTTGTAAGTGAATTTGGAGGAAATCTTTCCGTAGTCTCCCTCAGCGGTGAAGCCAGTGGCAATCGGATCAGTGACATTGTCAAGGACATTACGGACAAGCCTTAAGATACCGGCGACCTGAGCAGGAGCATTCTGGTTGACCGTTCCCCTGACGCGTCCTTCCTTGATGGCCTCTAAAGTCGTGGAATTAGAATCATAGCCGAAGATCGGAGTTCCTTCAATGTAGTTGGAAGCGGCGACAGCGCCTTCAGCCCTACCATCGTTGTTGGAAACGATGAAATCAATCTTATCGCCATAGCTGTTAAACCAGCCCTGAGCGAGAGAGGTGGCAGTCTGGGCATCCCAGGTTGCCCCTGAAGTATTCTTCGATTCCTGATGGGCAATTTCCTTGACCTTATATTCGGTTCCGTTTAAGGTGAGTTTTCCCTCGACCGGACTTTCGGTATTGGCATTGCTTGTCGCAGTCGGACGGGTATGAAGAGCAGAACGGATACCGCCAGTACGGGCAGCAGAATCGTTATGATCAACCTGGCCGATTAGTAAGCAATAGTTGAGTTCCTTATCTTCAAAGGCTTTGGCTGCATCCCACTTTTTTGCACCACCGCAAGAGCAGCAGAGCAAGCTAACTAAAGAAAGAATAGAAACCGATACTTTTTTCATTCAATTATCCTCCTGTTTGGTTTTGATGAAAAGCCCAGCAAATCGAAGAACGATTTTGTTAAGCGGTTACATTCTATTTCATTTCTCACAAAAGGCAAATGCAAAATAATCTACATTTTTTGAATTTTATCTACTTGTTAGCGGTTAGATTCTGCTTTTTTACAGTTTGTTTTGTGAATGTAAGCGATAGCATTCATGCTTTTGCTTCTTCTAAATTCTCCTGTGTTATTGCCTTTCCTTCGACATAAACCGTGTATTCGTTCTGCCTCGAATAGGGGAAATCAGCAGAAATCTTTCCTTCCTTGAAAATGTCTTTCACAATTTCCACACAGGCCTTGGCCTGTTCCTTGCCTTCGTTTTTCACCGTCCCCGATAGGAAGCCTCTTTGAATGTACTGAAGACCGATTTCCGTTCCGTCCACCCCGAAAATGGGGAACGGAAGCTGCCCGGTCGTCTGATCCACATATCCGTTTTCCAGAAGATAATCGATTGCTCCGATAGCCCTATCGTCGTTGTTGGACAAGACGACTTCTATCTTATCTTGGTATTGTTCCCTTATTTCACGCCTGCTTGTTTTTGCCCTATCCCGGCTCCAGTTACAATAAACCGAACTAAGGGTTTCAGCCTCAAATCCATCCTCTGCCAAGGCTGACAAGGCAGAGGAACTGCGCTTTTCCGAATCCTGATGGCCGATTTCCCCTTTGATTAAAACAAGCTGGATGATCCCGTCTCCGTTCTTGTCATACTTCTTATTCAGGCCGTTTTCCCCTTTAAACCTAGCTTCCGCCCTTTTTGCCTGCTCTTTCCCCTCAAAGACCGGATTAGTTCCGACATAAAAGATATTCGGGTTGTTCTCCCGTCCCCGTACCCTGTCTTCGTCAAGAGGCTGTCGATTAAAGAAAACGACGGGAATATCCTTTTTCGACACCTTGTCAATCACGGCAGAAGAAGACCTACGGTCCACCCTGTTGATGAATAGCCTATCAGGGCTTCCGTTATCGACCCTTTCTACGATATCTTCGTTCTGCTTAATCTGGGAATTCGAGGCATAGGAAACCGAATAGCTATATCCGGCATTCTTCAACTCCTCCTGAAGGGAAACATCAAGGGAGTGGATGAACGTATCGGCTTCGTCATAGATAAAGACCCCTGCGGAAATTTTTTCCTGTCCGCAGGAAGAAAGCAGAAGGCAGGAAAGAATCAAGAGGCCTATTTTATTCTTCATTGTCTTTTACCTCCGAAAGGGGGATAAGAATTTCAATCTTCGTTCCCTTATCCGGCTCGGATTCAATCCGGACATCCGACTTCTCCCCGTAAAAGATGCGGATTCGCTGATAGACATTGGACAGGCCGACTCCTTTATGGATGTTTCTGTCCTTGAAGGATTGAAGGATTTCCTGTTTCTGCTCCCTAAGCCTTCCCCTTCCGTTGTCTTCTACGGAAAAGCAGAGGAATTCCCCGTGAAGAAAGACGCGGATAAGAATTCTTGCTCCCTGTCTGGCGTTTTCCCCAAAGCCGTGGACAATGGAGTTTTCGACAATCGGTTGGAGAATCAGTTTGATAATCGGAAGATCAAGAGTGTTCTTTTCGGCCTCGATTTCATAGCCGAACGACTCACCAAAGCGCCTTTTCTGAATTTGAAGATAATACTTGACATGCCTAAGTTCGCTTTGGACAGGGATAATGTTTTTTCCCCGGGAAATCGAGATGCGGAAGAAGCGGGAAAGGGCAACAATCCTTTCCTGGGCCTTTTTATTTTCGTTCTGGTCGATCCTATAAATAATGGAATCCAAAGTGTTGTAAAGGAAGTGAGGATTAATTTGATTCTGCAGGGCTTTAAGCTCAGACTTTGTCCTCTCTTTCTGTTCGTCGACGACTTCCTGGGCAAGATGATGGATCTTATCCATCCTTTTATCAAAGGAGCCTGTAAGGGAGACAATTTCTTTCGTTCCGCCTTTTGCACTATCAGGTTGAAGTTTGAAATCCAGGTTTTCCACTTTCTCCCTCTGTTTCTGAAGTCGGACAAGCGGATGGGAAATCTGTGTGGCAATCAGATAAAAGAGAATAAGAAACGCAGCAAGGGCAGTCAGAGAGAAGCAGAGGCAGTTGATAACAAACTTATTCTTCGCCACAAACAGGGCATCAATGTTTGTCACAATAGCGACTCTCCATCGCGTTTTTGGAATAGTAGAAAGATAGAGGAGAAAAGACCTGGCGTCTTCATGAAGGATCCTATTGCCGATGACTTTGTCCTTAATCGCCTGCTTTTCCTTCTCTCCGATTTCCCCGGAAGCATAAACAAGGTTGGAATCATTATCAAAAATATAGACATGCCCTCCGCTTCCAAGCCGGGCACCATCAATCCTTGAGGCAATGCCAGAGAAATCATAGACGATTTTGATAACTGCCTCTTTTTCTCCGTCTGAATAATTAAATAATTTTGACAGGGTGAAAAGAGAAGCAGAATCGACACGGGAGAAGACGTTGACAAGAGGACTTGTCAGGGCAGAAGAAAACCAAGTCCTGGAAACGACTTCTTCCGGTTTGCTTTTATCCTGGTAATTGGTATTGGCAGCAATCAATCTACCTTGTCCGGAATAAAGAGAAATTGATTCAATGGCAGGTGAGACGATTTTTATCTCATCAAAGAAGTCAGCTGCTTCAATAGAAACAGTTTCATCCGTCTCATTCACTAAGCGCTTTTGAATGGCATCTGAGACATTGACGACATCACTGACATATGTGGCATAATTTGAAAGAGCCTGCTCGGAAGTAGAGACAACCTGGGTAATGTAGGTCTTTTCAATGTTGGCAGAATAAGTCGTACTGGCAATAATAAGCCTGCCAACGACAAAAAGAAGGAATCCGACAAAGAAGGAAATAAAAAGCTCTGCCTTAAGGGACAGTCTTTTATGCCAGCTTCTTCTTTCTGTACTCATCAGGAGACCTTCCCCTGTATTTCTTAAAACAATGAGAGAAATAGTAGGGGTCTGCATACCCTACATCCCGTGCAATATTAATGATCCGGTTATTGGAATCAGAAAGAAGCTTCAAGGCTTTTTTCCTCCGAAGATCCGTGGTGATCTTAGTAAATGTCGTACCATTTTTCTTCAATATTGCGGAAATATAACTAACAGAGTAGGCAAGTTCGTTTGCCACATCTTCGATAGAAAGATTCGGATTATTGTAATTTGCCTCGAGGAATTGCAGGATCCGGTCGTAGGAAGACTTCAGCCCGGAAAGGCGCTTCGACTCATTTACCTGAACAACCCGGTCGATAATCTGGCAGAAAAAATCAACAAGGGAAGACTGAGTCTTAATCTGATAAAGGCTTTCCAGAATCTCTACATGGGAGTCAAAGGAACGATAGAGGTCGGGAAGAGAGATGCAAGCCTTAAGAATGGCATCCAATATATTAGAAAGAATGTAATTATAATTCTCCCGATACTGAGGAGTGGAAATCTGGGCAATCAGTTTCTTGATTTTCTCCTTAGCCTCTTCTTTTTCCCCATAAGAGATGACATAGGTAAGGTTCTTAAACTCATTTTCATCAACCTTTCCGTTCGACTTGTTTTCATCTCCGTTGTCTTCTTCTAAATCCTGGAAAGAGAAGACGGCATTGGTGCCAAGGACGGTACGGTACTCAAGCGAACGCTTGGCATGACGGTAAATCTTCCGGTAGTTGATGGGCTGATTACCGACATCGCTAACCCCACAGGAAACCGATATTCCCGTTCCCCGCCTTATCTTAGCAAGGATACCATTTAGTTTTAGAATCCTCCATTCCTCATCCAGCTTAGTATCCAGTTCAAAAAGCATGACAAGCTGATTGTCATTCAAAAAAAGATAATAGATAAAGGAATCACCAAAGTCTTTTTGAATAGTTTTCTTCAAGGAAAAGTACAGGACCTCCTGTTGTTCAAAGCCGAGGTTTTCCTTATCTGCATCAAAGATGATCATCCTTTGATAAGGATGATCGAGGTCGATTCCGTCATTCTTTAATTTTCCCGACAGATTCGGGGTCAGTTCTTTGATGGTGATTAGCCTTTTCAAATCTTCCGACTGAAGAAAGCGGACAGAACTCTGTGCTTTTTCCTCTAGGCTCTTCCTATCCCTGTCCTTTTGGTACTGATTGTCGAGAATTTCCTTTGACTTATTTAGGGCAGTGTTGAATTCATCAGAAGATATCGGTTTAGTCAGATAGCCGAGAACACCAAGGGAAATGGCTTCCTTAGCATAGTCAAAAGAATCAAAACCAGAGACGATAATCGTCTGAACAAGAGGCAGATCCATTTTAAACTGACGAATCAGCTCAATCCCGTCAATATAGGGCATACGAATATCGGTAATAAGAACATCCGGAGAAAGAGAGATACCTCCTTCAAGAGCATCGAATCCGTTTTCAAAGCAACCGACAATTTCAAAAACGTCGGCTCTCTTCTCAAGCCTTGCTTTCAATCTATTTCGGACAGATAATTCATCATCCACTATGATTACGCGATACATTTTGTTCTAGTTAGGCGTTGATAAGAAATGAATGCCCTACCACTGCATATTATAATCTATCCTCAGTTATTAAACAAAAGATACATTTCCGGAAATGAAAAGGCTTACTGCCTTTTGCTCTTTCTCCTACCTATCCAAAAAATTCTAACGTATAATAAATTTGAGGATTCGGAGGAACAATCTCATGGATATTCAGGCAAGGAAGAAGGCATTTGTTGCACTATTTTCTCCCAAAAAAGAGAGGAGAGTCTACAGGGCCCCAGGCCGTGTGAATCTTATCGGCGAACACATCGACTACAACGGAGGGCATGTTTTCCCCTGTGCACTAAGTGTTGGCAATTACGCAGTCGTAGAAGACCGAGACGACAGGGAACTACATTTCTTCAGTCAGAATTTTCCTAAAGACGGAGTCATCATCGTCGACTTGAACCACCTCGCCTACGACAAAAAGGACGGATGGACGAACTATGCCAAGGGCGTCTTTAAGGCATTCTTAGATCATGGGTACAAAATCCCCCATGGTTTCAATATCTATGTCTACGGAAACATTCCCGGCTCCGGCCTTTCCTCTTCCGCGGCAAGGGAAGTCTTAATTTCCGTCATCCTTAACGATACTTTCTCCTTCCATGTCGATGGTGTGACCATCGCCAAATATTCCCAGGAAGCCGAAAATAAATTCTGCGGACTAAACTGTGGAATCAGGGACCAATTCGCTTCAGCAAACGGAAAGAAAGACAGGGCACTATTCCTCGACTGTGCCACCCTGGATTTCACCTATGTTCCTCTCATTCTCGGAGACTATAAGATCATCGTAACGAATTCCAACAAGCCGCATTCCTTAGTCACCTCCCACTATAATGACCGGAGAAAGGAATGTGAAGAGGCACTAAAGGACCTTCAATCCGAGGTGAAAATCAACAATCTTTGTGAGCTGACACCGGAAGAATTTGAAAAGTACAGTCATCTAATCAAAAACGAAACCTGCAAAAGGCGGGCGAAGTTCGCCGTCGAGGAGGAAGACCGGACAAAGAAGGCAGTCGATGCTTTAAAGAAAAACGATCTTGTCACCTTCGGCAGACTCCTTGACGCCTCCGGAGACGGACTGCATTATCTCTATGATGCAACCTGCAAGGAAATTGATGTCCTTGCCGAAGAGGCAAGAAAACAGGAAGGATGCCTTGGAGCACGGGAGACCGGAGGAGGATGGGGAGGAAACACGATTTCCATCGTTCGTTCGGACTGTGTCGATGCGTTCAAGAAGAATGTCGGAGATGTTTATCTAAAGAAAACCGGTCTTAAAGCTGATTTCAACATTCTGGAAGTCGGTGACGGTGGGAAGAGAATCGACTAACGATGAATATCCAGAGTGAAATCAAGAAACTGGCTTGCTACGCAAGAGAAAAGCAACTGATCAGCCAGGAAGAGTATTCTTATAGCATTAATCTTCTTCTCGACGTTCTTGACCTAGACGAGTTTGTTGACGATGGGAAGGAATACCATGGAGTCCAGTTAGAGAAGACATTAGATAACCTTCTCGACTATGCCTATGAGAAACATATCCTCAAGGAAAACAGCATTGTTTACCGTGATCTTCTCTCTTCTAAGATCAGGAACTGCTTTACTCCCCGCCCGGACTTAGTCATCCGTAATTTCCGGGAACTCGAAAAGAGCGATGTCAAAAAGGCAACCGATTATTTTTATCACCTCTCTTTAGATAGCGACTATATCAAATCCTATCGTATCTGCAAAGATTTAAGTTGGAAGACCCCTTCTCCCTATGGAGACATTGATATCACCATAAACCTTTCCAAGCCGGAGAAGGATCCGAAAGCCATTGCCGCAGCCAAGCTAAGGAAACAGTCTTCCTATCCAAAATGCCTGCTTTGTAAGGAAAACAGGGGATATCGGGGCACACTAAGCCGCCCTTCCCGTCAGACTATCCGTTACATTCCTCTCTCCTTGGCCGGAGATGATTATTATCTTCAGTATTCCCCCTATTCCTATTATCCTGAACACTGCATCGTTTTTAATAAGAACCACATTCCTAGGGTAATCAACAGAAAGACCTTCGAGCATCTAGTTGAATTCGTCAGTCAGTTCCCCCATTATAGGCTAGGGAGCAATGCCGATTTGCCCATCGTAGGCGGAAGTATCCTTACCCATGACCATTATCAGGGAGGAAGCTATGTCTTCCCGATGTTCAAGGCAAAGGATTCCTTCTCTTTCTCCTTCAAAGGATACGAAAAGGTAAAGGCAAGCTATCTTTACTGGCCGCTGTCTGTCATCCGTCTCCGGAGTAAGGATAAACAGGAAATCCTTGATCTTTCCGAAAAAATCCTCGACTGCTGGCGAGAATACACTGACGAGGAATCCTTTATCTATGCAAACACAGACAATACACCCCATAACACCATTACTCCTATCCTCCACAGGGAAAAAGATGAACTCGTCAGGGATTTAGCCCTAAGAAACAACATCACTACGGAAGAATATCCATTAGGTGTTTACCATCCTCACCAGGAATACTGGAACATCAAAAAGGAGAACATCGGCCTTATCGAAGTCATGGGCAGAGCCATCCTCCCTTCCCGTCTGAAGAAGGAAAGGAAGACTATTTCCGAGAGGGTCCTCGCCAAGAAAGATATTTCAGAAAACGAGGAAGTCAGTAAGCATGCCGCGTGGCTTAATTCCTTCAAAGAACGGCTGACCAATGTCAAAGACGAAAAAGAAGTCGACTCCATCCTTGAAGAGGAAATCGGACATACCTTCCAACACGTCCTTGAATGTGCAGGCGTATATAAGCAGAACGAAAAAGGAAACGAGGGAGTGAAGAAATTCATTTCCTTTGTCAATTCCAAGTAGAGGAAGAGTCAAAAAGCCTTGCCGGATCTGGCAAGGTCTTTTTCTTTTTCAAAGCAAATTATTTTTCTTTTACAGAAAGAAAGTCCCATCGAACGGTTTTTTCAAGTTTAAAAAGATGGATAAGCTCCAACCTATTTTCGTCCGTGATGGTATTAAGGATTTTCCGGTTGCCAATCAGATTATAAATCTGTGCCGCCTTTTCCACGGTTTCAATTAAGCCGAAGGTTTCATCAAGCGTTTTTCCTGCGCCGTAGATACCATGTCCGGCCCAGAGAACAATGCGGTATTTTTTCCTCTTCTCCGCGGTGGCATACCCGATTGTGTCCGTTCCACATAGCCTCCAAGGAAGAACGCCAACTCCTTCCGGATAGACAACAATGCATTCCGTTGACCTTTCCCATAAGGTATGGGAGAACTTTGCCTCATCTAGCGGATGGACATAAGTCATCGCGAGAAGATTTGTCGGATGGCAGTGCCTGACAACACGGTTTTCTTTATCTACGTTAAGTCTTGCCATATGGGACATCAGATGGGCAGGAAGTTCTGATGTAAATCTACCGCCGTCTTTATACCCCCATAAAAGTTCTGCGTTCTGCCCATCCTTGGCTATCCGAATAATGCCTAGGTTTGTTTCCGGATCATCTTCCACGTTCTTCAGGTATTTTCCTGTTCCTGTGACGAGAAAGATCTTTCCGGAAAGATGGCGTGCATCCAAGGAGGAACGATTCACTCCGGCAAAGGGAATCACACGAAGAACATGATTTAGATCAAGATATTCCGCAACTTCCTCCTCTTTGAGCAGGTAAGAAACATTTCCTCCGTTTCTCTCATCCCATCCAAGACGGTACCTATTCGAGGTCCTCTTCTCTAATTCGACTAAAAACAGTGCTTGAGCAATGTCTTTCATTTTATTTTCGTTTCCTTAGCACTTCTTTCTCATACCGGATTGCTTCGTCATAGTAGTTTTCCTCTAACCCCTGGCGGAGAAGATATTCCTGCCATATGGCAGAAAAAGGAAGCCTTTTTACTCTTTCCTGAAGGAACATCAGCTTGGTAAAATCGGCTTTATCCTGGAGTTCTTTCCTTTCCTCGTTAGGAAGAACTGCCGCAAAAAGAAGGGCTTTCTCCCTTGAACGCTGTCCGGTTACAAAGGCCACGATGCGGTTAATCGAAGCATCAAAATAATCCAGACCGATGAGGACACGCTTTTCAGCATGGTTCCGGATAATTTCCTTAGCCACCTCTTTCAGCTCATCATCGAAAAGAACGACATGGTCCGAATCCCAGCGGACCGGGCGGGAAACATGAAGGGCTACTTTGTCATGGAAGGCAAGGAGGGAAGAAATCTTATCGGAAACGTATTCCCTAGGATGGTAATGGCCCCTGTCCATCAGACAGGAAATTCCCTTCCTTGCCGCATAGTTCTGGTAGAATTCGTTGCTTCCAACCGTAAATGACTCAAGTCCGATGCCGAAAGTCTTCGATTCAACCGCCGGAAGGACAAAGCGGCTATCATAAGGGAACGAAAGAATCTCGTCCAAGGACTTCTTTAATCTCATCCGTGGTCCTAGGCGGTCGGCAGGAACATCTTTATAGCCATCCGGAATCCAGATATCCATTAAAGACTGCGTGCCGAAAGCCTTTCCTAGTTCCTCCGTGATTTTCAGACAGGAAACACCATGCCGGACCCAAAACTGACGGACATTTTCATCAGGCGATGAAAGAGTGAGATTGTCTTTCACCATCGGATGGGAAAAGAAGGTCGGATTAAAATCAATTCCCTGGGCGCCGACTCCCTTGGCAAAACCAATCCACGGCCGGAAATAATCAATTTTATAAGAATCGCGGTCGCACTTTCCTTTATCGGATCCAAGAAAGGCATAGGAGGCATGAAGATTAAGACGTTTTTTCCCTGGCATCAGGGAGAAGGCTTCCTTGATATCATCCCTCAGTTCCTGTGGGCAACGCGCTCTTCCCAAATAGTTGCCAGTGGTCTGGATTCCTCCTTCTAAGGAGGATGTTCCATCAAATCCAAGTACATCATCCCCCTGCCAGCAGTGGACGGATATAGGAATATCCCCGACAAGTTCAAGGGCCTTTTCCGTATCTACCCCAAAAGAAGAAAACTCTTTCTTCGCTTCCTGGTAATTCTTCTCAATCTGTTCTCTGTTCATTCTGTTTTTCCTTTCTGTACGATTTTCCTATAAGCCCAATATTTCTTTTCCCATTTCCAGGTATCCTTAGGAACAAAAGTCTGACCTTTAAATGATCTGCTAATTGCTTTCCGCCCATCCTCCTTTCCATCGAATGTGCCAAGACGGATGAACTGGCAGAGGGCGTTTCCTAAGGCAGTTGCCTCGCTTGATCCCGTCCTCACCTTGGCTTTGGTGGCATCTGCCGTATATTGATTCAGAATCGACGCCCTGTTCCCGCCTCCGACAACAAGCAAGGAATCCAGAGGGATTCCAGTCAAAGACACAAGCTGAGAAAAGACTCGCTTATAGGTAAGAGCCATAGAGACATAAAGAGTCTTCCTCCTCTCTCCAGGCGACGATGGCCTTATCTGATTTGTCTTTGCAAGATAGGACTTGATTTTGCTTAGCCTGTTTCCTGGCGTCTCAAACAAAGGATCATCCACATCCAGGTAGATATCAAGATCTTTCGATGCAGAAACGAGGCCGGCAATCTTCTCAAGAGAGATCCTGACTCCTCTTCGCTCATAGTCCTTTCTGACTTCGTTGATTAGAAACCTTCCCATCCTATTCTTCAAAAACCGGATATTTGAGCCATATCCAACTTCATTCGTAAAGTTTTCTTTATAGGACTCTCTTGTTATCATTGGCTCATCAATCTCCGTCCCCATCAAAGACCACGTTCCTGAAGAAAGGAAGGCAAAGGGCTTTTCCCCATTAGAGGCAAGCACCGCACTTGCGGTGTCATGGCTTGCAATAGCCACAACGGGAAGAGGTTGACGGTGAGGAGAAGGCAAAAATTCCTTTTTCCTTCCTCCGTAGACTTCTCCAGGAAAGATCCTAGGAGGGAAGAGAGAACATGGCACATCAATCTGTTTTAGAAGAAAAGGAGAAATCCTTTTCTTCCGTTTGTCATAGAGACCAGTCGTGGAAGCATTCGTTTCTTCCCTTTTCCTTACGCCGGTCAAATAGTAGGCAATCAAATCCGGAATCAGAAGCCTTGTGGACACTCCCTTCCTCGCTTTTCTCTGACGGTGAAGCTGGTAAATGGTATTGAAGTGCCTATTCTGGATTCCCGTAATCGAATAGATTTCTTCATAGGGAATCTTAGAAAGAAGTTCCTTCCTGCTTTCAAATGTTCCTTCGTCCCGATAGCAAATCGGGTCTTCCATCAGCTCCCCCTTTTCATTGAGAAGGCCATAGTCGACACCCCAGGTATCAATCCCGATGGAAGCAATGTCCGTGTGCCTTTCAAGCGCCCTCTTCCTTCCTTTTCTGATTTCGGAAAGAAGAAAGGAAAAGTCCCACCGAAGCACCCCGTCTAGGTCACGATAGGTCCGGTTAGGAAATCGATGGATTTCCTCATAAGAAAGAAAACCATCCTGTTCCTTAACAACCCTTATCCGTCCTGAAGTGGCACCGAGATCAATCGTGGCGACCTTCATTCTGTTTCTTCCTTCTGTGCCCTAGTCTGTTCAACCTGGAACTCATGTCTTCCAGGGCCGAGTTCTCTTTTTTCCTCCCTGTAGACAAATTCAGCGCTGGTGTTGGAAGGAATGGTAATGGTAAACGTGATTCCATTTTGTTCTTTCTTCCAGGAAGAGACAATCTTTCCATAGATGCTTTCATAGCTTGCAGAGGCAAAGTCAATGCCAGGGCCGACTATCGGACAGACAGAGAAACGGTTCTCTCCCTTTAGATGGATTCCACACCTTCCTTTGAATAGCCATTCAACCCTCGCACCCTTGGAATAATGGTTCAGAGAGGCAATGCCTTTCGCTGCCTTCTCTCCTTCCCAGCTTTCCCAGATGGTCGTCGTATCATTTTTCGCCCTGAAGAGCCATCCTGGCCTTTCCTCATTCAGAAGCAGCCGATAGCAGCAAGGGATGTCATACCGGGAAAGGACTTCAAGGATAAACGGAGTAGAAAGGAAACCTGTTCCGAGGCGATAGCCATAATTTCTAAGAGCCTTAATAAGTCTTTCTTTGGCGTATTTCGTGTCTTCTTCACCGAGCAAATCAAAATAGAGAGGGCGGACTAGCCTCGCCTGACGGTCAGTGTCGAGAGAATATTCCTTTGTATGCCGAAGGGCCTGATAGGAACGCCGTACCTTTATGGAAATTTCCTGATAGTAATCAGACTTATCCTTGTCACCGAGAAGAGAAGCGATTTCACTCCTCAGCTTCCTCCTAGCGGATGTATAGGCGGTAGAGACTTCCGGGTGGGGAGAGGCAAAGTCATACCAATGGAATTCGCAGACATCTTTCGGCTCTGTCCACTCGCCATAGGACTGTCCTCTCGCCACTGCCCACTTTCTATCCTTATGGGAAAGATGCAAGGGCTTTTGATAGATTCCTCCCCATTTTCCGATTCGGGAAATCATAAAGGAAGCATAGTTCTTCCTTTGCGAATAAAAGTCCTCTAAGATGCGTTTATCCCCATACCTCTTATAGAACCGATATGGAATGAGGATTCCGGCATCCGCCCATCCGACAGAGCCGTTCCTTGGGAACCTATACCAGTCTTCGTTAGCAAAAGGAACAATCTGGCGTAGTTTCCCGTTTTTGCTCTGTTCGTCAAAGAGATCACGAAGATGCTTCCGGGCAAAGGAGGCATAGTTTGTCCTATATCCAGCCGTGTTAAAGAAAATCTGGCTGTCACCCGTCCATCCCCTCCGCTCACGGGTTGGACAGTCGGTAGGGATGTCAATCGTATTTCCTCGCCTTGAGCGTAAGGTATTCCGGAAGAATATGTTCAGAAGCTCGTTCGAGGAAGAAAAATCACCGACCTTTTTGCAGTCAGAATAGAGGGAAATGGCCCGAATGTCTTCTTTCTTAGGAAGGACATCCCCCGAGATAGAAGCAAAGCGGAACCCACCAAAAAAGAAGGAACTGTGATAGTGATTCACCCCATCTTTCAGAATTAAATGGATTTCCTGTAGTGGGGTCGGCTTGCCTTTGTATTGACACTGAATGTTCTTCAAGGTAAGCTCGCCGTCTTCTCCGATAACTTCGCCAAGAGCGATGTCTACTTTCTGGTTTTTCTTCCCGACAATGGTCAGATCAAGATAACCGGCCAGATTCACCGGGAATTCGATAAGCCTTTTGCCTGATTTTGTCCTTGAGACATTCTTCGGCAAGAAAACTTCCTGCTCCTTAACCACAACGTTATCGGAAAAGGAAAGAGTTGTCTTATCAGCTTTAACGATTTTGCTTTTCCCTGTAAAGCTTGCCGTTTTATTAAAGTCATATCGTTCTCCGTCTCTTAGGTCTGCAAAGAGGAGCGGACCATCGTTGCTCCATTTCTCTCCTCCGTCACTTTGGATAGTGATTTGTTTTCCCTCGCGGCAGGTAACCTCGAGCTGATAATAAAGCTTCGTCACTTTTCCATAGGTGTTCCTTCTTCCTTTTGCCCCATTATGGCCTCTGTACCAACCAGAGGCCAAGGAGGCGGTCAGGATGTTTCTCCCCTCTTTTAAAAGCGAACCCACATCATAGACCTGAACCTGCAAACGGCGGGAATAGTCCGTAGAGCCCGGTGCTAAGACAAAGTCTCCCACCTTACTGCCATTAAGGAAAACCTGGTAAAGGCCATGGCTTGTCACATAAAGACGTGCCGAGAGGATACTTGGCAAATCAAACTCTTTCCGGAAGTAATCAACAGGGTAGTCTTTTCCTTTTTTCGGGGAATAGTCACCAGCAATAAAGGAACCGGTAAAGTCTTCCTTATTCAAAAGCCCCCTCTCGAAATAGTTCTCACCGCCATAGCCTTCACTCAGCCCGTTTTCGTCAAACAATCGGATTTTGAATTTTATCTTCTCACGGCTATGAAGAGGGAAGGGGACATCATAATGCCTGGAAGAAGACACAACCTTTCCGGATGAATACTCCCTCCCAAAAGAAGAGGACCTGAGGATTTCAAAAGCACTCTGTTTGATTCCGCCTTCGGCATTCCAGAAAATACGCGGATGAACGATAGATAACCCTATCGGATTATAAAGATACTCAGTCCTGACATTAATTGCTTTCATTTTTTATATCCCCCAGGAATCAAGATGATAGAGTTCTTCCCTGTTCTGCCGATGCCTCTTCGCCTGTTCCTGTTCTTTCATCCAGTCTTTTTCTTCCTTCCTTGCCTTAGCCTTCTTCTTTAGAAGGTAAGCAGTTTTCTTTCCGTCCGTCCTTTTGTTGAGCCGTTCTTCTTCCTTCTTTTTCTTTTTCCTTTCTTTCATCCTCGTCTTATCCTCAATCGCCTTTTTCTTCTTCCCCTCTTTTTCTTTTTTAGCCGCCTTTTTGGCAACATGCTTTTCCCATTCGACAGAGAACTCTTTTCCGATTTTTTCACATTTTGCCTTTATGGTGCGCCTTAGATTCTCTTCGACTTCCTCCTCGAACTTTTCATTCTCTAACTTGGCCCGCACCTCGGGATCCACATATTCCTCTCCCTTAGAGAGACAGGCTGCTTTGTTGAATTGCTTAATCTGCTCCTGTTTCTTTTCAATTCGCTTTTCCACGGTCAATAGGGCAATACAAAGGGCACAAAGAAGACCGGTAATCGCCTCTACTCCGACAAAGAAGAAAGTAAACACGTTCTTGACGGCATCTGGTTGATTGAAAATCAACGACCCGCTTCCCGTTTCTGCGGCAAAAGTATATTTCTGTATGCCAACACCCTGATAAGAGCCAAGGGTCCTATATCCTTTCCTAACCGCTTCCGTAGTATTCTGGAACTTTACCGGTGCGACATAGCCCGCCTTGGAAGTGGCAAGATTGAAGATTCCTTGTGCCACACCGAAGGATGCCGTTGTGATGACGGAGTAAACGGAGGTGGCAAAGCCATCCACACGGAAACCATTTTTCCATTCTTCGTGATCAAGAATATCTGCAAACAGGGCCATGAAAATGTAGGCGCAGGGTAAACCACCGATATTTTTAATGAATTGGCCGATTAGGACAATTGCCCTGTTATAGGGAAACACCCAACAGATTAAAGAGCCAAGGGAGTAAAGAAGGAAACCGGCCACTGTCACGTTTTTCTTCCCGAACTTCCGGGCTAATGGCCAGATGGCAAAGATGCCAATGCCCATCGGAATACCGCCAAGGATGGAGATCCTCCTCTGAGTCGTTCCGTCCTGATAGGTTCCAAGGACATAGTTGCAGTAATAGACAAGAGCCTGGTTCTTTAGCTGGGAAGCGACAAAATAAATGAAAGAATAAAGAAGAAGGAAAATCCTGTACCGATCGGTAAAGACCGCACGCCTTTGTGCACGAAAAGGAATCTTCTTTACGCTTTCGGAAACATTGGAACGTTCTTCGGTTATGCGTTCTTTTGTAAAGTAGTACTCAAGAAGGGTAAGAGGAAGGGCAAGGGCAGAGACGATTCCCCTAATCAAAAGCCAGCGTGAGGGTTCGGCCCCTGCCCAAGGCCTAATCGCCATAGGGAAGATCAGGGCAACGATAATGCCGGTTGCCCTGACATTGGAAATCTGGGTAAAGACAGACAGTCCTCCGCGCTCAATGGTGTTCCGGGTAGAAAGAGGAACCATCCTAGTATGCGCCCTGTTGTAGATAGTATAGGAGAAGCTGTAGTAAAGGTTATAGCTGATGACAACCCAGATAATCTTAGCCCTTTCGTTGGCAGGCGAGAGGAAGAGAAGAAGACCGGAAAGAGGAACAAGAAGAGCGGAAAGAAAAATCCACGGCCGTGCCTTGCCGTTCTTTGACTTTGTCCGGTCAATCAACCACCCCATCCTAAGGTTAGTCAATGCGTCAATACATTTAGAGATGATGGGGAAGAGCATCAGGAAAAGACCGCCTCCTACAGAAAGCAGGTTCAAAACATCTGTGTAATAGACATTCAGATAGGTGCCCAAAACAGCGTTTAGAACCAATGCACCCCTAGGGCCAAGCAGATACCCGAGCCATTTTTCTTTTCCAGTCACATGATTTGAATGTACCCGTGACTGGAAAAGCTTACTCCCCATACGCTTTCTTATTTCTCCGTTTTCCATCATTATTTCTCCTTTATTTTTTTGAACCATCAGGATAAGGATATGGTTTGTCTTTCTTCAAGAAATAATAAATTGCTTTAAATATATTTCCTTGTGCAAGATAGAGTAATCCGTACATACTATGTTCTTGCCTTATGCCACCAGATGACATACATAGCGAGCGAATGGAACTATTTTCCCTCACATGGAAGATAAACCATCCGTCCATCAGGAGTAGTTCATCTTTTTCCTTCCTTGCCTTTTTGATTTTTCCTTTTGCCGATGCCCTCCTGCAGAAGCGGACAAATTTACCCCTACAGCCATGAAACTCATCTATTCTTGTATCTAAGGTAATCTTGTCTTTCTTTGTATAATGTTTTACTTTCGGAATCGGTCTTCCAATTAACATTTCGAATTCTTCATCCGTGATTTTCTTAATATCCCGGCTAATAAATGACTTAATGATTAACGGATTATCACACGTCTCGCCATGCACAGCAATTTCCGCTTCCAGTCGGATATCCCTTGAGGAGCATCCGACTAAGACTTTGTAGCCTCCATCCTCAAGCAGATAACTATGTAGGGAAGTCTCATAATATTTCCTCATTTCTTTTTCAATCGCCATATCCACGGTTTCTTCTTCCCCTGGCATCAGAAGTCTTGTCTTCTTATAGCTTTTGAGTTCGCGGAGAGGGCGGTAGGTCTTTGAGGCAATTTTGGAGAGATAGACCTGGATAACCTCCTTTCCTGGTACAGAGCCTGTGTTCTTCACTTTAACGGAGACATGGATTTTCTCTTTCTCTTCCTTCACTATAAGATCCGAGTAGGAAAAAGATGTGTAACTCAATCCAAAGCCAAAGGGATAAGCCCTCTCCTCAGGATGGGAAAGATAATACCGGTAGCCGACAAAGATTCCTTCTTTATAGAGTTCCTGCCGGGAACGGGAATATCCGGAAACAAACGGAATATCATTCCTTGTCTTGGGCCAGGTCTGGGAAAGTCGTCCGCTTGGATTATCTTCTCCGAAAAGAAGACGGTAGACCGCTTCACCACCCCTTTCTCCGGGAAGTTGCCTGTCGAGAATGCTAGTGATAAGCGGGTGTTGGATGAGTTCCACTGGACTGCCGGTAAAGAGAATAATGTTGACTTTCTTGCCTAACCTTATTAGCTCCTTTAGGAGCTCTCTTTCTTCTAAAGGAAGCTTCCTATCCGTCCGGTCGTTCGCCTCCCTTTCGGATATTTCATCTAGTCCAAGGAAGAGAAGAACGGAGTCATACGCTTTGGCAAGCTGCAAAGCCTGTTCTCTCAACCTGTCATTCTTTTTCGGATAAAGGCAGGAAAACCCTTTTGCATAAACATACGAAATGTTCTCCTGATCAAACGCCTGCTTAGGCGTTACCCTTTTTATCGGATTAAGCAAGGAAGAACCACTTCCCTGGTATCTCCTCTTTTCAAAAAATTCACCGATGATGCAGTATTTTCCGTTTTTCTTCAAGGGTAAGGCACCATTATCATTTTTTAAAAGCACCGCCCCTTCCAAGGCAATCTGCAAGGCAATAGAAGCATGACCTAAAACATCGATTTTATCCCTTGGGGTAATATCCTGGTACTTTTCATGAAGACGCTTAATCCGTTCAAAAGAAACATCTATGGCCTTTTCTAGGTCCGGATCCTTCCTTGACTGATCAATCAGACTATTTCGGTTTGCCGTATAGTCACCCGGCCTTTCTAGGTCCGTCCCCGCCTTAAGAGACTCAACACGGTTATGATTAGCGCCCCAGTCCGTCCTGACCACCCCGTCAAAGCCCCACTTTTTTCTTAGGACATCCGTAAGCAGATACTTGTTTTCAGCCAGGAAGACACCGTTAACAGCATTATAGGAACACATAACCGTGGCAGGCTTCCCTTCCTTGATGGCAATCTCAAAGTTCCGAAAATACAGTTCATGGAGGGCACGCTCATCAACAACAGAATCAGACCTGAAGCGGTAATTTTCTTCATTATTGCAGATAAAATGTTTAACCGAGGTTCCGATTCCCTCGTCCTCAACGCCGCGGATCCAGGCAGCCCCAAGCTTCCCAGAAAGAATCGGGTCTTCACTGAGATACTCAAAATTCCGCCCGCAAAGCGGATTCTTATCTAGGCAGATCGCCGGGCCAAGAAGGATGTTAACTTTATAGAAACGGCATTCCTCAGCAATGCATTTTCCTTCTAAATAGGCAAGTTCAGGATTAAAGGTGTTTCCTAAGCAGCTTCCTGTCGGAAAAGCCGTCGAAGGCTCAGCGCCTCTAAGGCCGATCGACTGACCGGAAGCGGCCGCTTTTCTAAGACCATGAGGTCCGTCGGTCAGGAACCTAGCCTTAATCCCCTTGTCAGGGATAGAATGGGTCGTCCAGTTTTGATGTCCGCCAAGCAGGCTTGTCTTTTCGAGAATGTCCATATCTTCGCCCCCGTTTTGATATGGATATTATAGGAAACGGTGTAAGCGCTTATATTGTAATTCCGTTATCTTTTGTGTATTTTTGTTTTGTCTTTATCAAAGGGAACTGATGATATTTGGTTCCGCGTTCATCCAAAGAAGAACAATTAGTCTGCTGCCTTCAATCCGTTCTCCCGGAACTGACGAGGGGTAAGACCAAATTCCTTTTTAAAGACGTTCTGAAAATAGGAAGGAGAGGAGAAGCAAAGATAAATGGAAATTTCCTCAATTGTCTGACGGGTACTCAGAAGAAGCCGCTTGGCTTCCTCCCTCTTCTTTTCTCTCCTGAAATCATGAAGAGTGATTCCCGTTTCTTCCTTAAAGCGGATTTCCAGTCGGTTCGGAGATAAATAGACTTCTTCAGCGACTTCCCGTGCAGTAATTTTCTTGTTCACGTTATGCTGGACAAAGGCTATGGCCTTCCGGATAGTCGCACTATACTTGTCCGTTCCTTTGATTTCGCCCCTCTTCTGGGCATAATCCATAATCCTATGGTAGTTTAGGTTCTGTAATTCGGGAATGGAATTCCTCCTTTCGCACTGCTGGAGATAACTATCGGAGAGAGACCTTGCTTCTTCCACACCCATTCCCCCTTCTATGCAGGCACGGGAAACAAGAGAGATCGTTACGATGATTGTGTTCTTCCTCTGTCGGATAGGGGACTGTGCCATCGTCCCTGCACGTACAGGCCTTTCAGACTGAAACAAACGGTGCAATGCGGCAATATCCCCATCTTTAATATAGGAAAGAAGTTTTCTTTCCCTAAAATAGGTATTATGCGGAAACACACTTTTTTCTACTTTTTCTTCCTTCTGCTTTACTAAGTCATCAAGAATCCGGTTCTGATTTTCTTCTTTTATCAAAACATCCGAAAGAGTAAGTTTCTCCCCTGACCAGATATAATTTACCCTAAGAAGGATTCTTCCCATGGCAAGAAGTGGATAAGTTGGCAGAGCAGAAAAGCTTTGGATAAAGCCTGGAATGTCATTGTTAGAAACACCGGATCGGAACAAAACATCTCTAAGACGGGAAGGAGAATAAGGAACCTGAGACACAGGTCCGATGACAATCGCCTCTCTTCCCTTTTTCAGGATTCCGTAATAGAAAGAATCCTTAGTAAAGAAAAAAGAAACCGAAGCAGAAGCATCTGTCATCGCCTTATCCATGTGAAGAGAAAAAGGGTCGAAGGGAAAAGAAACGACAGAGTACCTCGTATTCAAAAGATATCCGTCTTCCCTTTTTCTGACAGGAAGGCCGGTCAATGATGCAAGATTGGCCAGAACATAAGGAAGATCCATAACAAATCCTCAGCTTTCATTACTATTTTACAGGCCGTGGATGACATCGGCAAGAAGAATTGCATTCTTAGGAATTTCGTGTAAGAATGGTGTCAGTATGGGTCAATCTAAGTAAAACGATTACTTACTACATGCAGAAAAGAAAGGAAAAAAGTGAGTCTCATCTATGGAATAAATCCTCTGGCAAGAAAGAGGAAGAATGATTATATTTTCCAGAAAAAGAAGGAAAATTATCTTTCCTTAGTCAGAAACCATCTCTCTGGGAAGAAAGAAAGGAAGCTTCTTATTCAGTACGTTTCCTCTTGCTATCTCAAGACTCTCTATATCCTTTCGGACGACAAGGAAAGCCTTGAACTAAAACAGAAGAGGAGGGAAGAGGATTCTCCGTTCCTGCTCTTTTCTTTTTTTCCTGATCCAAATCTTGAAAAAGAAAGGAAAAAATATTTCTCGTCTTCTGCTTCTTCATTTTCCCTCGACGAAGCAAAAAAGGAAATCCGAATGTATAACTCCTTCCTAGCCCGCATAGAGAAGAAAAACTGCATTCTTTCTACCGAAGACAGAATCGACGAAGACATCACCTTCTACGATAGCCACAGGCGGGACATTGATTCCCGCCAGTTAAGGATGGATAAACCGACTTGTTTTCTAAAGGACGAAAGACATCAAATCAAAATCGTCATTGAAAAGAAAGCGATAATCCCTAAATCCTTTTATGACAACATCCACCAAGTCGTCTCATTTTCTCTTTCTGTCGTCCCTCTTAAGGTAGAAGCACCTTATAAAATTCGAGTTCGAATCTTTTCATTGAAAAAAGCACTTCTTGACGAGATTTACTTTCCTAATAATTTTCTTCATCTCAGGATCCTCGCAGTCGAAGCCAATGACGAAAGGAAGAAAATGGAACTGTCTTTTACACTTCTAACCAAAGAAAGAACCAGTGAAGCAGTAACAATCGATCAATATTTAGACTAAAAAATGCCAGTCACAGGACTGGCATTTTTCTTCCTATTTAATCTCGATAGAGATAGAAAACAGATTGTTGCTCTTACCCGGATCAAGGAAATCAATAGTATCTTTTTCAGTGATGTCTTTTGATGCATCAATCGCATCCGGAAGTCCATTCCATGGCTCAACAGCCACAAAGTTTCCCCATTCCTTATCGCTCCAAATGGCAAGATAGGAGATTCCTTCTTTATAGACACGGACAGCGGTCCCATCCTTTTTGATAAGGTCGACATAAGGAATATTGTCGGCCTTGAAAATCAAAGTAGGATAAGACCGGAAGAGAGACTTAGAAAGTGGAAGCCTGTTTGCTTTCCCTAATTCCTTCTCCCCGGTAATAAAATGTCCGTCTTTATCCCTAGTTACCCTGGTTAATTTCCTTTTCTTCGGGAAATAGATGGAGTTTCCGGAAATATCGAATTCTTTTTCTGTCTTGGTACCAGGAACAAGGAACGCAGGATGTGCCCCTTGCCTGTACGGCCTAGGTTCCGAAGAGAGATTTGTAACAGTGCGGGAAATCGATAGTCGCTTTCCCCTCAGACGGTAGTTTACTGTCAGAGAGAAGTCAAAAGGAAATCTCTTCTTTGTTTCTTCGTCAGAGTGAAACTCGACAGATCCTTCACTCTCACTTATCTGGATTTCTTTTCCTGTCCTATAACGGATAAGGCCATGGTTCTTCCTTTCATAAGTCTTTCCCTTATAGAGATAGGTTCCTTCTTTCCTTCTTCCCACGAAGGGGAAGATGACAATATCCTGGCCCTGCCAGGATTCCGGAATCGGCTGATAAAGATATTCCTGTTTTCGGTGAAGATTATAAATGGAGGACAGAGCACCGCCTTGTGGATTGACTGTTACGAGCAATTCTTTGTCTTGAATTTTCATATAAGTACCTCGTAACTTAATAAAATACCACATTTTAATGGGAACAGATGCATTAATGGGCAATATTTGGATTGAAAAAGAAAGAAGGAAGGAAATCTTCCTTACCTAACTTCTTTTGTATATAAGAGGTTGCCTTTTAGTATAAAACATCTTATTTAACAGGTTATTTTCTTGTATTATGCTGTGTTTTATATTAGTATCTGTTCTTGACAATCGTATAGTCCTAGCTATCTTTGCCATAGCTCCCGATAAAGGTCAATAGTTCGATACACTCGTGTTCATTTAAAAACATTCGTGTGTTTTTCACTACAGAATGCATTAAGGAAGGTTTCCTCCATTCCTTCCTTAGAGATAATCTTGGTTCACGCTTTCTTACTATAGCATGGAAGCGCAAAAACAGGGGTGGCTTCTTTATTTTTTCTTCCTTCTTCAGAAAGAGTTTTCTTAAGCAAAACCGAAAGTCCTATTGCTTTAATAGACCGAAGGAAACAAGGCTTTTTTCTCTTTGAAGAATATTTTTTTTGTATTATACTAAAAAAGAATAAAAGGGTAAGGAGAAAGCCATGGAAAAAACCATTTTAGTCACTGGTGGAGCAGGCTTCATCGGTGCACAGACCTGTCTGGAACTATTAAAGAAAGGGTTTGAAGTCGTTGTCGTAGACAACCTCTGCAACGCAAGCAAAGAAAGCCTTCATCGGGTAGAGAAACTATCCGGACGTTCCTTGAAATTCTACGACATCGACATTCGTGACAGACAAGGAAGGGATAAGATCTTTACCGAAAACAAGATCGATTCCGTCATTCATTTCGCTGCCTTAAAGGCCGTCGGAGAATCCTGCCATAGGCCGATTGAATACTATGACAACAACCTTGTCGGCACATTGGTTCTTCTCGAAGTCAGGAGAGCCCATAACGTAAAAAGCATCATCTTCTCTTCCTCTGCGACTGTCTATGGACTTCCTAAGAAGCTTCCGTTAGACGAAACCTGTGCAGGGACAACTTCCCCTTCCCCGTATGGCGAAACCAAAGTCATCATTGAGAGAAGGTTAAGGGACATCGAGAAGGCAGACCCTTCCTGGAACATCGTACTTCTTCGTTATTTCAATCCGATCGGTGCTGATCCAAGCGGTGAAATCGGTGAAAACCCACATGGCATTCCGAACAATCTTAGGCCGTATATCGGCGATGTCGCCATCGGCAAACTTGATCATCTCAATGTCTTCGGTGATGACTATCCGACCAAAGACGGAACATGTATCCGTGATTATATCCATGTCGTTGACTTAGCCCTTGGTCATATCGCCGCCATCGAGCATTGCACTAAACCGGGCGTCCACATCTATAACTTAGGAACAGGAGTAGGCTATTCCGTCCTAGATATCGTCCATGCCTTTGAGAAAGCCACCGGTGTGAAAGTCCCTTATGTCATCGCACCCCGTCGTGACGGAGATGTTCCTGCCTGTTATGCTTCCGCCGAAAAGGCAAAGAAAGAACTAGGCTGGGTCGCCAAATACAATCTTACCGACAGGTGCAAGGACGAATGGAACTGGATGCAGAAGAATCCGAACGGATACGAAGAAAAGTAAGAATTTGACTAATGCCTCTTGCCTCTTATAATAAAGGCAAGAGGTTTTTTATTATGAAAACAACATTAGTGGTTATGGCTGCCGGAAGGGGATCCCGTTTTGGAGGGCTTAAACAGGCGGCTGCCATCACCGATGACGGGCGTGGCATTTTAGACTTTTCCTGCTATGATGCCAAGAAAGCAGGATTCGAAGACGTTGTCTTCATTCTCCGTGAGGACATCTTAGAAGAATTCAAGGAGCGGATCGGAAACCGGATTGGAAAAGCAAGGAAGGTTACCTATGTCATCCAGGACAGGAAGGATAAACCTGCCGAGCGGAAAAAGCCCTTTGGAACAGGACAGGCCATCCTTTGCTGCAAAGACGTAGTCAAAAACCCATTCTGCATCATTAATGCCGATGACTATTATGGCGTCCATGCCTTTAGGCAGATTCAGAAGCACCTTGCCAAGGCAAAGAAGGGTGAATACGCAAGGGTATGCTATGAATTAAAGAATACTCTAAGCGATAACGGAGTCGTGAACCGTGGCATCTGTACTCTCAAAGACGGTTTCCTCATAAAGACAAAAGAAGGAAGGAACATCGATAAAGACGGAAACGGATTTATCGACGGAGAGAAAGTCAGACTTGCCCTTGATACTCCGGTAAGCAGGAACCTTTGGGGATTAACCGAAGATGTCTTCTCCTATTTAGATAAAGGGTATAAGCATTTCCTTGCTAGCGCAAACCTAAGGAAAGACGAGTACTTGGTCCAGGACGGAATCAATGACGGCATTAAAGAGGGAGCCACAGTAAAAGTCTATAACAACGCAGACCGTTGGTACGGAAGGACGTACAAGGAAGATCTTCCTTTTGTCCATGATGCGATTGAGAAGAGGATCAAAGAGGGTCTTTATCCAAAAGATTAGAATCGGGGCGCAAGGCCGCCCCTTTTTCTTTTTCCCCAGACTAAGATAAAATAAGCTAAGGCAGGAAGATAGGATGGACCAAAACGAACTACCCGCAAAGAGAAGCGGTGTCATAGAGGCGAAAGCGGAAAAGGAGCCACCGACAAGGATCGATGTCTCTTATCAGGACATCAGCTCAATCGATGATGACGTAGAAAGGTCGTTTAAGGAATACCAGGACTATCACGTCAAATCCAGTCAGGAGAAAAGAAGCCGGGCTATTCTTATTTTATTGACCTTGATGGGCTACTTAGTCGGTATCGGACTATTTGCCTCCATCACCCGGAACATCTATGAGAGGAATAAGATAGCCGGCTATTGTGTGGGCGGCCTTCTTACACTCTTTTATACTATTATCTTTATTCTTATCCTTGTCGACATCTATTCCCGTCACTCTTTTGACCTGGATTTTTCCAAGCAGAATCAGAATAAGAGAAATGCGGAAAACAAGAATAACCGCATCCGTTGGAAGAGGGCAGAGAACATTGTCAGCCAGAGCGAAAGCATAAAGGAACTCTACACCAAGAAAAAGGAAGACAGTCTGGCGTTAGATAAGCTGACAAAACAAATCCGGCATTACGGAAAAAGCATTCCCTCCTACAAAAGCAAAGACTCAACAGAATTGGCGGAAAATCTATCCATCAGGAGGAAGAAAAACGGAGTCATCTATAAAAAGGCGAAAGGAAGGATATGGAAAAAAGCAGTTCTCTGCGGAACCCTGACCGCAGTAAGCCCGGACACCCTTGTCGATGCCGGCATTATTGTCATCAAAAACAGGGAAAGGATCAAAGATATCGTCTGGCTCTATGGTTTCCGTCCTTCCAACAAGGAAAGGAACCGCATTAGGATTAAAGTCGTCACTTCCGCCTGTGTCGGACTCGGCCTTAGCTCGATGCCAAGAGGAGTTTCCTTGGCATCGAAAATCTTTAAGAAGGATTCCTCCTCGACAAGGGTGCAAAGGCTAGGATCAGTCATCGACAGGGGTGCCCAGCTTATTGGTAACGGAGCAAGGACCTACATCATCGGTCGGTACACTATCCGGGCTAGGCTTAGCGAATATCATAGGCAGGATGTCTTCCGTAAACAGATTAGCAATAGGCAGGAAAGGTATCTTGAGCCTTGCGACAGGAAGGAACTGTCAAATCAAATCAAAAGTCAAGTCAAAGAGTACCGAAGCGAAAAGGCAAAAAGAGAAAGCTAAGAAACAGAGCAATATTCCAGTTGAAATCCTAAACAGACAGGCAAAACCTCTAAGTTCCTTTCCCGCCTATAGCACTTCATCCACTGACAAAACAAAGGAAACGTTCAGTAATAATTGTTTGCAAGAAGAAATCGTAAACATTTCGGTTATAGTTTCCAAGACAACCTGTATAAATAGCGGAAGATGTGTGTTCTTATAAGGAAGACCTTCGTTTTAGGACCTCTTCCCTCTCTTTTAGTTTCTGTCTCTTTTCTTCCTCACTCTGTGCGTTCCTGACACAATGGCTTAAGTGTCCGGATATAATTTCCTCGTTGACCCGCTTAAGCAAGGAAATAGTGGAAAGAAGCTGATTGGATATATCGATGCAATAGCTTCCTTCCTCAATCCTTTTGGATATTCCATCCCTCTGTCCTTTGGCAATGGCAAGCTGACGGGAAATCTTCTTCTTGTCTGTGTCCGGAGCCATTTGTTTTCCCTTTCCTATTACTTTAACGAGACGAACTGATAACCGGCATCTTCTACCGCCTTCTTCACATCAGAAGAAGAGACTCCTTTTTCTGATTCAATGATCACCTCTTCTTTGCTGTGGTCAGCCTTGACGGAAAGAACGCCGCTTAATTTCTTTAAGCTTCCTTCCACCGCCCTTTCACATCCATGGCACCTCCTGCCTTTGACGACAGCAACCTGCTTTTCATTCTGATTCATTTTCTTTTCCTCCAATTTCTGAATCATCTTCGGACTATATCCTGCCTTCCTGACTGCGTCAAGAAGAGTAGAATCCGACAAATCCTTAACATCACATTCCGCTTCCTTTTTTTCAAGGGAGACAGACACATGATAGACACACGGTAAGGAAGAGAGGGCATCGGTAATCTTCTCGACGCAGTGCTGACACCTCCTATCAGGAATCAGCCTCTGCTTATGGCTTAGCCCCTCTTTGCCATCCTTCACCATGCCGTCTAAAACCGGCAAGGGTTCTTTTTTCTTCCCAAGATGGGAAAGGGAGACAAGGTTAAGACGGAGGGCATTAAGACAGACAGTCACACTGGAAAGAGCCATGGCAGATGCCCTCCTCCAGGGCTTCACTTCGCTAAGTCCAAGGGCAGAAAACACACCGGCGGCAAAGGGAATCCTGATGACATTGTAGAGGAAAGCCCAAAAGAGGTTTTCCTTGATGTTCCTGCTTGTCTTCTGTGACCTTCTTACCGCCTTGACAACATCCCTTAACGAGGACTTCCTTAAGACCACATCGGAAGATTCCCTGGCAATATCGCTTCCGCTTTTCACAGCCAAGGAGACATCAGCGGCGGCTAAGGCAGGGGCATCATTGATTCCGTCCCCAATCCTAGCTACCCTTCCTCTCTTTTTCAGTCTCTCAATGACGGCATGCTTATCCTGGGGAAGCCTCTCGGCAAAATAGGTATCAATTCCGACTTCCTTTGCCACCGCCTTGGCAGCCTGTTTATTGTCGCCTGTCAGCCTAAGCGGGGCAATTCCCCTATGTTTCAAAGAGGCAATCGCTTTTTTCGCCTCTTCCTTAATGGCATCCTTAATTCCGATAAACCCGATAATCTTTCTGTCATAGGAGAAGCAAAGAAGAGTCCTTCCCTCGTTAGTCATAGTTTCTCCTACGGCTTCCCTTTCCCTATCCCTGATTCCTTCTTCCTTCCTTGCCTTCCTTGATAAACCAAGGACTTCCTTGCCATTGATTATTCCTCTGACCCCTTTTCCAGGAAGGGTGGAAAAGGATTCGATTGGAAGCAAAGGAGCGCCTTTCCCATATTCCACGACCGGCTTACTAAGCGGATGGGAGCTATTTTTCTCAAGGGAACAGGCAAGAGAAAGGAAGAAGTTTCGGTCTATACCCTTGGCAAGGATAACCTGGCTCACTTCCGGCGTTCCCTTCGTGATTGTTCCGGTCTTATCAAACAGGGCAAACTTAATCTTCCCGGTATTCTCCCTAGCCTGGGCAGTCTTAAAGAGAATGCCCATCTTTGCCGCTCTTCCGTTTCCTGCCCTGATGGCGACAGGAGTGGCAAGGCCAAGGGCACAGGGGCAGGAAACGACCAGAACGGAAATGGCCCGCTCAATCGAATAGGATAGAAGAGTGACTGATCCGTCAAAGGCGGAAGAAACAAAGTCCTTGCCGAAAATCCTCCATCCGGCAAAGACCAGAAGGGAGACAAGGATGACCGCAGGGACAAAGACAAGGGAAACCTTGTCCGCCCTTCTGGATAGTTTCGTCTTTGTCCCACTTGCCTGTTCCACCCTATCGACAATCTGATGAAGCCTGGTTTCGCTTCCGACTTTGGTTGCCTTGCATTTCAGTGTTCCGTTTTCATTAATGGTAGCACAGGAAACAGGGCTTCCTGTCTGCTTGTCTACCGGGATAGATTCTCCGGTCAGATAGGATTCGTTGACGGAAGAGACACCATCTAGAACAACGCCGTCTGCCGGAAAGGTCTCCCCTGGGCGGACTAGGAAAACGTCCCCTGCCTTCAGTTCATCAGCGGAGATGGTTTTCTCCTTTCCGTCAACAACCAGGCAGGCCTTTTTCGGTGCCCTATTGAGTAAGGAGCGGATGGCGTTCGTCGTCTTCCCTTTGGAATAGGCTTCCAGGAACTTCCCGATGGTGATTAAGGCAGGGACCCTTCCCGCCGTCTCAAAGCTGAGGTTCCTGCTTAACCGCCTTATCCGCATTGAGGAATCGCTTCCTCCTATAAGGCCAAGCCTGACAAAATAAAGAATAAAGGAATAAAGGAAGGCGACACCGGATCCTAAGGAAACAAGTGTATCCCTATTCGGACTTAGATGAAGAAGGGACTTGACCCCGGAGAAATAGAACTCCTTATTAATCAGCCTAATCATCAAGGCTAGACACCTAGTGGTCCTACCGATAAGGAAAGGACTATCACCAAAGGTGCCAAGAGGCCAGACGACTCTCTCATATTCCCTGTTGAACCTATAGGCCCTACTGATATAAAAGAGAGGAATAAGGAAAAGAAAGGAGAACACCATTCGATAAAAAAGATGGGTTGTTTCTTTGTCTTCTGTTGTTTTCGGCCTGGCCTTGTCGGAAGGCAAGGATGCACCATAACCGGCATCAGAGACGGCCTTCCTTATTTTTTCTTCGTCGCACGGGGAGGAATAGGTCACCCTCCTTGAGTTCGTCCTTAAATTGACATCGGCCTGCTTGACGCCCTTTAACTTGCCTACTGCCTTCTGTATATGACTTGCACAGGAGGAGCAGGTCATGCCGGTAATTGCATATTTTTCCGTTTTATCCATGATTTTCTATACCCCCATAGGGTATTACCTTGTTTTACTATACACCTCTTCTTTCTTTCTGAAAAGCAAGACGCTTCCCGGGGTCTTGTTTCCTCCCTATAGAACAGATAAAATAACTAAGGAAAAAAGACAGAATGAACAGCATAAATGCCCAAAATAGCGGGAAAAAGGGAAAAGATATTCTAATCACTATCTTCTTCTATCTTTCAACCTTCAGGATGTCAAGGTTAACCATAGGGCAGAGGGATTTCTTCGAGTCAGATTGGATAAACAGTAAAATCTTTCAATTTTCCTTTGACTGGTCAAGACCAGTATCCGTACCAGTCTTCGTTTCTGTAACCCTTATCGTGGGATCAAGGTTGTTTTTTCTTTTTTTATCCTTCCGCAGGAAAAAAAGACTAAGTCTTATCTCTTTATCGATATTTATTGTGTTTCTTCTGTATCGGGCAGGTTCCCTTTTTTCCTTCCCTTACGGAAGCCTTCAATACCCAATTTACTCAAATACCGGAGTGAGGGTAAAGTCTTTTTCCTACCCCGGCTTTACTCTCTATGACCGCTTTTCTTCCTTTTTCTTCGAAAGTCTGTTTTCTGCCTACTTCCTTTTTGCCTTCAACTATATAAAAAGGCTTCCCCTACCGGCAAAGAAAGTAAGCATTCTTCTGTTAAAGGCATTTATTCTCTTTGGAATTTCCCTCATTCTTTATTCAATCTGCCGTGAACAGGAACAAAGGAAAGTCTCCATCGACCATCTTATTCATTCCGATCCTAGTTTCTTCACATCCGTCAAATCCTTTACTTCCCATAAAAACGTAGCTGGCTTCTATATTTTTCTCTCCTGTCTTGCCTGTCTTTATCTATTCAGCCGTAAAGAAAACTGGGTTTATCCCCTGATTTACATCATCAATCTTGTCTATTTGGTTATCCTTCAGTCAAGAACACCTCTGATTCTCAGTCTAATTGCCGGAATTCTTCTTTCTCTTCTATATCCTGTCTTTAGGTTCAGAAAGCAAAAAGGAAAGTCGATTTTCTTTCTAACCTTTTTTCTTTTGCTTCTCCTATCCCTTATCATTCTCTACACACTTAAGACCGAGGAAATAAAAACCATAATCCGGGCCTTCCTTAATAAAGGAACAGTCCATTCCCGGATGAGCCTTATCGATACAGCCTTGGATCTGCTGAAAAACCATAACCGGTTTTTCTTTACAGGAAGGGGGGAGACACCTTATGCCTTCCTTCTGATTGCTTACCGCAAATTCCTTGCTGCACCCGACATGGTATTCCATACCTCGCATAGCGTCTATATTGACATCCTGAGGACAAAGGGAATCTTTTCCCTGCTTCTTTGCCTAGGTCTTCTTTTTTCACTCTTTGTCTTTGTCTTCAAAAGGAGGAGAAAAGGGAGCAGGAAAGCACCCACCCTCTTTCTTATTCTGCTCACTACCTCCATCTATTCACAAAGGGAGCCAAGAGGGCTATTCTTAAGGGAAGGAAACTGTTCTTTCTTTATTCTCCTTGTCCTTCTTCCCATACTTAGGGATAGTAGTTCAGAACATAGGCGAAGCATTCTCACCAAAGGTTTACGGCTCTAAGAATAGAAATAAGTCTCTTCTTTGTGACTTAGAGGATTTTGAATTCATCCTTAATCAGTGCTTCAGCAAGAAAATCCATTGACAGAAAAAAACACCCGGCATTTGCTGCCAGGTGTTTTCTGTTTAGGAGAAAGACTACTTCTGATTCTTGAAGGAAGAAAGGCCGGCAAACTGAGCGTTTTCGCCAAGTTCTTCTTCGATACGGAGAAGCTGGTTGTACTTAGCCATACGATCAGTACGGGAAGCAGAACCAGTCTTGATCTGACCGCAGTTAAGAGCAACGGCAAGATCAGCAATAGTTGTATCTTCAGTTTCGCCGGAACGATGGGAAACCATGCAGGTATAGCCATGGGTCTGGGCAAGACGGACAGTATCAAGAGTCTCGGTAAGGGAGCCAATCTGGTTGACCTTGATCAGAACAGAGTTGGCGGCACCCCTTGCGATGCCCTTCTTGACAAACTCAACATTGGTAACGAAGAGATCGTCACCGACAAGCTGAACCTTGTCACCGATAGCCTTGGTAAGCTTGACCCAGCCTTCCCAATCGCTTTCAGCAAGACCATCCTCGATGGTGATGATGGCCGGATGTTCCTTGACCATCTTCTCGAGGTAGGCAATCCTCTCATCAGTGGTGAACTCACCTTCGCCAGAACGGGCCATGACATATTTCTTCTTGGTGGTGTCATAGAACTCGCTGGAAGCTAAGTCCATACCTAAGAAGATCTGCTTGCCAAGCTTGTAGCCGGCCTTCTCGACAGCCTCAGAGATGAGATCAAGAGGTTCGGTGTTGCCGTGTTTGCAGGAAGGAGCAAATCCGCCTTCGTCACCGACACCGGTCTCATATCCCTTAGCCTTCACAACCTTCTGTAAGGAGTGGAAGCACTCAACACCGGCGCGGAGAGCCTCATGGAAGGTCTTGAATCCGGCAGGGATGATGAAGAATTCCTGGAAGTCAACAGTGGACTGAGCATGTTTGCCGCCATTAATAACGTTCCTGCAAGGAGTCGGTAAGATCTTGGCATTGGTTCCACCGATGTACTGATATAAAGGTAAGTGAAGTTCATTAGCGGCTGCATGGGCAACGGCTAAGGAAACACCAAGGATAGCATTGGCACCAAGATTCTTCTTGAACTCGGTTCCATCGAGCTTAAGCATGGTGTTATCGATAGTGAGCTGGTCAGTAACTTCTAAGCCGATAACCTTCGGAGCAATCTTCTCGTTGACGTTGGCAACAGCCTTTAAGACACCCTTTCCACCAAAGCGGGTCTTATCGCCGTCACGGAGTTCAAGAGCTTCGTTCTCGCCGGTAGATGCACCAGAGGGAACAATGGCAGAACCCTGAACGCCATCTTCAAGACGGACAACGACTTCAACCGTCGGATTGCCACGGGAATCTAAGACTTCACGGGCATGGACATAACTAATTTTGGACATTGAGTAATCTCCTCCTAATTTATCCTTGTTTATTATACAAAAATTTATTGCCGTTGTTAACGAAAACAAGGACAGGAAAAGAAAGTCGGTCAATCGTCGGCCTCTCTTGTTTTTTCTAGGTCGGAAAAAGAAAAATGTCGCCTGTTTTTCCGTATACCATGTCATAGGAATAATGCAGATTAGTTATTTCTAGAACATCTAGAAATTATCTAGAAACATCTAGATATTTAAATTAACATATTCTTATTTTTATTCGATTTTTTTGGAAATTTCCTCTAAAAATCATGGAAAACAGATAAATAACAGCAGTTTGGCTTTTCAGCATCCTGTGTCCGATTCTTAATTTCAGGCAGTAACAAAACCATTTTGATTCGTACACACAATAGGGCATAAATTTTATGGACTTAACTATGTCTTATTTTGCCAAAGTAGCTTTTAATTCAAAAATCTGATCACGGAGCAAGGCGGCCTGATCAAAGTCAAGTGCCTTGGCGGCTTTATTCCTTTCCGTCGTCAGACGGCGAATCCTCATCTGTGTCTGCTTGGCCGTCAGTTTTCCGCCTTCGAATCCCTTTTCCTGTTTCTTACCGACAATATGGATTGGCTCTTCCACTGGCTTGACGATGGTCTTAGGGACAATATGATGGGCAGCATTATAGGCTTCCTGTATCTCGCGGCGCCGTTTCGTCTCCTTAATCGTCTGTGCCCTAGCATCGGAAATATTATCGCAGTACCTGATGACCCGTCCATTTGCATTTCTTGCCGCACGGCCGGCAATTTGGGTAAGGGAGCGGGCAGAACGGAGGAACCCTTCTCTGTCAGCATCAAAGATGGCAATAAGGGAAACTTCAGGAATATCGAGTCCTTCACGGAGAAGGTTTATACCGACAAGGACATCATAGATTCCTTTTCTCAGCTTATAGATGATTTCTGTCCGTTCCCTAGTGAGGATTTCATGCTGAAGGTAAGCGACTTTAAATCCCTTTGACTCAAGAAACTCAGAAAGGTTTTCAGCGTCTTTGACAGTCAGAGTGACAATCAGGACACGCTCATTTTTCTTAATCCGGTCTTCGATTTCCTTCCTGACATCATAGACCGGGTTGTTCTTGTTCGAGCGAACCTCGATAATCGGATCAAGAAGTCCGGTAGGACGGATAATCTGTTCCACAACATGGTGTCCGCATTGGTCAAGTTCATAGTCTCCAGGCGTAGCGGAAGTACAGATGACATTGGTGATTTTCTTCTCAAACTCATCGAATTTCAAAGGTCGGTTGTCTAAGGCGGAAGGCAGACGGAAGCCATACTCGACAAGGGTCTCCTTCCGGCTTCTGTCTCCATGATACCTCGCCCCGATCTGAGGAATGGTCACATGACTTTCGTCGATGAACCTTAGGAAATCCTTAGGGAAGTAATCGAAAAGGGTATAAGGAGTCTCCCCTGGCTTACGTCCGTCAAAATGACGGGCATAGTTTTCAATCCCGGCACACCTTCCAAATTCACTTAGATAGTCTAAATCGTGTTCGGTTCTCTGCTTAAGGCGTTCTGCCTCAAGAAGTTTTCCTTGATCCTCAAAAAACTTCAGGCGCTCGTTCCTTTCTTCGCGGATAGTCTTACATGCCCGCCTAATCCGTTCTCTTCCCGAGGCATGTTCACTAGCCGGGAAGAAAGGATAGTACTCCCTTGTCTGAACGACATCACCTGTCGTAGGCTGAATTTGATCAATCTCGCTGATTTCATCAAAATCCGAAAAGACACGGATAATGTATTTGTCTCCGCTCGGAGGGAAAATATCCATCACATCTCCGCGGATGCGGAAACAGCCAGGCTGTAAATCCCTATCGTTTCGTTTATATTGGGCGGCAAGAAGCTTCTGTCCGATTTCCTTGGCGTTGAAAGGCTCCCCCACATGAAGAGTAAAGGCAAGATCACGGTATTCGTCAGGATCACTGAGACCATAGATGGAAGCGACAGAACAGACAACAATAGTATCTTTCCGTTCAAGAAGGGAGTTGACGGCTGAGGCACGCCTCCTCTCGATTTCCTGGTTCCTGACCACTTGTTTATCAATAAAGGTATCGGTCTTTGGAATATAGGCTTCTGGCTGATAAAAATCGAAATTGGAAATAAAATACTCCACCCGGTTGTGAGGGAAGAGTTCTTTGAACTCGCCATAAAGCTGGGCGGCAAGGGTCTTATTGTGGACAAGGACCATTGTCGTCCGCTGACAGGCCTGAATGATATTTGCCATCGTAAAAGTCTTGCCCGTGCCCGTTGCCCCTTGAAGGACCTGCCACTTTTTGTCTTCTTTGATTCCGTCAACAAGTTCCTTGATGGCTTCCGGCTGGTCGCCCGTAGGATGATATGGGGAAATCAGTTCAAAGCGATGCTCAGAATCAGTCATAAACCCTCCTTGTCAGTTTCTGAGAATAGTCAAGATAGAGATCATAACAGTCTTTCACCCATTTCTGGTTCAATTTCCTGTTCCTTGTCCCATCATCATCAAATGCATCAGTAATGGAATACTTGTCCTTAACAAGGCTAAAGTAACTTTCTATCGCATCATCAAAATGGTAGGTTTTGGAATAGTTGTCCGGAACATCAGGATAAAGAAGATTTAAGGCACGAAGGAACATGTCCTGTCCGTAATCCGATATTCCTTTGGTTTCGCTAATATCCCAGTCGGAAGCCAAAAAAGAATAATCAAGAGGATAGGCGACATCAGGAAGAATCCCTTTCTTATGGATGCACCTAGTCCCGTCATCGTCTTTTCCTTCGTCATACCTTGTCTCATTTGCTCTTTCCGGGCCATAGACATAGGCAGAAGTATAGCGAACGACAGAGCCATCGGAAAACTGTCTGATGTTCTGGGCGATTCCTTTTCCGTAGCTTTTTAGGCCGTAAATTTTTGCGTTTGTCCCGGCGCGCCTAGCCAGAATAAACGATTCACTGGCACTGGCAGTGTTTCCATCCCTGATGATGGAATAGTTCTCAAACGAATAGGACGGGCTCTTTTCCTGACTGACCGAGGCTATGGTCTTTCCGTTTTTGTCTTTCCTCTCATAGATGAGCGTCCCTTTTTTTACAAAAAGGGATGCCCTCTCTGCCGCCTGATCCAGATACCCTCCTCCATTACCGCGGAAATCAAGAACTAGATGCTTTGTGTCTTTCTTGTATTCTTCCAGAAATGCTTTTAACGCAGATGTCGGGGAACCTAACCTGGTATTGATTTTAAGAATCAGAGTATTTCCGTTAGACGAAGATGGAGCTGCAAGAAGATCGACAAGACGTGTGGAATAAGTTCCTTTTTTCCTCTGGACTTCGAACGCCTTCCCGTTTGCATGGACTCCGCTAAAAGTATAGGTTTCTTCTGAAGAAAGCGTCTTAAGATAGGTGCTGACTTCAGAATAGGAGCGTTCGTTAAACTGATAGGAAAAAGGGGATGAGATAGAATAAAGAACATCACCGACGGCAAGACCGGCTTCCTCGGCAGAAGAATCAACGTGGACTTCACTGACGTAAAGTCCACCATCATAACTATGGGAAGAGAAGCCAAACCCTTTTCCGTCCCTTGAAAGACCCTGTTCCTCCCTATTTGAAGTGTAAAAGGTATAGGGATCGTTCCTTTCTTCACTTGGTCCCAAAAGAATCCCCTGCAAAGCAAGATCAGAAAGATACTCCGTCTCATTTCCATAGAGCCAATCATTCTTTAAAAGACGGTATTCCTCAACAATCTTCTGTTCGTCCTTGTCCAGTTTCACCCTGGTATAGTGCTGATAGATACAGAATGCGGAAGCGATAAGACATCCAAGACCCGTAATCCCTAGAATCGTATTCTTCACTAAAGAAGAGCCCTTTTCTCTGCCTTGTTTCATCAGCGAGCCTCCTAAAAAATCCGGCTTTTATTTTACCATGATTCCTCCTCTGCTCAGTTAGGAAGACAAATCGTGGTTCAATCAGAAGGTAAAACCAGGAGTTGCCGGATTTTAAAATGAAATGAGAGAGGAAGAGAAGCCAAAACATGCCGGCTCTAAAATCCGTTTCCGCCACTTTTCCAGCATATCCTATTTTTTGCTTCCGATAACATTGTCCCCGTCAATCGGAACCACATCTCCGTAAGGGTATCTAAGAGAAAGATATCTTCCCCGAGTCAGAACCCAGACAACCTGACGGACTCTCGGTTTTGGGATGGATAGGTCACCATACCCATCGGTAAAATAGATCAATATTGCATCTCTGTATCGAGGGTGGGAATTAATATACTCAATAACGGGAATAAAGGAAGTCCCTCCTCTTCCATGGAATTCTTGCGGAATATCTCCTTTTTTCTTGATTTCAGTGACTTTATGAATCTTAGCGTCACATTCGATAAGCGTTATGCCGTAATTGAACTTTGCTTTCAATCCAAGGACCTGGCTTAAGGCTTTGATGATATCCTCATTGCTCCTGCTTCCGGAAGTGTCAACAGCACAGATGACCTCCGGTTTTCTTGACTTGATTTCTCCGGGAAGATCAAAACGCAGAGGCTGAAGCCGGTTGAGTCTTGTCTTGGTTTTCTTCACTTCCGTAGTCCTTCTTCCTGAGAAGCGGATGAGGAGCTTTACCCACTTCGGAATTATCTGTTTCGGTTTTGCAATTTTGCAGACGGCAGCCCAAGACCCGTTTCCTCTTTCAAAAGATAGAGGAAGACTATCTACCCTATAAGATGCAAAATTATAGATGGCTTCTTTGCTGACATGATTAAGCGCTTCAGAAATCGAAAGGGAGTCAAGCAAAGATAGGGTTCCTTCCCCCTGTGGGAGAACCGGGGCATGTTTTAGAACAGCCTGGGCCTGGTCAAAGAAATCGCCCGGTCTCTCGGAAAGTTCTCGATAATCCCGGCTATGATTTTTGCCAAACAATCGGCTGATGCTTATAGAAAGCTCATCAAGGAGACTTTGCCTGTACTCCCTCTTATCTAGATACTCGGCAGGATTTCTGCCCTCCTTCGCACTATAGAGAAGGTAATTAGGATGAAAGATTCCCCTATCCATTTTAAATAGCATCCTGATTTCCTTGATGGAGAGAATACTAAGCAGGACGGGCTGGCAGGAGGCAACAAGTACGCCTTCTTCATTTAGATGGAGGACAATCGGCTGTTGTACAGAGAGGTCAGCTTTAACAACCATTCTTTTCCTTTCAACAGAAGTTTCCCTATCCAAGTTTAAGTAGAAATAAACTGAGATATCCTCAAAAAGATTCTTTAGATTATCTTCTATCTCTGAAATGTTATCCCTCACTGAGGATGAGACTAGGCGACGGAGATTCTGATAATAGTCTAGGGTATTCATTTCCGATTATCAAAAAGGGAAAAAAGATCATCGGCTTTCTTGTCGATAGGAAGGATTAAATGGATATAGATATCATGATAGATAGAGGAAAGGGATAGACCCTTGATGTTCTTTGCCGTCTTAAACGTGCGGGCAAACTCAATCTGCGAAGTCTTATCAAGCTGCTTTAAAAGAAGAGATAGCTTATTTTCGAATTCAAATAGCCACTTCCAGTTCTGACCGACGGAGCTTGGCTGCTGCCGCCTATAGTCAATCAGCTGCCTTGACAGTTCTTTTCGCTTTTCCCTGTCGTTTAGCTTAATAAGTCCAAGAGTCAGATTTAAGTCTTTATCATCGGACAGGAATTCATCGACAGAGAGGTTAAAGCTATGTTCCCTATAGTACTGGAAGAAGTCTTCTCCGACTGCATTTCCCAGCTTTGCCTTGCAGATTGTCTCAAAGTCCCGATTCATCATCCGAATATCATTTTCCTTCTCGGTAAAGAAAGGAGTCAGCTTGGAAAAGGACTTCCTGATTGTATCCATCCTATCGTATCCTCTTGGAGAAGGGGACGGAAGGACTTCCTCTTCGCCTTTATCCTCATTGGAAACAAGGTTCTTCTTGTTCTTCTTGATGTACTCAAGAAGAACCGGAGAAAGCCCATGCTCTTTTCCGTAGTTCAAAAAGGAGCCTGGATTCGTCTTCACATCAATTTTAATGAAACGATCTAACTGGGCCGGATCCCTGTCAATGGTCTGATAATAGGAAGAAGAAGTGGATGGGTTCATCGCCCCGACAAAGAAGACCCACCACGGAAAGACATATCCGTTTATGCTCCGGTTCAATAATAAGTTCCTCAGTTCCTTATAAACGCCGGTTTCAGTACGGTTGATTTCATCTAAGAAGAAAACAACCGGTTGGATTTCACCATTTAAAATCTCCCGGATTTTCTCTTCAGGAGAGATTGCATTCCTCGCGTATGGGTTGTGAATATCCTGGAAAAGATGAGGATTCCTATCCGGATGGAACTTCAGATAGATTCCCTTCTCCCTCTCCTGAATCCTCTTAACGGAATAATGGGGGAGAAAACGGAAGGACACGTTTCCTTCCGGATCGCTGTACTGATAGGGAAGACCGGTAATCTCACCTTCCTTTAGCTGTCCGCCGTCGACAACGATGGCTTTTCCGTGAAGTTCCTTTGCAATATCATGAATGACTGTCGATTTCCCAATGCCGTGGGAGCCGGAAAGAAGAGGAGTCAGATAGATTGGCTTATCCACAGTCAGATTCGCAAGAAGAATCCGTTTAACGATACGTTTGGCATCCTGAATATCTATTGCCATAGAAAGCCCTCCGGAACATTATGATTTATTCTATTACGGAAAATGAGTCTGAAAAAGGACTGTCAGGCACCTCTTTTTATCTTTCGGAATTGTCTCTCTGAAAACCGAGAAAATTCATTCTTGCAATGCCTAAAGATTATTTTCAGGGAAAATATTATCGATAGGATTCGGTTTCCGGATATCTCCCCCTTCCGTAACCTCTTGTTCTTCTTCCGTTTCTTGAAATCAAGTCGACGGTTTAGTATAGTGTTTGTAATTCTTGTTTTACTAATTTATGATTTACTGAAATTGGGGGTATCAAAATGCAGTTTATTGGTAGAGAAAAAGAGCAGAAAGAAATCAATCGCTTATTGTCAGCAAAAGGCTATCAAGCCTGTATCATCTATGGACGTAGACGCATGGGAAAAACAGAATTAATCAAGCACGTTCTCGCAAACACAGGAGTACCGTTTATTCTTTATCAGTGTAAAGAATCAAGCGAAAAAGAAAACACCGAGCAACTCTCAAAAGCGATTCAGACAGTTCTTAATCTTCCAGACATTCTTTTTCATTCTTTTTTTGATGCAGTCAGCTTTCTGTTTAACTATGCCATAGATAACGAATTTTATTTTGTCTTGGATGAATACCCCTACCTTCAGGGCGTAATTAAGGGCTGCGATTCCAAATTACAGGAAATCATCGACAAGTACGCAAGGTCGACAAAAATTAAATTCTTCCTCCTCGGTAGCAGTATAGAGACAAGGGAAGAGGTGCTTAGCCACGAAAGTCCTTTATATAGGCGCTTTACTCAGTCTATCCTTCTTCAACAAATGGACTACTATGATTCCGCAAGGTTCTATCCATCCTATAGTGCAGAAGATAAAGTCAGACTCTATTCAGCATTTGGTGGGGTGCCATTTTATAATGTTCAGATAGACGAAAGAAAATCAGTCAAAGAAAACATCATCAGTCTGCTTAGCGGAAGTTTCTCCGGAATCCGTGATTTTATTGACATCTACCTTAAGCAAGAGCTAAGAAAAACAAATAACGCAAACCTTGTCTTCGATAGCATTGCATTAGGATGCTTCCATTACCAGGATATCCTATCAAAGTCAGGCATTGACTCATCCCCTTCTCTAAATAGTATCTTACAGAAACTGGTGAAAAGGGATTTAATTGAATATGTCACCCCAATCAATAATCCGACAGACAAGAAAAAGTCCGGCTATCGGATCTCAGATTCCTGCATCCGTTTTTATTATCGCTATCTTTATCGAAACGAAACAGCCTTAGCAAGGCTAGACGACAGCACATTTTATGATATGTACATCGCAAAAGACTTCGAATCTTCGTTTGTTCCGAACGTCTTTGAGACCGTGACAAAGCAATATCTGATCCGGCTAAACCGACAAGGGAAGCTCGCACCCGTTCTTCTTAATATCGGAGCCTATTGGTATGATAATCCAACAAAAAAGACAAATGGTCAGTTTGATGTGGTTGGAAAAAGCGAAGACGGTTACGTGTTCTTTGAATGCAAGTTTACCAATCATCCCATTGACGACGAAATCATTAAGGAAGAGATTAAGCAGGTTAATCAGACAACATTAAAACCTGTACAATATGGATTCGCATCAAAAAGTGGGTTCAAGCTACGGAAAAACTATCCTTACTTTTTCTTTACTTTACAAGAGAGGTATCAGCATTAATCTATCCAGAATCCAGTTTCGCTTCCTGGCAGTTGCATTAGCCAATAACCAGCAGTTCAGGCGAAAAGAAATCATTGGTTAGAAAGGAGAATCAAAGCATCAAAATAGGAATCCGCTTTGACACTTTCCGAACGAAAGAGAGTCAAAAAGTCCTTTGTTTTAGGGGCTTTCTGTCTCATCACAAGAAATGAAAGAGTGTGGTAAATTCACCCCATCCTGGCTTTTTATGTATCATTTCTCCGCCTCTTCATCAAAAGTGAAAGCAGAGTCTCTTCTCGCAGCATAGCCAAGCGACAGACTGCTGATAGGTGGCCGTGTCCCTTCGCTGTGCTATATTCCTATCTAAAACCCAAGATGAGGGGCGTAGCACAGTTTTACGCAATTGTTCCTATTTCGAAAGTTCTATCATAGTATACGCAGTTAGGCAAAAGCCGCTAAGCACTTCACAATATGAGCACTCCCAGCTATCCTCTTCTTTATCATAGAGGACGAATGTGGTTTCTCTCCCTGTATATGCACCAAAACTATTTTTTGCATTATACTCGATTTTAAAAACAGTATATTTGTCATCACTTACCGACTCACAATTGTATACCTTAAACGAATCGGGATCCTTTAGATGTGACTTGATATGGGCATAGGCCTCATTTTTCGCACAACCTGTCATCCCTAATAACATTGCAAATAAAGCCGGAACAAACATCAATCGTTTCTTCATCATATATGTATTTCCTCCAATGGTTGTTATACCCCCCCCAGCCTTCTTCAAGTCACATTTTGCCATTTATGTCCATTTTAAAAAGTTCTTTGTCCCATGTAGCATCCAACAGGATCAATAAGGATTCTTCCTATAAATCCAATCAGTACTAGTGCTATAATTTTTTCAAAAAGAGTATTCGGCTTTAAAAGGAGCAACAATGAAAATTATTCACGCAGCTGATTTGCATCTTGGCTCTCCAATCGACAACAAGATGAAGAACATATCCGATGTCAGGAAAAGAGAAGTCAGAAACTCCTTTTCCCGTCTTGCCGATTACGCAAAAGAAAACGGAGTATCTGTTCTTCTTCTTTCCGGAGATGTCTTTGACTCAGACACGCCATCGAGCAAAGATAAGAAGTTCTTCTACGATGTCATCCGCAGATATCCGGAGATTACCTTCTATTATCTAAAAGGCAATCATGACCGGTATGGATTAGATGAGAATGTTCCGGAAAACCTAAAACGGTTTTCTGTAGTCTGGACAAGCTATCCTTTAGGCGGGAATATTGTCTTAAGCGGCATCGAAAGGGCTAAGGATAATGTCCTCTCCCTGTATGACACACTATCTCTTGACCAACGCAAGACCAATATCGTCAGGCTGCACGGAGCAATTCAGGATAAGCCGAGGATAGATGGAATCTGCTTACGGAAACTCAAGGATAAAAACATCGACTATCTTGCCCTTGGACATATCCATTCCTATCAGCAGGGAAGGATTGACGACCGGGGAAGTTATGCCTACCCTGGCTGTCTTCAGGGGAGAGGATTTGATGAAATCGGAGAAAAAGGATTCATCCTGTTAACGATTGAAAACCAAAGAATCAAAAAGGAATTCGTTCCTTTTTCCCACATTGTCATCCACGAAGAGACAATTGACATCACTTCAAGGAGCTCTGTCCCGGATATTGTCCGGAAAATTAAATCTACCGTTCCGTTTAATCCAAATGATGTCTACCGCATTATTCTAAAGGGAGACGTAAAGGAAGATGCAGAGTTCACCGCAGAGGATATTGAAACACAGCTTAGCGGACTAGCCAGACTCATCAACGTCAAAAAACTTACCGGGGTTCAGTTTGACAAAGAAAAGTTAAAGAACGACGCCTTCTTAAAAGGAGAATTCTATCGCCTGGTAATAAATGACAGCACGTTGTCCGAGGAAGATAAACAATACATCATTGCCTTAGGCTTAGCTGCCTTAGCAAACAAGGAGCTTTTCTAAAATGGAACTGACACAGGCTTATGTCCGTGCTTTCGGAAACATTGAAAACAGAACGTTTGACTTTCAGAAAGGAATCAACACCTTTTTAGAAAACAATGGGGAAGGGAAGACCACTCTGGCAAATTTCCTCTTGGCTAGGTTTTATGGATTAGGAGCACGGAGAAACAGCCAGGAACGGGAACGCTATCTTCCTTACTCAAAAGAAGACTGCGGAGGATCACTCGAGTTTACGGATCAGGGAAAGACATATCGCATTGAACGTCATTTCGGAAACACGGCAAAAAGCGATACAGTCAAATTCTTCTGCAATGGGAAAGAAAGGGAGATAGAGGATGAGCCTGGTGCTCAGTTCTTCGGAGGACTTGACCGTGAGTCCTTTAGGAAACTTGTCTTCCTTACTCCCGAAGACTTAACCATATCATCAACCGAATCCATTGACAGCAAAAGGGGACAGTATACAGATGGCACCGGACAAGGCAATACCTTTGATGACATCAAAGACAAACTCGTGGTTTTTCAGAGAACTTTCAAACCGGCAAGAAATGCTCAGAAAAGCGGAAAAATAGCCGAATGCCGTTTGAAGATAAACGAAATCGAAGAATTGCAGCAGAATAGAGACGAAAAGCAGGAGGAACTTGATAAAGACTATGCCGACTTAGATCTGCTTGAGCAGGAAATAAAAGACAACCGCAAGAAGCAGGATGAAGCAATCAAGATCAATGCTTCAATCGAGGTCTATAAGTCACTGTCTGACAAGCAAAAGATGGCGGAAGAGGCAAAAGCCCTAGTTGAAAAGAAGAAGGCCGGATTCCCCTGTGGCATCCCAAGCGAAGATGAGTTACAGGATGTCGAAAAAGCCATAGCGACGAAAGACAGCATTACTAGCTTCCAAGATAGCTCACCTTTATCGGATACAGAAAAAGCAAAATATCATCAGCTCAAAGAGAAGTTTGCTGATGGGATACCATCTACGGAAATCCTCGAGAAAGTCCGCAAGGATGTCTATGACTACCTAAGAAGGAAAAACGCCAGGCCGGCGTCATTGCTGTCGGATGAGGAAGAGGAAATCCTAAAGCGGTTTTCTCTTCATCCGATCAATAGGGACGAGGCAAAAAACGCATATGTCAACTATAAGGAAGCAAAAAAAGAATACGAGGCGGATCCTAAGAATGCTCCCGCAGGAAAAAAGAGCGTTCCGGCATCCCTGATTGTTTATTCCGCCTTGTCACTCGCTACTTTACTTGCCGGCATCTTTCTTGGTCTTCTTCTATCAAAATGGTGTTATCTGCTTCTTCTTCCGGCTGTCGTCTTTGCCGTCAGGGGATTTCTTAAGAAAGAAAAAGAAGGTGACCAGACGATTCCTAATAAGGAAAAAGAAGCATTCGCTAAGCAGACGGCAGTCATGAAGAAGATTCTAGGCATACAGGGAGACGACGTCGAAGAAGCCTATGGGCGCCTATCAAGCGACTATGTCCGATACGCCTCTCTTCTCGCAAAGAAGGAAGAAGAAGACAGACTCCATAACGAAAAGAAAGAAGCCTTGTCTAACTATCAAAAATCGCTTTCGGATTTCTTTTCCAAATATAAGCTATTTTCTGATGATTATGAGTCCTGCCTTATAACCTTGTCAAACGAAGTTTCCACCTTTGATCGTTTACAAAACAAAGCCAAGGACTTTGAAATAAAAAAGCAGGAAAACAAGAAAGCTATCCAGGAATGCACCGCTAAGATAGACCATTTCCTAGAAAAATACAGACTTTCTTCTCTCACCAATCTACGCCAGAAGATTGCGGACTATAACACAGCAATCAGCAATTGGAAGTCGGCCGACAGGCAGCTAGAAAACTACCGGTCGGAAAAAAACATCAGCCCGACACAGAAGAGGGATAATCTTCAGCCGATTGACAGGAACCCATTAACCGAGAAAAGGAATGAGCTGTCCGATCAAAAGGCAGAACGAGTAAGAAGGATTGAAGAAAACGAAGATAGGATAAATACCTGGAACGAGCAGATTGCTACCCTTCCTGATTTAAAAGAAAGGTATGGGAAACTAAGCCATAAGGAAGAAAGGATTAAAAAGACAATTGAGTTTCTTGACCAGGCGGAAGACAAGATCAAATTCCGGTATATCCAGCCTAGGAAAGAAAGATTCGTCCATTATAGCGATAGGCTAGAGAAAGTGTGGGGAACAAAGGTCAGTTTTGACACCTCGTTCAATGTCTCTCTGATTGAAAAGGGAAATACAGTCGATTACACCCATCTTTCAAGCGGGCAAAGGGCGCTTGTTCTTCTCTGCTATACCTTAGCTCTTCTTGACAACATCTTCAAAGAAGACAGGCCGTTCCTGATCAGGGACGATTTGTTCATGTTTCTTGACGAGGACCACAGGAAGAAAGTCAAAGACTTCCTTGATGAAATCTCCAAAGACAGACAGATTGTCTACTATACCTGCCATCCATCACGGATGATATAATGAAAAGATGAAAAGACTCACCGAAAAGAGGAACTTGTTTCTTCAGAAAAAGCCGATTTTATTCCTCCTCCTTTGTGCAGTAGTCACCTCGCTCTTTGTCTCTTTGTTCTATTTCACTGCGGTTTCCTTTATCTATCCCGCCTATTCCCATGATGGCAGGGGCGTGGATAGCTATTTCTACCTTTTAGAAGGGAAGCTCTTCGCCGAAGGGAAAATACCTTATACGGAATTCTTTGATCATAAAGGCTTCCTGACTATCCTTGTCAATTACCTTGCCTATGCCACAGGGGGCTACTACTCCCTTATCGTCCTTAACTTAATCACTCTCACTCTTGCCAATTTCCTTCTCTTCCTCTTGGCCAAGGAATACTTTCTTTCTTCCTTCTCCCTGAAAGAAGCGTTATTTTCCTCTGTTCTTATCGCCTTAAGGTGGGCAGTGGTAGCCGGAGGAAACGCAAATGGTCTTTTTGTCCTTCCTTTTTCCGCTTTGGCCTACCTGTTTTATAGGAAAGGCATCCATCACAGGGACAGAAAGAGAGACTTCCGCCTTGGGACCTTCCTTGGGGGAGTAACCATCGCCATCAGCTTCAACAGGCGTCCATCGGACGGGCTTGCCGTCATTCCTCTTTATCTCTACCTTCTTATTCTCTGCATACAGAAAAAAATCCAGGTAAAGGAGCTGTTCCTGAACATCCTCCTTGCCCTTATCGGATTCCTTCCCCTGATGGCCATAGTCTATGGGTATGCCTACCATAAAGGGTTCTTTAAGCCAAGGTTAGAGTCCGTCTTTAGCGGAACAGGCGGATACAGGCTTGACTCCCGGTTCCTTCTCACCACCATCTGCTGTGGAATAGCCGTTCTCTTCTTCCTTCTTCTTGGTTTTCTTGCGTATCGGAAGAGGAAAAAGCAAAACAATCCTTTATCCCTTTTCTTCCTGGTCATTTGCGCAGTAAGTTCCCTATTCAACCTTGTCTTCCTTCGCTTCACTAACTATTGGATCAGTTACTACCCCTGCTTTTTCCTTATCCTCCTTGTCTTCTGCCATCAGACAAGCATCCATTATTCCTTCCGCAAAGAAACAAAATCCGTTTCCTTACTTAGCCGGCAGACCATTTTCTTACTCTGCCTTGCCGACATCCTATCCGCAGCAGCGTTTCTTGGCATCTATCATCTATCCGGAGAAGGGGCAAAGTTTTCCAAAGCCTACAGCGATTCCTTAGACAGGGAAATCGATGAAAACATTTCCAAGGCAGAGCAGGAAAGGAAAGACAATGTCCTCGTCCTTGACCTGTCTTCTTCAGTCCAGCTTAAGCACAACATCGAAACAAGTCTGAAATACAAAGCCTATCAGTCAGCACAGGCCGTATTTGTTCCGCAAAGGAACACCGCCATCATCCAATACTTAGAGGAAAAGAAACCGGCCTACATTATCCGAAGTACGGATTCCTACTACACCAATAGTGAGTTAAGCTTCAACGATTATATTAACGACAACTATGAGAAAAGGACTGACAACTATCCGGACAATCAGGCTGAAGTCCTAAAGCGAAAGAACTAAGGCTTAGACGGAACTTCCCTGTCTTAGGAATTCAGGCGTTTTTTGGCTATCAAATGATATTTCTACTATAATAGGAAAGCTGTTTGGAGGCCTAAGATGAGCGTTAACGATGCAACAAAAAGAAGACAGAATCTAAAAACCGGTGACCATGGTCATCTCTCCGACTTGCGGAAAGGCCAAGTGGCGAGAGTCCTTGACTTCCATAATGACAATGCTGCCTTAAAGCGGCATCTCCTCGATAGGGGAATCACCAGAGGCGTTATTGTCAAAGTAAAGAAGATTGCCCCGTTTGGTAACCCGGTCGATCTTGAACTAAGAGGATACGAACTCGCGAGGCGGATTGAGGATTTGAGAAACATCGATATCGTCGTACTGGAGAACGAACATGACTAAGGAAAGGTTAATCGGTCTTGTCGGTAACCAGAATGCTGGAAAAACGACATTATTCAACGCTTTGACCGGACAGAATGCCACAATTGGAAACTGGCCAGGCGTCACCATTGAAAGACGGGAAGGGTATATCCAGGGAGACAAAGACAAGAGCCTTAAGCTTGTCGATACTCCTGGTGTCTATTCTCTTTCTCCGTACACAAGCGAAGAGAAGGTTACCCGTTCTTTCTGTCTGGAGTCTCACCCTGATTTAATCATCAACATCGTGGATGCCACCTCCAGGGAAAGATCCCTTTATCTCACCACCCAGCTCAGGGAACTTGACTGCGATGTCATCGTGGCAAGGAACAGGGCGGATATTCTTGAAAAGAAGGGAATCACCATTGACTTCTCCAAGCTTGAAGAGGAGCTTGGCATCACGGTTGTCCGGATTTCAGCAAAGACAGGAGAAGGAATCGAAGACCTAATCGATATCATCCGGAATAAGAAATACCGGAAGAATCCAAAGAAGAAGATTTATGCTCCTGACGTGCAGAAGGAAATCGATCACCTAGAAGGCGATTTATCAAAAGAACTTGAGGAGTCCCAGAATGCACGCTTTGGTGCAGTGAAGCTATTTGAGCGGGATCCTTATTACAAAGCACTGGACAACTCTTCTACAAGAATGGAAATTGCTGAACTAGAGAAGACATATGATAGGGATAGTGAACAGATTATCGCCGATCTGCGCTATCAATTTGTCACTAGAATAAAAAAAGAGTGCTGCGCGCAAAAGCAAAGGCCGGAGTCGATGACCGACAAGCTCGACAAGATTGTCCTTAACCGGTTTCTTGCTTTGCCGATTTTCTTAATCGTCATCGGATTGATGTATTTTATTTCCGTCGGCTTTGTCGGTTCATTAACCAGTGACTTTATCGATGCCGTCTTTAACGGATCCGAAACAATCGATGTCTTTTTCCATACGGTTCCCTTCTCCGTCAAAGGGCTTGGACCTCTTTTAGGAGAGGCAATCGAAAACGCTGGCGGTTCTATCTGGGCATCCGATCTGCTCGCCAACGGAATCATCGGCGGAATCTCCACCGTGCTCTCCTTTGTCCCGCAGCTGATTAGGCTCTTTGTCTGTCTCTCCTTGCTCGAGGCAAGCGGATACAGGTCAAGAATCGCCTTCCTCCTTGACGAAATCTTCAAGAAATTCGGTCTTTCCGGAAAGTCCATCATCCCGTTCATTGTCGGAACAGGATGTTCCGTCCCCGGAATCAGGACTGCCCGTACAGTGGAAGATCCGAAAGAAAAAGAGAGGACAGCAAGGCTTGTTCCCTTTGTGCCCTGCAACGCAAAACTTCCAATCAGGTCTCTTTTAGCCTCGGTCATCTTCCCGAAGGCAGGATGGATTATCTCCTTTGTCTGCTATCTCTTCTCTATCTTTATCATCCTTGCCGTTGCTCTTGTCCTGAAGAAAATATTTTACAAAAAGAGCAGTGACACATTTATCTCCGAGCTTCCGGAATACAAAAGGCCAAACGCCTATTATGTCTACCGGGATGCCAAGGATAAGACAATCGACTTTTTAAACCGGGCCGGAACGACAATCTTTATCTGCACCTTCCTCGTCTGGCTTCTTACCCGTTACACTTTTACCTGGAAATACGTTGGCCCTGTAGGAAGTTTTGAGAACATCGATACGATGGATATTGGCTCATCAAGGCTTGCTGTCATCGGAAAAGGATTGGCCTATCTCTTTATTCCGGCATTCGGAGGCCACTATTCCTGGGGTCTTACCGTCTCGGCAAGGCAGGGTCTTATCGCAAAGGAACAGGTCGTCTCCTCCCTCTCAGTCATCGCCGGAGGAGGAAACAACATTCTATCCGCCACTTCTCCTTTTGCTTTCCTCTCTTCCGGAGACGCAAACGGAGTGCTGACCGCTTTCTCCTTCCTCTGCTTCAATCTCTTCTCTATCCCCTGTGTATCGGCAGTCTCTGCCCTAAGAAGAGAGCTTCAGTCAGGAAAGAAGCTTCTCTCTGCTATGGGCAGGGAACTTCTTATCTCCTACACCATTTCGACCATCATCGGAACGATCGCCTGGGCTTGCAACGGATTTAACGGAGTAATCGGATTATGAACTGGATTGATTTCACAGTCTGTTTCTTTGTCGCCTTGGCCATCCTCGGCGTTCTCTTCTATAAGCTCTATCCTGTCCTCTTCACAAACAGAAAACACCTTTCAAGACGATCAAAGGAAATCATTAAGGACTATTACAGACAGAAGAAAAAGGATGAACAGAAAAAGGGGGATTAGCTCCCCTTTTTCTGTTTCTTTTTTGCTTCAATGAATCATCATCATGACTCCCTGCTCTGGCAGAGCAAACGCAAAGGAAGTCCACGAAGTCACTAAAGATCTTATCCAACCGGATTCACTAGATTGAACATTCTGTGTATTAAAGATAAACAGAATCAGCTTCTGGCTTCTCATAGAAGAGAGCTTATTTCGATTTACAAATCAGTATTATTTATATTCAGTGGTAATAGAAGAACAGGAAAAGCCTTTTCTTTCGGCATTTTCTGTATTTTCGGTGGTAACAGAAAATAGAAAAAAATCCACTGAAGTCCATGTGGACTTTTTTTAGAATAATACCAGAAATCTAAGGAGGAAAAGTAAATGAGGCAATTAATGGCAGCACAGAATTTGACCAGGCTGAAATGGAAAAAACGTTTGATGGGGCGAGGAATGAATCCAGCCAGATAATCGATGACTTATATATTTGATCATTCCGCATTCCTTCTATGGCTTACCTTATTACTTAAATAACTAATATGATTACCGCAACAAAACTAAACGAAGAACAGATTACCGAATATACCAGATTAATAAGATACTGGTTCTATCCAAAGAACAAGAAGAGGGAGTATCTTCGTATGCCGCTTGATCTTCTTTGGTATCCCAATTCAAAAGAAGTAAAGTCAGTCAATATATATAGTCTGGAAGGAGAAGAGAGGCTAAAAAGCTTTTTTTCGGGATTATATTCTTCATATATTCTCCATTGGAAGTGTGAAACCAACTGGGCTGTCTCTTCGAGAATCAGAGAGACGTATCCCCAAGAGAGATATTTTAATTGGCATTTTCCTTCTTTACAGGTAGCCGGAATAAAGTTGTCTTCCGAAAAGCCATTCAATCAAGACCCTGATTTCCAGACCATGTTACAGTTTCACGATACACGCTTTCTTGGGAAAAGAATCGAACATGCGTGGTTCAATTTTGTTAAGGTTCTGAACTTAATCTTTACGGAAAGTAGCGAAAAATCCATCAAAGATAGTTTTCCTTTCAGCACAGTCTTGCTTAGCAGAATAAAAGAGAAGACAATAATCATAGAAGGATATTATTGTTTGTTTGATTAAAAGAATAGAAGAGCCATTTTTATTTATGAAAATGAAGACGATAGATTTGTAAGGAAATGGTTTAACTGTAGAAGATAGTTTTAGAATAAATAGATAAAATCAAGATAATCGATTTAATGCCTTCCGATAGAAAGACTTGAAGCGGTTTTTCCTACTATCCGGTTTAAGAATCGTGACCACATTTCCTAGCCGAATGAAATAGTTGAAAAACTGGTCGGGAGAGCAATGGAAGTACCAGACATCATCCTCGACTTTCTCAGGGATAGGACGATAGACATACATTTTCTTGTAGCAAGCGACTCCAAAGGAATCTAGTCTGACAGCAATCTCCTCATCGTCCTCTGCATACTTATACTGCGGACCATAAAGTTCCGCGCGTCTAAACCTCTCCTGCTGTGCTTTTGTCAACTCACGGCACGGCTTATCGAGAAGCATCGCTTTTTTAATCTTCGAAATCCGAATCGTAGAGAATTTTCCGTTTCTCAATCCAAGGAGATAGAAACGCATTTCCGGATTACTGTTCTTCCTCCCATAAGGTTCAAGAAGAATCTCCTCCTGTTTTTCATTTTTGAGCAGACAGAGAAGGCATTTTTTACTCTCTATAGCTTTTTTTGCTTCCAGAAAGACATCATAATACAGAAAAGATTCACGTTTATCCTGTCCAAGAAGCCGATAGGTTTCAAGAATCTCCTTCCTGTAAGAAGAAAAGTTAGGACTCTCGCCTCTGATTTTTTCAATCAGAAGAAACGTTTCTTTGTTGGGCTTAAACCCAACGATTATTCCTTTATCATTCTTTTGTGCACTTTCAAAAGGGAAAGATGGTGCTTTCTTCCCCCACAGCTGATAAGAGGAAATAAGTTGGTTAAAAAAAGCATTTCGGTTTGGACTCCTGTCCTTTTTCAGGATTCCAAACTGTAGGCAATCAGAATCTATGAAGTCGATTAGATCTTGGCTTAGTTTCAGACAGATTTTTTCCTGAATCATTTTTTATTCCTGTTTAGTATAAAGTATCTTCTCTTAAATTGAAACGAGCAATCCCTTGTCATTTTATGTCGTAAAAAAATCACTTAGGCTTCAAGAAATCCCTTTTGCTCCTTGGCCTTCTTTATTTCACAAAACAATAAGATCTTTTACTTCTTGTTGTTCATCTTCCCTTAATCCCCTTCGACGTTGAATCGGAAGAAAGAGAGAAACACATCCTGAGCAAAAAAGCATCCGTTTCGGTATACTAAACCCAAAGGAGATAAACAAAAATGGTCAACATCAAGAAAGCCGTCATCATCGGATGCGGATTTGTCGGAAGTTCGATAGCCTTCGCCCTAAGGCAGAAAGGACAGTTCAATGAGCTTGTCCTTATCGATGCCAATAAGGCAAAAGCCGAAGGAGAGGCAAGGGACCTCTCCCATGGGCTTCCTTACGCTTATTCAAGGAACATCTATGCAGGAACATATGAGGATGCAAAGGACGCAAGCGTCATCATCATCACCGCAGGGGCAAGCCAGAAACCGGGTGAGACCCGCTTAGATCTGATCCACAAAAACGCAGGAATCAGGAAATCGGTGATTTCCGAACTGAAAAAAGCCAAAGTCGAGGGAATCCTATTGATTGTCTCTAACCCTGTCGATGTCTTAACCCATATCGCCCACAAGGAAAGCGGGTTTTCTTCTAGCCGGGTCTTCGGAAGCGGAACCGTATTGGATACGGCCCGCTTAAAGTATCTTCTTTCTAAGCGTCTGACCGTCGATACAAAGAACGTCCATGCGGTCATCATCGGAGAACACGGAGACAGCGAGACCCCGATCTGGAGTGGAGCAAACATCAGCGGAATTCCGCTCAATGACTTCTGCGCCCTAAGAGGATATACGGACCACGATGCAGGAAGGAAGCAGATTCAGGATGATGTCGTCAACTCCGCCTATAAAATCATTGAGAAAAAAGGAGCGACCTATTACGGAATCGCCCTATCCGTCTCCCATATCGTCTCCTGCATTGTCAACGACACCCATACAAGGCTTCCGGTTTCGACTGAACTAAACGGAGAATATGGCTTGTCCGGACTCGCTCTTTCCATTCCTTCCTTAGTAGGAAGAAACGGAGTCGAGAAAGTCCTCGAGCTTCCCCTGACTAAGCAAGAGAGGGAGAAGCTTAAGGCTTCCGCCTTAGCCTTAAAAGAAGTCATTCAGGAAGCAGAATAAAAAACGGCCTTTATCGGACAGGCATTCCGATAAAGGCCATTTTTTCTTTTCGGTTATCTCTGCTTCAACCGCCATAGCTGCTTAACATGGTTGACCAGAAGTCCAAGAAGGGCAGTCCTAATCAATACTAAGGAAATAATCTGAGAAGTGGACAGCCTTCCATAGTTTCCGCGGATTGCATCGTAGCGATAGAACTCGTTGATAAACCGGAAGGAACAATAGCCGAAGAGATAGACAAGCACACACGTTCCTATCTTTGTCTTCTTTCTTAGTCTTAAAAACAGAAGAAGGAAAAACAAAAGGAAACAGAATGCGGATTCAAATAGCTGTACAGGCAATAGCTTCACTCCGACAGGGGTACTCTCATCGGCAGGATGCGTATACACAACACCAAGCCAGGAATCCGTCGGACGGCCATAGCAGCAGCCTGCTGCAAAGCAGCCAAGGCGTCCTATCGCCTGACCTAGAGGAACGACGACAACGACATAGTCAATCCTAGCCAAGAAATCAATCTTATAAATCAGGCAATAGATTAGGTAACCAAGAGCACCGCCAATCAGTCCGCCATAGAAGACAAACCCAGAGCGTAAAATCGTAATAAGGGAGAGGTGATACTCGATGATTGTCGGAAGGGCGGTAAGAACAAAGAGAAGCTTCGATCCGATAAAGGCCCCAATCCTTCCAAAGCACGAGCCAAGCCTGATATCAAAGCGTTTTGCTTTTTCAGAAGACTTTGACAAAAAGAAGAGGATGAGTCCGGACAGAAGAATTCCTAAAAAGAACAGAATCCCGTAGACCGGGATTCTGTGTTCGGAATCAAAATAAGGAAACACGAAGGGCTTCTCCGATGAATTAAAGAGAAACTACTAGAGAGAGCTGTTAAGGGCGTCAGCAACACCGCCTGCAACAATGACGCAGATACCGCAGGTAACAAAGACAATGCCAGAGAAGACAGTGGCAATGATGCAAAGGACAAGAGCAGCAATACCAAGTCCGTCGCTTCCCTTCTTTTCGCCAACGACAGACAAAATAAGACCGACAATCGCAAGCGGAAGAGCGACAAAAGAAAACGGGAAGTAGACAAAGCCAATAATCGAAAAGACAACTCCGACAATGCCTAAGATAAGCCCGGCAATCTTAAGTCCCTTACCTTCGTTTTTGTTTTCCATGGATATATATCCCCCTTTCAAAAACCAAAATCAAGAAATCTTCCGGCACCTTTTATGATTCGCGGATTTAGAGACTCCCCCTATTATTTATAAAAGGTTGCCTATTGTGCTTTTATTCGTTTTTAAGCACTGTCTTTGCGTTTTAGAAATTCTGATTATAGTGAATTGTTGCACTATTCGTCAATTTGTTCAGATCCGACTCGGAAATATCAATGGCCTTCCACTCCTCTTCACTTCCAGAATAATAGACATCCTTGATATAAGTAGGAGCCCCAAATGCTTCATATTCCACTGTAACGATATTCTTAGGAATGTAGACTTTTGCTAAATTCAAGCATCCTGAGAAGAAATCTGAAGGAAGAGACTGCCTTCCTTTTCCAAGGACGGCGGAAGTCAGAGATTTGCACTCTTCAAATGTGGAACCTTTACCAAATGTAGACTCTCCTGAGACAAATTGATTAAGAGTAGAGGGAAGAGAAATCTCCTTTAGTGCAGTGCAATTGCCGAAAGACAACGAACCAAGAGTCGTTAGCCCTTCGTTAAAAGTCACCTCTGTCATCGCCTCACAACGATAGAAGGAACGCGGTCCGACCACTTTGATATTCGAAGGTAGTTCTAATTTTTTCACTGCGATAGCAAAGAAGGAACATTCTCCCAAAGTTTCGACGCCTGTTCCGAAGTGGACATCGGCTAAAGAAGAGCACTCATTGAAAGCATACTTTCCAATTGTCTTGACTTGGTCAGGGATTTCAATTGAAGTCAAGGAAGTACATCCGTCGAAGCAATTGTCGCTAACGGCAGATAGAGAAGCAGGCAAGGTAATGGTAGGAAGGGAAGTACAGCCCTTAAAGCAGTTTTCTCCCCTTGTGGTGACAGCAGAAGGAAGAGTAATCGAAGCAAGGGCAACACAATCATGGAATGCACTCTGCCCAAGGGTGACAACACTATCAGGGACTTCAACGGATGTAATATTTTTCGCCCGTGAGAAGGAATAATCATCGACTCCGACAACCGTATACCCATCGTGACGATTGGGAATGGTAATCGTGTTGTCTCTCTCATCATTGTAGAATTTCTGATAACCGGTGACCTTACAGGTTTTCTTTGCCTCATCGGCAACGGCGAAAGTCAGATTTTTCTCGCTTTCGGTTTCCTCATTGCTTACGGAACTAGAATCATTAGGTCTGACGACATCCTGGCTATTGGTTTTATTGCCATCTTGGTTTTTATCACCGCTATTCTCAGAACATCCAGAAGCACACCTAAAGGTTAGAAGAGAAAGGATAGAAAGACACGTATACATCTTCATTGTTTTCATTTTTGAACCTCGTATGAAAATTTTACACCCCCCCCCAGATTTTCAAGTCATTTTGTTGCGATTGTGTCCATTTGCTTATATTTAGAAAAGAAAATAGAATTTAAGATTTATGCTAATATCCTTGTTTCACATACCTATGCCAAACAGACTCAGCGGGAGTAGCATAAAGTTTGTGTAAGGAGGGCAGAACGACACGATAAACGGGATCGCCTAGAATGCTGGCATTCACAGGAAGCCATTGTCTAATCCAAGAATTGTGGTGCACATCAGGCAATGCTTTTCTATTTGTCCAGAATTAACTTATGTTCAATCCTTGATGCCTTGATGATTTTCTTGAGTCTCTTGTTCCTATCTAAATCATCTTCCGTATAGCCGTATTGAGCAAGGAGATGGGCAAGACACCATTCTTCACTCTGCGTATGATAGGCAGGGTACGACTGACAGATTTGCTTTACATCGAAAAAAGAATAAAAGAGTCTACTATCAAAATTTCTGGTATAGCAGATATACCGGGATAAATAACCTAACCAATATAGGTTCTCTTTTGGATAACGTAGAGTGCCATAACTGCTTTTCCCATATTGTTCATCAAGACGATAAAAAGCATCGTTCAAATCATAAAGGAACAAATCCCCAGGGCAAGTATCAAGCTTTGCCGCATAGGATGAACGATAGAAGCGACGGAGAAAAACAGGACTGGATGTTCCGTATTTATCCACGGATGCTTCAAACAGTCTAGCCTGAAACAAAGCCTTGTCTAATCCGATCCGATCAAATTTGATTATCATTTAAACACCTCATCGATATAGAGGCCTTCGGAACGGTACTGTCTTTTTGCAAAATCTAATTTGGTCTGGATTTCCTTACTCCGCTCAATGGAATCTTTCCTGCTCTTTTCTTTTTCTTCAGAGCAGAGATAAAGCCGTTCCTTGTATTGCAGAGCATCCACCGCCTTTTTGCTCTCGAAAACAAATTGTCTTCCAAGACGCGAAGCCGAAAGAGCATGAATAGCCTGACTGGTCGTGATTTCACCCCTGCCAAACTGAGTCATCACTGCAAACATCTTATTATTGGCAATCGGAGCAATAATTAAATCATCCTTTTGATGCTTAGAAATCAATGAACGCAATACCTCGCTATTTTTATATTGTTCAAGCCTTCCACGATAATAGCAGACGGTCAGCCTCCATTCTATATCGCACTGAAACTCTCCAATACAAAGCCCGTTCGGAGATAATTCGAAAACATAGACTGATGAATGGGGATCCATTTCTACAAAACTAACTGCCGAAGAGTAAAACTCTCCACAATAAAATCCATAAGAAAAGTCACAATTGGACCGAGATCCCTTGGCATCAATCTTCTTAATCCCATTTGAAGAACCATGGAAAAGAAGGCAGCTGCCTTTTTTCCTGTTCTCACGATAGTTTTCCTCTTTGACTTTATTCAGCCGAATTCCCCGCCGATAAGCATAAGAATAGAAAGCTTCCAGAACGTCCATTGATACGTTAGACGCTTGCATGGCACGGGCAAAAGAAACATCAGGAATACCTGCTTCTTGTGCAACCTGACAGACAGAAACATTCATGCAGTCGCAAACAAAGTGAACATCCTCAACGAAAGAATAAGAAAAACCAGGTTTCATAGCCATAACATAGCATAGAAAGAATAGTATGTCAAACTTTGTTTTCCATTTGGTAGAACTAAGTTTAGAGTCCAAGTCCAAACTAGGAAGCAGCATAAAGTTTGTGTAAGGAGGGCAGAATGACACGATAAATGGGGTCTTTCTGTGCCATGAATCGGAAAACTTACAAGCGCTTTTCTATTTGTCCTGAATTAACTTACGTTCAATCCTTGATGCCTTGATGATTTTCTTAAGTCTCGTGTTCCTACCTAAATCATCTTCCGTATAGCCGTATTGAACAAGAAGATGACATGGGCAGGAGACAAGAGACTTAAGAAATTAAGAATAAAACGGGAGATGATTTAGGAAAAAAGACAGGATTGAAAAGTATAAAAGGTTTTCCCCAGATTTCTATTGCCTAAGCCAACCATACTCATTACTGCTACTAATCTGATAGGAAACATAAGTCTTCCCTGCCGATAGTTTCAGTTCTCCGGCTTTTTCAATCTTTTCGTTTCCCGCTGAATCGGTAGTTTTCTTAACCAAAATTCCGGCAGCAGACTTAGTGACAGGCGAATTATTAAAGTCTGTGAAATTAAATGTCACATCTGCGCTCAACTTTTTAAAATTTACAACGATTTTAAAATCTCCATCTCCTTCATGGCTTTGTAAATTATCCGTTGTCGCTCCAGATTCAATAATCAACTTGGCAGAAGTAGTCTCGGTCGATACTCTACCGCCAAAGGAACCTGTTGATTTAATAGTCCTAGTTCCATTGTTTATCCTCTTAGCAGCTCCTTTGTCTGGATATGGACTGATTGTTCGGTCAGTTGGATAGACGAACTGTTTTGAGTCAAGGGAGTCATCATAGACAATACATTTATTCGTCACGTTTAACTTGCCACCATTAGCCACAACAATATTAGCTCCAGGCATCAGTTTCCTCGCTTGAGAAAGTTCAAGAGAACCACCGCTTTCAACATTTAAAGTCCTGTTCCATGGTAAGGGAAAATATACCTCAGAAGTCTTTACTTCCTGATTTAGTTTTTCTTTTAATTTGTTTAACAAAACCTCTGCAAGTGCTTTTACTAAATCACCGGAAGCTGTTACCGTTAGATCGTCAGCAGCATTGATTGCAATTGATGTCTGATTGAACCCGCAGTTTCCCTTAAAAGATAGGATGGTAGTTCCAACAGCGCCTTTATTGAGGACATAGTTGTGATAAGAATAATCATTCGGATTTCTGGTAATAGTAATCGTCGAATTTGAATCTTTGGTTTCAAACAGATAAGCATCGTTTCCGCTAGGCCCAATCAGATTTAAATCATCTGTATTGTGACGTGCAGCAATGGTTGCAGTGACATACGCAGTAACTTTACCAAAAATTCCTAAATCAAATTCTTTGCTCTCCGTTTTTGACTGTTCCTGCGTATATAAATCCACATACCCAATTAATTTCGAAGTGTGTTTAAAAACCATTTCCGATTGGATATTAGGAAAATCATATTGGTACAAAGGAAAAATCTTTGTATCTGATCCATATACGGATGCCGTGAACTTACCGCCCTTGTAATCATAGAAAACAAAAGGCATATAGAGAACAGAACCGGATTCATTCTGTAATTTGCTCTTTGTATCCTTGTCTTCCTCTTTGATGTATCCCCTACAGTCAATCGTTCCCTTATTAATAATGCTAGAACCCTTTTTCCTTGTGATCTGAGCGTACTTTCCGCTTGTCTGTCCGCTCACTCTCTGTCCATCCCAGCCAAGAATTCCGCCAATATTCAACCGTGCATTCTTTTCTATCGTAATCGTACAATTTGGATTTAAGGTTACTACATTCTTTTTAAAATACTTGACAAAAGCCGCATTGGCATCGGCAAAGGGTGGGTTAGGATTTGTATAGTTAGTCATAGGAATAAAATCTCCGGAAACCGGAACACCATCATTATCGAATGTAACCGGAGTCTTCCACGAATTGTTCGAAGTGCCTCCGGACTGAGCATTCCTCTGTCTTCCATTATAGGTTTCCCCTTCGTAAGGAAGGCAGAGAGTATCTCCGCTTTTTACTGTGCAGGACTTATAAATTGCCGGATTCGTTCCAGGGATAACATACACTGTATTTCCCTGTGAGTCGGCTCCTGCAGATGCTAAGGCACCTTCAATCGTGGTGAAGCTGTGCTTCTTTTTGTTTGCGTCAGTATAATAGGCAACCTCTTTTCCCTCATTACGATTATCATGCTTTAAAGGGAAAGAAGCGGTCACCCCCTGAATTGACCATTTTGAAAACCCTATCCCAGTCAGGAAAAGGGAAAGAAAAAAGGAAACAACAGGAATTGCTAATCTTGTCCGCTTTCTCATGCTTTGCCCTCTGCACTTATATTGGCCACCAGATTTAGCCCATTAGTGCCAAAAGAATCATAGGCTTCCTCTGTCTTAGAGGAATCCTTCAGTTTAAACGATAGTTTGGTTAAGAAATAAAATGTATTCTTATCTTGGACCGTGTCTTTGGCAAAAGCAAAGGAACAGGACAAAGAAGACGAATCCTTGATCAGGGATGGGTTAGGGTTTTCTGTCGTTCCTGTTATTAAACCAGCAGTCTGATAGTCATTATAGGAACCGGGCTGACTTTCCGTCATAGAAAGAGAAGGAGTAATATCGAAATAGGACAGAAAAGGCAAAGCCTTTCCTCGTGCTTCTTCGATATTCAAGGAAAAGACAATCTGCTTCTCTTCTTGTCTCCTATGCTTACCCAAGGTATCGTTTTGATCTGGCAAAAGCAAAGAAAAGGGAACAGAAATAACCCCGGTATCACTTACACCGATTTCATCATACTGGTTTAGAAAGCCAGACTTAGAAAACTTAAAATTACTGGTATTAACTCCACTTAATAAGCCACTGCTAATAGTAAACTGGTTTGTCCTGCTGATATATCGATTTAAATCAGATATCTGACCATCGCCTTCAATAGAGGAGAGTTTGTCGTTATAAGAGATAGATACCGTCCAACTAGAAAACCCAACCCCTATCAGGGATAAGGAAATAGCCCTTAGTAACCCCCCCCCGTTCAAAACACGGGAAGTCTTCTTTATGAGAGGAGATTTCATCTTAATAAAAGTTTTTCACAAAACAGAACAGACTTCAAGACATTTTTTTGCCTTTATGTCCACCTGTTGTCAAAGGGAGGGAACGACCTCTGCTGTTTTCCCTGGGTTAGAATATTCATAGCAAACGTCCATTCTAAGCATGCGGAATCATTCTCTCTACCTAAATTTTCTGCTTCTGTTGCTATCCGTAATTATCTATAATTATCCTGGTGTTAAGAATGTTTAAATCCTACGGAAAAAAGAAAAGAATCTTTCTTATCGTTAACTTTATAGCCTATCTATTCTGTGTCCTGTTTTTGATTGTCGAAGCATCCCTTCCCGGAACAATCTCCGCAAACCAGTCCGATGCCATCGGAGGAGGAATCGCCGACATCATCGACAAGAACGCAGGGGATCAAAGCATCCTCGTTAAACCGGAAAAGATTAATCTAAACAAAGAAAAGGATTCCCTCTTTGTCGGAGAGACTTATCAGCTTAAGGCGACAATCCTCCCTGAGGACTGCTCTTTTCAGTCTTTAAGCTACGAAAGTAGCGATGAAGAAGTTCTTTCTGTCGATGAACAAGGAAAAGTAGAAGGAATTAAAGCCGGCACAGCCTTCATCACCTGCTATTCCACGTCTTATCCTTCCATCAAAGATACTATGTCTTTTACCGTCTCTAATATCGTGGAGACATCCATTTCCTCTTCTGTCTCTGACGCAGAAAAAGACAAAGAAGGTGTCTATTTATTAACGATGGGTTCTTCCTATCCCATCAAGACGGTTTTTGATCCGGAAGACACGACCATCAAAGAACTTTCCTACTCTGTCAGCAGCACGGCAATAAGCATAAAGGAAGACATGATCTATGCTGACTCCCTTTCTTCTCATCCAATCACGATAACCATCACTTCAAAGCAAGGAAAGCAAAGCCAAGTTAGGGTGAGAGTGGTGGAAGACAGTAAGGATGTGATTCCTCTGACGAAGATTACCATTAAACAGGAAGCCTATACCCAGTCTGTAGGAGAAAAAGTATCGACTAAGAGTGATGGTGTCTACGCCATCTCTTTTGAGCCTAGCAATGCCACGTATAAAACCTACGATTTAGTCATCGCAGACACATCAATTGCTTCCGTCCAAGGCACAGCCATCCAAGGTCTAAAAGAAGGAAAGACTACCCTGAAAGTCGTCTCAGCGAAGTATCCGTCCATCACTGCCACACGGGAAATAACAATTGGATTAGTGGAACTTAATTCAGTAGGAAGCATCCTACTTGGTGGCTCTTCAAGTCCAAGCTTGTTTGTCGGTGATAGCAGTTATCTTTCTTATCAAAACCCTTTGCCAGGTAACGCCTCCGCCATCAAGGGAAAGAAAGAGGAACACATCTCCTTTGAAAGTTCAAATCCGGAAGTAGCCTCCGTGGATAAAACCGGAAAGGTCACAGCCACAGGGGAAGGGAAATGTACACTGATCAGGAAGTTCTATGACCGGAAAGAAGACAAGGAAAGCGGAAATAACTATGCGGTAAAGAAAGAGATTGAAGTAACGTGCCGGAAAAGAGGGCAGATTTCCTCTTTTTCCCTGCCTGACACGATAAACGAATCAAAAGATGCCAGCCAAAAAGTCCTGTATCTAGGAAAATCCTATTCTTTGAAAAACGGACTAAAAGCTAAGGCGTTCTACGATGGGAAAGGAAATGTGAGGCAGGATGTTTCATCTTCTTTGTCCTACGCCGTGGATTCTGTTTCTCCTAATTCTCTTTCATCCTCTGTATCATTCAATGGTGACAATCTTTTGGTAAACGGCGACACCCCGCTTGAGATCATAATCAAAGTCACTCATCCCTCTTCCTCGCTAAGCCAATATCTTGTCTACAAAGTCATTCATCCAAGGGAAATTACTCTGTCCAGGGAAGGGGAGACAGAGTCTGGAAATGACACATTCGATGGCGAAAACTATCCATTGTTCAGTACTTCTGCCTCTTTCTCAGTCGGAACGGACCTCTCCATAAAAAGGAACGCATCGGAATCCTATTCTTTCACTTTTGAAAAAGAAAAAGACCATCTCTACTCGAGGACAGATAGGAACACTACGAATGGTTTTTCTATCCGTGGAATGGACGAAGGAGAAAGGAAAGTCCTGATTACTCCTTCTTTCCAGGGAACTCCGCTAGAAGGAAGGAGCAAAATACTGAAGATTAAGATCTTCCGTCCACTTATCCAAAGCATGAACATCCGTCTCTATAAGAACGGGAAGGAAATCCCTCTTCAGGACTACACCGATTCTGCCGGGAAAATTTCCCTGACGCTAACAAAAGGAGACAAAATCAACTATCAGTTAATCAAAGAGCCGGAGAAGTACATCAAAGAAAATATTTCCGTTGAAAACAGCAACCCACAGTCTCTTCAACTTCAGAACAACAGGATCATCAGGAAAGAAGTGGGAGAAAGCACCATCAAATGGGTAGACAGCTATTCCAGAATCTCTCTTACTCTGAATTTGCTTTGCGTGAACAGAGTCCTTCTGCAAGATAAACCATTCACCCTATCTCAGAGTAAACTGACTTACGACAAAGAGAAAAATATCTATCATATTGAAAACGGAACCCCGGCAAAGATAACGACAAACTTTAAGAAAGGAAGCACGTTCACAAAGGTCAGCTATTCTTCCAGTGATGAGAATGTCCTTCAAGTAGGTAACGACGGAAAAATCACACCGCTAAAGGAAGGAAAAGCAACCATCACGTGCTCCATCAACGATCACCACACCATTGATCAGTTCTATCAGGTAACAATCGCCGTGGATAAGAAAAGCATCATTTCCAATAGGAGAAGCTTTCTTCTTAAAGTCCGGAAAGGAATCGGTCATCTCGGAGCGTTTTTCGTCCTAGGCGTCTTCTCTACGCTGCTTAGCCTCTTTGCCGTCAAGAAAAAGAAAGAATATTGTCTCTCTATTCCGCTTAACTTCTTGCAGGGGTTCCTTGTTGCCGGATTAACCGAGCTCATCCAGCTCGCCGTTCCTGGTCGGACGGGCTTATTCTCTGACGTCCTGATTGATAGGATTGGATTTGCCATTTCGGCAGTAGCCATAACCCTTTGTTTCTTCCTAATTCCCTTGATAAGGAACTGGATTTCATCCCTGCGGACAAAGAAAAAAGAATAATCCTCCTTTTTGCCTAAAAGGAATAAGCAATGATATTCCTAGCTCCCTACCTGCCCCATTGAAGTTCTTTCCTAGGCATGGGGTCACCAATTTCAAAATCCCCTCCTGGACTGACAAAAGAACCACCGAAAAGGATTGTCCATATGTCTTTTCGTGAGTATTTCCTTAGCCTTCATAACTTACGAGTGTGCATGCTTTAAACTGTCCGACATGGTTAGCCATACACTGCACATAGGTGAAGGAGATGTTCTCCGTACACCTGCAGACCCATCATAAAACTGTCTGTCGGAGAAGAGGTTATATATAGGCATCGGTTTCAACATTCTTCTTTTCATGGATACCTTAAAAGGCAGAATATTGATGGCGACTAGAAGCATGAATATTTATCCTTTTTTCATTTATTCAGGCAATGATGATATAATTTCTTTCATGCATAAAAAGATATTAGTCAATTTAAAGGCCAAATTCGGCTTGGCTTGCCCTGGCAGCCTTCCAAACTTTATCCTTTTCCTTGTTCTCACCCTGCTTCTTCCTTTTTTCTGCATGGGCCGGTTCACAGAAGAAACGATAAGGGGGTACGGAAATCCGACAGAAAAGTTTGGAAAACTGATGTATTATCCAGGTAGGATTCCTCAGCCCTATTTTATTTTTCCTTTCTACTTTTTCTTTCTTGCCCTTGCCTTAACCCTTCTTATTCGGATGCGTGGGAAAGTCAAGGCAAACAGACTCATCCTTTCCCTCTTTGTTCTTTTTGCCGTTTCCATTACCCTTTCATCCATTCTCTATCCAAAAGGAAGGCAGTCCTATACATTCATCTCCCACTACGGAAACAGTCAGACGATCAATACGCTTGGCCTAAGTCCTATTATGACAAGGGTAAACTATTTAAACGAGTTTTTCTTTTATGGCTACATTTGCAGGTTCTTCCATATCATTAAACCGCTGACGAAAGACTGCACCCCCTATTTCCGCATTTTGTCAGCACTCCTACACCTTATTGTTATTTCAAGGATTGTCTATTCATTAATCATGGAAAGGAAAGAATACCTAATCAATATTGAAATCCTACTGGGATTAAGAAAGAAAATAGAAATATATATCACAGCCTACACCACAAACCGAAACATCTTCGGCTTCTTTCTCTTTATCGGATTTTTTCTTTCCGTTCTCGCTTTCTTCCGAAAGGAAAATTTTCTTTCTATTCTGACTGCTGTCCTATACACTGCCTTTACTATTCTTATCCAATCGAAAACCCCTGCCCTATTAGAGCTTTCCCTTTCTCTTATCATCCTGTTGATTTATCCCATTTTCAACTTCAGAAAGAAACGGAAATGGTCGGTCTTCTTTCTCGCTTCCCTCTGTTTTTTCCTTGTTCTTGTCATTCTGGTTCTTTGCATCAATAAAAAACTTGTGACTTCTATCTATTCCCTATTCACCAACAGGGGAACAAGGTATTCCCGGTTTGATATTACCAAACTGGCTCTGACAAGGAGGAAGGTCTCTCCGTTATTTAGGGTATTCGGCTTTGGACGCTATCCCTTTTCTGCCCTCTTTACTCAGTACTCCCTGAATGAATTAGAGAACTGTCTTCCCACCAGCCACAATTCCTTCGCCGACATCCTTCTGGAATTTGGGATATTCGGAGTCATCATCCTCCTTCTTTCCTTCCTAGTGGCGATATATTTCTTTTTTAAACGTCCTTTTTTGGAAGACAAGGCAGCATCCATCACTTATTTCCTCTCCATTGTTTCCTGGAGGATCTATTCCTTCTCCGAACCCCGTGCCTTATTCCTCAGGGAAGGAACATGCATATTCTTCCTCTTCCTTGTAAGCTTTCTTTTTGTTAATGATGCCTTTGCGGCAGAAAAGAGAAAATCAGCCCTAATAGGCGGTCTTATCCCTCAAGGCAGAAAAAGTAGGCAAAGTCGGAACTAGAACAGCATTAAATCTTCCTTAGTTCCTCAGTCAAAAACAGCAGATCCTGTAGATAGTCACGGGTCTTAGTCAAAGTAAAGGCAAAGCGACGGTCATCAGTCACTTTCCTATGAAGCTTGACTAGCAATGGACGGAGGTTTTCATCCCTCTTTTTGTACGCCTTAGGCTTTGAAGAGAACTCTTTCGTCCTCTCCATAGAATACCTCCCAAGTCCTTCCTGGAACGACTGGAAGATTCCAGAATTCAGATTGATTTCGATTTTCCGTTTAATCAGAAGATTAGATACTTCCTCCGGATAAGGGCCGTAGACATCCCGAAGTTTATCCGAGAAGTTTTTCAGATCTTCATCGTTTTGGCAATCGGAGAGCTCCTGGTACCTACTTATCCGCTGAGCCTCGTTTCCGTACTCCGAAGGAATATGGGCATCGAGGGAAAAGGAGAGTTCAAAGTCAGTCGTTTTCTTCTTGCTTATCCCCTGCCTCATCAGTTTCTTCTCGCTGACGACTTCCTTAAGAAGATCCCTATAGGCATCATAGCCAAGGGAGTCGACAAAGCCAGCCTGCTCGCTTCCTAGAATATCACCGGCACCACGGATGTTAAGATCCTGCCTGGCAATCTTATAGCCGGAGCCAAGCTCCGTAAAGTCCTTTAAGGCCTTGAGTCTCTTTCTTGCATCATCCGTCAGATTCTTACTGTCCTTAAAGAAGAAATAGGCATAGGCAAGCCGGTCGCTTCTCCCCACTCTTCCCTTAATCTGATAAAGAGAGGATAGTCCGAAATGGTCTGCGTTCTCCACAATGATCGTATTGACGTTAGGAAGATCAAGACCGGATTCGATAATCGAGGTGCAGACAAGGATGTCCGCTTCCCGGTTATAGAACTTCGTCCTGATATCTTCCACCTCTCCGGCATCCATCTTGGCATGGACGACAGCAATCTTTGCACTTGGAAAGTCCTTCCCAAGTCTTGCCGCGACATCAAAAATGTCCACAATCCGGTTATGAAGATAAAAGACCTGTCCCTTCCGGTCGAGTTCCTTCTGGATGACTTCCTTAATCAATTCCTTATCCTGCTTGGCGACATAGGTCTTCACCGGCCTACGATTGACAGGAGGCTCAGTCAAATAAGAGACAGTCCGTACGCCAAGAAGTGACCTTTGCCTCGTCCGTGGGATAGGAGTGGCGGTCAAAGTAAGACAGTCGACATTCCTTGCCTTCTCTTTAATCTTTTCCTTATGGGCGACTCCGAACTTCTGCTCCTCGTCGATAATCAATAAGCCTAAGTCATGGAAACGGACAGAATCGGAAAGAAGGGCATGGGTGCCGATGACAAAGTCAATTGTCCCTTTTTGAAGCCCATCCTTGATTTCCTTCTCCTCCTGAGCCGTAGTAAACCGGTTGAGCAGGGCAAGATGAACGCCAAAGTCATGGAAACGCTGCCTTGCCACCTTAAAATGCTGCCTGGAGAGAATGGTCGTCGGGCAGAGAAGAACGGCCTGTTTATGGTCAAGGATGCATTTAAAGGCGGCAAAGAAAGCAATCTCTGTCTTACCAAAGCCAACATCACCGGCAATAAGCCGGTCCCTAGGATGGGGAGACTCCCTATCCTTTTTGACATCTTCCCTAGCCTCTTTCTGACTCTCCGTATAAGGATAAGGAAAGCTTCTCCTATAGGCTTCTTCCCTCTGAGGATCAGATGAGAAGGCAAAGCCAGGACGGGTAGACCGCTCCGAGTAGAGGGTAAGAAGCTGATCGGCAAGATAGGAGATCTTGCTTCTAATCCGGCTCTTCTTTCTCGACCAGGTGGAGCCGCCAAGACGGTCAAGGGAAGGGGTGAAGCCTTCCCGGGAAGAATACTTCCGTATCCTCTTATATTGGGCAAGAGGAAGATAAAAGAGGGCATCTTCCGCATATTGGATTTTAAGATACTCAAGTCCGTTTAGTTCGGCTACCCCAAGATACCGGCCGACGCCATTTACTTCATGGACAACATAATCGCCGACCTCAAGGTCCTCATACCGCCGGATGATCTTCGCTTCCTTATACCGGGAAAGGAAGCGGGAACGCTGAGTGGAGACGCCATAGATTTCCTTGGCGGAGAGATAAACATGTTTTTCCTTAGGAAGTTCAAAGCCATGACTAAGCTTGCCTTCCAAAAACATAACGGAGGTATGGAGAGGATAGAGGGAATAGGGGATATTGCTTTCATGAAGATAGTTCTGGTAGTTGCTGAAGTTCGGCTCAGGAAGAACAATCCGGACCTTGTATCCTTCCTGAAGATACTCTTTGATCCTTTCGTCGGATTTTGCATAAGAGATGGCTTTAAACGAATTATTCCGTAGGATGAAAGAATTCTCTTCCTTGTTTTCCACATTGTGGAAAGAAGATAAATCAAACGAAGACGCAAACCTTCCTTCCCCAGGCAATGAGTTGCCATCCTTGATTGACTTAGTAAAGAATGTATCCTCTCTTGTTTTAAGGTACTTAGACTCTTCTTCTATCTGCTTCTTGTCGAAGATAAAGCACTCATAGTCGGAAAGATAGTCCCTTAAGGAAACAGATTTCTCGGCAAAGAAAGGATAAAACCGGGCATGGATTTCCGAAAGATATCCTTTCCTCGCTTCCTGCTTTACTTCATCCACCATTTCCTTCAGTCCGTCAAAAGACAGGCGGTCAATCTTATCTTCCTGCTGTTTTAAAAGGGAGTCGAGAAGGTCGCATCCCTTGTTCCTCTCCTTATCGGAGAGAAGACGCCTGCTAGAAGGATGGATTGTCACTTCTTTGATGTGAAGGAAGGAACGTTCGTCCTGCACCTTGAAAAGACGGAGATCATCGATTTCGTCACCGAAGAACTCCCTTCGGATTGGATTATCATAACTTCCGTCATAGACATCGAGGATTCCTCCTCGCCTTGCCCTCTGGCCAGGGAGGGTGACGGAATCCATCCTCTGATAGCCAAGTCTGGAGAGTTTTTCGACAAGGTTCTTCCTTAGTAACCTATCTCCTTCCTTGAGATGAATCCTAGAAGAGGCATACTGCTTACTGTTCCTAAGCCGAATCAGAAAAGAGGAGACATGGCCGACAAGAATCGACGGCTTAGGAGAAAAGACAGAAGAAAGAGCAAGGAGACGCTCCTCATCCCTTTCCGGAGAGACTCCGATAGCACTTGTCTTAAAAATCTCGTCAAAAGGAAAAAGATAGCTCTCATCATCCGCCACATAATCGCTCAAAAACTGATTAAACGATTCTGCGTCTCCTATCGTGGGGAAAAGAAAGAACCTTTTTCTCTTCCGTTCATGAAAGGAAAGGGCAGTTAAAAGAGCAAGGGCCTCCGGAGAGGAAACGGCAAGGTCTTTGTCCTCATCCAGACGTTCCAGCTGTTCATTTCCGGAAAGATAGGAAAATAGGGAAAGATGATCAAGAATACCCATTATTTATTGAACTTGTTCCTTGCCTTATCGAAGGAGTACTTCCTCGCAAAGGCAGCGGCGGAAGCAGCCAGGCTGATTCCGTCCTTCCACTTGGTATACGTTTCTTCATCCTTAGGATGGGAAAGGACAAAATCGGCAACATCGCTGTGCTTAATCAAAGGGCGACCTATCCCAATCCGAATCCGGTTGAATTCCTCGCTTCCTAGGACCTGGATAATTGATTTCAGTCCATTGTGTCCTCCGGCAGCGCCCTTCCTTCTTAGCCGGATGCTGCCTGGCTCGGTATCCCTGTCGTCGACAAGAATAAGAATATCCTTAATATCCACCTTAAAGAAGTTCTTTGCCTGGATTAAAGCGTTCCCGGAAAGGTTCACATAGGTGAGAGGCTTCCTCAATAAGACATCCTCCCCCTCAATATCTCCCTTTCCGACAATAGCATCAAATTTCTTCTTGTTCCTATCGATATGAAAGTCTTCGCTAAGAAGATCAATGGCCTGAAAACCCGAATTATGACGGGTATCCTCATATTCAGGACCATAGTTTCCGATTCCAAGAATGATTTTCATTTTGTCCCTTCTTTCTCTAGGGAAGTGATAAATTCCCTGGCCTTCTTTAAGGCACGTCCCCGATGGGAAACAGAATCCTTCTCTTCCCTCGTCGCTTCTCCAAAGGTTTTCTTTAAATCATAGGAATAGAAAATCGGATCGTATCCGAATCCGTTTTTCCTTTTCGGGTCAAAAGTCTTAACAATCTCTCCCGGTGCAATTCCTTCAAACACTTTTTCGATTCCTCTGTTCTTGTCAAGATAAACCATAGCCGTATGGAAGGCAGCTCTTCTGTCTTCTTTGTCTTCCCTCCTTTTCAGGATAGCACGGTTCTTTTCTTCGTAAGGATGTCCTTCCCTAAAGCGGGCAGAATGAACACCTGGAAAGCCATCTAATGCCTCGATAGATAATCCGCTGTCATCGGAAATGACCGGATACGGACACTTGGAGGCAATGTCCTCAGCCTTGATTTTCGCATTTCCGACAAAAGTCTCAGCATCCTCAGGATGAGTCACTTCTAGTCCAATATCCTTAAGACAGAGGACTTCAAATCCATAGGGCGCGAGCCTCTCCTTAACTTCCTTAACCTTATTCGGATTCGACGTAGCAAATATCAGTGTCTTTTTATTCATCGTTTTATACCTGTTTCATTATAGTTGAGAGAAGGAAAAGAATAGTCAAGAATTTACACAGGGAGAGCGGTCAATAGTTTGTGTAAACACAGGCTGTCTTCGATGACCCTATCCCTTTCTTCCTGACCCGGGACAGGAAGAAAGGCCGTCCCTCCTAGATTTCGAACCCCATTTCCGTGCGCTCGTCCCGGCTCCTCTCCATAAGCCCCTTCCTGACCCGGAGCCCGGACGACTCCCCCAAAGCTCCGCCCTGACACTCGTGGCGTTGTCCTCGCAGTTGGCGAGGAGCTTCGTCCGGAACGCGGCGTATATTGCACGCAGGATCTGGATTTCTAAGTCCCCCATGGCGGTGCGAATTTTTCGGCAGCAGTAGGTAGTAGCCGTTCCGCTAGGCGTCGGCACCCTGTCCCCTGATGTCCTCGGGGATCCGAAGAATTCCTCCCCGATGACCTTCTCGATCAGCACCTTGGAAGGTGACCTTAGCCTTCCCGAGGAGCGCGTCGGCCAGGCCTCTTGCGTCCTCCACGAGGCC